>ERZ1740060.93-NODE-93-length-76624-cov-23.139691_pt1 | contig 76624 bp, 53 predicted proteins | sample MGYA00581743_ERZ1740060 | MGnify/ENA primary metagenome ERZ1740060 (study PRJEB43018, sample SAMN04849235) | marine metagenome | isolation source: floating plastic debris | place: Pacific Ocean | collected 2008-08-27 | study: EMG produced TPA metagenomics assembly... | reverse complement strand
AATCAGCCCGAAAATCAGCCCGAAAATCAGCCCGAAAATCAGCCCGAAAATCAGGCGATAAGCCCATTTTGGGGCTGGCATAGGTAACCAATCATGGGGTTGCAGACCCTCAATCAAAAAGGCCGTTTGGGTTTGGGCCTTGAGCTGTGCTGCCAGCCGCTTAAATAGTGGCGGGTATCGCGGCGGCTGTAGGGCAACGTACCCTGTTCGTTTTCGTAGCGGGTAAAACGCTCCTCGATATAGGCTTCAAACACTTCCGTTTGGGTCTGGGCCGGGCGATTAGCGAGGGCCACCACCATCACTGTCAACATCAGCGGTGTTTGGGCCAGTTCTGCCAGTTCTGCCGAAGGCTGAATGGCTTGTACCCACAAACTAGGTTGGCCCATTGCCGTCAAATAGTCTTGTATTTGCCCATCGCTCATGGGTTGCAGCTCTACTGCGCCGTTGAGCCCTGTCAGCTTCACCGCTCCCAGTCGAAATTCTTTCGTGCGGCAGCACACCACGGCCTGCCTGTCCGGTTCTGCCTCCGGCAAAAACTCGTTGATTTTGACGGCGCATTTCTGTTGCCGCGCTAGCCCCAACTCATCCAAACCATCCAACAGTGGCAAAATCTGGTGCGTGGTGAGCCAATGCTGTCCAATTTTTAGCGGCACGCTGTACTCTGCTTTCAGTTGTGCCACGAGCCACTGGTCAATGGGCTGCTGGTCATTCGTCCAGTTCGACAATTCAAAAATGATTGGCACGGGGGCTTCACCATGCTCTTCGGCGTTGGTAATCAGTTCCCTGGCCAGTTCTAGCAGCGTTGTCGTCTTGCCTGCACCAGGCTTTCCCAAAATCAATAACCGCCCCGCTACATCGCCCCGCTTAAACACATCGACCATGCGATCTGAGGGGGCCAGCGCTACAGGTGCCTTGTTAGGGCGCTGCAATAGCCGCATCGGGTTTAAGCTTTGCAGCCGCGTCACAAACGTCGATTCCGGCTGAGATGACGCTTCTGGTATCGGGATTTCTCGCTGATAGCGACCGACTTCTTGCGGTTGATCTGCCCAACTCAAGGCAATGAGTTGATCGGTGCTCAGCACATCCGTCAGCCGCTTTTCAATTTTGATTTTGCCGGCTTTCAGCAGCTTGGCCCGATCAGCTTGGGTATTGGGTACAGTCGTTGCAGCGGTTCCCCGTAGCTTGGTTCGAATGCTCTGCAGAGTGCCGATCAGAGAATCCAGCAGCTTGAATTGCCTATCTAAGAAGGCCAGAACAATCCCCAGCCCTACGCAGACGGTGATGATGCGAAGTAAAATCGGCGCTTCCTGAACCCGAGTTAATTGTTCGATGACCTGCTCTGACAGAGGTATTTGCAGCGGTAAGTCTGACAAAAAGGCAAAGTGCATCAGCTCAAATCGCTCTGACAACAAAATTTGATGCCATTGTACTCTTTGTCACTCCGCAAAGAATACTGCGGCTCGACTCCCCTCAGAGTTGTGATCGGTCACAATTTACTCACAACGGTTGCAGAGGCAAGCTCACAGTCCAGGAGAATTGCGATGACCGCTATCCTCACCACACCCAGCAATTTGATAAGGCACAAATAGTAGATTTTTGAACAAAACTGGCATGACTGTAGACGCTTGATTCGCGATCGCTCCTGCCCTGTTTAGGGATGCGCTTGAAAATAAAGTACCAGTGGCACGAGTTTCGACTCCGCTCAACTCTCGGGATGCGTAGGTTGAGCGGAGTCGAAACCGGATTTGCCGGTACTTTATTTGGGCGCGGTTCCCTTACTGCGTGAGTTGCTTACTTCGTTTCATCTTCAAAAGCCATGAGGGCTTGGCGGCTGCCCATTGCCTTGGCCTGCTGCAAGACCGGTGGAATCATTTCTGTGGTGAGCATCAGAAAACGTCAGCCTAGCTAATGTCGAGGCTGACTGAAAGCCTCTCGGGCATAATCTTGGCATCCCAATGCAGGAATCTGCAGAACTTTCTGGTGCAGGGTTACCGCCTTGAGTAAGGCTCAGAGATTTTTAGAGGGCTGCCAGGTATGTTCACTAGGGTAAAAAAACTTGCCCGCCATCAGCGACTCTTTGTTCCGAAAATCTGCGCTGAATTCAGAAATTATTGATCAGAAGAAGTATGGAGAGGTCTAGATAACAATCAACTAGCGCATCACTTTAGCAGTAAATTTACTGGGATTTTTTGGTTTTCTTCAGAATTGCAAGGCCCGCTTTATCACTCACTAAGCCCAGGATTAAGCCCTGAATAAGCTAATTCAAAATGCTTTCTATTAATAACGATTTGATACAAATTAGTATTAACGGAAACAAACGAATTTATTGAGCGATTAAACCCATGAAAACACTTGCGATCGGATCTGGCTTACTCTGTGCGGCTGCTTTACTATGCTCTTCAGCAAATCCTGCAGCTGCCAGCAACTTGGTTGTGAATGGTGGCTTCGAGTCAGCGAATTTCCAAAGGAATATGTGGACGACTTTTGGCGAGGGTCAGCTAGAAGGCTGGACCCCCTTTGAGGGTAGCCGCATTGAAATCCGCAAAAACGTGGTTGGTACGGCCTACGAAGGTGAGCATTTTGCCGAGCTAGATAGCCACTACAACAGAAATACTCCCCCCGAGGAAATTGGTTTTTTCCAGGATATTGTGACCACAATCGGGCAGAAGTATCATCTCTCATTTGCCTATGGCCCACGTAACGGTATCAATGGTGATAACAAGCTAGCCGTTGAATTTGGCGAGGGTACCTACGAAGCAATTGATGCCGGCAACAGCGGTGACGGCTGGAAAATCTTCAACAAAACAATCACTGCGACTGAATCAAGCACACGTCTGAAGTTCTGGTCTTTGGGTAAGAAGGACACGTTAGGGGCCAATATTGACGACGTTGTTATCGAAACTGCTGTAGATGTACCCGAACCTTTCTCAGTCCTCGGTTTAGCTACGGTTGCTGGCGTCGGAGTTGCTGGAACAATGCGTAAGCGCATGAGCGAAGCTGCATAGCATTTGCAACTAACTTGCATGAAACAAGCCCTCGGCTGCAGTAGCAGCCGAGGGCTTTGGATTAAAGCGTCTTAGCTAGAAGACCGGTTTGATATTATTCAACCCCTTCAATGCGGTCTTCGACTTCTTGGTAAAGCTCTTGCAGCCGCTCCAGGTTTTCGTCGCTGGTTTCCCAGTAGCCGCGCCCGTTTACTTCCAACAGAGTTGACACCATCCGACGGAAGGAATTGGGGTTCAAGTCCATCAGTCGTTTGCACATCTCCGGATCTTTGATGAAGGTGCTGTTGGTGTCTTCGTAGACCCAGTTATCCACCGCATCGGCAGTGGCTGACCAGCCCATCGTATTCACCAAGCGCTTCGACAGCTCTCGCACGCCCTCATACCCGTGGGAGAGCATGCCCTCATACCACTTGGGATTCAGCATCTTAGTGCGGGCATCCAGTCGCACCGTCTCTGATAGGGTGCGCACCTGAGCGTTGGCCGTCGTGGTGTCCGCCACATAGGAAGCCGGCTTGGTGCCGTCACCCCGCAGACTCGCGACCACCTTGGTGGGGTCAGAGTCGAAGTAGTGAGACACATCCGTCAGCGAAATCTCCGACGAATCCAGGTTTTGGAAGGTGACTTCCGCCTTTTTCAAAGAAGACTCAAACAAGTCGCGAGACTCATCCATGACGCCAGGGTTATCCGAGTTGAAGGCAAAAGACTTCCGGTTCAGGTACATCTCCTGCAATTCTTTCTCCTCTTCCCAACTGCTATTTTCCACCGCCAGGTTAACGTTCGAAGCATAGGAGCCCGACGCGTTAGAGAAGATGCGGGTAGCAGCAGTACGCAGGTCGCAGCCCATCTGCTCTGCCTGCTCTAGCGCGTGCTTGCGAACGAAGTTCATGGACAGGGGCTCGTCCGCTTCGGCCGCCATTTTGACCGCGCGATCCAACAGGGCCATCTGGTTGATAAACAAATCGCGAAAAACGCCGGAACAGTTCACCACAATATCGACGCGGGGCCGACCCAGCTCTTCGAGCGACAGCAGCTCTAGCTTGTTGACGCGACCGAGAGCGTCGGGCACCGGCTTGACGCCGACAAACCACAGCATTTGCGCCAGCGATTCGCCATAGGTCTTGATATTGTCCGTACCCCAGAGCACCGTAGCAATGGTTTCCGGATAAGCGCCGCCGTTTTCTTGTCGCTGCCGCTCTAGCAGGCGATCAACCACAATTTTCGCCGACTGCACCGCCGCTAGCGTCGGAATCGATTGCGGATCAAGCGCATGGAGGTTTTTACCCGTGGGCAACACGTCAGGGTTGCGAATCGGATCGCCACCGGGGCCAGGGAGCACATATTCCCCTTCTAACCCTTTCAGCAAGGCACCCAGTTCGTTGTCGGCGCAGACCTGCTCCAAGCAGTATTCCAAAAACTCCATCAGGGGCTTAATAGTTTCGCCTTCCACACCGGGATAGCCCGCTTCTTGCAGGGCCTTGATCCAGGGCTCTTTACGGCCAATATTGAGGAAGTTGAGCCGCGATACCATGGAGACGCGACCATCGGCATCGACCTGCTCGTGCACTAGGGCCGCCACCGCCTCCCGCACGCCCTGATTGATGTCGTACAACAGCTGCACGTCGTCCAAAACGCCACGATCGCTATTCCCATAAATCTCGTCAATATCGCGACCCAGGCTCTCGGCAATCACTCGCTGCAGGCTCTTAATGCCCTCTTCATCGCGATCGAGCCCAGCAATATTGACCAGGGTGGCGATCGCCTCTTCTGCGGTCGGTGGTTTGCCAATCACATGCAGGCCGCAGGGCAGCAGGCGCGACTCGATTTCCATCAGCTTGATGTAGATCTTGCCTACTAGGTTGTCGCGATCGTCCGTGGACATTTCGCTGCCATCAATCTCTGGCAGCGACACATCGCGATCCAGGTTGCAGACCCGCGCCGTTTCCACAATGGCATTCACAATCTGAATGGCGCGACCACTATCCTTTTGTGACTGGTAGGAACTAATCAGTTCGCTCAGCTCCTTTAGCCCCTTGTACAGTCCCGCGTTCTCAGCCGGTGGCGTCAGGTAGCTGATGGTTTCGGCATAGCCGCGTCGCTTGGCGATCGTCGCCTCGGAGGGATTATTGGCAGCGTAGTAATAGAGGTTGGGCGTGCTGCCAATCAGGCTATCGGGGTAGCACATGCCCGACATGCCCATCTGCTTGCCGGGCATAAATTCTAGCGAGCCGTGGGTGCCAAAGTGCAGCACCGCATCCGCGCCCCAGATTTGCTCCAGATAGGTGTAGTAGGCAGCAAACCCGTGGTGGGGGCTGGCCGATCGCGAAAACAGTAGCCGCATCGGGTCGCCTTCGTAACCAAAGGTGGGCTGCACACCGATGAACACATTGCCAAAGGCCTTGCCGTACACCAGCAGATTTTGGCCGTCGGTGTTGAGGTTGCCGGGTGGCGGCCCCCAGTTCTCTTCTAACCGCGTCGAGTAGGGGGTGAGTGCTTCATACTCGGGCACCGACATGCGGTAGGCCACGTTCAGTTCAGGGCTAGCGTACTGGGCCTGCGCATCGTGAATCACCTCCTGCATCAGCGCTTCGGGAGAGGCGGGCAGTTCCGGCAGGTCATAGCCGTTTTGCTTCATCGCCTCCAGCACTTTATAGATGGAGCCAAACACGTCCAGATAGGCCGCAGTGCCGACGTTGCCTTTGTCGGGTGGAAAGCTAAAGACGGTGATCGCTAGCTTTTTATCGACTTTGGGCTTGCGGCGCAGGTTACCCCACTTCATCGCTCGCTGCGCAATGGAGCTGATGCGATCTTGCAGGGAGATCGCCCGTCCGGTCATGCCATCGCGACCGGAGAGCACAATCGGCTCGATCGCCCCATCCAGTTCCGGAATCGCCATCTGCAACGCGACCTGAATCGGGTGTAGGCCCAAATCACTGGCTTCCCACTCTTCCGTCGTTTGAAACACCAGCGGCAGCGCCACCATGTAGGGTCGGTTCAACCGCTGCAGGGTTTCGATCGCCTTAGGATGATCTTGCCGGGCCGGGCCACCCACCAGGGCGAAGCCCGTCAGCGACACGACGGAATCCACAATTGCCTCTTCCGGCTGCAGGGGATCAAAAAAGTATTCGTTCACCGGCTTAGCAAAATCCAACCCCCCGGAGAACACGGGAATCACCCGAGCGCCCAAATACTCCAGCTCTTGCACCATGGCAGCGTAGTGGGCTTCATCGCCCGTCACCAGGTGCGTGCGCTGCAACACCAAACCGACGCAGGGAGCCAGCGGATCACGCAGGGCGGCAGGCAGATCCTGGCGGGACTCATACCAGTTGAGGTATTCCTTCAAATCCTCAAACATCTGGGTCGCCATCGGATGCCAAATGCCGACATCGGGAAAAGTGACAGGCGCCGCATGTTCTAGACTCTCTGCCTGCGGTGCCCCGGCGATCGCCTTATCCGCAAACACGTAGCGATCGGCCAGCATCAAAAAGAAATTTTGCAAATTATCGGAAGAGCCGCCCAGCCAGTATTGAAAGCTGAGCATAAAGTTGCGGGCATCCTGCGCTTTTTCCACGGGCAAATATTTCAGCACGTTTGGCAGGGTGCGCAGCAGCTTCAGCATGGCGTCTTCAAAGCCGCTGCCATTTTTCTGGCGGCGCTTTTTCATAAACTCGCCAATCACACTCTTCGACTGGCCTAGCTGCGCCATCGAGAAGCTGCCCATTTTGTTCAGGCGCATCACCTGCGGCATCGAAGGAAACACCACCGCCGCATCGAGGCGATCGCGATGGGGCTGTACGGCAGCGACCACCTTATCAGCCAAGTCTTCAATAAAGATCAGCGAGGCGATGAAGATGTTGGCCTCGGCGATGTCCTGCTGAAACGCCGCATAGTTTTCGGGGTTGCGTAGCTCTTCAATCAGGTAGCCGCTGACCTCAAAGGCCACTTCTGGGTTGCTGGCATTGAGCTGGCGAATGGCGGCTGACAGAGCACTCTGATACTGAGACTCCAAAACCACATAGACCACTTTGACCAGCGATCGGCCACCGAGATCGGCGGGCGCGATGTGTCGCACAGTGGGCTTAACGTGGGTGAACATGCAGCGATGACTCCTTATGACGTGTCCAAAGTTTAGGCGTCGCAGTCAGCCAGCTAACCCAAGCAAACAATCGCGCCCCCTTTCAAGACCCAATCCCTTTGCCTGACGGTCAACTTACGGCTTCATCTAACCACCATAGAATGTGGCGAATTGCCTCGGCAAAATGTATTTACAAAAGCCTGCAATTCCTGTAATGAAACCGCATTAACTAACTCAAATAGGTTTAAACACCTATCCAGGTTCTACCAAAAAAACCTTGCCAGATAAGGGGTACAGCCATATGCGTAATAATTCGCAATACATTTGGGCGTAAAAACTCGCGTTTTTTAAAGTTTTGTACCAACATTGGTTTTCTCTATTTTTTGTATAGGAAAAATAAAGCCTGGAATTTCCTCTCCAGCAGTTGAAAACTGGCCTCTAAATCCGAAAAGATTAGGAATTTCTGGCCTTTGGCGCTGAAGTGTGGGGTTGCGGCAGTTCGTTATCAGTGCCGAAAAACAGTCAACACCGTTCCGCTAATGTGAGACAGGGGTATCCGCTGAATCACTCCGTGGCGACAGTGAGCTCTGGCACATTCCACAGCGCAAACGGTCGCACAATGCCCGAATAATTAATCCCTTCAATGGTGTTACGAACCGCACCCATATTAAGCGGATTCACCAGATAGATAAAGGGCAAATACTCTTGAGCTAGGCGCTGGCTCTCAAAATAAAGTTCACGGCGCTTGTCTTCATCTACTTCTTGAGCCGCTCGAATGTAGATATCCGAAATGCGCCGCTCCCACTCCGCCGTTTCCCAGCCTTCGAGCGGCTCTTGGCCCGCCAAAGCATTTTGGTTGAAGGCGTGCAGCGAGCCATTAACACTCCACACCGTTGAGCCACCGTTGGGTTCTAACCCAGCAGTAAAGCCAATAATGTGGGCTTCCCAGTCCAGGCTATCGCTAAGCTTCGTCACCAAGGCATTGAAGCTGATGGGCTGAAAATCTACCTGAATACCCAGTTTGCTCCAGTCTTGCTTGAGCTGTGACCCAAGCGATTCGCGGATTTTGTTGCCCGAGTTGGTGATCAGCGTAAACCGGACGCGATTGCCTTCGGCATCCTGCAGTTCTCCAGTTGGGCTGTATTGAAACCCATCTGCCAGCAGCAGTTCCTTCGCTTTTTCAAGATCGTAGTCATAGGTCGGGATGCCGTCTGCCGGACTGGCATAAAATGGACTTTGCACCGGTAGCGGCGAGGTTTGCGGTTCGCCCAAGCCTTGATAAATATTGTTGATCATCGTTTGGCGATCAATGCCGTAGGAGAGCGCTCGGCGAAAGGCGATAGAGTTAAACCATTGGGACTTGATCGGATCAACCAACGGTGTGCCATCCCGACTCGCCTTATTCAGGTTGAAAGTTACAAAGGTAGTCCCCAAGGTTGGCCCCCCTTCGTAAATGGTGAAATTGCCCCGGTCTTCTTCCCGCTTCATCAGGGAAAATTCATCGGGAGAAACGCCAATCACGTCGAGTCCACCTGAGCGGAACTGTAGGAGTTGGTTATCGCTCGATTCAATCACTTGCCAGATCAGCTCTTGCACATAGGGTTGCGAATTGCCCTGGGCGTCTGCTTGCCAATAAAACGGATTTTTTTCGAAAATGACCCGCTGGCTGGGCAAATACTGCTTGAGCCGATAAGGGCCATTGCTGATAACCTCTGCTGGTGGCGTACCCGTCGTCCACATGGATAAAAATTGGGGATTGCCTTCTGCATCCAGCATATCCACCGATGCTTGCAGGCTGTGAGCGGGCAAGATGCCACCACCGGCGCTGATTAAAAAGGGGGCAAAGGGCTCAGGTAGGATGAATTTAAAGCGGCGATCGTCAATCTTTTCGATGGCGGGCAGCAGGCCCTCTTGACCAATGCGAAAGGAGTCACGACCCGACGCCGGAATCGTTTCGTTGAAGATAACGTCGCGATAAGTGAAAACTGCATCGTCGGCGGTTAGCGGCTCACCATCAGACCACTGCAGCCCTTCGCGCAGGGTAAATGTGTAGGTCAAACCGTCGTCGGCAATCTCCCAAGATTCGGCCAGGGCTGGCACGATGTCACCGGTTTCGCCATCTAAGGTGAGTAACCCTTCAGACGTATAAATAAAGATGTTGGGATATTCCTGACTGAGGGCGGGGTTAAAGGTTTTGGGATCGCCCAACGAACTAAAGACAATGCGAGAAGTCGCCACCTCAGCCGCCGTAAACTGAGACGGATTGCAGCCCGCAAAGGCGATCGCGCTCACCGCGACCAGCCCCAGCAGCAGGCTCCATTTACCCAGCGGCTTCACTACAGTTTTGACCGTTGCCCAAACCGAATCCAATCTCGCCATAGTGCCCAACGCGAATTTTCAACTTTTGAGCATTATCGCAGCTAATTTTGGGAATGGGTATCGGGAAGGCGAAATGATGAATTTGGAGTTTGCCGTTCGGAATTGCGCGTATCTTGCGAGCAGGCGGAGTCTTCAGAGAGTTGCTCAAAAATCGCGTCCCCAATCGCCGGAGTTGGGCACGGCCAAACCCTGACAGAAAATTATCTGTCCTGAGGCCCGGTACCAAGGCAAAACTGAAATGAAGGAAGCTGTCAGTGTTGGCTAGAGCAAATTTAACAAGACTCACCTTCAACATATCCTGACGGCAGCCGCCAGCCATGTCGTGCGCGTCATTAAAACTGTCTAGAAGAGGCCCCATTGTCCCAGACCCAACAGTTTCATTCGGCTCGATGGGCATCCGTTAAGGTTGCACAGAAAGACTTTGACATCTAGAGTTTTCTCTCAGCGATTTGCCCACAACATCGGCTCGTTGTCATCCTTCTAAAACTGGTAATTCAAGGAAAAATAGAACTGTACTCCAGTATCGATATCACCCGGTTCATCCAGCTCTACTAAGGGGATGCCCACATCAAATCGGGCATTGAGTCCTGGCAGTGGATCGATGATTACCCCCACACCTGTGCCCCAAAGGAAGTTATTGTTCGTGGGTTGGTTAGAAGGATCTTCAAACCACACTGCCCCCAGATCCATGAATGGCACCACCTGAAACAGAGGACTGTTATCGACATTTCGCTGCAGGACAATTCGATCCTCAATGGAAAAAAGCACCCCATTGTCTCCAGCCCGAGCGTTTTGGTTAAAGCCCCGCACAGACTGCCCTCCCCCGATCAAAAAAGCCTCACTGCCCAGCAGTGAATCGTTGGCCAACTGCACGTCACCCCGCAAAATCAGTAGATTATCGGGGTTCAGCACCTGTACCCGTTGCACCTGTCCCCGCCAGGAAAAGAACTGACCATCCGCGTCTGGTGAGGGATTATCCGTCGCGTTCAAGAGGGTGGTGCCCAGGCTAAATTGCGATCGGGCCGCCCAAGCACCGGAGCGATCGCGGCGCAGGTAATCCTGAGAAAATTGCACCACACTGGTCACGCTGGGCACGGTAATGGTATCGAGAATGACGCTTTCGCCATCGCGGTGGCGGAACCCCAAAGAGAGCCCCAGTTCCTCTCGTGGGGTGCGAATGATGGGATAGCGAAACTCGCCCTCGTAGATTAAGGTCTGCCCTTCAATATCCAAAGCGAAGGCGGGGTTATCCTCGTCGGTAATTTCAAAATCTTCATAGGTAAAGCCAAAGCGCAGAGTGCTGTTGTTGGCGGCGATAGGCACCTGATAGCCCAGGTTATAGGCTTGAGCCCCACCTGTCGTGGTTGTGCTCACCGTCGCGATGGCGGTATCCCCTGGCACCACTAAGCCGCGATATTGCAGTTGGGTCCCCACCCGGACGCGCCCGACACTGCTGGGAGAGTAGGCATCACTAAAGACCTGGCCCTGGAAGGGGTTAGCTTCCTCTACCCGTACTGATAAGAGACTGGTGCCTGGAGACCTGCCCGGTTCCAGATCGGCCTGTACCGAATCAAAGACACCCTCCAACTCTAGGAGTTGCAGGGCGTCCTCTAGCTCTAACTGGTTTAAGGGGGCAGTGCTGGCGCGGTTAAGGCGACTGGTGATGTAGGTTTGGTAACGATCAGATCCCTCAACGGTGATATCTGCTAACTCCCCCTCCAACACTTCCAAGACGACTCTGCCATCAATCAGGGTTTGCTCGGGAATGCGTACCTGAGTGGTAATGTAGCCTGCGTTCAGATAGCGCTGGTTGAGTTCTCCGGCCAAGCTCTGGAGTTCTGCCAGGGTAGTGGTGCGATTTTCAAAAGGGGCGACCAGTTCAGCCAACTCTTCTGGGGTAAAGACCGTACTACCAACCACTTGAATTTGAGTGACTTCAATGGGGATAGACTCTGAGGACGGTGTATCTGGCGTATCTGGCGCTGGGGTTTCTAAGGGCACTTCGTCCGGCAAAGGTGCTGGCACAGGCAGCGGGTCAAGTTGAGGATCGGCCTGGGCATAGGGCACCTGGGCCTGAACCGGGGCAATGCAACTCAGAACCACCCCCCCTGTGGTCAGGATACAGACACGAAAACACATGGGCATGAGTTGCCTCCAGATAAATACCGATGCCAAAGCCATTACAAAGTCATGTCCAAATCCGCTTAGCATCTTTGCCACAGCTGCTCTCAAGCTTGATCAACGCTCGTCGGCTTTGGCTTCTAACCCGCCATCCTGCGTGAATTGCTACAAAATTTCGATGTAATTTAACTCAGGTGAATAAGCGGGTAACGCTAAAATCAATGCCAACTCATCCTCAATGATGGTGAGATGCACTTGACTGTTTAGATCCTGACTACAGCGCGGTTAGGCAAAGATATGCAGGAAAGCAGCAATAGAGCCGGGGCGATCGCGGTGAAAAAATCCCTGCTCAGTGCCACAGAAGTTGAGCGGCACCTTGGCTTTAATCAATTGGACTGAGGGCATCCAAGTCTTCGGCGTCCCCGATGCTGGGACAGGCGGGCAGCGTATTGCTGGGAGGGTCTTCCACTTCGTCTCGCTGAGACTGTTGACGGATGCTGTCTGGCAGGTTCAAGGTTGCCGTCAGGGCGGGATCAATGGTCAGAATGCAGGTGCCGAGCCCGTCATGCCCTCTAATGCTCCGATACCCGGCAGCTTCGGCAGTCTCAAATAGGCGATCGCGCTGGGCTCCACCCGGTAGCGTATCGGGGTCTATCCCACTGGAAGGAGAAGGAGCGATAACCACCGCCGTATTCGTCAGATCAAAGCTGACTCCGGTCAGACCCAACGCCGAAGCACCGATCTGAAAGCGACCGGCAGTGGCGTTGGCGATGGCGGTGGTGGAAACTTGACCGAAGGCATCAGTCGTAAAAGTGGTATTAGCGAAGCTAGCACTGGCTCCCGTCAGCGGCGCGGTTAATGTCACATTCACCCCAGAGACGGCATTGCCAAAATCATCGGTAACTTGCACCTGCAGGGCATCGCTAAAGGCCGTGTTGACGATGGTGTTTTGGCGATTTCCCCTGATGATATTCAGCATGCTGGCAGCGCCTGCCGTATTCGCTAGATCAAAGTCGACGGCAGTCAGACCGGGTACCCCCACTGACACCGTGAAGGCGCCAGCCACCGTGTTAGCAGAGGTTGTCAGGCTAGCAATGCCATCGACACCAGGCGTGATTGTTTGGCGGGTGCGGCTGAGACTGGCACCATTGCTGGGGGCCGTAAAGATAATATCGGAGCCAAGCCAGAAGGGGTCACCATTGGCATCCCGCAGCTGTACCTGTAGGGCCGTCCCAAATGTCGTGTCGACAGTGGTGCGCTGATTGTTGCCAGCAATGATCGTGAAGTCAGGTTCAGCCGCAAATTCAAACGCCCCCAGGTCACGAAGATTAACGGCAGCAAGAATCCGTTGATCCGTGGTTGTGGCTCCAGCCCCGCTGGCGTCAATGGCGGGGCTCCCGATCGCGAGGGCATGAGTGAGGGTCGGCCCACCGTTATGGGCGAGGGGAGTCAGCAGCGGATCTTGGCCGACGATATTGCCATCAACGCCATTGACGGGTGCCCCAGCAGTGATGCCCGTCGTGTCTTGAATCAGGCTGCTGGTGATAGTACTGTTGCCGAGACTGCCACTGATATCGGGGCCGTTCACTCCAGCAACATTGTTGGCAACGATGCTGTTGTTAATCGTGTTATTACTTGCCGTGTTGAAAAAGATGCCACCCCCATCTAAATTGGCGGTGTTGAGGGCGATCGTAGCGTTGCTCAGGATGAGGTTGCCGCCGCCGTTGTTGCGCATAAAAATCCCCCCGCCCCAATCATTCGCTGAATTTCCCGACACCGTCGAATTGGTCAGGGTGACAGCACCACCACCACGGGCATACATACCGCCACCTCGATTAGACGAATTACCCGATATCGTGGAATTCGTAATGGTGGCAACATTTCGGTGATAAGACCCGCCGCCTTTATTCGTTGCCGAATTTCCCGACACCGTAGAGTTCGTGATGGTGAGCGACCCGGTGGCATACAGGCCGCCTCCCAAATCTCCCGCTGAATTTCCCGATACCGTAGAATTTGTCACGGTGACATCGTGAGAGTAAACTCCGGCGGCAGAAAGCCTGGCCGAATTGCCCGACACTGTAGAATCGGTCAGGTTAATCGAACGATTGCGGCTCCAAACACCGCCACCATGACGGTTTGATGAATTGTCCGACACCGTAGAATTTGTCACGGTAATTGCACCACTACGGCTATAAATTCCTCCACCGTTGCGACGCGACGAATTGCCCGACACCGTAGAGTTCGTCACGGTAACCCGATTACGGGTGTGAATCCCCCCGCCATATTGGTTTGACGAATTACTCGACACCGTAGAATCCGTCATCGTAATCAAACCATTGCGGCCATAAATCCCCCCGCCTCTGTCGTTTGCCAAATTCCCTGAAACAGTGGCATTGTTCAGCGTCACAGCATTAGGGGTATAAATCCCGCCGCCCCTATCACCGGCTGAATTCCCTGAAACGGTGACATTGTTTAGGGTGACAGCACCATTGCTGGAGAACCCGCCGCCATTGCCTGTCGTACTGCCATTCTGCACCGTTAGATCGGTCAGGGTGAGCGTATCCCCGCTGGTACTATTCAACAGCCGGTGGGTGCCCCCCCCATCCAGGGCCGTATTCGTCTGGCCCGCTCCCCTCAGGGTTACCGGTCGACTGATCGTTACCTCCTGCCCTTCCTGAAAGGTGCCTGCGGCTAGGTTCACTGTACCGTTAGGGGCAGCGACATCCACCCCGTTTTGCACAATCCCGGCATCCGTGACGTTTACGTTCACGGCTGTGCCTTCGCCGGTTAGCGTCTGGGTCGCGCCCAAGGAAATCAGGGCATTGAGGTTGATCTCTAGATCATTGTCACTATTCTCATCTGCTAGCGTCAGGGTATTGCCATTGCCTTGAGCACTACTATCAATTGCGGCATTGACATTGATCGTTTCTGACGCCTGCAGCGTGACATCACCCGTGTTTAAGCCACTCACGACGCTGGTTACCGCCGCCGCATCAATATCTAAGGTGGCGGGGTCAAACAAAACATGTCCGCCGCCGCCACTGGCATCAACCGTGACCCCTAAGCTCAAATCATCACGGGCATAAACCGCCAGCTCGCCGCCTCGCTCGGTACCTGACACATCAATCAAGCCAGACGGCAGCGCCACGTCGTCAGCCTGAAAGACCACCTGCCCCCCTTGCTGACCAGACACATCCACAGTTCCGCTGCTGGTTGCGGCACCCGCCGCGACATTCACCGCCCTGCTCTCACCCGCAAAGACCACCGTGCCATCGGCCAGAGTCGTCACCGTGGTAGCGGCACCGCCCCATTCGCCAGCGAGCAAACCGGGCAAATCTAACGGGGTAATGCCCGCATCCACGAGTCCTTGGAGTTGGTCAGTCGGCACCGCCAAGCTCATTACTAAGCCGTCTTGGGAAATGCGCAGAATCCCTTGCTCCGGCACTGCCACGATGGACACGTTGCCGCCAGGGGCTGCTAAGTCCCCCGTGTTAATCACCGTGCTACCCGCCAAAGTCAAACTTGCACCGGGGTTGACGGCGAGGTCAGCTTCGTTGAGCAAAACTCCTTCATTCCCGAAAAAGACGTAGCCGGTAGGAGTTCCCGTGAGGGTACTGTAATCATTGCTGCCCGTAGCATGGAGCACATTGTCGCCAAAGGCCAGACCACTGGCCGTACTCACCGAAAATGACCCTGATAGGTCTAAGTTGGCGTTGCGGCCCAGCAACACCCCAGCGGGATTGAGAATGAAGAGATTGGCATGGTTACCGCCGCTGACTTGCAAGAGACCGTCAATGATTGAGGTTTGCCCGCCGCTCACCCGAGCCAGAATATTGGCGACATCGGGATTGGCTAGGAAATTGGCAATTTCGTTAGTACTCAAGCCAAACTGCTGAAAGCTGTGAAACAGATTGGCATCAACCTGGGTGCCGCCGTTGATGGTGTAGGTTTGACTGGCAGAGTTGAAGGTGACGTTGGTGCCAGCACCGTCGGGAGCAACCGTAATCGATTGGGCGACTGCTGATCGCGGCATTCTCGAGGCGAGCAGGCAAACAATCAGCACCAGTACGGATTTGGGTAGGCAACGCATGGCAAATAATGTCGTGACGGCAGCTTGTCAGATGTCACGAGTGTAATAAATTACACAAATTTTTGCGTGAAGATGTGTGAATGAACCAGCGAAAACGACGTCCTAACCTGACTGTTGTCTCAGGATTAAGACAGTGAACTCAGGGGATGGGTAACACTAACCGTGGTATTAAAACTTAATTTGGGGTGCGGGCAGCGATGCTTATCTGGCTACATGAATGTTGATAAGTTTGGTGCGCCGGATCTCACGTTTGATCTGGAAACCTTCCCCTGGCCTTGGCAGGACGATAGTGTCGCTGAAGTGCAGCTCACCCATGTCTTAGAGCACCTGGGACAGCAGACAACCACCTATTTGCGCATCATTCAAGAGCTTTATCGGATTGGTCAGGCCAATAGCCTGATTCACATTACGGTGCCCCACCATCGTCACGACAACTTTGTGCATGACCCCACCCATGTGCGGGCAATTACCCCCAGCGGCCTGGAGCTGTTTTCGCGGCAGCGCAACCGAGACTGGCAGCGTCAGGGCAATGCGAATACCCCCTTGGGTCTGTATCTGGATGTGGACTTTGACCTAGTGCGGACCAATTTAGTGGGCAGTGCGCTGTGGTTTGAGCGCTATGGCGATCGCGCCCATGATGTTCAATTGCTGCTGCAAGAAAGCGCGCTGTACAACAACCTGATTGAAGAGGTGCAAATGCAGTGGCGGGTGGTCAAACCCTTACGGTGAGTTTCCCCCATCTGTCAACGCTAAACAATCCTGTAGGGTGCTCATGACGGTCTTAGGGCGCACCGCCATCATGCACCAGTGCTCGCTCAGGAGACAGTGGGTGTTTTTGAACTGCTGTGCTTGACAGTGGGTGCATTTCACCTGGGAGAGCGCCAGTTTTACATGCTGCTGCCGGGGTGCCCACAACCGCATGGGGCTGGCCCCATCCCCCTCACTGTCATTGCCAAAGATGGCCACCGTCGGGCACCCGACCGCTGCGGCTACGTGCAAGGGTCCCGTATCCACCGTCACGAAAGCCCGAGCTTGAGCTAGCGCCCCCGCTAGCTCAGGCAGCGTTGCTTGCCCTCGCCGGTCAATCAGTGCCGTCGTTGCCAACAGCCAGTCTTCGGTATTGCTGGCGTGATAGTGCTGCTTCTGCACAGCGGGCGCACTCCCGACCAGGCCAACCGTCAGTCCTTGCTGGTGACACCATTGGATGAGCTGTTGCCAGTACTTGGGCAGCCACAGCTTGGCGGCGCGACTGGCAGTTATATGGATCAGCACATCCGGTACTGCAAAAGCAGGGGCCTGGGTAGGTAAATCCAGTTGGGTGAAATCCGTCTCTACATAGGCCAACCGACAGAAGATTTCAGCAATGTAATTGCTCTGCACCAGCGGGACATGGGTTTGCACAAAAGTCGGACTGTTCCAGTTGGGGTCTTGCCGAATCGCCTGAACTAGAGGCTGGCCCACATTCAGCCTGGGGTAAGCCCCTAATGGGGTAGGGCTACCGACCAGGTAGGTGGGCTGTAGATAGGGAATGATGGCCTGGGTGCGATCGCTGTCATCATCGCAATTAATCACCAAGTCGTAGGGGCCGACTTGCTGCCGCCGTCGATCAATGACTGTCAGCAAGGCTGGGGAAGTCTCAGGTGTACTGGTATGCAACGCTATGCGCCAATCAATGGTGGCCAGCTGGCGCTCAAACTCAGCGGTGCGATCGCTGCCAAAGAAGTCTAGTGTGCAGCCTGGATATTTGGCTTTCAGCCCCCGCAGCAGAGGCGTCGTTACCACAAAGTTACCGAGCTTATGGGAGCCCAAAACCGCAATGTGCGGCCGGACTCCGAGGGATTCGTTGGCAAACAGTTGCATGGGCGTTTTCTGGCGAGATGAGCCATCAACAGCATTTTAGAAAGCATGCCCTAGGGTGGTCGCCACCTCGTCAAAGACCCCAGCCCAAGCCCCTGGCTGAGTTTGCCAAAACAGGTGCATGGTCGGATACCAGGGAGAGTCTAAGCGTGGGGTCAGCCAGCGCCAGTCGGGAGAATAGCACAGCAGAGTCCAACAGGGGCGGCCCAAAGCACCGGCGAGATGCGTGACAGAGGTATCGACACTGATAACGAGATCAAGCTGCGCGACGACAGACGCCGTGTCGGCATAGTCTTGTAGAACGGCGTCTAAATCCTGAACGTTGACGTCTGGTGGCAAGTCGGCCAATGCCTGCACTGGCTGGCCCTTTTGCAGACTAAAAAACTCAATCCCAGGAACGCGCAGTACGGGCAACCAGTCAGCGAGTTGAGTCGAGCGCTGTCGGTCATTCCCATGGGTGGGGCTACCAGCCCAAGCAATGCCAACGCGGTGAGCGTGGCGACGAGCGGACAAGGGACACCGGCTAGCGTCCGCCGAAAGATAGGGAATCGGGGCGGGAATGGTTTCTACCGTCGTGTGGGCGAGATAAGGCAAACTCAGCAGCGGCACGTAGACATCAAAGGCTGTCAGGGCAATCTGACCGGGCGTTTGGCACTGATCAACACCCGGTAGCTGTTCAAATAAGGGTAAGAGAGCAGCGGGACACACCAAGACCACCCGTTGACAGCGCGCTGCGGCCCAAGACACGTAGCGCACAAACTGAATTGCGTCCCCGGCCCCTTGCTCGGTATGGATGAGCAGGGTTTGCTGCGGTAGCAGTTGCCCCTGCCAGCGGGGCTGAGGACAGCTGAAGGGGGTAAACTCAGCGGTTTGCCACCGCCACTCACATTCGGCCCAGCCGGTCTCAAAGTCTCCTAAGGTCAGGCACATCATGCCCCAGTTGTAATGGGCCTGGGCATCTTGAGGACTGATGCGTACCGCTTGTTCATAGTGCCAGCGGGCCGGCTCCCACTGGTTTTGCTGACCATAGAGATGGCCTAAAGTCTTGTGAGCACCGGTATGACCCGCCTCCGCTGCAATCACCTGATGTAGATAGGCGATCGCCGCATCATAGCGTGCCAACTCCCCCAAAACGACCCCCAGGTTGTAGCGGGCGGGCAGATAATCCGGCTGTACAACCAGACACTGCTGTAGAGCCGTTACCGCCGCTTCTCGTTCCCCGGCTTGGTAATGGGCACACCCCTGCTCAAAATAGCTAAGAGCAGAGGGCTGATCTGCCTTTAGCGGCACCACTTCAGCCATGGCGGCATCGGGCAGCACGTAAGAGCTACTGAGCAAATCATCATCATGCTCAATTAGTTCGGGAAAGCGGAGCCCCGGCAACACCGACACCGCGAAGATTTCCTGAACCGCATCCTCAAACTTGAGAAACGCGACAATCTCACCGCTGACAATGTTGACGACCCACACGCCGCAAATGCGCTCTCTTAGGGTTTGGGTGAGGGGGATGCCGCTAAAAACAGCGGTCTCGCGGATTTGGGAAAGGCCAATAAAGGCCAAGTCGCCCCAAAAATCGAGACCTCGTGTAAAGCCAGGGAGTGCTGCCACTGGGGTCAATGTGCCCGTGGCTAAATCGACTTGGACTAGAGTGCCGCGCCCGGATTCTAAGACCCACAGGCGATCGCGATACCAGCGAGGCGAATGGGGCATCGACAAGCCCCGCACCAGAATGTCATTGGTGGTGATATCCATCAGGATGCCGCCGCTGGCTTTATTAGCCCGCCAGCCGTTGGGGCGATCGGTCTCGCCTAGGGCCGTCACGTAGTGGGGCCGATTGTCACGGATGCCGAGCCCATTGAGATGGCACCGATCCGTCAGGTCATAACCGGTGATAAACGGCGGTCGCCAGCGGGGCACAAAACTATAGCTGGGATCGAGGGTACACAGGCAAGAGAACCGAGTATTGATAAACCACAGCTCCTGGTCAACCCAGGCCATTTCATGAATATCAATATCACCGGTAACCGTCTTACGGCGAGGCAGATAGCAGCCGTCATGACGGCCAGTTGGCGGAATTTTCTCAGCCACAGCAGGCACATTGCGTAGCTCTTGGATGTCATAGGCGGTGCCGACGGCGATTTTTTCGCGATCGGCGGCCACGCCCATGGGCTGATCGAATACTCGAAAGTGCGTATTCACAGCATTACCGTCAGCCCGCATGAGAATGAGTTTCCCAGCCTGGTAGGTAGAGACCACCAGCGATACTCCCATTTGGGAGAGCACAGCATGAAAGCTTTGGGTATGGACGCTCCGTAGAGGTGTATTGGGATCAAGGGATGAGGTCATTGATCAAGCACTTAAGAACTCAGCAGGGAGGCGTTCTTCGGGCGTTAGGGCCAGGATGTGGCAGCTCTCCCTCATCACAACATCTTGCTGTTGCAATGGCTGCAGCAACAGCAAGTTTGCCAACTGCGCCTAAACACAAGCCTCCGGCCAACTCGCTTAAGCACTCTCATCTCTCACCACTCTTATTCAGCGATACGCTACCCCACTCTCGCATCACGCGTCCTCCCAACATCACTCCATTTAGCAATCTCTGAGGTACGGGGAAAATTACAGCCAGTCGGCAATACTAAAAGCTACGGTAGCTTCTGCCTTCATCGCAACTCTAATTCCGGTCGATCAGAATTGGGCGGCGTGAAGGAGCGGGGAGTGCACTCTTTTTTTACGCCTGCCGCCTTTCGATTGCCAAATTCACTCTGCCATCACTATTGAGCTTTCACAGGCGATCGCCGCTGGGCCCACCAGGCAAACGCGCCCCCAACGGCAAACATCAATAAGCTATAAATCGCGGCCGGAATCGCCAGCGTGGCATTGTTCAAAAAGGTGGGGGCACTGGCAATGGCGATCGCCAGCGTGCCATTTTGAATACCGACTTCTACCGTAATGGCCGTGGCGCTGCGATCGTCCAATCGCGCCAGCTGCGCCAGCCCATAGCCCAGCGCCATCGTCAAAATGACCAGCAACAACGTCACCCAGCCCACCTGCAAAAAGAAGGCCAGCACATTGGCCCGCTCTTTGATCAAGAGAGCCGCAATGATCAACCCGAGGAAAACTAGAGCCAGCCCTTTCACCCACTTTTCTACCGTGGCGGCAAATCGGGGCGCATAGTGATGCAGCGCCATCCCCAAACTAACGGGAATAAGCGTGATCACCGCGATCTGAAGCACCGTGGTCAAAAATGGTAGTTGCAGATCGGTGCCCGCCCCCATGAACTGCACCATGGCCCAGTTGACTACCAGCGGAATCGTAAAGACTGTCACCAAACTGCTGAGGGCTGTCAACGTAATCGACAGCGCCACATTGCCGCGGGCCAAATAGGTCACCAGGTTTGATGTCGGGCCACCAGGACAGGCGGCCAAAATCATCACGCCGACCGCCAACTCAGGGGTGAGGGGCAACACTGACGCCAGCCCAAAGCCGACGAGCGGCAGCATGATCAGCTGCGCCCCTAAGCCCAGCGCCACGCCTTTAGGTGCCACAAAGATGCGCTGAAAGTCCGTGAGCGTTAGGCCCAACCCCATGCCGAGCATGATGATAAACAGCGCTAAAGGCAAGAACACCGCCGTGAGCAAACTCGTTTCCATAGCGTTACCTCAGAGGCATGGGGGGCAGAGGGATAGAATCTTCAGCCAGATTACCGCATTGTCACAGCTCATCCGGCGGGTCATGCCATCAGCACCGAACCAGAGGCCGCACCCATGCCATCAGCGCGGCGCGGTGATGACGGTTCGTTAGGCGATACCTCAACAGAGCCGAGAAAGTCGCCGCGACCTGGGCCATGAATTCATCGCCTTGAGCCCGGCTTAGTCACGCTCTTACCGCAGCCGGTTTCGAGCCGTTTGGCAATGATTGATACCAAGTTGAGTGCCGGTATCTGTTAATTAGGGTTTAAAGATGACCTCTGCAGGAAATTCGTCAATTCCTAACCCTCTAGGGTGTTTTGAGTCGCCCTTTTAATCGAATTTAGAGTGGATGCGCATAGAACAGCTTGAAGCATTTTTATTGGTTTCAGAGACTGGGAGCTTTCAACAAGCTGCGAAAAAATGTGGGGTGACGCAATCGACCGTTAGTCGCCAAATTCAAGCGTTAGAGACAGAATTAGACGCCCCGCTACTGCACCGTTCGGCCCAAGCCAAGCTGACGGTTGCCGGAGAGGCTTTGTTACCCAAAGCTCGCCGCATGTGCCAAGACTGGCGACAGGCTACTCGTGACATCGCTGATTTGATGGCCGGTAAACAGCCGGAACTGTGTATCGCCGCCATTCAGTCCACCTGTTCACATCTGCTACCACCGGTCCTGCAGCAATTTTGTCAAAGCCATCCTCACGTGCAGCTGCGGGTGACGGCCCTGGGCAGCGATCGCTCTCTCAAGGTGCTGCGGGATGGCCTGGTAGATGTGGCGATCGTGATGGATAACGAACGATTAACGACCAGTCCTGATATGAGCGTGCAGCCCCTCTATGAGGAACCCGTAGAAGTGTTGATGGCCGCTGATCATCCGCTCACGCAATTTGATCAAGTGCCTTGGGCAGCGCTAGCAGAGTATCCTCAAGTGGTATTTAAAGACGGCTACGGCATGCAACGCCTAGTGCAAGCGCAGTTTGAACGCAGCGGGGGAGAACTCCATGCGGCCCTGGAACTCAACACCCTCGACGCCTTTCGGGGCGTTGTCCGCCAAGGGCAGCTCACCGCCCTACTGCCCCAATCGGCTCTCACCGAAGGGCAGCCCGATCCCACCTTAGCGATTCGTCCCACTGAGGCCCCGACCCTATCCCGGCGGGTGGTGCTGGTAACGACCCGTGATCGCCTGGTCATTCCCATCATCCGCGATTTTTGCCAACTGGTCATGGAACGGGGTGCCTGCTTTTTGCCGCCCCAATCCGCCGCCCAACTGCTATCTGTTGAACCTTTCTAACTGCTGATGAGCCAAGCATTTCGAGCGCTTCTTAAAAAAGTCGGCAGCGGCCAGCACACATCAGCCGTGCTGACCCGGGCGGAAGCCGCCGAAGCAGCGCGACTCATGCTGGCTCAAGAGGCCACGCCCGCGCAGATTGGGGCCTTTATGATTGCCCATCGCATCAAACGTCCCCATCCCGACGAACTGGCGGGATTTTTAGATGCCTATGCTGAGGTCGGCCCTACCCTCAGCCCCGTCACCGCCGACTATCCGGCCCTGGTGTTTGGCCTGCCCTACGATGGGCGATCGCGCACGGCTCCAGCTCAACCCCTGGTGGCGCTGATGCTCTCGGCGCTCGGCTGTCCGGTGGTGCTGCATGGGGGCGATCGCATGCCCACCAAATACGGCTTACCGCTCATCGACATTTGGCAAGCCCTCGGCCTTGATTGGTCGGGTTTATCATTGGCGGCCGTGCAGGCAATTTTGCAGCAGACTCATTTGGGCTATCTTCATTTAGCCGACCATTTTCCCGCCGCCCAGGGATTAGTGCCCTACCGCGAACAAATTGGCAAACGTCCACCGCAGGCCACCCTAGAGCTGATGTGGTGCCCCTATGCGGGAGACTGTCAGGTGGTAGTGGGCTATGTTCATCCCCCCACCGAAGGGCTGGCTAAAGGTACCCTAACCGCGATCGGCGTCCCCCATTACCTGACGGTCAAAGGGCTAGAGGGTAGCTCTGATTTACCCCGGGCGCGGGCGGCCATTATCGGCGTCTATACCCCCACTGGTGAAGAGCGGATCGTGCTGCACGCCCGCGACTTGGGCTTGGGCGAGACCAGCGAAGCCCCCCTAGAATCAGAGGCTGCCTATTTAGACGCCCTGCAAGCCACGCTCAAGGGTCAAACCACCCCCCTCACCCCCGTCGCCCTGTGGAACGGCGGCTTTTATCTCTGGCGCAGCGGCTTGGCCGTTAGCCTAGAGCAGGGCATCGAAACCGCGCGATCGCTGCTCAGCAGCGATCACCTCACGAGCCAGATCGCCGCCCTACAATCAGCCATCAATCACTACCGCTACAAATAGCTGAGTCCTTTTCCTCCAACGGTGGGGCTGCTAACAGCGTAATCACCGTCAACTCCGGCGGACAAAACAGTCGCCCCGGCCAATAGCTGGCCAGGCCTCGATTAACGTAGAGTTGCCGAGCGCCCACGGTATGCAGCCCCGCCGCCCACTCCCAATGGCGAAAAACGCGCTCGCAGTCTTGATTGAAAAACGGCATCTGTTGTTTGACGATCGGCGGCACCCAAGGAGACAGCTTCTTTAGTAGGCTAGGCGCGGGAATTCCTCCAGGCAGAATGACTTGCCCGCCGTGGGTGTGGCCCGACAGCACCAAATCAGCGCGTGATGACCGAAGTTTATCCATCGTGTCCGGGTTATGGGCCAACACCAGCCGCGGCGTGCTGGGGGGCAGTTGGGCGAGCAGCAACTCCGGTTGACAGTCAGGTGAGCTGATATCCGCCAGTCCCACCAGGGGTAGACGATCGCCCCAGGGATAGGCAATGTCATTCCAGAGGGGAACAACCTCCACGGCGGCTAGGGTCTGCTGCACGTGCCGTCTCACCCTGGCACTGGGGGAATCATGGTTGCCCAATACGGCATAAACCCCCAAACGACTGCGCAAATGCTGTAGGTAGACCGCCAGCGCCTCAATATCTGACGGATTGCGGGTAATAAAATCGCCCGTCAGCACAACCAAGTCGGGGACCAGACGATTGCATTGGGCGATCGCCGTTTCCAGCAGTGAGGGCGACAGACTATAGCCGTCAAAATGAAAATCTGAAAGCTGGACCACGGTAGTGCCATGCAGCGCCAGTGGTAGCTGCTCAATCGTGACCGCAACCCGTTCCGTCTTCAGCGATGCCGTCAAAGCCGGTAGCATAACCGTTCTATCCGCAGGTGATGACCCATTATCCCCAACGGTCGGCGATCGCCCCCGCATCGACGCCTCAAATTCGCGGTTGAAGCAAAATCGCCATTGCTCCTTGTCCATACCGTTATCAGTTAGAAATCCCCCCCTGGCGTGACGCCTCAGATAGTCTGGCGCTCACCGAGGGGCGCGTCTCTAAAACTAGCGCCTACTGAATTGACTGCAACTGCTGTGCTTCTACGGATAGCAGCGGTATGCGGGCAGCCTTTGCTAGGAGCCGAGGGGGCTTTGGTTGAGGAACTCGTTGATCAAAATGACGACGATAAACCGTGACCCTTCGCACCGCACAGTGAAGATTGAACCGGTTGGACAGCTGGTCACCGACCGGATAGGAAAGGCTATGGATGAAGTATGATCAATAGGCTATATTCGTGGAACCGTTCACGGACGCTGTGACCAAAATGACTGACTTCCCTCAGCCTCCGAAAACATCGGAAAATACCAACAACCAGGCTGTTGATCGCTCCACCAATCCCGTCGTTGAAGGGTTACAAACCCTGGGGTTGAGTGTCGTTTTAGCACTAGGTATTCGCACCTTCGTCGCAGAAGCTCGCTACATTCCTTCTGGCTCCATGGAACCCACGTTGGAAATCAACGATCGCCTCGTTATTGAAAAAATCAGTTACCACCTCAACCCCCCCGGACGCGGTGACATCATTGTGTTCTGGCCGCCCGAAAGCCTCTTTGACGAAGATAAGCGGCGAGATGCTTTCATTAAGCGCGTGATTGGCCTCCCCGGCGATACCGTAGAAGTTGCCGACGGAACAGTCTTTGTCAACGGCGACGCCCTGGAAGAAGGCTATATTAAGGCCGAACCTGACTATAGCTGGGGACCTGAGACAGTCCCTCCGGAAGCCTATTTGGTGTTGGGCGACAATCGCAACAGCAGCTACGATAGTCACGCTTGGGAAACGGAGTCGTTTGTGCCTGCCGACAATATTATTGGTAAGGCCGTCGTCCGCTTTTGGCCGCCCGGTCGCATTGGCGGACTTTAGCCGCCTGTCACCTTGCCGGGTGTTGTGAGCCTTGGCAGAACCATGCCAAAAGCAGCAGAACCAATATGGGGCTGGCCACTTTGCCTAGGACACCTAGGAGCGCTCTGAACCCTAGCGCATCAGCAAGGTGGCTCCGCAGTCTTGTCCTAACCGGACTGGCGACTGCCATACCAGAAGCATTAGCGTAACGCCCCCGCTGATGGATTTTTCTTCCTGCAATCGCTTTGCAAATCGCAACTGCCGCTTGCAAAGCATCAAAAAGGAGCCCTCAGTTGAGAGCTCCTTTTTGATCGGCAGTTTGGCAATCTTAGGCGTTTAGATAATGTCGCTGCTGTCGTCAATCAGCAGATTGTCATCATCCAGTCCAGCCCCATTCGGGGGGGGCGTTTCACCGCCATTATCAGCCGCCGCGTCACCGGGCTTCGAGAACCCTACCATCTCATCATCCTTCAAGAGACCTAAACCGCTCTCTAGCTTATAGCTTCGAGCCGATTCGTCATCTAACACCACGTCACGAGCCATGGCATCGTCAATCATGGCTCCGTCAAAGCCCACGCCCTCTTCTGCATCAAGGATGGGGGCTGGTTCTTCATAAGCGTTGAAGCCGGTACCAGCAGGAATCAAACGCCCGATAATCACGTTCTCTTTTAAGCCGCGTAGCCAGTCAGATTTACCCTCAATAGCGGCCTCAGTCAGCACTCGAGTCGTCTCTTGGAAACTCGCTGCCGAGATAAAGCTATCCGTATTCAGAGAGGCTTTAGTGATACCCAACAGGACTGGCGTATATTCCGCTGGGGCTCCCCCGGTAATCGCCATTGCTTCATTGACCTGCTCAATCTGATAAATTTCCATCAGCTCACCCGGCAGCATCGTGGTATCGCCACCGTCTTCGATCCGGGCCTTAGAGGTCATCTGACGCACAATCACTTCAATATGCTTGTCCGAAATATCGACCCCTTGGGATTGATAAACCGACTGCACTTCGTTCACTAAGAAAGTTTGAACTTCTTGAAGCGCTTTCATCGCTGAACCATGGGTGCCTTCACCCTGAGACAAGTGATATTTGAAGAAGATTTCCAGAATTTGGTGGGGGTTGGCTGGCCCATCCGTGAGCGGCTCAGCCGCAACAACGTATTGATCGTCGTTGATGAGCAAGTTTTGCCCCGGATTGAGCGGATACTCGGCTACGACGCCGTCCTCTTCTACCACCTTGACGTTGGCGGTTTCGTCATCGGTAAAGACGACCTGAGTGGTACCCGGTCGCTCGACCAACACACAGGCTTCCTTCGGTTTCCGAGCTTCTAACAGCTCCTCAATCCGCGGTAAGCCCTGAATGATATCGCCCGTTTTAGCGCGCTCAAACACCAGCAAGACCAGGCTGTCACCCCGCTGTACCAAGTCACCGTCTTCAATATGCAGGACGGCCCCCGTTGATACCCGGTAAGGGCGAGCAATGCGGAGTTTGATGTAGGCATCGGTAATTTCCGTGACCTGACCCGATTCCTCTAGCATCATGCCCGGCGCCACCTCGCTGCCGTCAACCACGAGATCACCCACCGCTACTGAAGGTTGCTTGCCGTCAAGCGCTAGCTGTATGAGATCGTTCTCACGTACGACCAAAATTCGGCGAATCGCCTCGGTGCCTTCGCGAATTCCTCGGACTTCGCCTTCTTCTTTACATTGGATCTCGGTGCGAGCAACCACAGCACCGGGCTCAATCTGCTGTCCTTCTTCGACTAAAATTCGCGTCAGGGTGCTGCCTTGGGTTTGGTCAGCAATCACATCACGACGAATGATGATCGATTCCAAAATCACCAGCTGTAAACGCATCACGTCAGGATCGTTTTCGTCAGGTACCTGCTCGATGTCAGCTTCCAGGTGAGAAGATTCTTCGCCGATCTCAAGCACTAGCTGGGTTCGTAGCAGATCTTGCCCCTCTACCGACTTAACGCGATCGCCGTCCTTGAACGAAATCCGCTGCATGGCCCGGAGCCGAATGTGACAACCCGAATCACTGGTGGAATCTTGACTGGGCACTGGCGGCTCATTCGGCACCGTATATTCTTCGACCGGACGCACCAGCAGGGCGGGGCCTTCCGGTGATTCTAAGAATTCCACGTAGCTGAGAGCTGAGGTCGTGAGTCCCGCCATCAGCGTTTCACCAGGCGGCACGATGGTACCATCGCGCTCCATCACGGCTTCCGGGTTATCGACCATATGCAGATCGCCCGGCTTGATAACGATTTCCCGTAGAATGTCGTTCTTCTGGGTGACCTCAACCACACCGCTGCTTTGACAGAAGATGTCTTTGACCACTTCTGTCCCGGCCTCGACATACTGACCGTCCTCGACCAACAGGAGAGAGAGATCCTTATTCACTTCGTGGGTTTCTTCCGGAATCCACAGCAGCTGACCCCCCTTCGTGACCTCGTAACCCTGCTTACCTTTCCCTTTCTTCGCCGCTTCTAGGCCAGAGTACTTGATCATGCCGCCCGTGCTGGTTTGATACGCCGTATCTTCCATCTCGGCGACCACGCCATTGTTCACCAACTTGGTGCCGGGGGTGGCAATCAAAGAAAAACGCTGACCGTTAGCCGTTTCAATGATGTAGTGCTCGCCCCCTTGACCGCTCTCCATCTTGACTTCGGCCTGATCCAGCAGCACGGATGCGGTGATCACCTCAACTTCCCGCGCGTCTTTGCCTTCCACGACTTCTGGCAGTCGCACTAAACCGCCACGCTCCGTCACCTGGCGAGTCTCTGCAATGATGCTATCAGGGACGATGCGATCGCCGTTTTGCACCACCGGCTCGGCATTGGGGGGCAGGTTATACACTTCACCCGATAACACCCAAATCAACCCCCCCCGCTGTGCTAGGCGGGTGGTATTGCCCTGGCGGTCAATCTTTTCTTCTTGCACCAGCCCGGCAAACTGCACCTCACCGGAGAGGTCGCTGTTCACGTCCTTCGTGGCCTTCTCAGTCACCTTCCGAATGCGGCTAGAGGTCGGCATCTCGGCCAATAGCTGGTCCTTAACCACGCGATCACCATGATTGACAAACATGATGGCACCTTGGGGCAAAGACTCCGTTTGCTTACCACTAGTTTCGCCCTGCACTACAATTTTGCCCGCCCCTTCCAGCACTAAGGCATCTTCGCCATGACGCGTGCGGAAAGCCCGGCTCTTCAGTTTCGCCGGTAGCTCCACAACACCGTTTCGCTTGGCGCGCACCTGCGGAGCCATTTCGCCAGTAAAGGTGCCGCCCGTATGGAAGGTTCGCATCGTCAGCTGTGTCCCCGGCTCACCAATCGACTGCGCCGCAATAATGCCAACCGCTTCACCCAAATCCACCATTTCAGAGTGAGCCAAGCTCCAGCCATAGCAATGGCGACACACCGACCGCGTAGCTTCACAAGTGAGGGCCGAGCGCACCATCACCTCACCGAAATCACCCACCGCCTCGTAGATATCATCTGCCCGGTGCTGCGACAGCGCATCGTTACGACGCGCCACAATTTCACCGGTTTCAGGATGTACAGCATCTTCGGCTAGGACGCGGCCTAGCAAGCGATCTGAGAGGGGGATTAACACCTTCTCACCCGCCATCATGCTGCCCAGAGGAATGCCGCGCTCAGTGCCGCAATCGCTTTCGCGAATAATCACATCTTGGGAAACATCCACCAAGCGGCGGGTGAGATAGCCTGAGTCTGCCGTTCTTAAGGCCGTATCTACTAACCCTTTCCGCGCCCCATAGGAAGAGATGACATACTCCGTCACTGACAGCCCTTCCCGGAAGTTCGTCCGAATCGGCTGGTCAATGATTTCCCCTTGAGGATTTGCCATCAAGCCACGCATACCCACCAGCTGGCGCACCTGAGAAATATTGCCGCGGGCACCAGAGAACGCCATCATGTAGACCGAGTTCAGCGGATTATTTTCCTTAAAGTTCTTGACGACCTGGTTCTTGAGTTCTTCACTCGTACCATTCCAGGTATCAATCACCTTCTGGAATCGCTCTACCTCAGTGATTTCGCCACGGGTGTAGCGCTCCTCAGTGGTGCGAATTTCTTCATCCGCTGCATCCAGCAACCCCCGCTTCTCAGCTGGCACTTGCAAGTCTTCGACGCTAATCGAAACGCCCGCTCGGGTCGCATACCGAAAGCCTAAATCCTTCATCCGGTCGGCCATCTGTGAGGTTCTAGCCGTGCCAAAATGCTCAAAAGACCAGGAAATAAGTTTTTTCAGCTGCTTTTTGTCAATCACCCGATTTGTAAAGACCATGGGGGATTGATTGGATTCTTGCTCTGCCATGTTGCCCTCTCGCCCTTGCTTGATGTAAGTCTCTAAAAATGGTCGGAGGAAGACAAGCTCTTTGCCTTCCTCTCAACAAAACGGGTGGCGCTAGTTCGCCAGTGCCTCATGTACCGTCTTGTTGTAGATGATTCGCCCAGCTGTCGTTTTGATATATTGCGAAATCAACTGACCGTCACTATCTTCTCGAGTACGGCGATGTGCATAAAGACGCCTGACCGTACCATCCGGCTCGGTCGTCTCTTCCACCAAATTGTCAGCGCCGCCCGACTCAACCGCACCATCAAAACGCAACCAGACTTCAGCATGCAGGCTGACCGTGCCCTGTTCAAAGGCCAGAATGGCATCCTCCATATTGCCAAAGGTTTGCCCAGCCCCCTTTTGCTCATAGGGATTCTCTGCCGTCAGGTAATAACAACCCAACACCATATCCTGACTCGGCGTAATGATGGGTCGCCCGGTGGCCGGCGACAGCACATTGTTAGAGGCCAACATGAGCAGCCGGGCTTCTGACTGCGCTTCTAGCGATAGCGGCACGTGCACAGCCATTTGGTCACCATCAAAGTCAGCGTTAAAGGCGGGACACACTAACGGATGCAGCTGAATGGCTCGGCCTTCAACCAAAATCGGTTCAAACGCTTGAATGCCCAGACGGTGCAAAGTCGGTGCCCGGTTCAACATGACCGGATGACTCTCGATCACTTCTTCCAGCACTTCCCAAACGCTGGGATCGTTGCGCTGAATGAGCTTCTTCGCGGCCTTGATGTTGTTCACCATCCCTTGGCGAATCAAGCGATGAATCACAAAGGGTTGGAACAGCTCGATCGCCATCTCGCGGGGCAAACCACACTGGTGAATCTTCAGCTTGGGGCCGACCACAATGACTGAACGACCGGAGTAGTCAACTCGCTTACCCAACAGGTTTTGCCGGAAACGACCTTGCTTACCCTCAATAATGTCTGACAGCGATTTGAGGGGACGATTGTTTGCACCCACGACCGTGCGGCCGCGACGGCCGTTATCAATCAGCGCATCAACTGCCTCTTGCAGCATGCGCTTCTCATTCCGGACGATAATCTCAGGCGCCAAGATTTCCTGCAGACGCGCCAATCGGTTGTTGCGATTAATCACCCGACGATAGAGATCGTTCAGGTCAGAGGTAGCAAAGCGCCCGCCATCTAGCTGTACCATGGGCCGCAAATCAGGGGGAATTACCGGAATTGCGTTGATCACCATCCAGTCCGGTCGAGAACCAGTGGCCACAAAGTTATCAGTGACCCGCAGACGCTTAATCAGCTTGGCTCGCTTTTGCCCTTTGGAGACGGCGATCTGCTCCCGCAGATTCTCGGCCTCTTCCTCCAGGTTCAGATCCTGCAGCAGTCGCTGCAACGCTTCCGCCCCAATCCCGACTTCGACTCCCACCAGCTGAGACTCTTCGTCATAAAGCTGATCTTCAATTTCAATCCACTGGTCTTCGGTCAGCAGCTGTTTGTAAGACAGATTGTCAGCATTGCCGGGATCGAGAACAACGTACGCGTTGAAATAGACAATCTGCTCGACATCCTTAAGCGGCATATCTAGCAGAATCGCAATGTAGCTGGGAATGCCTTTGAGGTACCAAACATGCGCCACCGGCGCGGCTAGCTTGATGTAGCCCATCCGATGACGGCGGACTCGCGATTCCGTCACCTCAACGCCACAGCGCTCACAAACAATGCCGCGATGCCGCACCCGCTTATATTTACCGCAGTGACATTCCCAATCCTTTGCGGGGCCAAAGATGCGCTCGCAAAATAGCCCGTCCATTTCGGGCTTCAGCGTTCGGTAGTTAATGGTTTCAGGCTTTGTGACTTCGCCAACAACCATACCGTTGGGAAGCGTCCGCTCCCCCCATTGACGAACTCGTTCAGGAGACGCTAATCCAATTTTGACGTAATCAAAACGCTGCTCTAGCTTTGCCATGCTCAGCTCTTTCCTTCTACAGATATGCGCTAGTTTTCAACCGACCAGGAACTCCGTAGGCTGAGAGAACTCTCAGCCTAGAAGCTACTATTCTTCGACTTCTTCTGTCGCCTCAGAGGGGGTTACGATTGATTCGTAAGTGGGGCGAGTCGGTGTCCGGCGGTTACTCAAATCAGACATCAAGTCAACTTCAACGTCCCGACTGGTGCCATCTTCGTGGGTTTCCACTTTATGGACAGCAATGTCCAAGCCGAGAGACTGGAGCTCTCGCATCAGCACCTTGAAGGATTCAGGAGTGCCTGGTCGAGGGATCGCCTTGCCTTTAACGATCGCGTTAAGCGCTTCGTTGCGCCCTTGCATATCGTCTGACTTCACCGTTAGCAGCTCCTGCAGGGTGTAGGAAGCGCCGTAAGCCTCCAGTGCCCACACTTCCATCTCGCCGAAGCGTTGCCCGCCCTGCTGGGCCTTGCCGCCCAAGGGCTGCTGTGTCACCAACGAGTAGGGTCCCGTCGAGCGCGCGTGAATCTTGTCATCGACCAAGTGCACCAGCTTCAACATGTAGGCCACCCCGACCGTGACGGGGCGATCAAACGGTTCGCCTGTGCGACCATCGTAAAGCTGGATTTTGCCCGGATCGTCGGGGTTATAGACCCAGTCTTGACCCGACTGATCACGCGCCTGCTGTAGTTGCCCGTGGGTCGTATTACGCGACGCTTCCTTGTCGTACATCTCGTCGAACGGCGTGATCTTAAAGCGCACGTCTAGATTTTCGGCGGCCCAACCCAACAGACATTCAAACACCTGACCGACGTTCATCCGAGAGGGCACGCCCAACGGATTGAGGACGATATCAATCGGGGTGCCGTCAGGCAAGTACGGCATATCTTCCAACGGTAGAATTCGGGAAATGATGCCCTTATTGCCGTGGCGACCCGCCATCTTGTCACCAACCTGGATTTTGCGCTTTTGCGCCACGTAAACCCGCACGACCATGTTGGCCCCCGGCGGTAGCTCGTCGCCCTGCTCGCGAGTAAAGACGCGCACATCAACGACCCGGCCCTTTTCGCCGTTAGGCACCCGCAGCGAGTTGTCGCGCACATCTCTGGCCTTTTCGCCAAAAATCGCCCGTAAGAGCTTTTCTTCCGGCGGCTGATCCGATTCCCCTTTGGGGGTCACCTTACCCACCAAAATGTCACCAGACTCGACCCAGGCCCCGATCCGAATGATCCCGCCCTCATCCAACTGCCGCAGCGCGTCCTCACCGACGTTAGGAATCTCACGGGTAATCTCTTCTGGCCCTAGCTTCGTCTGGCGCGCCTCAATCTCAAATTTCTCGACGTGAATTGAGGTGTATACATCCTCGAATACCAGCCGCTCACTAATGAGAATGGCGTCTTCGTAGTTGTAGCCTTCCCAGGGCATGTAAGAGATGATGACGTTCTGACCGAGGGCAATTTCGCCCCCTTCCGCCGCTGAGCCATCGGCCAAGACCTGCCCCGCCTGCACCTGCGCCCCTTGAAACACCAGAGGTCGCTGATTCAGACAGGTATCTTGGTTAGAGCGCTGATACTTTTGCAGTGGATAGTCATAGATCTGCCCCTGCTCATCTCGCACCTGCACCAAGTCAGCATCAACATAGACCACTTCACCCGCTGTGCGGCTGACGATGACCATGCCTGAGTCACGCGCTGCCTGAGCTTCTAGCCCGGTACCGACCAGCGGTCGTTCTGGCCGTAATAGAGGCACCGCTTGGCGCTGCATGTTGGAACCCATCAGCGCCCGGTTGGCGTCATCATGCTCCAAAAAGGGAATCAGCGAGGTCGCTACCGAAATAATTTGAACCGGCGACACCGCCACATAGTCAACCTCTTCCGGCGGCGATACGGCGAAATCCTGCCGATAGCGCACCGGGACGGCATCACCCAAGATGTAGCCATCCGCATCGGTCGGCAAGTCACCTGCCGCCACCCGCAGATCATCTTCCTCATCCGCAGTCATATAGGAGGGCGGCAAATCGCGCCGCACCCGGCCTTGCTCAACGCGGAAAAAGGGCGTCTCAATGAAGCCAAAATCGTTAACCCGACCATGGGTGGCCAGAGAACCAATCAGCCCCGCATTCGGGCCTTCTGGCGTTTCGATCGGGCAAATCCGACCGTAGTGAGAGGGGTGAATATCACGCACCGCAAAACCGGCCCGCTCACGGGTCAAGCCGCCCGGTCCTAAGGCGCTGAGTCGACGTTTATGGGTCAACTCCGCGAGGGGATTGGTCTGATCCATAAACTGCGATAGCTGGCTAGAGCCAAAAAACTCTTTGATTGCTGCCACTAAGGGTTTCGGGTTCACCAGGGAAGCCGGGGTCAGCGAGTCAGCATCAGAAACGGTCATCCGCTCTCGAATAATCCGCTCTAGTCGATTGAGACCCACGCGCACCTGATTTTGCAGCAGCTCGCCGACCGACCGCACGCGGCGGTTGCCGAGATGATCGATATCGTCGACCATGCCTGTGTCAAACTCGAGGTTGATCAGGTAGTCGATCGCTGACAAGATATCAACCGGCGTCAACACCCGCGTGGTGTCTGGAATGCTCAGGCGCAGCTTACGGTTCAGCTTGTAGCGCCCCACCTTACCCAGGTCGTAGCGCTTCGCATCAAAGAAGCGCGATTCTAAGAGCTGCTGTCCGCCCGAAACCGTGGGCGGCTCACCGGGACGCAGCTTACGATACAGTTCGAGTAGCGCTTCGTCTTCGCTAAACTGCCCTTCTTTATCGATCGTTTTTTGGAAATACTCTGGGTGACGCAGTGAGTCAAAGATCTCAGCATCGGTTAGCCCCAATGCCTTCAGTAAGACTTGCGCCGAGATTTTACGAGTCTTGTCAATCCGCACCCAAACCAGATCATTTTTGTCAGTCTCAAATTTGAGCCAAGCCCCCCGGTTCGGGATCAAATTAGCGTTGTAGGTGCGGCGACCATTTTTATCGGTGTCGGCTTTGTAATAAACGCCTGGGCTGCGCACAATCTGGTTAACAATGACCCGCTCGGCCCCATTGATAATAAACGTGCCGCGATCGGTCATGAGCGGCAAATCGCCAATGAAGACCTCTTGCTCTTTGATCTCACCCGTCTCTTTATTAATCAACCGAGTGGGAACGTACATTTGTACGCCATAGGTAGCATCCCGCCGCTTGGCTTCGTCTACCATGTACTTAGGGCTCTTGAGTTTGTAGTCCTTCCCGATAAAGTGCAGCTCTAGCTTGCCGGTATAGTCAGTGATGGGTGAGAAGCTATCCAACTCCTCAATCAGTCCTTCTCGCAAAAACCAGCGAAAGCTAGAACGCTGAATCTCAACAAGATCAGGCAGCGTAAAGTTGGACATCGTGGCGATTTGGTCGGTCATGCGTCTCCTCAGGCGGACAAACCCTACAGTCTCTACAGAAAAAGCTCATCAAAACGAATAACCGCTGCCCTCAAGTAGGCACCAGGCAACGGCAAAAACAACTCTGCTAAAGCGCTTTAGCAGAATTGTTAACCCATGCGGTTGTCCTCAATAAATCTCTGAACACTAAATCTATGACCCCTTCTAGATTGCCGTGGTGGACTCACGATAACGGACTGAAAAATTGGTTTTAGCGATACATGGCTAGGGATCGAGTTCGGGATCAAACTCAACTTCCTTTTTCAGACAGAAACAATACATTACCTCAGATTCCACCGGTAATATTTCACACTTCAGACCAGCTTAGCAAAAAGAACGTACCTTAAGACATTTGTCAACACCTATTTCTCGAAAAAATATGTTAAAGCTCTATCAAAATCCCGTTCTAGCAGTCGATTACCCAGTAGATTCACTCACAGTCGAGTGGGTCGGGCGGTCGAGTGGTAGCCGAAATAGGCGGATCGCGTTGGCGGTTGTCTGAGCAGCCAAAGTCGCTAAGGGCTCCTGTCGCAGTTCAGCCAGGTAGCTGGCAACATGCAGTACGTTGGCGGGTTGATTACGCCGTTCTTTGCGGCGAGGCACCGGCGTCAGAAATGGGCAATCAGTTTCTACCAAGAGGCGATCGCTGGGCACAAGCTGGGCTGAGGCTTTGACTTGGTGGGCATTCTTAAAGGTGACAATGCCACTAAAGCTGACGTAGAACCCCAATGCCAAAAACCACTGCGTTTCCTCCGGGGTACCGGCCCAACAATGCATTACCCCAGTAACGGCACCCACCTCCGATTGAAAAGCCTTGATCTGCTGAGCCGCTGCCGCTGCCGCATCTCGACAATGGATAATCACCGGTAGATGCAATCGATGAGCAATCATCAACTGCTGCCAAAAGGCCTCGGCTTGCAGGCTTTGATCGTCCGCCTTATAAAAATCAAGGCCCGTCTCACCAATGGCGACCACGCGCGAATCGGCGCGAGCCGATGATTCGATAGTCTGGGCAGTGGCAGACGTCCACTTATCCATATCTAGGGGATGCAGCCCCACAGCCAGTGAAACCTCTGGATAGCGATCAGCGATCGCCTGCATCGCGGCAAACTCACTCGGCTCCACACAAGAGTGTACTAAGTGAGTCACGCCCGCTGCCCGCCAAGCGGTGGCAACGGCGTCTAAATCAGGCTGAAAGGTTTCAAAATTAATGTGAACGTGGGTGTCAATCAACTGCATGAGGCAGCGTCCGACCTCGTCGTTAGGATGCTGTTGCTTTCTGAGCTTCGACTGCTTTCCAGGCTTTAGCGAGTCGAGATTTCCGGCGCGCCCCGGCATTGCCGTGATAAACACCCCGCTTAACCGCTTTGTCAACTTTGCTAAAGACAGCCGACAGCTCTGCTTGCACGGTTTCAGCCGCGGTGGGACTGGGGTCAGCCGCGTAGGCATCTAAAGCGTCGAGGTACCGCTTAGTCAGCGTCTTGACGGCTGACCGATAAGACTTATTGCGTACCCGGTTACGCTCTGATACTTGAATGCGTTTAATTGCAGACTTAATATTTGCCACAGCTCGCCCAAACTCACATAGAATAATCGACAGATTAAGCATCATAACACCAAATCCGGGGAACGGTTCAGCCAACTACGGATGGGCAAATGAAACCGCGCTAAGCTATAAGTCAGTAGGGGTTTCCTACTAAACAAGCTCAGGCTACGGGAGGGCTGTCCTTCGGTGGCTTAGGTTCTATCGCTTATTAAGTCAGGTTTGTGCGAAATGCTGCGCATTATCAACCAGTTAGCTGATGCACAGGTAGAGTTGCAGCGAATCTGTGACCGCACCCATGACAGTCAGGTTTTTCACAAAGAAGCAACCGTTAGAGAGATTCTGCAAGCGGTGCAGCGCCAGGGCGACGAGGCGTTGCTGCAGTACACTGCCGACTTTGATCAGCAGGTGCTAACCGCAGCGGGATTACGGGTGCGCGGGGCCGAGATTGATGCGGCCTATCAACAGGTCTCCAAAGAGCTGATTGATGCGATTCGTCTCGCGCATCAAAATATTGAAGCCTTCCATCGCCAGCGGGTGCCGAGTAGCTGGGTGGAATTTAAGGGCGATGTGGTCTTGGGTAAGCGATATTCTGCCGTTGATCGGGCCGGCATCTATGTCCCGGGTGGACGAGCCGCTTACCCCAGCACGGTTTTAATGAATGCCGTTCCGGCTCAAGTGGCAGGCGTCGAGCGCATTGTCATGGTGACGCCCCCCGGCGATCAGGGGGCCCTTAACCCTGCCGTGCTAGTCGCTGCTCAGGAAGCGGGCGTGACAGAAATTTATCGCGTGGGCGGAGCGCAGGCGATCGCCGCCCTCGCCTACGGTACTGAGACGATTCCTGCCGTCAATGTGATCACGGGCCCAGGCAACATTTACGTCACCCTGGCCAAAAAGCAGGTGTTTGGCACGGTAGGTATTGACTCCCTAGCGGGCCCTTCGGAAGTGTTGATCATTGCTGACCACACGGCTGACCCCGTTTATGTCGCTACTGACCTGCTGGCCCAAGCCGAACACGACCCCATGGCCGCCGCCATTTTAATCACGCCCGACGCCGCTCTCGCTGCAAGCGTTGTCGCTGAGGTCGCGCATCAGCTAGCCGGGCATCCGCGCCAAACATTAACGGAGAAAGCGATCGCCAACTACGGGGCCGCGATCGTGGTGGACAGTTTGGAAACCGCGATCGCCCTCTCTAATGACTTTGCTCCCGAACACCTCGAGTTAGAAGTGGCAGACCCATGGCGCTGGCTGGAGCACATTCGCCATGCCGGAGCGATCTTTTTAGGTCATGCCACCCCAGAAGCCGTGGGGGATTATCTGGCTGGCCCCAATCACACACTACCGACCTCCGGGGCAGCTCGCTATGCGTCGCCTCTCAGTGCCGAAACGTTTATGAAACATTCCAGTCTGATTCAATACTCTCCGAGTGCGTTGGATCAAGTTTCGTCGGCGATCGCCCGACTCACCGAAGCGGAGGGACTGCCCTCTCACGGAGACTCCGTTCAGGTGCGATCAACTCGCCTCAACCGTTCCCCTAGCGATGACAACGGGGGCAGCGGGGGACGTTAGCGCCATCTCGCTCAGCCGCCAAAGCGACAGCAGTTAGCTCGTCAGCTTTATCTTTGCCAGCCGCCAGGGAGTTCGCGAAAATTGATGGGCCATTGGTCATCAGGCTCGCGGGGCTCGCCCAGATCTGGGGAAGCTCAGCCCCCCTTATCAGGTCTCCGTCGTGCTCTGCTCTAGGGGAATTAACAGCACGCCCTCACCATCTCGCAGTTCAAACGAACGCCAATCTTTCACCCCATCTTTGAGGTCAATGCCCGGTGTGGCCAAAGCAACTTTCCACTCGGCCATGTCTAGCTGCAGCCAATCACCGGGGTTGACTACCATCGGGTCGCCTCCCATGTGGGTCAAGATCACCACTTCCTTCGCTGGGCTGGTTTCGGCATGGGGTTCGCTGCGATAGCCATAAAAGATCGTGCGATAGTCATCGCTAATGCGGTTGAAGCGATCGCGGCCCGTCAGGTTTTCCCGCAGCCAAGGATGGGTCAACCGAAACTGGCGCAGCGTCAGGCTAAAATGGGTCATTGCCCCATCAAGCCCGGCGAAATATCGACCGACATTACACATATCATGGCTATCTTCCATAAAGGCCATCGCAAACGCCTTCAGCTTCGGCACATCCAGAGTGGCCAAAAACCGGGGTAAGTGGGGCTCTTCATTGAGTTCTTCTAGAGCCGGGATTTCGCAAGCTTCATGCTCCCCATTGTGGCCCAAGCACTGCTGGCAGATTTGGGCGACGGCCTGCAGATCGTAGTCGGTTTCGATCATGGCATCTCTGAGGGCATAGGCAAAATCGCGGAGCTGCTCATACTCGGCAAACCCCAGCGCCTTTAGCCGCACAAAGGCATCGCTATCGGCATACATTTCGGGCTCAATTTCCCAATCGAGAAAGCCCACTTCTTCGGAAACCACCTTCACGCCGTAGCGATCATCCGTATTACGAAAAAAGCCCCAGGGCGTCTCAACGGTGGCGTTCAAAAAGTCCATCGGCAAGCCTGGCGAGAAGCCATGTACCCATAGCAAAGTGGCTGGATTGTTGTAGGCTCGGTGCAAAACTTGGGGCAGCGTTTTACCGAGATTCCAGTTAATTGCGGCCTCGGGCGCGACCTGATTACCGCGCCGAACGGTATCGTGATTGCCACAACCAGTGATCCAATGATCGCCTTGAAAAATCACCTCACCGACCCGTCGCCACTTGCGATCCCAGAAGCCCTTAAGCGTCGGCGTATTGTGCGCAAAGATCAACGGCCCCCATTGAAATGACCCCGGCTTCATCTCCACCAGTTCGCGATAGGTAGACTTTTCTTCCCAACCGTCCTCTGGCCAGGGGCGTCCGTCTTCAAAGATGGTGAACATCAGGCGACGATACCCGTGAATGGTTTGCACCACATCGCTCATCGCCAACAGATAGGCATCGTCTTGTTCCACCCGGCCTGAGAGCGGATTAAAAAACCGAAAGTCCTGACCGCCATCGACCCGCACACCATCAGCCCCCGTGTTGATTTTGCGGCGCTGCATTTCTAACAAAATGGCCCGCACCTGAGGTAACTGATGATTCAAATCCTGGCCGTACATGTTGGGGCCTTTAAAGAACTGTTGTGTCAACAATTCAATGCCTTGGTTATCAGAGTGGCCATAAACCAAGTCGTAAATAAGGCCGATGGCGCCCCCCGCGAAGTTATGCAAAGCCGCGACAAAATCGACCACTTCATCGGGCCGCAGGCTGCTTAACACGGCTGGATTCGTCGATGACGAGGCCACAATCGGGACGTCGTAGCCCCAATTTTGTGTATCGGGCTTACGGAGGGTGACGGGGACGATGTCGGTATCATCCTCATCCGCCGAGAAATTTTGCAACGCCCCCAGAGCAAAAAATTCGTGCTCACCGTTGGTGTCTTCGCGGCGATATTCAATCGTCGGCTCTACGGGCAAAAGCTGTACAGCATCGTACCCGGTATAGATTTCCTCGGCTGGCAGCAGCGCTTCACCCGCAGCGATTTTGTCAGACACCCGCTGAATGATGCTGGTCAGGCCTGCCAGCGTGCCCTCTGGGGAAGCCGTTTTGACGTGAATTTGCAGAATATTCGTCGGCGTTGGCACGCGAGGTACGTCCGCATCGGGTATCCCTTTCGGGGCTGCCGTACGGCGAAAGTAGCTCAGGTCAGTACGCCGCCGCTGCAGCCGCCGCATGTCGTAGACTTCAGCGGGGGCAAACACCCCGTAGGGCGTGGAATAGGCCAGCGGATCGCGGATAATATGCACTCGCTGCTCAGCATCCACATAGCGCAACCAGTAAAAAGAGCCCGCGGTGGTGCGGTTACCCGCTTTGACCCCTGAAACTACGGCCCAGAGGAATTCGCCCTGCTGCGCGACGGGCACTAAGTCATGTTGAAACTCGACGGTCTGACGCGGTTCTTGAAAATGAATGGGCGTCAGCGGGGTAAAAATCTCCAGCTCAAGCGATCGCTCTGACTGAATGACATCCCCGATCAGTTCCGGCGTCCAAAACCCAAATTCCGTCAGGCCATCGCGGCGATAGTGGCTACCCAGTCGTTTGGCTAAGCGCTGACCGCGGCCAAAATAGGTATCTTCAGACGCCATGACCGAAGCGGCCCAATTCAATAATGTCTGGGTTTCATCGTCAACGAGGCGGAGGTTAGCCGCAGTGCGAACGCTTTTAACTTGCACAGTAATCGATACTCTTAGGTAGACGAAGCGGTATTGAGAGAAAGCTAGGCAGACGAGCTAAGCCAGGACTCCTAGAGGCTCCAATCGCGCTAGCACCAGCGCTGCCGCGAAGCGATCGTCCAGGCCATGAAGCTTAAGGCGGCTGGTCTATTTATAGTTTGTCAGACATCGGAGATCGGTGAGCGTAGATGGGACGGTGCTGAATAAGAATTTTATGAAGGATTGAGTTTATTGACTAAATGCCTAAGTCATTGATGCCCGCTTTTTAATGCCGTCGATCGAGGGAGAATTCACTGTATTAAGGCTACTTCAACAATCGTATTCTGTCGTGACAAATTGGCCGGTGCCCTTTTTCTCAACTGTCGTGCTCCAGTGGGTAAAGCCGGCAAGGGCGTAGAAACCGGCTTTGCAGTGCCACCACTCAGACCCGTTTCTGCAGCTTCATCGCGATCGCCCTCACCCCAAAACCGGCCTGATCTAAGGAGCTGCGATCGCCCCCAGTCAAGTGCTTCATCATTTACTCAACGTCTAGGCACCGAGATCACTAAGCAGAGAGCGAGTCCTGCCCAGCGGCCATTACTCGCTGACGGGGCGGTGCTCCTGAGCCCTGACGAGCCGCCAGCAAAACGCCATAGGCAACCGACAGACGGCACTCGTAGGAGAGGCAAACACCGCCGCCTGCCCCGCAAATCGTGGCAGTATGACAGACGTTAGTAATCCTTTGGATGGTGATGGCGCTGACTCAAACTTGCCATACTTAATTCATCGTTATTGTTGCTATCGCCGTAAGTAGTCAGGAGAACTGAATATGAAATCTTCCCTGGTCATTCTCTATCACCGTGAACCTTACGATGAGGTTGTGGTAGACGGCAAGACAGTCTACCGCGACAAAAAGAGCCCTAACGGCATCGTGCCCACGCTCAAAACCTTTTTTGCCAATGCGGAGAGCAGCACTTGGATCGCCTGGAAACAGATATCAGCCAAAAAACAGGCCAATTTTGAAGAGCGGGTCGTGATGGAAGGCGGCAATGAGAGTTGTCAGGTCCGGCGCATTCCCCTCAGTGCTCAGCAGGTTAAGGAGTTTTACTACATCACCGCGAAAGAAGCCTTTTGGCCGATTTTGCATTCCTTTCCGGAGCATTTCACCTACGAAAGTTCTGATTGGGACAACTTTCAGGCAATTAATCAACTGTTTGCCGACGCCGCTTGTGAAGATGCGGCCGACGATGCCCTGATCTGGATTCACGACTACAACCTGTGGTTAACGCCCTACTACATTCGGCAAAAAATGCCCAATGTCAAAATTGCCTTCTTTCACCACACGCCGTTTCCGGCTGCCGACGTGTTCAATATTTTGCACTGGCGTAAGGCGATCGTCGATAGCCTGCTGTGCTGCGATCTCTGTGGTTTTCATATTCCTCGCTATGTGGAGAATTTTGTTTCGGTGGCCCGCAGCCTACGCGAAGTCAAAATTGTCGAAAAAGGCCCCGTCCGTGAGGCTTTTACGCCCTTTGGCTTAGCCCTGGCAGAACCCGAAATGACCACCAAAATGGAGTATCAGGGGCGCACGATTCATCTGGATGCCTTTCCCGTGGGCACCAATCCGCAATACATTGCCGATGTCGTCAATTCGCCAGAAGTGCAGGCCAGCGTGCGCAAGATTCGCGATGACATTGGCGACAACAAGCTCATCGTCTCAGCGGGCCGGGTGGACTATGTCAAAGGCGCGCGGGAAATGCTGTTGTGCTATGAGCGCCTGTTAGAACGACAGCCCGAACTGCAGGGCAAGGTCAATCTTGTCATGACCGCTGTCAAAGCGGCAGCGGGCATGCGGGTGTACAAAATCGCCCAAAGTCAGATTGAGCAACTGGTCGGCAAAATCAATGGCCGCTTCTCTCGGCTCAACTGGACGCCGATTTTGCTGTTTACAGAACCAGTGCCCTATCACGAACTGATGGCGTTCTATGGCACCGCCGATATTGCCTGGATTCCCCCGTTGCGGGACGGCCTCAATCTGGTCGCTAAGGAATATATTGCAGCCCACCAAGGCCGCGATGGCGTGTTGATCTTGTCGGAGTTCACTGGCTCAGCGATAGAACTGCCAGATGCTGTTTTGACTAATCCCTACTCTGACAAGCATATGGATGAGTGTATTGACCAGGCACTGGCCATGAGCCCGGCAGAGCAAAAAGCGCGGATGCAAAAGCTGCACCAGGTAATTCAGCAGTATGACGTGTCCGAATGGGCCAATCATATGTTCCGCGAAGCCAATGCTACGGCGCTACCTGAAGAACCTGCGCTAGTCTAAAGCCACAGCAAGGGGTCGCCCCATCGGCGGCCTCAATCAACCCCTGATGCCGATCGCTGGGGTGTGATTTTTGACGCCGGCAGGGGTTTTATTAAAGTGAACTAGCGGCTTTTCTGCCTCGTCATTATTAATGCCAGCGCTGCCATCGACAGCGGCAGGGCGTTGTGTTCCCCAAAGTTCTCCCACCAGCCGATTTGCCGCATTTAAAGGATTTTCAGATGAGAGATCTCCAAGCGATTCAACGCCGTGACTATGACGTCGTCATCATCGGTGGCGGGGTAAATGGAGCGGCGACCGCGCGCGACTCGGCCCTCAGGGGATTGTCAGTGCTGCTGATTGAAAAGAATGACTTTGCTGGCGGTACAACGAGCTGGTCAACTCGGCTGGTGCATGGTGGCCTGCGCTACTTGGAATATTTTGAATTCCATCTGGTCAGAGAGTCGTTGCGGGAACGGGAGATTTTGCTGCGGACAGCCCCCCATCTCGTGCAGCCGATTCAGATGACCATTCCGATCTATGGTGTCGGCACCCGCAGCTATTGGGAAATCCAAGCGGGCATGGTGCTGTACGACATGCTCAGCTACGACAAGACGCTGCCCAACCACCGAATGCTATCAAAGGCCAAGCTGCGACAGCTATTTCGCTCAGTCGATCATGAGGATGCCAAGGGAGCGGCCCAGTACTACGATGGCCAGGCCGAACACGCCGAGCGACTGTGCTTAGAAATTTTGTTAGACGCCCAGGCGGCGGGGGCCGACGTGCTGAACTACGCCACCGTCACGGGCCTCAAGCGCGAGGGCGATCGCCTCACCGAGCTGACGGCCTATGACCAAATTGCTGATGCCGACTTCACGGCGACGCTATCGGCCCAGGGTGTGGTCGTCAACACCTCCGGCCCTTGGGTTGACCGCGTGTTGGGGCTCGGGCAGCGTGACGGTGAGACTGACCCGATTGGCCACGATCGCAAAATTGGGGGCACTAAAGGCAGTCATATCATTGTTGATCCGTTTCCCGGTGCACCCAACACCGCGCTCTATGTTGAAGCGAAATCGGATGGTCGGCCCTTCTTCATCGTGCCGTGGTGCGGTCAGTTCCTGATTGGCACCACCGATTTGAAATATACCGGTGACCTTGACCAGTTCAAAGCCAGTGACGACGAAATCGATTACCTGCTGACGGAAACCAATCGGGTGCTGCCTACCGCCCGCATCACCCGCGCCGATGTAAAGTTCACCTATTCTGGCATTCGTCCGCTGCCCTATGCCGCAGGCAAAAAGGCGGGCAGCATTACCCGCGCTCATATCCTCTACGATCATGCCAAAGAAGGGGTCAGCAACTTGGTGTCGCTGATTGGCGGCAAGCTCACCACCCATCGTCAAGTCGGCGAAGAGATGACCAACTGGGCCTTCAAAAAAATGGGCCAAGCCGTGCCCGCCTCCCCCACTCGGCATCAACCTCTACCGGGCTGCATTTGGCCTGACGACGAGCGCATTGACGCAGCTTACCAACGCTATCGAGACCGCATCAGCGTCGCTAGCCTGGATCATTTATTTAGCGTCTACGGGGCGCGGGCGCTGCCGCTCTTAGCCCTAACGGACGAAGCGCCAGATCTAGCGGAACGGCTGCTCGCGACTCATCCCAACCTGCGGGCTGAAGTGGTCTTTGCCATGCGCACAGAGATGGCCCACTCAGTGCTCGACTTTACGCGGCGGCGCACGGTGCTGGCCATGAATGCGAACTACGGCTACGACGTGTTAGAGCCCATCCTCGCTACCCTCAAGCAGCACTGCGGCTGGGATGAAGAGAAGTGTCAGCGCGAAGTACAGGCCTATCAGCAGTTTATGGAAGCTAACTGCATTCCCGACTATGTGATGGCGGAGGCCGCTGCTGGGCGATCGCTGCAGGCCGTTTAGATATCGCTGATATGATTGATGAGCCCGAGTGAGCCCGGCGACGCCAATCGTCACTCGGCTGCTGTTTATGTCGAGTTCGGCCCTAAGTTTTATGGACTCTACGACTTCCTCCCCCATTTCCATCGACGCTGAGCAGGTGCAAAAAGAGTCAGCTGAGCTGACGATTTTGGGTGCCGGGGCTTGGGGTACGGCCCTCGCTCAGCTGGTCGAAAAGAATGACCACACTGTATGCCTATGGTCGCGACGGACAGCCATGACACTGGCCAAGGCGGTTGCCGGCTCCCACGTGATTTTGTCAGCAGTTTCCATGAAAGGGGTGCCTGCCGTCGCCGCCCAACTCAAAGCCGCAGGCATTCCCCGCGAGACCATTCTGGTCACCGCCACCAAGGGACTCGATCCCGAGACCACCCGCACGCCCTCACAAATTTTTCAAGATACCTTTCCCGACAATCCTGTCGTGGTGCTGTCAGGCCCCAACCTCTCCAAAGAAATTGAACAGGGACTCCCCTCCGCCACCGTTGCGGCCAGCACTCATCCCGAGGCCGCGGAAGCCGTGCAGTATCTCTTTGCGTCCGAGATTTTCCGCGTCTATAGCAGTCCCGATCCGCTCGGGGCCGAACTGGGAGGCACGCTGAAAAACATCATCGCGATCGCAGTCGGCGTTTGTGAAGGATTAGCGCTGGGGTCTAACGCCCGCTCGGCGTTAATGACCCGCGCCCTGCCCGAGATGATGCGTATTGGCACCCACCTGGGCGGTCAAGCCGACACCTTTGTCGGCCTGTCGGGCCTCGGCGATATGCTAGCGACCTGCACCAGCGTGCTCAGCCGCAACTATCGAGTCGGATATGGCCTGGCTCAGGGCAAGTCACTGGAGCAGATTTTAGAGGAAATTGGCAGCACGGCTGAGGGGGTCAATACGACCAACGTGCTGATTCAAATCGCTAACCGCGAACAAATTCCCGCCCCCATCTCTCGGCAGGTATACCGGCTTTTGAACGGTAAGATTACGGCTCAAGAAGCGGTTGAAGCCTTGATGGAGCGAGACCTCAAAGCCGAAGCTTGCCTGCTGACCTAATCGCCGCTCAGCTGACTGCCGAGAACACCCACCGTCCTGATGGATCAATCAGGCCAGAGGGCAGCGTGCCACCAGCCGAAACGCTGTACAACCACCGAAAGGTGCGCCCTCATCCCTTAAGATGGACGACTGTGCGTGTTTGTGAGTGAAAGACCATGCGATTTTTTGTCTCTCTCTGTAGCCTCGCCCTCGCGGTGAGCAGTCTGGGGAGTACCGCCAGGGGGGCCACCACCCCTCACCGCGCTCAAGTGCAGTGGACCACTGCCACGATCGCTCAAAGTGAGGCCACGACCCTGCTCCGGTTTGAGACGCAGCACTACGTCGTGCATGTCTACGAGCGAGCAAACTTCACTTACTTGAATGTGTACAACAAAGAAACCGGCTTCACCGATCAGGATGGCGTGTTAGCTGACCTACTGCCTCCCGCAGACGAAGACGTCTGGCAAATTTATGTGAATCAGCAGGGGGACTTAGAATATCGGGCCAAGATCAGTCCGGAGGGGAACACCGAACTGGAAATCGGCCTGATCGGTGGGCCTGCCGACCCGCCAGAGCCCGGCTTCAACACCACCTATGGCTTTCCCCATCAGTATTTGGGAGCCGATGTTGACACCACCTTAGCCGCGCTAGAAGAGCTGGGGTGGAACGTCGACCAGACAGAATCCGACGCAGTGGCACTGACCCGCAATCAGCGAGCCCTCGATTTGAAATTCGATCCTGATACTGGGGTGATCACGTACACTCGCCTCATTGATCTGACCTAAGGGGGCACCTTGCAACGCGTCATTGTGAGCCCGAGCCAAATTATCGACACGACTCTCACCCTGACGGCTGATCAGCAGCATTATCTCAAGCGCGTACTCCGGCTGCAGGCGGGCGATCGCTTCCTCGCCCTCGATGGCCAGGGACACCTCTGGCTGGCCTCCCTAGTGACGGATGCCGCCCAGGCCACCTTGACGCCCATGCCGGAACCGACAACGACCGCCGCCGTGACCGCTAAACCTCACATCACCCTGGCCGCCTGTTTGCCGAAGCAAGGATTTGCCGATGTCGTGCGGCAAGTCACCGAACTGGGCGTTGATCAGATCGTGCCGCTGCTCAGCGATCGCACCCTACTCCGCCCCAGTGCTCACAAACTGCAGCGCTGGCGGCGCATCGCCACTGAAGCGGGAGAACAATCGGAACGGCTCACCCTCCCGACAATCTTAGAACCCACAGCTTGGTCAACGTGGCTGACCCAACCCTCTCAGGCCCACCGATATCTCTGTGTCGCGAGGCGGCCGAGTCAATCATTATTGTCAGCCTGTTTATCCTGCCAACCGACCTCAGTGGTGATTGCCGTGGGCCCAGAAGGGGGCTGGACAGAGCCCGAGGTCACAGCCGCGATGGCCATTGGCTATCAGCCGGTTAACTTGGGTCCGCAAATATTACGAGCTGTAACTGCTCCCATCGCGGCCATCGCGATTCTGCAGGCCGGACTCCAATTGCATTAGGGCGATGTGCCAGCTTTAATAGCGACCATTAGAGAGCCACAGGACAGAATCGAATTCGTTAGTATGAGTCCAATCTTTGAGATGGTAGAGCCCGAAGTGACCGTGGCGATCGCCGACAGCTATCGACCAGTCACCTGGGGCTCGTCAAGCTTGCGAGCTGTGCCAGCTCTGATAGCAACCCTCGCGAACCTACAGGACGGAATCGAACATGTCAACATACTTTATCTTTAAGATAGGTAGCCCATGGAAACCGTCAAAATCTTAGATACCAACAGTACAGAAGACTGCCTTGCGGGGTTTCACGCTTTATCAGATCCCCTGAGAGTGCATGTCATCGAACGTCTGCGAACCCACGAAATGTGCGTCTGCGACCTCTGCGAAGAACTAGACGTCAGTCAGTCCAAGCTCTCCTTTCATCTGCGCGTGTTAAAGGAAGCGGGGTTAGTCCAAGCTCGTCCTCAAGGTCGCTGGACCTATTACAGCCTCGACTTATCGCAGTTTGTGGTCCTCGAGCAGTATCTGTCTGAATATCGCCGCTTCAGTCCCATCATTCCTAGCCGCCTGTTGGAAGCGAGCTAGTTGCATGACTCAATGAACGGGTTTAGCTCTCGACCAGCGTTAGCTCAAACGCTTCGACATCATCAAGGCTTTGAGATCCTCAGCATTTTTTCTAGAGAATGCTGAGGATTCTCATTAAAGGGGCAGCGATCGCCCTGTGAACACCACCCTCTGGCCGTTTTCTAGAGATGCTGTGGTTCCCCCTGCGCCGCGCTGGAATGGGCTAGTATGAGCATCTGCGTCGCATTTTGGATGGGATTTTTGGGGCATGAGCACAGGTACCCTCTTCGACAAAGTTTGGGACTTACATACCGTTGGTACCCTCTCTTCTGGGCAAACCCAGCTGTTCATCGGGCTGCACCTGATTCATGAAGTCACCAGCCCCCAAGCCTTTGCCATGCTGCGAGAGCGCCAACTGCAGGTCATGTTTCCTGAACGCACCCTGGCCACAGTCGATCACATTGTGCCGACGGATAGTCAGGCGCGCCCCTTTGTCGACCGACTGGCTGAGGAGATGATCGAGGCGTTAGAAACTAACTGTCGCGAGCACAACATCACTTTTTACAATATTGGCTCGGGCAGCCAGGGCATCGTGCATGTGATTGCCCCCGAGCAGGGCCTGACCCAACCGGGCATGACGATCGCCTGTGGTGACAGCCACACTTCGACCCACGGTGCTTTTGGCGCAATCGCCTTTGGCATCGGCACCAGCCAAGTTCGCGATGTCTTAGCCTCGCAAACCTTGGCCCTGGCCAAGCTCAAGGTGCGCCGAATTGAGATTAACGGTTCGCTGCCCCCCGGCGTTTATGCCAAAGATGTGACGCTGCACGTCATTCGGCAGTTGGGCGTTAAGGGTGGGGTCGGCTATGCCTATGAATATGCGGGCACCACGATTGAAGCCATGTCAATGGAAGAGCGGATGACCGTCTGCAACATGTCGATCGAGGGCGGCGCGCGCTGTGGCTACGTTAATCCTGACGCGGTGACCTACGATTATTTGCGCGGCCGGGAATTTGCCCCCGGTGAGACGCAATGGGATGCCGCCGTGGCCTGGTGGGAAAACCTGCGTAGCGATGCCGATGCTGACTATGACGATGTGGTGGTGTTTGAGGCCGCAGATATTCCGCCCACGGTGACCTGGGGCATTACGCCGGGTCAGGGCATCGGCGTGAATGAACAGATTCCCACATTAGAGAGCCTACCAGCGGGCGATCGCGCGATCGCCGAAGAAGCCTATCGATATATGGAGCTGCAGCCGGGCACCCCGATTCAAGGCACCAAGATTGACGTGTGCTTTATCGGTAGCTGCACCAATGGTCGGCTCAGCGATCTGCGAGAAGCGGCCAAAGTCGTCCAGGGCCAAAAAGTGGCTGCCGACGTCACGGCATTTGTCGTGCCCGGCTCAGAACAGGTCAAAGTCGCGGCGGAATCTGAGGGCTTAGACACCATTTTTGAGGCCGCTGGGTTCGAATGGCGCGAGGCGGGCTGTTCGATGTGTTTGGCGATGAATCCGGACAAGCTGCAGGGCAATCAAATCAGCGCCTCCTCGTCTAACCGCAACTTCAAAGGCCGCCAGGGGTCATCCTCAGGGCGCACGCTACTGATGAGTCCGGCCATGGTTGCCACCGCCGCGATCGCGGGCCGGGTCGAAGATGTGCGCCACCATTTGCCAGGATGAGGCGATCGGGAACTTAGCCCGATGTTAATTAATTATTAAACCTAAGCTTCCCTAACCTTAAGAAACGTTGTCGATGATGACAGATAAGAATATCTAGCGGTGGTCACCTGCGCGTGGCCTTGGGCCTTGGTAGCCTAGCGGCTAGCCTGTGACCAGCAGAGGGCGCATCGAGATATTTTTGACCTTCTTCGGATAACCCGTTGTGTTTGCAAAACCCCCTGCGCTCTCAACCGCTACAGCGAAATCTTCTCCTGACGACTTTGTAGCAGTTTTAGAGCAGCTTTATCGGGAGCGCACACTGACTCCCTATCCCGCCGGTAGAACGATTCCCCTACGGTTGAACGAACTGTTGATTGTTTGCCGCGGGGTGGTGCAGCTTTACACCATTCAGCAAGACGGCAGCGAAACGCTACTCGGATTAGCCGGGCCTTCCATGCCAATCGGCCTACCGTTGACTGTGGTCGATCCCTACTGGGCCACGGCTCTCACCGACGTCGATGTGCTGCCCCTATCGATGATGGAGGTAGAATCTTCGCCGATGCTGATGGGCGGCATTTGTCGGCACCTGATGCTGCGACTGCAGCAGTCAGAGGCTTGGCTAGCCATCTCCGGCAAACGCTTGGTCGCCGATCGCCTGCGACAGCTCCTGCTCCTCATTGCTCAAGACTTTGGCCAGGTCGAAACCTGTGGCGTGCGCATTCCCGTGCGTCTGACCCATCACCAGCTCGCCACCGCGATCGGTACGACGCGCGTCACCGTCACGCGGCTGCTGAAAGATTTCAAAGAAGAGGGCTGGTTGCAGACCCAGCAGCGCTATTTGATTGTGCAGCTGGCACAACTGTATGACAGCAGCTGGAGCCGCTTGTCCCTGTAGAGTCAATCAGAGTGGCTGAACGCTATCCTAGCCATCAGCCCATGACTGAGACCCGCCAGATTGGAGCCGTTGCATCCAGCGCCGAGCTGAGAGCGATCGCGCTGTCGCCCGTAGCCCAGCAGCCGTTCTAGCCCCTAGGAACCAATTGCCCTGAGCATCCCCCGGCCTGAGGTGGGTCGGCTTCCAGCCGCTCACACCAAGCTCCCTGCCAGCCAACCTTCTGCTCCATCGCCCACCCCCGCAACGAACCCTGGCATGTTCATTGTGGGGAGTGGCACGATCGCGTCGTGCCCTCTCTCTGAAACAGGACGACGACACCTCTATCTCCCCGGTCCTTGAACTCCCGTACATTGCCGAGATGATGGGGGAAGCCTCAGCGCTGAGAACTCATATAATCAGCCACCTCGATGCTCAAAACACCTAGCGTGAAGGAAGTGACGGCTCGCTCAGGTGGGTACAAGCATCACTCATCTCAGAAGCCCAGAAATCGATTTCGCCTCAGGTGAACGTTTTGTGGTGTCAACAGTTACAAGACTTTTTGGCAGCAGTGATATGGTTATTGGTTAAGACATTTCGTTTGCTAGGGCCAGGGTTGCTGACTCTCATTAGGGCAGCGCATTCAGAGCTGGGAATTTTTGGACAAGTTCTGATGTCTCACCGAAACTTTTTAGCTTCAGCCCTGTCAAGGTTTCTTGAAGCTAATTATTTCCTCGACGCCCAAGCAGACTTCGTCTTTTTTTGAGTTGTCAATTTATGTTTGATTGCCGTCATTGATGGGGGCATGGGCACTGCCAGTTCACCCTTAAGCGTTGATTACATAAACAAATTTATATTCTGACTAACGGTGTCTTTCACACGATGGCAGACGATAGGCCTAAAAATCTGAGTCCTTAAAGCAGCCTTGAGGGGAAGATAAGGTTTATTGGTTGGCCGTGATGTTGAAATTGTGGTGAAAAAGTTGCCAGGAAGCTGGCCGGACTCATCAGGCTGAATTTTTTTTATGGAAGGTCTTTTATATTTGATGCTGCCGCATTAGGGCGCGTCATCAATCAAACTCGAAAGCCTGACGGTATGGGCATTACCACGCCCGCCCCGTAAACCTAGCTAGCGGCTGGACCGCTTTCAGCATAGGGATTCAGCCGCTAAATGATGACAGCCTCTAGTAAACGCCCCTGGCATTCAGCCACTACCCCTGACTTTGTTCTCGGTTTAAACGGAATCTTATCGCTATGTCAATCGGCCCTCAGTCTCCACAAATCCAGCCCTCTCAACCTGCTGACTCCAGCAATCCTGAGCTTGATATGTTCTCGTCTCGGATTAAACCTTTGCTATTGCGGGTGTATCCGGCCCATATCGCCGAGCCCTTGACTGAGCGCTTGCACACGCTGCTGCAACCCTACCTCCAGCAAAGTAGCCGCGAAGACTGGCGCAAATGGAGCCACGACAACGTGTTGCTGATCACCTATGGTGACAGCTTAGTGGCTGAGGACGAGCGATCGCCACTGGCAGTGCTGGCAACGTTTTTAGAACAACACCTCCAAGATGTCGTGACCGGGGTGCATATTCTGCCGTTTTTCCCCTATACCTCTGACGATGGCTTTGCGATCAAAGACTACAACAGCGTCAGCCCCGAGCTGGGCGACTGGGACGATGTCAAACGCATTAGCGCCACCCAGAACCTAATGGTCGATTTAGTCATCAACCACATCTCCAGTGAGCATCCTTGGGTGAAGCAATTTCAAGCCGGTAAAAAACCGGGATGCGACTATTTAATTGAAGCCGACCCAGCCGACGAGAGCCTGTCAACCGTGGTGCGTCCACGGAGTTCAGCCCTGCTGACCCAGCTGGAAACCGTGAACGGATCAAAGCACGTTTGGAGTACCTTTAGCGCCGACCAAATCGACGTCAACTTTGGCAACCCTGACGTGCTGCTGGAATACGTCAAAATCATTCTGCTGTATATCGAAGCAGGGGCGCGCTACATTCGCCTTGATGCCGTCGGCTATTTGTGGAAGAAGCTGGGCTCTAACTGCATTCACCTGTCTGAAACCCACGCCATGGTGCGGCTATTGCGGGAACTGCTGCAAATGATCGATCCGCAAATTGCCATCATTACGGAAACCAACGTCCCCAATCGGGAAAACCTGAGCTACTTTGGCAATCGCAACGAAGCTCACATGATCTACAACTTTAGTCTGCCGCCACTGGTGCTCAATGCCTTGATGCAGGGGCGCTCTGACTATCTCAAACAGTGGATGATGAGCATGCCCCCAGCGCCGATTGGCTGCGCTTACTTCAACTTTACGGCGTCTCATGATGGCATTGGGTTGCGGCCTACTGAGGGCCTGCTGACTGCCGACGAATACAACTCGCTGTTAGACACGATGAAGCAGTTTGGCGGCAAAATCAGCATGCGCCGCCGCCCCGATGGCACTGAATCGCCCTATGAAATCAACATTTCGCTGTTCGATGCCATGAAGGGCACGGTAGCGGGCGAAGATGAGTGGCAAATCGAACGGTTTTTGTGCTCTCAGACCATCATGATGTCGTTGGAGGGTATCCCGGCCTTCTATATTCACAGTTTGCTGGGCACGCGTAATTATCACGAGGGCGTAGCCGCCACCGGGCACAACCGCACCATCAATCGCTACAAGTGGAATATTGCCGCGCTGGAAACTGCCCTCGCCGACCCAGACACGCCCCATGCCCAAGTGTTCCAAGAGCTGTCGCGGCTGATCGGCATTCGCCGCCGGCAGCGAGCCTTTCACCCCAATGCGACCCAGTACACGCTGCATCCCCTCAACCCAGCGATCTTCGCCTTTTGGCGACAGAGTATGGCCCGCGATCAAAGCATTTTTTCGATTCACAATTTGAGCAATGCGCCGCAGGAGCTGCAGCTGAGCGACCTCAACCTGCTAGATACGGATGAGTGGATTGATCTGATTAGCGGCGATCGCCTCATGTCTCTCGGGGCTGACTACCTGATCCAACCCTACCAGTCGCTGTGGATTACCAATAAGGTCGATTCGGCGGCAGATGTCTCGACCCCTGACCCATTCTTGAGTGAGTGATCACCGCCACAGAACGATATGATGAAAGCCCAGAGATTGCTAAGCTTCATCAGGATTGGTCATGACTTCAGTCACCACGGTTAGCGGTCGCGGGTTGCCGCTGCCGGGCAACGATATTGATACCGATCGCATCATTCCCGCTCGGTTTTTGCGCTGTGTCACCTTTGACGGCTTGGGCGAACAGGTGTTTGCCGACGATCGCACCCAGCTCAAGGGCGAACATGCCTTTGACCAACCGCCATACCAAGACGCCGAGCTTTTGGTCGTCAACCGCAACTTTGGCTGCGGCTCATCGCGCGAGCACGCCCCGCAGGCGATCACCCGTTGGGGCATCAAAGCGCTAATTGGCGAAAGCTTTGCCGAAATCTTTTTTGGCAACTGCGTGGCCATGGGCGTGCCTTGCGTCACCGTGAGTGCTGACGTTGCGGCCACCCTGCAGGCACAGATTGCCGCCCAGCCCCAGCAACCGCTCACTCTGGATCTGAACAATCTGACCGTCACGATGGGTGAGTTGAGTGCCCCGGTGGCGATCGACAATGGGCCTCGACAAATGTTTGTCGGTGGCACGTGGGATGCTTGCGGTCAGCTTGTCTCCCAAGCGACGGCCATTCAAGCGACGGCTGCAAATTTACCCTACGTCAATTGGCAGCGGCGATCGGCTTAAGCACCGAACTCAGAAATCGCGTTTCTGCTCGTCAGAATTGGACACGACCAACCTCTGACAGCAAACCGTTCTGGTCTAAAAATATTCTTTGAGCGATGAGATCTCAAGCGATCGGCTGCATCACCACCCACTCTCTCCAATCCACAGAGGCAATCACCCATGCAGCTCGGCTACACCATTCTCTACGTTGAAGATGTCATCGCCACGGTAGAGTTCTACGAAGCCGCCTTTGGCCTCAACCGTAAGTTCATCCACGAAAGCCAACTCTATGCCGAAATGGAAACGGGCACGACCGTCTTGGCATTTGCCGGTAACCCCATGGCTGAGTTTAATGACATCGCCATCCGCCCGAATACTCTGGGTGAACTCCCCGCCGGCTTTGAAATCGCCTTTGTGACCGATCAGCCAGAAGCGAAATTTAAAGTTGCGGTGGCGGCAGGCGCAGTGGCAGTCAAAGTGCCGACAGCCCAACCCTGGGGCCAAGTCGTTGGCTATGTGCGTGACCTGAACGGCTGTTTGATCGAAATTGCCTCGCCCGTTGCCCCTAAACCGACCGATGGCTGAACCGCAAAACCATGAACATCCACACGCGGTTCGTCGTCTCGACAAAATTGAAGACGAGTTGTCCATGTTGATGAACGCTGGGCCAATAAACCGAAACAACCTTCGCATCCTAGGCATCGAGAACTTCAAACAGCTGGCCCAACAGGATGCCGATGAACTGTACCACCGTCTCATCGCCTCTGCGGCATTCGCCTCGCTCCTTGTCAGCACAATGTGCTGACAGCAACGATTAATTTCTCAAGGGTGCACTCGGCGATGAACCCTCAACTTTAGGGTTTTAGCGACAGTAGAATGCTTTCGCCAAAAAGCCCCTCTAATACAAAGTGTAGATAAAGTTCTAGGTACATTTTCAATAGTGTAGATAAAGTTCTAGGTATATTTTCGATATCGTCTATCGACAGCGGGAATAAAAGGATAGATTATCGCTAACGACAGCAATGATCTATCCCTTTTATGGGAAGGTTGTCATTCTTCTTTATCGCCAAATGGAGGGCAGTTTTCATGCTTAGAGAACACTCTTCGACAGATTTATTAAAGACTATTCAAAATACCGAATCCAAGAAATTTTCGGTAACAAATCAAGATCTCTGGATTCCTATTATATTGACATCTATAGTTTGCACAGCCCTATTTTGGAATTTAGGAGCTCGCAGCTTAGCAGATTGGGATGAAGCAATTTACGCCCAAATCTCGAAAGAAATCTTTCATAGCAACCAATGGCTAACACTTCACTGGGGCTACAAGCCTTGGTTTCATAAGCCTCCACTTTTTATGTGGTTGACCACGTTGGCATACTACATCTTTGGGGTTGGAGAAGTTGGAGCCCGTGCAATCTCCGCGATCGCCGGTACGGGGCTGGCTCTCCTTACCTACTTATTAGGCAAGACCCTCTTTGATCGAGCGGCAGGCATTTTGGCGGTAGTCATATTGAGCCTAAGCTATGTATTTGTATTCTTCTCCCGCTTTGGGACAACCGATATCGCTCTGACTTTTTTGATCTACGTCTCTATCTTTTTATATAGTCAAGCTATCAAAGGCAAAACGAGTGCCTGGTATGGAGTTTGGGGAGCAATTGGGGTCTCCTTTTTGATCAAAGGATTTGCCGCTGCTGTTACGCCCCTAGTTCTGGCAATTGCCCTGTTGGTTCACCGGCAGTTTGGGCCTACTCTCAAAAAGTCAGAATTTTGGCTCGGTATTGCCCTCGCGGCCTTAATTGTGTTGCCCTGGCATATTGCCATGCTGCAACTGCATGGAGCGGCTTTTATCAATGAATACTTTCTCTACCATGTAGTAGAGCGGGCTACTAATAGCTTGGAAGGCAACCAAGGTGGAGTGTTCTTCTATCTCTGGCAGATCAGGGCACAGTTCTTCCCCTGGTTTTTGCTGCTACCTGTCGCATTCTGGATGCAAGCCCAAAAGCTCACAAAAGACACCACAGCGATCGCATGGCCGCTTCTCATTCTGGTGGCGGTTGTCCTGGGCGGATACACGTTCGCCAGCACCAAACTTCCCTGGTATATCATTCCAGTTTACCCAGCACTAGCAATTTGGGTCGGTGGATTAGGTAGCCAGGTGTTTCAGCGCCCTCGTTCTATTGCTTTCTGGGGGTTAGCGGTAGCCGCGATCGCAACGGCAGCCATTTTCCCGACAAAGATCGTTTTTCTAACGCCAAGTATGAAGTCTTATCTGTCGATAGGTCTCAGTATCGGCACGATCTTATTGGTAGTTGGGCATATCTGGCAGCGTTCTTTTAATCGCATGATCGCGATCGCGCTGTGTCTTTTGCTCGCTACTGCTGGTTTACGAGAGATCCGCGGCCTCTATCGGGGCAACTTCCGCGCAGAAGCCCAGCTTGCTGCCATTGCAAGTCAATCATACGACTCCAATAATGCACCCATTTTAGTTCTCAAACTTGCTGAATCTATCTACGTACCCACAATACTTTTCTACAGCAATCGTCCCGTTCGATGGGTTACTCAACCTGAAGGTTTGACAAAGCTTCAACTCAAAGATGAACAAGATTTCATCTCCGCTCAGGAAGATATCAATAAACTGTCAGAGCACTACGATGTCACAATCCTAGAGGAATCTGGAAAGCTTGTTTATGGCATCAATAGTCCATCAATAAAATGAAGTGTAGAAAACATTTAGATCGGATAGTTCATGCAAAAATCTCACACAAACTTAGATGAATCTTTGCATCTGTCTATCCATAAAAATCTATCGCCTATCAATTAATATTCAAATTCGAAGATGTCAGGTTTTCTGAGTAAATTTTCTTCTGATTTCTAAGAAGAGCATCATCAATAACAGCGACAGAAAATCGAAGTTTTATATTTGAATCCACTGTCAAACTCTAAAAGTGAAAATAAAGTGAAAAGAATAGACCATGCATCCATCTTGAAAAAAAGGTTGGAAATTCCAGAATTATCAATTGTGGCTCCCTTTTACAACGAAGAAGCCAATCTTGATGACTTCTTCCGGCGCTTAGAATCGGTTTTGAGCGAACTTTCTATTACCTATGAAATTGTTTGCGTCAATGACGGTAGCCGCGACAGCACCTTGGCAGGGCTTATTCAACATAACGAAAGAAATTCTGCTGTCAAAGTCGTCAATCTCTCCCGAAACTTTGGGAAAGAAATCGCCATGACAGCAGGCATTGATTATTCTTCTGGTTTAGCAGTCATCCCAATTGATGCAGATCTTCAAGACCCACCAGAACTGATTGAAGATCTGATAGAAAAATGGAAGCAGGGCTATGATGTGGTTTACGCAACTCGTATCTCTAGAGCAGGAGAAACATTCTTAAAGAAGGTAACTGCTGATGCTTTTTATCGGATAATCGCCAAGGTTAGCAAGGTGCCGATCCCAAGAAATACTGGCGACTTTCGTCTTATGGATCGCCGTGTTGTAGAGGCAATAAAACAACTTCCTGAGCGAAATCGATTTATGAAGGGATTATTTAGTTGGGTCGGTTTCAAGCAGACATCTATCACCTACAGTCGTGAGAAACGTCATAGGGGAAATACAACTTGGAATTACTGGAAACTTTGGAACTTTGCCGTTGATGGTTTGACATCCTTCACCGCCGCTCCACTAAAAGTCTGGAGCTATATTGGTTTGCTGCTTTCTAGTTTGGCCTTTACCTATGGCAGCTTTCTACTCATCAAAACCCTGGTCCTAGGGGTCGATGTTCCAGGCTATGCATCACTTATGGTTATCGTTCTCTTTCTAGGAGGAGTTCAGTTAGTAGGCTTAGGAATACTCGGTGAATATTTGGGTCGAATTTTTGAGGAAGTGAAAGGGCGACCACTCTATTTTGTGAGAGACAGTTATGGAATTGCCACCTCCACTCATCAGCAAACGCTAGCTGGACGGCCGTTGTCAAGCACGAACCACCATCACTTGATGCAAAGCCAAGATTTGGAGGTTTAATGAAAAGGGCTCAGAGAAAATTTATTTTTTTGGTTATCATATGCACCTTGGCAACTATTTTCGCAGCTTATCTAGCGCTCAAAATAGAGGCAGAAACTATTCAAAATTGGTTGTCAACTCTAGGAATTTGGGGGCCAGTTATTTACATTCTGATTTATACTGCCTTCACCTTACTGATACTTCCATCTACTGCTTTAAATCTCATGGGAGGAGCCTTATTTGGGGCTTGGTTGGGCACGTTTTGGACAACTATAGCGGCAATTTTGGCTGCGGTTGTAGCATTTTTGTTCACCCGAAATTTCAACCAGACGAGGATTATTCATCGTCTTAACAATCATCTTTCCTCGTTAGATAAAGAGCTTCAGCAAGGAGGGCTTTTTTATATCGCAGCAATCCGTCTTTTACCGATTCTTCCTTACGGATTAGTAAATTATGCGGCGGGTCTTACTTCCATTAAATTTCGAGACTATTTTCTAGGGACTTTAATCGGTACGCTTCCAGGCGTACTCCCTTTTGTATTACTAGGCAGCACAGGCTCAACAGCCTTACGAACGGGAGATGTTTTACCTGTGCTCATTCCACTTTGTCTAATTGGTCTTTTATTGGGCAGTTCAACTTGGTATCGTCACAACCGTTCTAGGTCAAGTCGCTTCAAAGGCAGATGAAAGCGGCCCCAGAACTCCTTCATTGAGTGTATTTGCGGATAAGGGTACTCCCAGAGAGGTAGAGATGGATTTTAGTAATAAACAAAGATTCAGATGCACTGATGTGATTCTCTAGCTTTTTTGAGGGCCATAGAATTCTGCGCATTAGCCAAAAAACGTGCTGACACATCGTAAAACTAAAACGTTCAATGTGATTAGGTTTTCCTGTCTCTTTGCTCACCACATGATGCCATTTGCTCGGAATCACGAGCGCATCGGCATCTCAGCAATAGACATAAGAGCCTGCGCATAACGATAGACGGGCGGCAAGACTTCTACAGGGCTTGTATTGAACGCACGCCTCCAAGTACACGCTCCAATTATTGAGCACCAACCAAATCTGCTGTTGATGGCCTTTGTGGTTGACAGACGACCAAGCCTCATCACACTCAGGCGTCAGCTGATCAAGGATGGTCATGGAAACAAAGGATGACTCGTCATCATCAAGATATTAGCCGATCAATTCATCTCTGAGAGCCGGATACGCGGATCGACAAATGTCAGGGCAATATCGGCCAGCAGGTTGCCCACAATGAGAATCACCGCCCCCATCATCAAACTAGCCATCACCAAATACAGATCTTGTGCCTGCACCGCTTGCAAAATCAGCCGTCCCAGTCCCGGCCAGTTGAAATAGTTCTCGGTAATGAAGGCTCCCGCCAAGATGTTGGCAAACTCAAATCCCAGCAGGGTAATCATCGGATTCATCGCGTTGCGCACCGCATGCACGTAAATTACGCGGTTTTCGGGCAGGCCCTTGGCGCGGGCCGTACGAATGTAGTCTTGCCGCAGCACGTCCAATAGCTGGCCGCGCATAATGCGCTGCAGGCCGGCATAGCTGGTCACGCTCAGAGCCAGCGTTGGCAACACCAAGTGCCAGGCCACATCAAGCATTTTGCCAAACCAGTTGAGGTCTTCGTGGTTGATGCTGGTGATGCCGCCGATGGGAAACAGCGGGGCCGTAATTTGAGCGAAAAACAGCAGCAGCAAACCGGTGATGAGTGTAGGCACGCCCTGCCCCAAGTAGCTCACTACCCGCAAGAACTGATCAATAAAGCGATTTTGCTTAACCGCCCCAACGATACCGAGGGGAATAGCGATCGCCCAGGTCACGATAATGGACGACACCGACAGCAGCAGCGTGTTAGGAATCCGCTCCCACAGCACTGCGGCTACAGGGCGCTGATAGGCAAAGCTGGTGCCAAAATTAAAGCGGCTCACCACCTGCCACAGCCAGCGAAAGTATTGCTCCCAAACGGGACGATTGAGGCCAAACTGTTCTTCGAGCTGTTGAATTGTTTCGGGGGACACCTGCGGATTTTGGCGGTAAAGATCTAAAAAATCGCCGGGTGACAGCTGAATGACAAAAAAGCTAAAAATCGACGCCAAAAACAACGTCAAAATCGCCTGCAAGACTCGCTTAAAGACATAAAGACTAGTTTCACTCAGCAAAAAGTTTTGCGCGAGGTACCAGACTTCGACGGGCGATCGCTGCGGGCGAGAAGGTTGAGACGGCGTCATACGACTAAAAAGGGGGTAATGCCCCCCATATTAGAACCTGTCGTCATGATTAGGGAATGTATGACTGGCCAAATTGGTTGCAAGCTCTAGCTGAGGGCGATCGCGGTCACGGCTGACTCAAAAGTTTTAGCTGTGAGTAGATGACGCGCTCTAGTATTGCACCAGGCTAATAATGGGGACTTCGGGCAGCTTCTTACGCCCGCTCAAATCGGCTAGCTCTACCACAAAGCCAAAGCCCGCCAGCACCGCATCCGTTTTTTGAATTAGCTCAGCAGTGGCCAGCGCCGTGCCCCCTGTCGCGATCAGGTCATCCACCACCACGACGCGACTGCCGGGCGCAAACGCATCCTGATGCAATTCGAGCTGGTCGGAGCCATATTCCAGCGCGTAGGCGGCTGAGTGAGTCGGGCCGGGTAACTTGCCAGGCTTACGCACCGGCGCAAAGCCGACATTTAAGCGATCGGCCAAAGGCATGCCAAAAATAAATCCCCTCGACTCAATGCCGACCACATAGTCAGGGCGCATTGCCAGACACTGCGTCTCTAACAAATCGAGCGTATGTTTGAGGGCCGCTGGATTGCCCAACAAGGTCGTGATGTCTTTAAAGGAAATTCCCGGTTTAGGAAAGTCAGGAATTTCGCGAATCAGCTGCTTGAGATCCATGAAGGTTGGCAGGGTAGAAGGAGGATGGGGCAAAAGTCATCGCCATCGTATCACTGCAGCTGATTAAGCAGGCTGGGGAAACTGGTGAGCGATTGTCATCAATCAGAACGCTGAGAAAGTCAAGAGACGCTTCCGAGCACAAGGGTCTCCCGTTCAGGGCTTGGCGCTTAACCGATATCCCCAAGACAGACAATTTTCTGCAGGGGTTTCAGTGCCAAGCCCCTACTCAAGACGCTATTTTTGAGCCACGTCTTAAGGGGCGAGGCTGCGATCGCTCAAGCATCACTTTCGGGCGGCGGTGCGGCAAAGTTTTCGAACCAGCCCTGTCGCCAGAAAAAGACTACCAAAATGATTGAGATGGCCGCCATCACGCCCAAACACAGCGGATAGCCCCAGTACCAGTCGAGTTCTGGCATATTGAAGGGCGATGCACTGTGGTTGAAATTCATGCCATACACCCCGGCAATAAAGGTTAGGGGAATAAAGATAGTGGAAATTACCGTGAGAAGCTTCATCACATCGTTCATCCGGTTGCTGACCGACGATAAATATACATCCATCAGGCTCGACGACACCTCACGATAGGTCTCTAAGATGTCCAAGATCTGAATGATGTGGTCATAAACATCTTGCAAATAGATGCGATTTTCTTGGGTCAAAAAGTCGCTGCCATCGCGAATCAGAGTGTTAATCACCGTGCGCTGGGGCCAGATATAGCGACGCAGCATTAGCAGCTCGCGGCGCAAGTCATGAATCTTTTCCAAGGTTTTGCGGCTGGGACGCATCACGACTTCTTCTTCCAGCTCTTCAATATATTCGCCGTACTGCTCTAAAACCGGAAAATAGCCGTCCACAATATTATCCAGCAGAGTGTAGGCCAAATATCCGGCCCCCCGCTGGCGCACAAACCCCAAGTTGCGCTGAATGCGATCGCGCACCGGGTCAAAGCAGTCCCACAAGCTTTCCTCTTGCAGGGTGAGCAGCACGTGATGGCGAATGATGAAGCCCACCTGCTCTGGACTAAAGCCATGCCCCTTTTTAGACGGGCGCACCATATGCACAATCATCAACAGATGATCTTCATAAAATTCCAGCTTGGGCCGCTGAGGTACATTTACCACATCCTCTAGCACGAGAGGATGCAGGCGAAAGGTGCTGCCAATCTGCTGCAAGATCGCCTCAGTGCCTAACCCCCTGACGTCGAGCCAAGCCACCATGTTTTGCTCTAGATAGGGCAAACATTCTTCTGGCGACTGCAACTTTTTGCGCACGGCCTGATCGGCATCAAAACTAATAAAGGCCAGCTCTGTGGGTTCGGCATCGTCGGGAATATTGAGCGTGCCGGGAATGCTCCCCGGCGCATCATAGTTGTAGTCCAGCAGGCTGATTTCTGCTTCGTCCGACTCGCCATTCATAAACGGGAGTTTGCCTTGCACGGGGTTCCGTGTCGGTTTGCCCAGCCGAGTTTTGCCGCGCCTGCGTTTCTTACCCATACCGCCACCTTCGTGTGTTCGTTTTGAGCATAAAAGGTGTTTAGGCGATGCGGGTCTTTTGATTTCGATCAGAGATAAACCCTGAAGAAATGTAACAGAGTTAAATCAGAAGGGCGAGGCATTGAGGGAACCCAATTATCTCTTTGGGCAAGAGGCTGATCCGCCATGGCTGCCCGTCCGGAATGGTCGGAAAAGGTGGGGCGATCGCCCCATCTCAAAATGCAGCAACTAGAGTGATGAAGACGACATTTTCATTCTGTTGGCTGCCATGCGATCGCTCATGCTCGACCTTTTGCAGAGCCTCAACAACGTTTACAGCGGTTGGATTCTGTGGAATTTGTTTTTGGCCTTCGTACCTTTGCTGCTAAGTTTCAAACTATTCCGGCGACGCGATGCCTCGTCGCCATGGTTTGTCCCCGCTTGTTTCATTACGGCGCTGATCGGCGTCATCAGCCTGCGAGCACGGTTGCCCCGAGTGAGCCAGTCTCTGGCCGGCAGCTGGCGGAGCCTGCGGTCTGGCAATAGCGAAGTGATGCTGCAGTTAGCGGGGCTGGCGCTCGTCGTTGTGATCGCGCTGGCGGTGAGCCGATGGCTATCGCGACGAGCCGACATCGCAAAACTAGGGCAGTGGTGGGCGTGGCTCGCGGTGTTCATGGCCTTTTTACCCAATGCGCCTTACGTTTTAACCGATATCATTCACCTGATTCGCGGCACGAGTTATGGCGAAACCCCCGTTTGGATCATCGCCCTCGTGTTTATCCCGCTGCATTTCTGTGCGATTGTGCTGGGGTTTGAAGCCTACGTCATCGCGCTCTTAAACGTGAACTATTTCCTCAAGGCCCGAGCACTGAGTCGGTTAATCGTGCCGGTAGAACTCACGCTGCATGCCCTTTGTGCATTTGGGATCTACCTCGGACGCTTTATTCGCCTCAACAGCTGGGATATCTTAATTGACCCCACCAGTGTGCTGGCAATCACTCTCAACACATTGACGTCAAGACGACCCCTTGCCGTCATTGTCGTCACCTTCATGATTGTGGCAGGGCTGTATTGGGGGATGAAGCAAATTACGCTGGGCCTCAAATTACGGATGCACTATGCCCGACAGGGACTCGATCCACTTTATTTGGATGAATGCGAAGTTTTGAATTCGAAGTTGGGAATGCGGAATGCGGAATTGAGCGATCGGAGTCCGCTGCAGGAAGAATACTAGACGCGCAGCAGCTGCTCGGAGAATCGCCCTACGGAATTTGAATGCGGAGTGCGGCATCAGGAATGCGGAGTTTTACCTTTTTTCGGTTATGGTGATGAACAAAGAAACCGATCGGTCTGTTCACATGTCTAAAGCAGCCCGAACTCGCGGGCACATCATCGAAAAAGCGGCGCAGCTGTTCAATCAGCGTGGCTATGCAGGCGCTTCAATGGCGGAGCTGATGACCGCCACTGGCCTAGAGAAAGGAGGCATTTACAACCACTTTGTCAGTAAAGATGAATTAGCGATCGCGGCGTTTGACTACAGTATCCGACTTGCTAGCCGACGCCACGTCAGAGCGCTGAAAGGCAAGCAGGGCAGCAGCGAGAAGCTACAGGCAATTGTGGCAGCGTTTGCTGACAGTTTTGAGGCCATCTCGGCCTGGGGTGGCTGTCCATTGATGAATACGGCGATCGACAGCGACGATGCCCATCCCGCCCTGAGGGCACGCGCGCAACAGGCCATGGATGATTGGCGCTATTTGATCAGACGGATTACTCAAAAAGGCATCAAGACTGGGGAATTGGTGCCGTCAACCGATGCCGATGCCGTCGCCACGATCATGATCGCGACTCTAGAAGGGGCGTTGATGCTCGCCAAGCTATATGGCGATCGCACCCACTTAGACCGAGCTAAAACGCATCTCAATATCTATATAGATAGTCTCCACGCCCCTCTGTGATCGCTCCTCTGAATCCCCTAGTTCTACCGCGTTTTTTATTTGCCCCAAAAAAGACCGATCGGTTTCTTCTAGCTCATAGTTATCTCTGGAGTCTGTATGCTGAAGTTTTACTACCATCCCCTCTCGCCCATCGCTCGCCGGGTCTGGCTAGCGATGTTAGAAAAAGCGATCGCCTTTGAGCCTGTACTCGTTGATCTAAAAAATCGCGAAAATCTCAAGCCCGACTATCTGGCGCTTAATCCCTTTCACCATGTGCCCGTCATGGTCGATGGCGACCTGCAAATTTTAGAGTCGTTCGCAATTTTGGACTATTTAGAAGCCAAATTTCCGACTCCGGCGCTATCTCCGACTAATCCAGCCGCGATCGCCCGTATGAAAATGGTGCAGCTTGTGATTGCCAACGAATTAATGCCCCAGTTGCCAGGGCTAGTGTTCTCCAACGCTGACTCTGCCCAATCCAAGGCCGACCCAACTATTCCCCCCAAGCTCGACACCGTGCTGACTTTTTTGACAGCGCGACTGGGCACGGACGATTATTTTGGCGGCGATCGCTTGTCGCTGGCGGATGTTACGGCGGGCGCGGCTCTGCCCTTGATGACGCGACTGGGCGTGAACTTGCAAGCCTATCCGTCGCTCGGTGCCTGGTGCGATCGCCTGACACAGAGAACGGCCTGGCAGCAAACTGACCCCGATGCCGCGTCTTTAGCCGCATGGCAACGCTGGATCACCCTAATGGTGAAGCGGCAACAGCGGCAAATAGCGAAGGCTTAAACCCATGCTCAGTCACCGGACTCTCAAGAGAATCTGGGCCACGCCGGGGAGATAAAGAACAGAGAAGCCCCCTTGATGGACCTGTTGCGATCGGTTTTGGCCGGATGAAGTTGTTCATCACTAGCCGGTAAACGGCCTTAGGACGCAACTGAGGCGGCGCGACGGGGCGCGGCGGCAATACAGCCTCCCGCAAGCAGCAAAGCGGTAACACCGACAGCGGTGGAAATGCCCAACGGCATCGCTTGTAGGGATGCCGCCACCGTACCAAAGAGCGATGAGGCGGCCGCCCCCCCACTAAAAAACATGCCAGTGCCGAGTCCCGCTTTGGGAGGCGGCACCATCGAGAGCGCAAAGGGAATCGTGCCGTTAGACACCAAACTAAAGGCCGCCCCAAACAAAATCGCCAGGGTAATCGCAGTGCCATTGCGGCTAACCACCCCAATCGCCACGCAAACAAAAGCCAGTCCCGCCAGCCCCAAAATCATGGCCCGCCGATTGCCGAGCCGCGTGGCCAACGCCCCCGCCGGAATCGCCGTCACCGCCAACGACACAAACACCATCCCCAACACGAGTGCCGAGTTGCCATCAACCACTCGACTGTCGAGAACTCGAGAAAATAGCATCATCAACGAGCGAAACCCGAGCGCCACTCCGACCCCAGCCCCAAAAATGGGCGGCAGGGCTGCCCACGCCACCGCTGAGTCTGACGTGGGCTCCGCACTCGCCTCAGCTGCCGGCGCGGCCACGCGGGGCTCAGGTGCCGACCAGCGCAACACCAAAGTGGCCAGAATCAAGACCCCAGAGCCTAAACTAAAGACGACGATTGGTCCCCAGCTCAAAAGTTGGCTGCTGGCTAACGGCCCCATGGCGCCGGCGACGCCGCCCACTAGCGTCAAGATACTGGCCGCCTGGGGTAACTGCGTACCAAAGGCATAGCGCCCCAGCAGCGACATGGCCGGACTGCGAAACACCGTCATCGCCAAGGCCCAAGCCACTAGCATGAGTGGCAGTAACCAACGGAGCGCCGGGGCCAAGCCCCCCAAAGCGATCACGGGCAGACCAATAAAGATACCTGCCGCCAAAATCACCCCCAAACTCACCAGGGGAAAGCGCGTGCCCAACTGCTGCTGTAGGCGATCGCTGAAACTGCCCATCAGCGGTTCCATCACCATCGCCAGCAGATTTTCGACAATGAGTAGCGCCGTCGCCAGCCCTCGAGAAAACCCCACCAGGGCCAGCAGCTCGACTAAATAAAGGTTATAGATCACCCACATCAGAGCGATCGCCCCCTGTACGAGGGCTAATCCCCCCACTTGTGCCCAAAGAATCTGGGAATGAGTTTGACGGTTAGAAGAAGTGGTCATAGTTAAAGGGTAAGCCTGAGACCAGCATCAAGCGGATGGGCTAATCGGCTCTACCGATAGCCTGAGCGCGCTTGACCGGTCTGAGTCGGTATCAAATTTTCTAGCGCTCGCCTACCCTATCAAACCCATCTCAGCAACGGCGAGAGCGTCAACCGTTATTTACAAATAGCCGCGCTTGAAGCCGTGACAGGGCTCACCCACCAGCCCGACTCATCCCCCTTCATCAACCCCCAACAGGCCTTACAGGCATTCGACAAAAGACTCAGTCGCCAAAAATTACCCCCTAAAAAACAAACAGCGGGAGTCCCAGCTGAACTGAGCCCTCCCGCCTGATCGGCGCTACTTAAGCAGCGAAGTCAAACAGCGTATCCAGGTAAATCCGATTAACTCGGCGATCGCCGCCGCCATTCTGCATGAGGAACAGAGACAGCGCGGCGCAAAAAGCCCGCTGCTGATTCCAAGCCGGATGCGCATCGAGATAACACTGAAGCGATTCATGAAGTTCCTCTGGAACTTCCACTAACAAGCTAACCATAGGGCCACCCATCCATTCCTCCTTTGACACCATAGGCATAGGCAAACAGCCAAAAGCAGCACCTCAATGTAGTCAGTAGCCTCTCCCAACCTTACATACAAGGGAGTTCAGCTCACTGCCTGCACAGGCACAATGTCTTCCGGTCGCATCATTCTGCCTACATCTCCTCAGAGCTGTCAATGCTCAAAAAAACCGATAGACAGCCTCAGTCAGGACTGACGAACGAGGCAATCAGGCTTCCACCGGTTGTCATCGAACCATCCCAACCGGCAGATCTCAAAGATTTCACGGTGAATGGCCCTCGCCCGTAATCCACAGACAGGGTGTAAATACAGGGAACGCGGTTATCCCCTGTGGAAAACCTGTGGAAACTGCCAGGGAAACTGTGGACAAGCTGTGGAAGGGGAAAAATCTCAAAATTGAATTCTTGAACTTTTGTTAAGTTTGCTTATTTTTACGGACTGGAAACCTCAATAAAAAAGCTGAAACTCCCTTGAATAGAGGCTTTTGCCGTCTCATAAAAACTTTGTCGCTGCAACCCGAGAAAACAGTATCAAAGATTACTTTTGCCAAAAACTTAGTTCGAGCGAACTAGTCCTAGCGACTGGTTCCGACAACGCGATCGCCCACTCAGGCCGAGAGCAGGCAGCAACAGACTCCAAAAGAAAATGTCGCTGCGGTCAATCTCAGTCGCCAACGGTCTCACTGCAGCGGGAGATATCACTGCAGGTAGCTCAGGGATCTGCGGTGCAATGGTCTTCCCCGGTATCAGCAATTTTGGGTGACGGATGGCCAGCGTCCTACTCCGGCAAGCTGGGACGCTATTGTCGAGCCCCCACCCTCAGGTGTTCAGATAACGAGCAAAGGCGCGTTCCGCATCGGCAAGCGAGCGAGCCGTATGGGGCCACAGCACATCTATTGAGTAGACAACGAGAGTTCTTGTGGACGATTAGTCGTCTCGGGTCTAGCATCTGAAATAAGTCCATCAACAAGCATTGAAGATCACCGGCAGCGGGGCGATCGCTCTGGCGCGGCACGGTTAACTTTTGCAAGCTTCTTACGGGTTCGCCCTGATACACCCGGCCCCAGTGATGTAAAGGGCAAGAGTTTTGAGAAAACACGGCGGAAAATGCGTTTTCTTCTACAATTTATAGGCATCGCTAGAGACGTGCTGGGATCTGGCCATAGCGCTCAGTGCACGCCTGTAGCAGGCTCTGTTGATGGCAGTCGCAAGAGAAAGGTATTGTCATGATCGTTTGCCCCAACTGTAATCATCAAAATCCCGATGGTGCAGTGCAGTGTGAAGCTTGTTATACGCCTTTACCGACGTTGGCAAACTGTCCGAGCTGCGGTGCCTCGGTACAGTCTGACGCGAGCTTTTGCGGCCAATGTGGGTTTGACCTGAGAAATTCAACGCTCTCCGCCTCGTCCGCCACCACCCCGGATATAGAACTCACTCTCCCCAGCGAGATTGAGGTGGAGATTCCCGACTTATTACCCCTAGACCCGCTGATCGTGACGGAGGATGTGGGTGCCGGTGAAACCCCCGTCGCTGAAGCGGCGATCGCAGAGCCGCCCGCTGCAGAGCCCGCACCCGAGGGCATTGCGGCCCCGCTCAGCGAAGCGCCCGCCGCACCATCGGCCCCGGGCAGTGAACCGCCCGCAGAATCGCCCCCCCGGATCGAACCGCCCTCGTCGCCTTTGCCGACGGTCACGCCCTTAACGACCAGCAGCAGCTCCACCCAGCTGCAAATCAATCAGGCCCAGCTGTTTCACGTGCAAACCAATACCCCCGTTGAGCTACCGCCCCAGCTCAGCATTTTGCACATTGGCAAACCCAACGATCGCATTCCCCCGACCATTGATGTTGCTGGGTTTCCCAATTCTGAAATTGTGTCACGGGTACATGCCAACATCCGCGTTGAAGGCGACATTTACTACTTAGAAGATGTCGGTAGTTCCAACGGCACCTATGTCAACACCATGCCCTTACCGCCCGGCAATCGACACCGTCTCAGAGCGGGCGATAGAATAGCCCTCGGTAAGGGTGATAAGGTTACCTTTATTTTCCAATCTGGCTAAGTGGTTTACCCTTAAGCTAGTTTTTACCCTTAAGCTAGTTTTGATGCTTTCCTAAACCTCCGCGACCCCCTACGAATCGAGTGATGTGATTACCCTATCGCTACTACATCCTCTGAACAAAGAGCCCGTTCAAAACTGGACTTTTAAAGAAGACCCCGTCATCAGGATTGGGCGCTCTACCGAAAATCATGTCGTCTTGTACAGCGCAGTCGTTTCACGCCACCATGTCGAACTGCGCCAGGTTGATGATGGTTGGGAAATCGTTAACCTTGGGACGAATGGCACCTATCTCGACGGTAAGCGCGTTGCTCAAGCCCCCGCCGAAGATGGCATCGTCATTCGCTTAGCCCGGTCTGGCCCAAATATTCAAATCAATATTGAGCAAGAAGGGACTGATTCTGTCAGAGCATTACGTAAGCTCAGAGATGGCGTAGTAACCCGCACCAAAGCCGCTTCTCCATCGGTGGGGCCAGAAGACAAAACGGATATTCACTCCACTAATTTCGACGAAAGCTAAATCACGGCACGGAGCCACAGCGGGTGCCCACAGAAGCATCGCGTGCGATCGCGAACCCGGAATCGTCAGTCTAGTACCCTTAATTAGACAGCACTCACTTGGCGAGAACTCTAGCAGATATCCGTGAGGTGACGAGTCTAGGCTTTTAGCCCCATCGGCTTGATTGCGACTTGATACCAGCTCATGCCTTTAGTCTGCAGGCGCTCGCTAGCGTCTTCAGCTGACTGCCAACCGTTAAAGCATGCGGCTGGGCTATCGACAGGGCTAGAACATCTACAGCAAGTCAGGGTGTCAGCGGCTTGCAGATTACGGACCCAATCAACCGGAGAACGAAGTGATGGCACTAGGTGACCAGGTATATGCCATGCGAGAGGTGGCTGGGGTGCCCGGTGTGTATGAACATCACGGCATCGACTGCGGCGATGATGACATCATTCATTACTACAAAGGGTTAGAGGTGCCCACCATCACTCGCACGCCCCGTGATTTGTTTGCTCGCGGCGGGCGCATCTTTGTGAAACCCCGCTCGATGGCTTATTTGCCCCATGTTGTGGTGCAACGGGCCGCAAGCCGCCTCGACGAGCAGCAGTACGACCTGCTAACCAATAATTGCGAGCACTTTGCCAACTGGTGCAAGACGGGCCACAGCGACTGTGAGCAACTCGCGGGGTTTGGGCTCCAGATCGATCGCTACAACCGGTCGGCTTTGCGCACTGTAATCGAAGGCACAGCTCGCGATCGCACCCCAGATGAAGCGATTGGGTTGTTCCATCAGGCGTTATCTAACATTGCCGCCGCCCATCAAACGCTCAAAACGCAGTACGACCGAGCCCGGCAAGAGATGGATAGCTGGCAGCGCGTCGCCGAAGTGGCTCTGCAGCGCGATCGCGAAGACTTGGCGCGGGCTGCTCTACACCGCAAAGTCACGGCCAAAAAGCGGTCTGAAGATCTGACTCGGCAGCTGGCAGAACTGGTGGATGTGCAGCTCACCCTCGAAAGCAATCGACAATTATCAGCGGCCCGGCAGTCTTAGCGGCAAGAATCTATCTTGACCAACCTAAGGGAATTGCGCCTAGGTGATTTCTGAGGAAGAACATACCGGTACTGTAAGGGCGGGTTTAGCCAGAAAGCCTAAGTTCATCGCCATTAAGGTATCGACAAAAACCGCCTTTACAGATATGCCTTTGCTAAAAATTTCCAAAAAGACATACCGACAACAGCAAGCGCTAGGGTGAGTCCCTCAGCCAAAACCCACATGTTCTCGAATACAACTGTGTCGGCTTATTGATAGTTAGACCATAAACAAATCCAATGCTACCAGTGCTTCTCACCATTTTTGAGGCAAAGGAGGCGAGTTAGAATTGTGACATCTTTATAGGCATTGAGATCATGCGCTACATCCATGCGTTTCGTGCTTTGGCTACGCTACCTTTGCTGCTGTGGGCAGGCAGTGCTGCCGTCAGTGCGGCTCCGATTAATATTGATCAGGTCATCGCTGAGTTGCAGCCACAAACGGACTTGCCGATTTGGTTGCCTGATGAGGTACCTGAAATGGATGAGGTTTATATCAGCTTTGATAGTTTGTCTGATTATTACTTGATTAGCTTTGATTACACGCCAGATTGCCGAGGAGTCACTTTTTGCAACTATGGCCATTTCGAGGCAAATCGGAATGGCGAGTTCATTACAGTAGAGGAGCTCAGCCCCATCGTTCGTCAAGGGATGCCTCAGGATGAAATTGTCCCGATCCGCTTTGAGAATGGTATGAGTGGACAGTTTGTAAACACTTGTGGGGCATTTTGTACCGCCAGAGCGCAATGGCAATTAAGCGGCATTCTCTACAGCGCCGCGATTAAAAATGGGACTCAAGAAGCCACCCTTGAACTGGCAAATGTCATTCTCCGTGGAGAAGAGCGCGTGCCGGGGACGGCTCAGTGATGACCGAGTTTCCAGCAGCCGATGGATGAGGTGCCTAAAAACCGGCCTCGACGGATATCGTTTTTGCTAGCCATCTCCTTATCTCAGCCCCGCTCTTCTCTCAATGAGGTAGCGTCGAAAGCTGCATCCCTGGCCAGTCGGCTAGGGGCGTTTGCGTGGTGACTCGATGCATGCCCGCCTCGGCGAAGCGTTGGTACGCATCGTCAGCCGCGTCAGTAAAGTCCACCACATCGGGAACGACAACTGGCGACGTGCAATCTTCGAGCAAATAAACCTTCTGCGCCAAAGCAGGGTCGCGGCGGGTGATTTCTGACAGCAGATCATCCACAGACCAAGCAACGCAGTGGCTTTTGGCCTGTCCCGCCACCACGATCGCATCATAGGTCAACAGCTCCTCGGTAAAGGCCGTATTTTTAGCCGCGATCGCGCTCCCCGCTTCATCCTCCAGCACTTCAGGACTCAGCACCGAGTAGTTCTCCGTGAGGGGGTTGCCGCCTTTGATCTCATAGCGAGTCGGGCTGTTGCGGGCAATCGAGTGAAAGAAGCAGGCCTCTTCAATGGTCGACACTAGCGCATGACCAATGCCCCCCAGCATTGAGTGGTAAGGCCAAATAGTGAGGGGGTATTTGCCATCGGCAGTCAGGCGCTGAGTGTAGTGCAGCGCAAATTTTTGTAGGTCGGGGGTCGCCATGTAGGCAGCCATCTCGGGGTTAACGCGCCAGTGCCCGGCGACTACCTCGTCATAGCTAATCATCGTCATCGGGGCAGGGGGTTGGCCGTCAGCATCCACCCAAAACAAGGGATGAAAGATCTGGGCGGCGGTGTGAGTGTCGAGCGTGGGCGCGATCGCAGTAAGGTGGCCCAGATTTTCATAAATGAACTGGCTCAGGCGCTGATTATCTTCCACCGCGCCGCGCCCTGAGCGCCCGCCAACAAACAGCTCAAACTCAGGCAGGCAAAACGTATTTTGCACATCGATCAGCAGCAGACAAATACGAAAGAGATCGCGACTAGCAGCAGTGATGTCATGCTTTTGTGCCCAGGTGCGGGCCTCGGCAGCGCGGGCTTGGTAGGGCACACGATAGACTTGGTCAACTTTTTGACGGTCAAAAAAATCAGGAACGGGGGTGCGGGTTTGGAGGGTCATACAGGAGTAGCGAGTAGAGGGTGGGGAGTCGGAAGTAGAGGCCGAGAGGCGACTGGTAGAGAAAGGGGCTTGAGCTTAGCAGTAGCGAGCCCGAAAGTTAGCGGTCACTGTTTTCAGCCGCATATCCAAGCGTTCCCAAACCTGCTGGGCAATGTCGTCGGGCACCGCGCCATAAAAGGCTTCGGCAATGCCACCGGTAATACAGGTCAGCGTATCTGAGTCGCCCCCCAACGACACCGCATTGCGAATGGCATCTTCAAAATCATCGGCATCAAGAAAAGCGATGATCGCTTCAGGCACGGTCGCCTGGCAAGATTCGTTGAAAAAGTAGTGAGGACGAATTTCATCAACCGTGCGGTTGAGGTCGTAGTCAAACGTCTCGCTAATGTAGGCGCGAATATCCGCTTTGGAATGCTGATGACGAGCGAGAAAAATCGCGGCGGCAGTCGCCTGCGCGCCCTTGACCCCCTCGGGATGATTGTGGGTTACGACGGCGGTTTTTTCCGCTTCTTGCAAGACCGCGTCTAAGGTTTCGCCCGCAAAGCCGACTGGACTAACTCGCATGGCTGAGCCATTGCCCCAACTGTTGTACGGCGTCAGACTGGGCGACGATGCCCACTGATGAAATCGCGCGCCATAGCTACCGCTCGGATTGGGGTATCGCCAATAATATTTTTTGAAGGTTTTGGCATAGTTGCCCCCGGTCATCAACACGTCGGCCACCGCGACCGACAAAATCGTGTCATCGGTAAACGTGGTGTCGTCGATAAATAGCGGGAAATTCTTGGTACGGCGATTGTTGAACTCATACACCGAGCCAATCATATCGCCCGCGATCGCACCTAGCATGGCGTCCAGCTCCTTCATCGCTCGTTCCCTCTATCTTGCCACTCACTTCCTCATTCCTGTGCAATGCGACTGTTGCGGAATTCACCAGGACTCCAGTACAAAACAACACAGGTAATCTTGGCAGAGCTTGGCAACCGGCAATCGGCAAGTGATTAGTGGGCTGCGTTCGCTCACCCAGACGCTTCAGAACCGCAAAGGTTGCACCTACCGACTTCTGAGCGGCTCCCTGGAAAATCGGCATTAGGCGGCGGCAATGTGCAGACGGATTCAACCTCAGGGAGAATTGAGCAGCAGGAGTCCGGAGCCGACACGCTAGCATAGGTAAGCTCTTGCGATCGCGGTTTTCCATGACCTCTATACCCCCCCATGCTTCGACCGAACTCGATGCGGCAGCGGCATCCCTCACAGCGGAGTCCACCGAGTCCAGCCTCAGCGCCGACCAATACAAACGCAAGATGGCGCGCCGCAAAGAGGTGCAGCAGCAGCGCTTAGCAGAGCGCACTGTCGAAAAAGGGCTGATCATCGTCCACACGGGTAACGGCAAAGGTAAAACCACCGCCGCCTTGGGCATCGTGCTGCGATCGCTCGGCCATGGCTACCGGGTCGCCATCATCCAGTTCATTAAAGGCGCTTGGGAACCGGCGGAAAAGGCCGTGTTTGATAGATGGGCTGGCCAGCTCGACTTTCACGCCCTCGGCGAAGGCTTTACGTGGGAAACTCAAGACCGCGATCGCGACATCGCTAAAGCCACCGCCGCCTGGGAAATGGCCCTCACGTATCTGCGCAACCCGGCCTGCCGCACGATTTTGCTCGACGAGGTCAACATCGCGCTGAAGCATGGCTTTCTGACCGTGGATCAGGTGCTCGCGGGACTGGCGGAAAAATCTCCCGATACCCACGTCATTTTAACGGGGCGGGGTGCCCCTCCGGCCCTCATCGAACAGGCCGATCTGGTCACCGAAATGAAGCTCATCAAGCATCCCTTTCGTGAGCAGGGTGTCAAAGCCCAGCCCGGCATCGAATTTTGATTCGATACCGGGTTGGTGGTTGCATTCTTAGGAAGTTGCTCAAAATAGCGTACCGGTTGTAGGGATTTGGCAGTGCCAAATCCCTACAGAAATGTGGTTTGTGCTGGAGTTTATCCAAGCACGGAGTTCTTAGGAGACTTCTAGCAAAGACGATACCCGTAGGAGCGGGTTTTGTTGATTCCTGGCAACAATGATTATGAAGGTTACTCGCTAAACCCGCCCTTACAGTGCCGGTATATTCTTTCTCGGAAATCTCCTTTAGTGCTTCAATTCCGCTTCAGTCTGCACCGAGAAGGGCGACCAGCAAGGCTTTCTGCGCATGCATGCGATTTTCAGCCTCTTGCCAAACGCGAGATTGGGGGCCTTCGATCGCCGCCTCGGTGATTTCTTCGCCGCGATGGGCCGGCAAGCAGTGCAGCACGATCGCGGTTGGGTCAGCCACCGCCAGCAGCGCATCGTTCAGCTGATAGGGTTCAAAAATGGGAATCCGTTTTTCCGCCAGATCTTCTTGGCCCATACTGGCCCAAACGTCGGTGTAGAGGACGTGGGCACCAGCCGCGGCGGCTTTGGGGTCATCGGTCAGCGTGACGGTGCAGCGATCGCCCGCGAGCGTTTGCGCCTGATCGACAATGGCGGTTGCCGGTTCATAGCCCTTGGGGGTCGCCACCCGCACGTTAATGCCCGCTAACGCACAGCCCAACAGGAGCGAATGAGCAACGTTGTTACCATCACCGAGATAAGTCAGCGTCAGGTCAGTCAAAGGTGCCTCAAACGCCTCTTGCATCGTCAAAAAGTCCGCCAGAATCTGACAGGGATGTTCTAAATCGGTCAGGGCGTTGATGATGGGCATCTGGGCATAGTCAGCAAACTCCTGCAGTTCTGCCGGGTCATAGGTGCGCACGGCCAGAATATCTAAATAGCCGTCGAGCACTCTCGCCGTGTCTTTAATCGGTTCACCCCGGCTGACCTGAGTCAGGTTGACATTCAGATCCAACACCTGCCCGCCCAGCCGCCACATCGCGGACGAAAAGCTGACACGCGTGCGGGTAGAAGATTTGCGAAACAGCAGGCCCAACACCTTGCCAGAGCAATCTGCTGTCAGCTCACCGGCCTTGAGCTGGGCAGCCAACGTCAGCAGATATTCGAGTTCTGCGGAAGTAATATCGATGATGCTGAGAAAATCGCGACCGTTTAACCCTGTCATGCGCTTGTCTGCCTGCCGTTTGGAAACTACAAAACTATCAGATTTTGGGCCGTCAGTCAGGGCAACGCTTGGGCTCGTGGGTCAGCAACGGTTGTCGTTGATGGGTTTTGAACTGCAGGGTGACTGAGAAAGGCGGGAGAGTGGGGAGCGGAGGAGCTAGAGGGGCAGGGGGGCGGGGGGGCGGGGTGGCAAAAGTGAAGGCGGAGAAGGCGGGGAAGGGGGACTAGAGAGGCAAAGGGGGGCAGGGAGCTGGAGGATATTTGAGTGTGTGGTGGCTGAGGGGCGGGAAGAGGGGGGGAGG
>ERZ1740060.91-NODE-91-length-76964-cov-8.357604_pt1 | contig 76964 bp, 72 predicted proteins | sample MGYA00581743_ERZ1740060 | MGnify/ENA primary metagenome ERZ1740060 (study PRJEB43018, sample SAMN04849235) | marine metagenome | isolation source: floating plastic debris | place: Pacific Ocean | collected 2008-08-27 | study: EMG produced TPA metagenomics assembly... | reverse complement strand
GGAAGCCTTTTCTCGAAATGAGTGCTGATTGATACTTTCCAAATATCCTCTTAGACGCCTCCAAGAGCTGTTGCGTGAGTGAGATATCTTCTGGACTCGGATCTAACACACCACTGGGATGATTGTGGGCAATGATTACCCGCGTGGCCCCCTGGCGAATCACCTCCCGAAAAATATCGCGGGGATGGGCCAACGTCTCAGTCGCGGTACCAATGGTGATCACCTTGCTGCCCAGAATGCGGTGTTTAACGTCAAGCAAAAGTACGGCAAACCGCTCTTGTTCCTGCCACATCAGCTCATGGCTCAGGGCTGCTGCCGCCACGCTCGGGTCGTCTACCACGGTGCGTTCGGGCGGGCGCGATTGCAGCACTCGCTTCCCCAACTCTAGGGCCGCCAAAATGCTTGTGGCCTTGGCCGGACCCACCCCCGAAATCTGCATCAATTCCTGAGCTGAGATTTGTCGCAGCACGGCCAAGGCATCGGGCTGTTCCTGACTCAGGGCCTGCAAAATGTACTGCCCTAGCCCCACGGCCGACAACTTGCCAGGCCCCTGACCCGTGCCCAATAAAATCGCAAGCAGCTCTGCTGTCGCTAGGCTTTTGGCACCGTGGGCCAGCAACCGCTCTCGGGGACGTTCACTGGAGGGCATGTCCGTAACCCGGACCTGATATGTCGTCATGATGCACGCTGACCGGTATGGTGATGGGAGTCTTCTATTGCCTTATTTATCCCAGCGAACCGTCCCCATAACGCCCCGTTTTATATGGTTTCCACCGTTCCTGATGCTGCTGATATCGCGGTTCGCCGCAAAGCCCTGAACCGATTTAGCTGTCTGAGGGTGGCTCCGACCTTGTCCCCCGAGGAGCAAGGTGAGATTCGGGAAACATTACTGCTTTTTAACGCGCTATCGGAGTATCAAACCCTGGGCATCTGCGCCGATGATCTGGCTACGGCTCAAGCCGCATTAGAACGTTATGCTATTGCCCTAGGTTGCCCCCCGATCAAGTTGGCGTTGGGGGAGCGATCGGGGGCGGTGTATCTCAAGTTCAATACCTTGAAAGGGGCTTGGTACCTGGATGATTATTCAGAAACCTCCCGAGGGGTGTTGGTGTCTTACCACGGTGCTGACCCAGGGGCAGAAGAGCTAAACGGCACCTATGGCCCGTTCCCTTTTGATTTGTTTGGCTAAACCGTGACTTTAAAGTTCAGGTGATGACCTGAACTTTGTCCTGAACTTTCTGCCATGGAACTTCCCTAAATCCCTTGGCAAGCTGTAGGTGTGTCGTCACCACGGGATGCCCCAATGGAAGTTCTAGCGATTTTGTTTGCAGCCGGTATTTTCGTTTCACTGATCTGGCCCGAGAAGCAACAGCAGCCCCCCAAGCAAGAAGACCTTTTGGCTAAAGCTCTCAAAAAATGGATGGATGAGGGAGGATCGGTTTCAGCCCAGGGAGATACCGTTCGCGGGAGTGGTCGCTAGGGAGGGCAATTTTAGTGAAGCTTGTGGTGCTATCTCTGGCCGTTTTGTGGTGGTTTCTAGCGGCGCTGGCGGCAATTTGAGCGGCGCATTCATAACTGAGTCTGCAGTCGCTGCACCAATTGGTCGGCAGTCAAGACGCCCTCAATTCGATCTGCCGGTTGTCCATACTTAAACAGCATCAGGGTTGGTAATGCATGGATTTGGTATTGGGAGGCCAGCTGAGGATAGCGATCGCTATCAATTTTGACCACCTTGAGTTGCCCTTTCATCTGATGATTTACTTGCTCCAAGATAGGAGCCATCATCTGGCATGGGCCACACCAAGTGGCATAAAAATCCACTAATACAGGCTGGGCGCTGTTTGCCAGTAAATCAGCAAAGCTAGAGAACTTTTGTTTAGTCGCCATAACAGGGTCTAAAATCGGGGCCGCTTCCATGCTAAGCATGAATGGCCCAAAGTGACCCAGGTAGGATCTGCAGAGATTCTAGAAGTTGTGGATGGCAGATGATTATGGGTCGCTCTCTATGCAAGGAATTGCCATTCTCTAAGGACAATTCCCCAATGCCTTACCATCACGGCGATATACTAGATTTTGGCCGCAGAACGCAACGTCAGCAGCGATTAGAGATAGGGGCTTTTGCATGAGTCAAGGCATTGACCTTCAGGACAGTTTTATCCAGCTATTGGTGCAGTTAGGTCTCCCAACTGGGGTCGCAAAAGCCCTGTGGTTACCCCTGCCCATGACGCTCATGTTGATTGGAGCTACGGTCAGCATCTTTGTAACGGTATGGCTAGAACGTAAAATCTCCGCCGCCGCCCAGCAGCGCATTGGTCCTGAGTACGCAGGGCCGTTAGGTACGCTGCAAGCCGCTGCCGATGGTGTCAAGTTGCTCTTTAAGGAAGATATTGTCCCAGCCCAGGCGGACACCATTCTTTTTACAGTGGGACCCGCGATCGTGGTCATCCCCGTCTTCTTCTCCTTGTTGATTGTGCCTTTCGGCCAAAACATGGTGATTACCGATTTGGGTATCGGTATTTTTCTCTGGGTGGCAATGTCCAGCATTACCCCGATTGGCTTGCTGATGTCTGGGTACTCGTCTAATAATAAGTATTCACTGCTGGGGGGACTGAGGGCCGCAGCGCAATCGATTAGTTATGAGATTCCTTTAGCCCTGTCCGTGTTGGCCATTGTGATGATGTCCAATAGCCTCAGCACGATTGACATCGTTCAGCAGCAGTCAGGCTATGGAATTCTCGGCTGGAATATTTGGCGGCAGCCGGTAGGCTTTTTAATCTTCTGGATCTCCGCTCTAGCAGAATGTGAGCGTTTGCCCTTCGACCTCCCAGAAGCCGAAGAAGAATTAGTGGCTGGGTATCAAACTGAATATACCGGCATGAAGTTTGGCCTATTTTATGTGGGCTCATACGTCAATCTGGTGCTCTCGGCGCTGATCTTCTCGATCCTTTATCTAGGCGGTTGGGAATTTCCCGTCTCCGTTGATTGGTTGGCAAGCCTGCTGGGCATTAGCGACACGACGCCTTGGCTGCAGGTGGTTACGGCCAGCATCGGCATCATGATGACAGTCGTTAAAGCCTACCTGCTCGTATTCTTAGCAGTTCTGCTGAGATGGACCGTGCCTCGGGTCCGCATTGACCAACTCCTAGATCTAGGCTGGAAGTTTTTGCTACCGGTTTCTTTGGTTAATCTACTGGTGACCGCTGGTCTCAAAATTGCTTTCCCAATTGCTTTTGGGGGTTAGATAAACGGTTCCACTCAAGGTTTAAAACGGCTTGTCTTTTTAGATTTTAATTTGCTGGGGAGAGCAATCATGCTGAACTTTTTGAAGCAGGTCGGTGACTACGCTCGCGAAAGCGTACAGGCAGCAAAATATATTGGCCAGGGTCTGTCGGTGACCTTTGACCATATGAAACGTCGACCCATCACGGTCCAGTATCCCTACGAAAAGCTGATCCTGTCGGAGCGCTATCGGGGACGCATCCACTTTGAATTTGATAAGTGTATTGCCTGCGAAGTCTGCGTCCGCGTCTGCCCTATTAACTTGCCGGTGGTGGATTGGGCTTTTGATAAGAGTTCAAAAAAGAAAACGCTCAGGCATTACAGCATCGACTTTGGGGTCTGCATTTTTTGCGGGAATTGTGTGGAGTACTGTCCCACCAACTGCCTGTCAATGACCGAAGAGTATGAGCTTGCTGCCTACGATCGCCACGAACTCAACTATGACAACGTCGCCATGGGCCGTTTGCCCTACAAGGTCACCCAAGATCCGATGGTGACGCCCCTAAGGGAGTTGGCTTACTTGCCTAAAGGCGTTATGGATCCCCATGAGCTGCCCGCTGGATCTCGTCGCGCGGGCAAATTGCCCCAAGAGATTTTGGCAGAAAATCAACCCAAACACGGGAACGCAGATCAGAACTAGGCTGTTTTTTAGACCCAGGCATCTTATATTGTTGTCTGGATACTGCTGTAAACGAGGAAGCACCGCGTGACGCTTGCAGAAGGGGTTCAACTGGTATCTTTTGGCCTGTTGGCGGCGATGATGATTGGCACCGCCCTAGGGGTGGTCTTACTGTCCAACATTGTCTACTCCGCCTTTTTGCTAGGGGGCGTATTCATCAGCATGGCGGGCATGTATCTTCTGCTCAATGCTGGCTTTGTTGCTGCAGCCCAAGTGTTGGTTTATGTAGGGGCAGTCAACGTCCTGATCCTATTTGGAATCATGCTGGTGAATAAGCAAGAGGACTTCAAGGTCATCCCTCGGGCTTGGATTGGCAAACTTGCAACCGCTGTGGTTTGTGTCGGCTTGTTTGCCCTTTTGAGCACGATGGTTATAGGGACGCCCTGGGCTTTATCTACAGAAACGGCGGCAGGGGATGGCGCGACTGTCTTGATTGGGATGCACCTATTCAGTGACTACTTACTTCCTTTTGAGCTGGCCTCAGTGTTGTTGTTGATGGCACTGGTTGGGGCAATTATTTTGGCCCGCCGTGAGTATATTCCTGATGAGCCTGCTGAGACCGCTGTGTCTGATGCGCTGACATTGCCAGAGCGCCCTCGGGATTTAGTCCCTGCAGGCAAATCTGACGTTGATTAACCTTTCTTCTTCCTGTTCTAACTTCTTCCTGTTCTAATCTGACAAGGCCCTCATGATTCAACTGGAATACTTTCTATTACTGGCTGCAGCCCTATTCTGTATTGGCATTTATGGGTTGGTCACCAGTCGTAATGTGATTCGGGTCTTGATGTCCATTGAGTTGATGCTGAATGCGGTCAACTTAAATCTGATGGCCTTCTCGAATTATTTGGATCCGGCCACGGCAAGGGGACAGGTTTTCGCGGTGTTTGTGATTACGATTGCGGCAGCAGAAGCCGCAGTGGGCTTGGCGATTGTGCTCTCTATCTACCGAAACCGCGACACGGTCGATATGGAGCAGTTCAACTTGCTGAAGTGGTAATCACGCCCTACTGTTCGCAATCCAGAATCAGGAGATAATAGGGCATCGCTAGTCAAAGGGGCTTCGCTCCATGCCCTTCCAGAGTCGCTTATTGAACACGACCATTCGTCAGGTTCAGCGCTGTCAAGATCGGGTTGGGCGTCTGTGGCGACAGGCCCAATTGCAGGCCACCTGGGGGATGGAGCTACTGTTCTACCCGTTGATTCAACTCAGGCGGTCTTTAAAGTACAGGTTGAAACAGCGCCAGGTCCGATCTATTGATAGTGGTTCGAAAAAGCCCCATCAAAAAGTGACTCATCTTCTTAGGCAGGCGGGGCAATTTCTGCGTCAGCGCTTCATCAAGCCCTTGCAGTTTCGCAGACGGTTGAGTCAATCCGCTCCCCTTACCCACCAAACCCAGCCGGAGATTCAAACTGCCGCTAAATCCCTATTGGCTTCCCTGGGCAGTGGGACAAAAGCCTTAGTTAAGGGCATAGGTGCTCCTCTGCAGAAGATTTCTACTCGAATCAATGCTCTGACCTTGGAATTGGCTCAGGCAAACACGCCATTAGCGCAAAATCTTGATAGCAGAGAACTCGAAACCTCTTGGGGGCGAGATTCTTCATTACCTAAGGCAATCTTGAGCTGGATCAAGGCGGCATTTAATCATTTCTTTGGAGGGGGAGCTGCTGCAGTCCAGGCCATAGCAGAGGGCTCCAAGCAATTTGAGGAGACTGGCATTGAACATAGCCTTTTGCCTGTAACGTCCTTTTCGGTGGCGTTATTACCGGGAGTCGAGAACCTGGTGCGTGTCGTTTGGCGGGTGATTCGTCGCGGTATGGGGGCTGTGATGCGGCTGGGGCGCGATCGCACTTTACTGGCTGCTTCACCGCTGCCTCCTTCACAGGTCTCTATATCGCCTTGGCAACCTTTGGGTTCCACAAATGCGTTCGATTTCCAACCCGTTCTGTCTGCAGAGTCCTCATACAGTTCATCTGAGGAGAGTGGAAGCAACTTAGCCACCCCCTTTGACATTTCATCGTCGCTGCAAACGACTCTGATTGAGGTGAGTGCCACGGTTGTGGGCTATGTAGAACACCCTCTAAAGTTCCTGTGGACCGGGTTAGATCGGGCCATTCGCTTTCTAGAAGATGTGTTGATAGATGGCTTTACCTGGCTGTGGCGATGGATTCAGAAAGCTAAGCGGTATTGCCTAGATTGTCTGAATTGACATGAATGTGATTTCTAACCGCCCCCAACGATCGTCACAATCTCTAGGCGATCGCCCGTTTTAATCTTTGTTTCTTGCCAAAATTGGCGATGTAGAATTTCGCCATTGTACTCAACCGCCACTAAGCGAGGATTCAGACCTAAGCTTTCCAAAAAAGTAGGTAGGTCAATTTGAGGCTGGCAACTTTTAGTCTCACCATTGACCTGAACTTCAATTCGATCCGTCATGCGTTGCTGTATCTGTGGCTTCAAGCCTCATCAGAATAGCAGCGATCGCCAGCATTGCCCGGCCATTGGATGCAGAATCCTTAGTTGAGATTCGCTTCCTCAGGGGATAAACCTAATTGTGAGGGAGGGGTATTGACCTCGTTCTGTTGGGCGATGATGATCGGCTCTAGGGCACTAATCGCTTGCAACCATTGGATATCTGAGGTGGTGGCAAGCAGCCTGGGGTCGTTATTTAGGGTTTGTCGATCACGGCTACTGATCGGCACATTCACATCGGGTGTGATTCCCCGTTCGCTGATATCCGTACCATCAGGGGTGTAGTAGTGGGCAATGGTTACCGCTAGGCCAGAGCCATCTGTCAGCCCATAAAGAGATTGGACCAACGCCTTGCCGTAAGTCGTTGTGCCTACCACAACGGCGCGCCCATTATCTTGAAGCGCCCCAGTCACAATTTCACTGGAGCTGGCAGAACGGTTATTAACTAATACAGCCAGGGGCAATTCTGTTATTGAAGTTCGATTGGCGCTAATTTGTTCGGATTCACCGGTACGATCTTGGGTCAACACGATCGGCCCCCGCCGTAGCCAAAGGCGACTAATTTCAATACTGGCGTAAAGCAAGCCACCAGGATTACCCCGTAGATCAAGGACAAAGGCATCAACCCCATCAGCAGTGAGGGTATTGATCGCCACAGTCATCTCTTCGGTGGCGTGGGCATTGAATTCACTTAGGCGAATGTAGCCAATGCGATGGTTGCTGGTCTCCCGTACGGCAAAATTGACGGTGGGGATATCAATAAGCGCTCGGGTCAAAATCACGGTGCGGGACTGGCCCTCGCCCCGTGCAAAGGTGAGGGTAACCTGACTATTTTCAGCCCCTCTGAGCAGGTTCGAAACGCCAGTGACGCTGAGCCGGGCTGTAGATTGACCATCTACTAGGACAATGCGATCACCCGCCCGAACCCCACTATGGAAGGCAGGAGAATCAGCAATCACTTCGGTAACAATAATCTCTCGGGTCTGGCTATCTCGGTGGAGTTGGAGGCCCACTCCTGATATTTCCCCAGCGGTTTGATCGGTGAGTTCTGAGTATTGTTGGGGGTCGAGAAAACGAGTGTAGGGATCATTCAGCCGCCGTAACTCTCGCTCTAGGGCGCGGTAGGCAGCATCTCGGGAGCTATATTCCTGACCCAGAAGCCTTTGCCGGGCCGCATCCCAGTCCACCTGGTTAAAGGTGTCATCCACATATTCTCGATTAACAATCTGCCAAGCTTCATCTAGGACTACCTTAGGGCTCTCTTCAAATTCCCCCTGTGCGGGTGCCATGGGCAGCAGTGTGGTCACTAAAGCAGTGGCGATCGCGCTGCCGATCAACGTGAGTGAGGACCGGTGGATGCAAGCGTGGGCCATGGGCAACGAAATATGAGGGTTAACCGAGCTAGGGTTTGGATCGAATGAGTCAGATGGAGCAGACCGCCACCTGTGCCAAAAACCTGTCCCAAGTTTAGCCAAGATTGCTAACAACGCCCAGAGCGAGAGGACGTTTTTTCTAGCTCATAGTACTTGCCATCTAAATGGTTTTGGTGGAATGGTTTTATGGGTGTAAAGTTGCCAGAATTTTTAACATTGCCGCCCTATACACCTCAGCGGAGGGGCACTCTATGGCCAGACCATCAAAGGTACAGGCATGAGGCGGATCACCAAAAAGGGTGTCAGTTGGGCGCTGCTGGCCTTAGGGGTGATGTGGGTTGCAATAACCGCCACCCATCTCTGGCAGGGTGCGCAGCGCAATCCCGACGCAATTTTAATGCTGGGGGGGAGTATTCGCCGAGAAATATACGTCGCTGAGCAGCGCGCCCAGGGCTTTGAGAAGCCAATTTTCATCTCTCAAGGTTCCGAGGCTCCCTGTATCTACTTACTGTTTCAGCAAGCTCAAGCTGATTTAGCTGAGACCTGGTTAGAACCCTGTGCTGACTCGACGTTCGATAACTTTCGCTATGGCTTACCCTTGCTCAAAGCGGGGAAGGTGAGGCGAGTCCGGGTTGTGACTTCGCTGACCCATGTGCCTCGGGCGCGGTGGCTGGCTCAGATCATGCTGGGAAGCCATGGCATCTGGGTGGAGATGGATCTGGTGACGGAAACAGGGGTGCCCGGTAATCAAGAGTCTCATCTCAAAACTGTGCTAGATATCACTCGTGCCCTGGGCTGGGCAGTACTCAGCCAGGTATATGCTCCCCCTTGCCTGAAAGTAAAAGCCTTAGCAACCGTTGATATGGTCCAATGGCGATCTCAGGGGTTTCAATGTGAGCACCAGTCGGGTATTGAGGGTAATCCTGGAACGCGAAAGTGAAACCCCTTCAGGGGACAAAGTTAAGATGTCCGTCCCTTTGCGCTATGGCTAATGCCGCAAAGCTTACGGCATTAGCGATGCTAGAAAGCCTGTAGATAAAAACTTTCAGCATTGGAACATGCTGAAGGCTTTCTGGCCCCAGCCATAAGGGCGTTGCTTAATTGATGGAAGGACGAGTGCAGTGGATGGAGACATCAACCAAACAAGATAATCGCTAACTCCTTGAAGAAAAACTAGGGGCACACGCTTTTACCCAGCTCATAGTGGGCCAGAGGCAAGCCCTAGGCTTTCTCAATTTGATCTAATCGGAGCCAAATGTTCGGTGTAGGGACATGGCCAAACATGACTAATGCATAGTCATCACGTGTCTCTAAGATCTCTCCTTTTGTTTCGAACAGGTAGGACGGAAATCGCTGATCGCTTGCCGTAGCCTCTACGCTATTTTCTAATTTTCCACGAATCGCATGGACTAAATCGCCTCGTTTCAGCTTGCCTGCCATAGGTCATCACCGAGATTAAACATCCTAATCAGGATAATACGTACCTGAATCTATCGTTGGCAGCGAGGGCAGTAGTGGGATGATCTACCAGCCAATTTTATCCGTTCAATTGGGGTTGCGCAGGTTCGGCAGGGCTCGCCTTTACGGTCGTACACCCAGGCCACCCCGCCATAGTTGCCATTTACCCCATGAACATCCCGAAAATCACTAAACGTTGTGCCCCCCGCCTCAATACTGGCTTGCAAAACCTGTTGCACGGCTGCATGAAGCTGCCTTAGTCGAGATTGCCCTAAGCGGCCTGACGGGGTATCTGGGCGAATGCCACTTATAAACAGCGCTTCATCTGCGTAGATATTGCCGACACCAGCGACCAGTCGTTGATCGAGTAAGGCATTTTTAATGGGGCGGACTCGATGGCGGGTGGCTTGGTATAGATATTCTGGGGAAAATTCAGACTCAAAGGGTTCCGGCCCCAGCTTGTTTAACCCCGTCATAATCATTTCGGGTTTTTGGCCTGGGGGGATCCACCAGAGGCGGCCAAAGGTGCGTTGATCGACAAATCGCAATTCGCGATCGTCCAGCATGATTCGGACGCGACAGTGCTTTATGACAGGTTCCTCAATCGCAACCCACAATAGCTGCCCTGTCATGCGTAGATGCACACCCAGCCATCCGGCTGAAGTGCCCGTAGCAGTCTTTAACTGAGCCAGCAGATATTTTCCGCGTCGCCGCCACTGGCCAATTTGGTTGCCCGTTAGTCCTTGCCAAAAGTCCTCAACAGAATCGGGGTAGGCAATGCTGCGTTGCAACAATACTTGCCCACCCCGAATATCTTGGTTAAGGGTGACCCGATTTAGACCTCGACGAACCGTTTCAACTTCCGGCAGCTCTGGCACAGGGGTAACCGCTTAGCTATTGAGCCAGCTTTCCTGGCCCATATCAACGCATTGATCCACCAGCATTAGCCTTAAGAGGCCGACCACCTAAACCTCAATCAGTTCGCCTTCTGAAAAGTTATTGGTGTTGACGCCGGAATAGTTGACTTTATCAAAACGCACCACAACTGGGTAACGAATACCGCTTTGATCGACCGAAGCAACCGTTCCGATATCCCGAAACCAGTAGGACTCTTTTCGTAGAATCCGGACTTTAGAACCACGCTTAACCATGAACAAGGACCTCTTGAACGATGAGTTGTATAGCTTGAAGAACTCGTTCTTAAGCGTACTACGGCCCCCTAACCTTAAGGGAGAGAAGGGTTTAAGTTTTGTTACTGAAACCCTCTAAAACAGGGAGGCAGAAACAAATTTAAACATTTCAAGACAGTTAGCTTGCCTGGTACGCCTCAACAATGACAAGCAAAAAGTTTATAGATCAAATGTTCTACGCCAATAAGCTTAGCCGAAATCCTGATTTTCTAGATTAAACCCCGCTGGCTTCCGTGAAAAACTAGCGGGGCTGAATTTTTAAACAACCAATCTCCTAGAGGGATGACAAGGAGGGGGGCAATTCTGGCAAAGCTGCTGTAGTGGCCGTCGGTGAAGTCGGTCCAGCAGCAGCAGGAGCCTCTTCGGTTGAACCACCGCCCCCGCTACCAACCGGCATTGCAACTTCAATGCCATTTTCTTCGAGAATGACAACCGGTTCACTACCGGGACGGGTTTCGATGCGCTTAACAAGAATGCGACCACCCGCCAAGTAATCTCCAGCTTTCACATAGCGGCTCGTGGGCTCACCAGGGACCTCGACAATGGCATAGCGATCGCCATTAATCTGCACAATCCCTGTGACTACAACCCCTGTTGCCGTATTAGGCTGAGGCAAACCCGGTAATTCGCCTAAGGGAATAGTATTGTCGGGACCGTTGGCGACTGGTGTTCCACCACCACCGCCGCCGCCGTTATTTGAAGGCCCTGGCGCAGTAGGTGGAGCGGGTGGTGGCGTAGGTGCTGGCGGAACGGGGACGAGCGCATAAGGGTCAGAGCGAGAGCGCTCAATTGCTTTCAAACGTTCCTCTGGGTTGGTGGGCTGAATAAGTTCGGCGCTGGCGATCGCCGCAGCACTTGGCAATCCAGAGACTAGAGGCTCTTCAAATTCTTCACTGGGGGCTGCTTCCGCCGGGGCGTCGGTAGCCACGTCATCGGTTGAGAGCGCATCATCAACAACCTCCTCGCCACGGTTGAGGATATTATTCACGATATTGCAGCCGCTGCCCACTAGGCCAAAACAGCTAACCAGGGCTAGTGCCGCTAAACGACGCATCATGATAGTCCCCTCAAAACTCAATGATGGATGGCTCAGACAGGGTGACGAATCTAAAAAGTTGCCCCGTCTATTTCCAAATTTTCGTTTTAACGATAGCGCATCTTAAGAAATCGCGATCGCATTTTTGAACTGCAAGATCCCAAATGCGATTTTCAGGCTTCTCCGGTACCCATGAGCAACCGTAAACTCTTCAGCCCTTGCTTAACGCGACGAGAGACAGTGACTGAACTAATCCCCAAACGTTCAGCCGTTTCCTTTTGGGTCAAGTCGTGTAAAAAAACAAACTCTAGAACGTCGCGTGTGCGCTGTTCTAATTGGTGCAAAGCATGCTGGAGGCGAATGCGATCCTCTTCTGCGAGTTGAAAACTCCGATACTTTGGATCAGGCAATAGATCACCCAGAGAGGAAGCCCCTTCGTCTTCATCCAAAACGGGTGCATCCAGACTGAGGGGAGAACGATTACGTTTAGCAAGCTTGACCTCTTGCCATTCCGCCATAGAAATGTCTAAGGCCTCAGCGATTTCATGATCTGTAGGCTGACGATGCAGTTCTAACTGCAGCTCTTGGGCAACTCTGCGGGCCTTTTGCCCCAGTGACTGCCAGCGTCGAGGAATACGCATCGCGGTACCGCGATCGCGCAAATAATGCTGAATTTCACCCCGAATATAGGGAATGGCGAATGAGCTAAAAGCGTAGCCTTTCAGCAGATCAAATCTTTCGATGGCACGAATTAAGCCGAGGCTTCCCACCTGCATTAAGTCGTCATAGGTTTCGTCACAGCGACGAGACCATTGGTGGGCTTCTCTGCGCACTAAACCAATATTGAGCTGTACCAGATCATTTCTCAAATTGGGATCGGGTTGCTGCTGAAACTGCCTAAGCAGATCAGCGGTTTCACCTTTAAGTTCGTGACAAGACGGAGGTAGCATGCTGCATTACGGAGAGATAAAACCGACCTGTAGATTGGACAGTTCGCACGTGCTTGCTGAGCTGCCATAAACCCGGATCAAGTTAACAAGTTAATAAGATCCAAACTATTAATGGCATCTCGAGTCAGGTTAACTCAAAACTCAAGCAAGAAGCTCTGCCATACACCCATTACACAAGCTATTCCTTCACCATCCAAAACTTCAATAGCATTTTTACGGATCTGGTTCGCATTTCTACAGGCCACAGTCTAGTGCGTTTCTTCATTATTGGCCGGTTAAAATTATCGCTTGATTGAATGAATGCCAAGGCATCATGCAGGCAAAATAGCTAAACTTTGCAACTCTAAGGCTTGAGGGACTTCTGAAATAATCTATCAACCTGTTGCCATGCATGGGTTGCAGCTTCTGGCATATAGCTATCGCGCTGATCACAACAAAAGCCATGCCCTGCGTCTTCATATTCAAAAACCTGATGAGAAACATTATGTTTACTTAATTCAGCTTTGATTTGAGTGACTTCTTGCTGGGAGATCAGGGGATCTTGCTTGCCAAAGAATGCATAAAGCTCACCAGAAATATCCGTAGTTTTACTAAGGGTCGGCATTCTGCCCCCTGGTGTTGAGTTGACCATGCCGGCTCCATAAAACGATGCGGTGGCTCTTACCTCAGGCAGGGTTGCAACCAAGTAGGCGACATGTCCCCCAAAACAAAAGCCGATACACCCGACTCCTGAGTCGAGGCTTCCACACTCCGTCCTGGCAAAAGTGATTGCACCGCGTACATCATTCAGAAGTTCTTGAGCATTGGTGCCAACTTTATATTTTCGTCCCAATGCCAGTTCTGCTTCGCCATAACCCACATCGAAGTTAGCAATTTGGCGGTGATAAAGGTGGGGTGCGATCGCGATATATCCATCTTTAGCAATTCGTTCAGCTACAGAGCGAATATGGGTGTTCACCCCAAAGACCTCTTGCAGTACCACCACAATGGGCCATGGCCCAGTTGCCCCTGGTTGCGCTAAATAAGCTGGGATACCAGTTCCTTGACTGTCAGTGATTACGGTCTCGGTCTGGAGGGTATAGGTTTTTGGCATAAAGACTCAATTGACGAATATCTATTCACGCAAACTGAAATATCTATCGGGAGGAGAGCTACCCTGAGAGGGTGTTAGACCTAGGACGTGTTGATTCTAGCGGCTATGGCCCTGTCGAACTGGAGCGTTTGTTGTGATTAAGTTTCACATTCAGCCCGATAGCGAAATTCCCTCCTCCACTCAGCTCTATGACCAGCTTTGGTTTGCGATCGCATCTCGACAATTTCCCCCAGGGTACCGCCTACCGAGTACGCGCCAACTGGCCATGCAAACCGGGTTACACCGCAACACAATCAGCAAGGTCTATCGGCAACTAGAAGAGGCTGGCGTAGTTGAAGCCCAACCCGGTTCCGGCATTTATGTCCGCTCCCAATCCACCGTAGACAGCTCTCGCCCCCGGCTAGGTCTTTGGGACCAATTTCCAAAAGCCCGTGATGTGGTAGAAGGCGGGCTTGATGAGCTGTTGCGCCAAGGGTGTTCTTTGAACCAAGCCAGAGCTTTATTCTTGGCTGAAATTGATTGGCGTCTACGCTGCAGTGCTCGCGTGCTGGTAACGGTTCCCAAGCAAGATTTGGGGGCCGGAGAGCTGATGGTTCGGGAACTAGAAACCGCGCTACAGATTCCAGTTCAGCTCGTTCCCCTAGAAGATTTGGATGCCACCCTCTCCCAAACCAGATCGGGCACTGTCGTGACCAGTCGTTATTTTTTGGCAGAAGCAGAGGCTGTTGCAGGGCCTAAGTCTGTGCGCGTTATTCCCATTGATATCTACGACTATGGCCGCGAACTTGAACTGCTGAAAAAGCTTTCCGACGGCACCTGTCTAGGCATGATAAGCCTCAGCTCAGGCATACTAAGGGCCGCTGAGGTGATTGCCTACAGTCTGCGGGGAGACGATGTTGTGGTCATGACAGCCCAAGCTGAAGATGCTTATAAATTGAACGCGGTTGTTCGAGGTGCCCAAACCATTGTGGTCTTTGACCAAGCCAGTTTGCCTGGTGTCAAACAAGCCATTGCCAGCGCCCGTGAAGACCTGATTCGCCCCCCTCAGTTAGTCCTGTGTGAGAACTACATTGGCGACAAATCCATTAACCTGCTTAAGCGAGAGCTCGGTTTAGAAGACTAAAAAAATGAATGCTAGGTTCCAGTCACAGAGCTGAGCGTTATGCCGTCTCCAAAAAGTTGGTAACCGCCTCCATGTAGATGTGAGGGGCTTCAAGCATGGGGAAATGGCCTGTTTTAGGAATTAGGCTGTACTGGACTTGAGGATTGAGGGCGGCTGCTTTTTGACCTAACTCAGCCGGAATGATTTGGTCATATTGCCCCGAAACCAGCAATGTTGGCACTGACAAGCGCTGAAATTCGATGGGCATAACTTCTGTCGCCTCCTTACTCACAGAAGTGAAAATTGTGCCTAGGGCCGTTTCGTAATCGGCATCTAAAAAATCTTGCAAAAATGCCCGTTTCTCCTCTACAGGAATGGATTGGTGGATAAATCGGGTCATAAAAAAGTAAGGTGCCAGGGGCACCTTTGCCAGCCACTGAGGTCGAAACTGGACGACATATTTTCCAAAGCGATAAAACGCTTCAAAGGCAACACGGTCATATTCGAAGATACCGTTGCAGGTTAAGACTGCCTTGTGAACCCGGTCTGAGTAACGGTTTAGCATCAAGACCGCAACTGAACCGCCCATGGAGTGGGCATTGAGATCAACGCGATCAATTCCTAAGGCATCTAACAGGGCAACGAAGTCATCCGCAAAAGTATCTAGCTCGTAGCCACGCGCCCTAATGGTGTCACACAGATCTGGTGCAAGGTGAGATCGCCCAAACCCACGCATGTCATACAAAAGCGCGTCATAGCGATCGCTTAATTTGAGTGCCGTACTGCGCCAATAACGGGCTGATCCGCCCCAACCATGGATAAAAGCCATCACGGGCTTTTCAGAGCCTGGTGTGCCCTTGCCTTGAGTTACCCATTCGTAATAATGATCTACATCATTAACACAGATGTAGGGCATGTCTATGCAGACTCCGGCTTAGGCAATGATGACGGATGGACTAATAGCTCTGCTGTAGAACGCTGCTCAACCATCTCGCGGGTGACAGTACATCGCTTCACATCTTTACGCGAAGGCAGCTCATACATGATGTCGAGCATCAACTCTTCCACAATGCCGCGCAGCGCCCGTGCTCCAGTCTTACGGCGAAAAGCCTCACGAGCGATCGCCCGAACCGCCTCATGCTTAAATTCAAGCTGCACATTGTCCATGCGCATTAACTTCTGAAATTGCTTGATAAGCGCATTCTTTGGTTCCGTCATGATCGCAACCAGCGTTTCTTCATCTAGAGGATTCACCACAGAGATTGCGGGTATACGGCCAATAAACTCGGGAATGAGACCGTACTTAACCAAATCCTGTGGCTCTAGATACCTCAGCAAGTCCGCCGCCCGTTTATCTTGAGAGGTCTGATTGTCACCTAACTGTATAAACCCAATGGACTTTTTGCCAAGGCGTTGTTCAACAATTTTGTCTAAGCCAACAAAAGCGCCACCACAGATGAAGAGAATGTTGCTGGTGTCAATTTGAATGCAATCTTGGTAAGGGTGCTTACGTCCCCCTTGAGGTGGGACATTGGCAACAGTTCCTTCTAGCATCTTTAGAAGCGCCTGCTGCACTCCCTCTCCAGACACATCGCGAGTGATAGATGGATTCTCGCTCTTACGAGCAATTTTATCAATTTCGTCGATGTAGATAATGCCCCTCTGAGCTTCCTCAACATCGAGATCAGCCACTTGAAGAAGACGTAAGAGAATATTTTCAACATCCTCGCCAACATATCCCGCTTCCGTCAGGGTTGTTGCATCGGCAACAGCAAACGGGACATCCAAGATACGCGCAAGTGTCTGGGCGAGCAAGGTCTTGCCACACCCTGTCGGACCAATCAACAGAATATTCGCTTTCTGGAGCTCGATACTGTCACTGGGCGCGTCAGTCTCCTTACCTTGAAGATGACTTAATCGTTTGTAATGGTTGTAAACAGCTACAGACAAGACTTTTTTGGCCTCGTCTTGACCAATCACATGGTCATCTAAGTAGCTCTTGATTTCTCGTGGTTTAGGAATCTGATTGAGTGCAATAGGTGATGGAGTCCGCCGTCGTTCAGGCGTTTGTTCACGGCGTGGAACCGGCTGGGACACCGTTGCACTAGAGTCGAACAACTCTTCATCCAGGATCTCGTTACAAAGATCTACACACTCATCACAAATGTAAACACCTGGTCCTGCAATCAACTTACGGACTTGCTCCTGCGACTTACCGCAGAAAGAACATTTGAGATGGGAATCATATTTGGACACAGGAGCCCTCTAGTTAACCGCAACAGTTGACGTATCGGCTGGCAAAGAATGCCGCTCGACCACCTGATCAATCAAACCGTATCCCTTCGCATCTTCCGCAGACATATAAAAATCGCGCTCAGTATCAGACTCAATTTGCTCTAAACGCTGTCCAGTATGGTTGGCAATCAGCTGATTAAGTTTTTGTTTGTGATACAAAATCTCTTTAGCTTGAATCTCGATATCAACGGCCTGCCCTTGAGCGCCCCCCAAAGGCTGATGAATCATAATGCGGGCACTGGGCAAGGATAAACGCTTGCCAGCGGCACCACCACAGAGCAAAAAAGCACCCATACTGGCGGCCAAACCGAAGCATATTGTGACGACATCAGGACGAATTTGCTGCATCGTATCGTATATGGCCATACCTGCCGTAACAGAACCACCAGGAGAATTAATGTACAACTGCACATCCTTCTCCGGATCCTCTGCATCTAAGAAGAGCAGTTGCGCCACAATGGAATCAGCCACAGCATCATCAACTGGAGTGCCTAAGAAAACAATACGCTCCCTGAGTAGCCGAGAATAAATATCAAAAGCGCGCTCCCCACGCCCTGACTGCTCAACCACTGTAGGAACAACATTGCTGGGACCTTGATGCACAGCAGCACTATTTAGAGAGTAGGGGTAGCAAGAATGCAACATCACCGTGATCCCTTAGAAACAAATAAAAGACTTTAACAAGTACAACTGCCTTTACCGGTCGAGGGCAACTCGAACCTTAATCGTGAGCAATTTGGCTGCGTAGTTTACTTGACTCCGTATTGATCATCATTATGAACTAACTCCCTAGTTCAAGGAAAAGCAGCCTGCCTTCAGCACTCTCTGGGGAACTACCCTAACAAACTATCTCTTCAAAAAGGCGGAATGCATTCTTTTAAGCGAGATGATTTAACAAAGTGCGTAGGTTAACACATCACCTATGCGCCCACTTTATCTTCCGCTTCATCTGCCTCAACCGGCGAAGCCTCAACCTCAATTGTCTTATCGGTTGTGGATTCAGATTCACTGTCGCTAGTACTAGACGCCACAACAGCTTCCTCATCCTCTTCAGAAGCCAAACTGCCCTCGGGCACAAGTTCAACCGTGTTATTCTCCAAAAGCCATGTCAGAATTTTGTCCTGTAGCAGCTCTTCCGTAACGACCTCTTTGAGCCGTTCTTGATCAACAGCTTGAGGATCTTTCACCTCAGCAAGCATATCTTCCATTCGCTGGGTGACAGCGTCCGCCTCTAGGGCAATCGATTCATGCTTAGCTACTTCCCCCAAGGCTAAGGTCCGCCGCAAACGGTCAACGGCATCTGGACGTGAGCGCTCCCGCATATTTTCAATAATTTCAGGGGTCAACAACTTGTTGACATCAATACCCTGCTGGCTGAGTTGAACCGCCGCTTGAGAGACCAGATGATTGACTTCCCGACGCACTAGGGTTTCGGGTATCTCAGCGTCTAGATGTTCGACCAGAGCATTCAGGATGGATTCGCGTTGATTGGCCTCTGTTTTATCTTTGGCCTCTGTCTTATAGCGCTCTTCTAGAGACTCCTTTAAAGCCTCCATCGTTTCAAATTCGCTGACTTCTTGAGCAAATTCATCGTCTAACTCAGGTAGCTCTTTTTCTTTGAGATCTTTAAGCGTGATTTCGAACTTTGCAGGTTTACCTGCTAGGTCTGCTTGGGGGTAGTCCGATGGGAAAGTAACGGTAACTTCCTTAACATCGTCAAGGGCCATGCCGACGATGCCCTCGACAAAGCCTTCTATAAAGCTGCCAGGCTTAATATCAAGTTGAAAGTCTTCGGCTTTGCCCCCCTCAAAAGGAGCAAAATCACCCTCTTCTTGCTCAATCTGACCCACGAAATCGACGATCGCAACATCACCCATCGCGGCAGGGCGATCCTCAATCGGGACCAGGGTTGCACGGCTAGACCTTTGCTGTTCAAGGATTTCATCCACTTGATCAGCGTCGTATAAAACTTCTTCTGCCTTACTGGTCAAGCCGGTGTAGGTTTCCAGCGTGACTCTCGGGGGCACATCTACAGATGCATTAACCGTGAGGGGTTGGCCGGGTTGATACTGGCTGATCAGTTCCTCAAAGGTAGACACGAGCTTGTAGTTGCCCAAGGCTTCTATCTTTTCTTGGGCAATGGCGTCGTCCACAGCGGCCTGAACGAGCTCTTCTAAGGCTGCAGCCTTGACTTGAGTGCTACCCACGCGCTGCAAGAAGATTTGTTTGGGAACTTTACCGCGTCTGAATCCCGGAATGTTCGCCGACTGCATCAGCTTTCGCAGCACCTTGTCATAGGTTTGCTGAGTCGTTGTGGCGGGTATTTCAATCTGAAGCCCTACCTGACTGTCGGGAAGCTGTTCCTGGGTAACTTTCATCAAAATTTTCCTGGTGGACACTCAATAATATTTGGGAACAAGCAGATTACTCGCTATGGGCCTTTATTCCATGAAATCGAGCAGCGCATGGACGTGCTGTCAGCAATGCATCATCCTGCATGGCGAAGCTTAGGCCCAAGTAAAAGCGCAGCTTACAATCTTACTCCATCTTTTGAGCGACTCATATGGCGGCTAAGCGATTGATAATGTTGTCCTATGAGCCAGGGGCCTGCCAAAATGCGGGCCGTTTGATCGGGAGTCACAGTAAAATGCTTGTGACCTGGATGCGAAATGCGTCCCAAACAGGGGTAAGTCAACCTATTACCAACCTTAGGTTTAATGATGGATCCAGACCATGTTGTGCTCAACTGACTTGGGTTCAGCTTTTTCGCGGTAGTTGGAATAGGCGTGTTATTGCGTTGTGAGATAGGTGTCAGAGCGAGGTCACTGAGTGGGATATTTCGGTAGAGTCTTGACGGCTGTGGTGACCCCATTTGCCGGAGATGGGAGTGTCGATTATGAGGTGGCAGCATCATTGGCGGTGCATCTGGCAAACCATGGCAGTGATGGCATTGTTGTGTGCGGCACAACGGGAGAATCACCCACGCTGACTTGGGAAGAGGAGCTTGAACTATTTAGGGTGATAAAAGGGGCCGTAGGGTCTCGCGTCAAGGTGATTGCCGGTACAGGCTCTAATTCAACTCGGGAGGCGATTCTCGCGACTGATAAAGCCGCCAAGCTGGGGTTGGACGGCAGTTTGCAGGTTGTACCCTATTACAATAAGCCGCCACAAGCGGGCCTTTACGAGCACTTTCGGGAGATCGCCCAAGCAAGCCCAGATTTGCCGATGATGCTTTACAACATTCCTGGACGCACGGGCACTGGCTTAACCTGTGAAACGGTTACTCAGCTCGCAGAAATACCGAATATTGTCGCAATTAAAGAAGCCAGTGGTAACTTGGATTATGTGAGTCAAGTTCGCTCTGCAACGCCACCTGACTTTTCGGTTTACTCTGGTGACGATTCCCTGACGCTACCGATCCTGGCTGTCGGTGGCTGTGGCGTAGTTAGTGTGGCCAGTCATTTGGTTGGCGATCGCCTTCAAACGATGATCCAATATTTTGAGGCGGGCCATATTGAACAGGCAACAGCGCTTCATTTAGAGCTTTTTCCTTTGTTTAAGGGCCTTTTCGGGATGACCAATCCCATTCCGATCAAGGCGGCCCTGAAGATTCAGGGGTGGGAAGTGGGTGATGTACGTTCTCCACTGTCATCGGTTTCAGCAGAGGTCAAGACTTCGTTAACGGAGCTGTTGAAATCGCTTTCACTCCTGAATGCCGTCTGAGTTACGAGGCGAATGCCTCAAAGGAGCAGAAATCAATCTGCCATCAAATTGCTATTGGCTTTCAACTTTTGAGACTGAACCCTCTATTGTCAAACTTGCCAAAATCGAACGCCGGACCTTGGTGCAAAGCAGGTTCCAGGTGCGAACGAGTCTTTGCTGGGCTTCTACCAACGCTTGTATGTAAGCGAACATTTTTGTGATTTGGCTTGTCTGAGCCTAAATGCACAACTGAAATTAGTTTTTGACCAAGCTTCTCTCTGTAAATTCACAATTCACTCATTTATGAAATCGAAAGTGTCTAATAATGCTCTAAAGGTTATCCCCCTAGGCGGGCTGCACGAGATTGGGAAAAATACCTGCGTCTTTGAAATTAATGACGAAATCATTTTGCTAGATGCAGGTTTGGCCTTTCCAACGGATGGCATGCATGGTGTCAATATTGTCTTGCCCGATGTCACTTATTTAAGGGAAAATCGCCACAAAATAAAGGGAATGATTGTGACCCATGGTCACGAAGATCATATTGGGGGAATAGCCTTTCATCTAAAGCAGTTTGATATTCCCGTGATCTACGGCCCACGGTTGGCCATGGCCCTACTGGAAGGAAAGTTGGAGGAGGCGGGTGTTCGCGATCGCACCGAACTGCGACCGGTTAGACCCAGGGATACCGTACGCCTGGGCAATTCTTTTCTAGTTGAGTACATCCGCAATACCCATTCCATGGCGGACAGTTGCAGTGTCGCCATCCATACCCCGGTCGGCATTGTCATCCACACTGGGGACTTCAAGGTCGACCACACGCCCGTTGACGGCGAATATTTCGACTTCCAAAAGTTTGCAGAGTATGGAGAAAAAGGGGTTCTCTGTTTAATCAGTGACTCAACAAATTCAGAAGTGCCAGGGCAGACCCCCTCTGAGCGCTCCGTCTTCCCGAATTTAGATCGGATTTTTGAGCAAACCCCTGGTCGTTTAATGGTCACGACGTTTGCGTCTTCCGTTCATCGGGTCAGCATGATTTTAGAACTGGCCAAAAAGTACAACCGCATGGTTTTTGTCGTGGGCCGCTCCATGCTGAACGTGATTGCTCATGCCAGAGAACTGGGGTACATCAACTGTGAAGACAGTCGCTTTCAACCACTCCGAAATCTTCGGCAATATGCCGACAAGGACACCCTCATCCTGACCACAGGTTCGCAGGGTGAGCCGATGGCAGCGCTGACAAGAATTGCCAACAGCTCCCATCGACAGATCAGGATTAAGTCAGGCGATACGGTCGTTTTCTCAGCCAATCCGATTCCGGGGAACACCATTTCAGTCGTCAACACCATCGATAAATTGATGATGCAGGGCGCGAAGGTGATCTACGGTCGCCATCACGGCATTCATGTATCAGGTCATGGCTCCCAGGAAGATCAAAAGCTCATGTTGGGCTTAACGCGCCCCAAATTTTTCTTGCCGGTCCATGGGGAGCACCGAATGTTAGTGCGCCACTCCCAGACTGCTCAGAGTATGGGGGTCCCTGCAGAAAATATGGTGATCATCAAAAATGGTGATATTGTCACGCTGTCCCCTGATCGCATTGCGATTGATGGCAAGGCTCCTTCTGGCATTGAGCTGGTTGACTCGTCCCGTCAGGGAATTGTTGATCGAGAAACATTAAAGGATAGGCAACAGCTTGCTGAAGATGGCATTGTTGCGATCGGTGCAACCATTGATGGCAAAGGCCGATTAGTCACCCCGCCTTCTATGCATCTGCGGGGCATTGCCCAGACCCTGGATGAAGCGAGGCTGCAGCGTCAAATTGCCCATTTAATTGAAACTTCAATTGCTGAGCGCATCAAGGATGAAGCGCTTGATGTTGCTGAGTTACATCCCAAGCTCGAAACAGAAGTGAGACGGTTGATCCGCCGAGAGATTCCGAAACGTTATCCGATGGTTGTTTTACTGCTACAGCATGCAGGTACGACAGCGAATGTCCGACCAAAACCTGTACCTGCGTTAGAGGTTGTTTAAGGCATTATTTGGCACTAAGGCACCGAGAGGCACGAGGGGTGCCTCTCGGAAACGTTAAGGGCATTTCTTGAAAAGAAAATACCTGGCTAGGGTGCGTTGCGCCTTGCCATAACCGATGTAGGGGCACCTCTTGTGGGTGCCCTCGATAACCTACCGGAGGGCACGAATCAAGAAATCGGTGGGTTCAGGGGCCATTGGCGGAGGGTAGGCACAAGACCTACCCCTACCAAGGTAAATTCTTACCTGGAAATCTCCTAAGTTGTCCACGTTGATCAATGGTGGCTGGGGTCAGAAAGCCTTCGGCACGCCTTGAGGCTGAAAATATTTATCGATAGGCTTGCTGACGTCGCTAATGTCGAAAGCTTGGCGGTATTGGCTCTAGGCAACTAGGGGCTGTGGACAATCAAAATCAGACTCCCTGATATGAGCGGTTTACAGCCCCTAGCTTGATTCAATGGAGCGGGCGTGGCCATGCCTACCCAGCAAGGGTTTCGCTGTTAATTGTCCACACGCCCTAGCGCTGTAGGCATCTGACAAGGAACAATCACCTTTACAAAAGTAGACTCTGCCAGGACTTTTGTCCGTCAAGGCCACAATCAGAAATGTCTCCTAAAAAATTGGTCCATTTGCTGCCTTAGGGTTATAATGCTGCCACCAGAACTGGCTAGCCTGACTCCGTTTTCACAGCACTTATCGATTCAGTGAGCTGTATGGCTTTGGACGCCACATGTTTCTGTCAGGGTTTTTAGAAAATTTTCAGATCCTGGTAGTTAGAGGGCTTCACTATCCTGATTGCCCTAGCAGCAGTTGAAGTCTAACTGGTGTAAGTAATTCCAAAACGGGTTCAAGCTTTTTCTGGAAAATACGGGGTTAACAGAGCTATCGGTTAGCCTTGCCTGATTTTTTGAGTTGTGTTTCCCTTGACCTTCCTAGCTTTTTAGAGGGAAGGAGAGGTGTTGATATGGGTTTTAAGAGGATATTGAATGCCGAAGCAAATTGTTATTGCTGAGCAGCATCGGATCGCAGCTGTTTTTGCGGAAGATCAAATTCAAGAGCTGATTGTTGCAACTGGAACACATCAAGTCGGCGACATCTATGTGGGTAGTGTTGAAAATGTCTTGCCAGGTATTGATGCCGCCTTCGTGAATTTGGGTGATAGCGATCGCAACGGGTTTATGCACGTTACCGATCTTGGGCCTTTGCGCTTAAAGCGGGCGGCTGGTTCGATTACCGAACTGTTAGCGCCACAGCAGAAAGTGCTGGTTCAAATCATGAAGGAGCCCACCGGTAATAAAGGCCCTAGGCTGACCGGTAATGTTACCTTGCCGGGCCGCTACTTGGTTTTGATGCCATATGGGCGCGGGGTCAATTTATCCCGTCGTATTCGCAGTGATAATGAGCGCAACCGGCTGAGAGCCCTGGCAATTTTGATTAAGCCCGCAGGCATGGGTCTGTTGGTCAGAACCGAAGCGGATGGCGTTCCTGAAGAAGCCATCATCGAAGACTTAGAAGCGCTTCAAAAACAGTGGGAGCTGATTCAGCAGGAAGCCTTAACCACCAATCCGCCAGCCTTGTTAAACCGAGATGATGATTTCATCCAAAGGGTTTTGCGCGATGTATATAGTGCTGACGTAAATCGGATTGTGGCTGATTCCCACACCGGCATGAAGCGCGTTAAACAACAACTGGCTAACTGGAGTGCTGGACGTATGCCCCAAGGGGTACTAGTGGATCACCACCGAGAGCGAGTACCTCTGCTAGAATTCTTCCGGGTTAATGCAGCGATTCGCGAAGCGCTAAAGCCACGGGTTGACTTGCCCTCCGGGGGTTACATCATTATTGAGCCTACGGAAGCACTGACCGTTATTGATGTAAACTCTGGCTCGTTTACGCGTTCGGCGACAGCTCGCGAGACTGTGCTGTGGACCAACTGCGAAGCCGCGATGGAAATTGCCCGGCAGCTCCGTTTACGTAATGTGGCGGGTGTCATCATTGTTGACTTCATCGACATGGACTCTCGTCGCGATCAGCTACAGGTCCTGGAAAACTTTAATCGAGCCCTTCGTGCGGATAAGGCGCGCCCCCAAATTTCTCAGCTATCGGAGTTAGGCTTGGTCGAGCTGACTCGCAAACGCCAAGGCCAAAATATTTATGAACTCTTTGGTCGCTCTTGCTCCACATGCGGTGGTCTCGGTCATTTAGTGCATTTGCCGGGGGAAGCTGGAGATACAGGTCTATCCCACGAGTCTGCTCGGAACTTAAGTGGAGGGGGCAGACTGAGTCACCCTTCGCTGCGAGAAAACGGCAGCGAAACCTTAGAGCCTCAAGCTGACCTGCAGGAGCTAGAGCTGATTCATCACCCCAGTTATCAAGAGAGAGGGGGGAAGACCAGCAACCGCCGTCGCCGCCGCCGGGAAGTGCCCAGCACCCAAAAGAACAGTCGCCCTGATCTGCCTAAACCTGTTGCTGTGAAAACAGACGTTAAAGAGGCTCGGGAAGCAAGGGTTGGTGGCTATGGCGAGAGTGAAAATGCTGGACCTCCGGCGCGTGCGAGTCGTGGCCGTGGCCGTAGTGAACGTAAAGCCGTTGCTGCACCGGAGGTTGTAACGGTCGAGATGACGCCCGACGAGCAGCGTATTTATGCGTTGATGGGCATTTCCCCCTTGCTGCTCAGCAGCCAGCCTATCAATGATCCTAAAAATGTCAGTATTGCGGTCAGGCTTCCGGGCCAGGGAGGAGATGCGTCAGTTGCCAATGCGATCGCACCGTTGGAAGAGACGGCTATCCCTCTTGTAAGTGATGCCTCTGAACCTGTACCCGCTCCAGTAAAATCATCCGCAGAGGCTCAGCAAGTGCCTCCAGTAGCGGAAGAGAATGCTGAGGCAGCACAGGAGACGACGCTTCCAGAGTTGGAGAGCAGCAGCACTCTACCCCGCCGTCGCCGTCGTCGCCGTTCTTCTGCTGAATCTAGTGATGCTGCAGAGACGAACGATACTTCCCCTAGCACTGCTTCGTAAAGTAGACGGGGCAGGCTAATCGCTGGTTACAAGCGCCCTGCTTGTAGCCAGCGGTTCAGGCATATAAGGCAATCGGCGCTTTAGTGGTGTAGGAATAGGCGTCAAAGTCACCAATGTATTGAGTGTGAGTGACTAAGCCGCTGTTGGGGTGCCAGAGATGTAAATGAAAGGCTGGAGGCTCCATTACAAAGGCATTGCGTTGTGCTGTCGTCAGCTGTAGTGCCACTTGGTGAGCGACGCTAGGGGCGACGCTGCCAACGGTGCCGGCCCAGGCCACCTGGATAGACCGGTGAACATGGCCACAGGCCACACGTTGGATGGCTGGGTAACGATGGATTAGAGCAGTAAGCGCTTCGTGGCTCTGGCATCGTAATCTGTCCATGCCTGAAATGCCGATCTCGAAAGGCGGATGATGCATGAAGATCATCGTGGGTTGCTCAGGCGCTTTATCGAGCTGGGCTTTTAACCAGGCAAGCCGTGGTTTGTCCATATCGCCATGACTTTTGCCCTCGACTAATGTATCGAGCACGATCAGCCTTAGCGGATGTGACTCGATGACATAATGCACAGGCCCATCTTTCGGAACATAGGTCAACTCTGGAAATATCTGCCGGAAGTGTGCCCGGTGATCGTGATTGCCCATGGCTAGGTAAAGCGGGGCTTGGAGGGGAGCCAAGAGGGTCTTTAGGGCTTGGTACTCTGCCACACTACCTTCGTCGACCAGATCGCCGGTTGCAATGACAAGATCAGGTTGCGGATTTAGGCGGTTGAGTTGGGTCACTGCCCTTGCTAAAAACTGATTGGTATCGACGATGCCGTAGGCTCTTTTACCTTCGGGCTGGATGTGGAGGTCAGTAATTTGGGCAATGAGCATGTTGAATTGCCGGAATAGGAAGGATGCCCCCTAACGTAGCAAAACGGTCTTAAGACAAGACTATGAAGCGTGGACAGGCCTTAGAGGCTGTTTGAAAAGGGTTTTCAAACAGCCTCTTAACGTGTTGTGACCAGATCGCGGAAACCCGCCACAAAGGCCCGGTAATCTTCTAGACGGGGGAAAGGGTCTGGGCGTGGCTGGAGTGGTTTTACCCCGTGGGCTTTGGGATAGTGGCGAACGCCGATGTGGGGGTTGTGGTAAAGTTCTAATCCCTGTCCGGCTGTATTCGAAAGGCGCACTTGAATGGGGGCAGAAAAAAAAGACGACTGCTCTAACTGTTGTCGTCTTTCCCCAATGTCGCTGCCATTCAAGGCTGCTAGGGTGTCTTTAAATTGAGTTGCAATGCCTTGACTCAGGTCTTTCATGCCTTCAGGGATAGGCAATTCCGCTTCCATAAATTCAAATAGAGACGTACGCACAGCCTTATTGTCTTTGAAGGGCCAGCTGGCTAGGTAGGCGATCGCCATCAGCGCCGTTTCTGTTTCTGCCACAAAGGTGAGAACGGTGCGCCGGTGGCTAATTTCAATATCTGGGGGCCGCACAAACCAGGTCAAAATTTCGGAGAGACGGTGATAGGTATGGGCTAAGCTCGCATGGGCTCCTTGGGTAAGTGCAACATCAACAATCACTTGTACCCGAGGGGGTCGACGATTGAAAAAGGTATGAATCGCGTTGGCATCTTTAAACTCTTGAATGCGGGTGCGATCGCCATTACGGCTGAGATCGACCCAGTCGCAACTGGTCTCGGTCGTGGTGAGGTCGTAGCAGAGAGCACCATATAGCAAAGCGCCGTTCAGAGTTGCGCCGGATAAGTCAGCCCCTACACAGTAGACTCGCTGTAAATTGGCTTGACTCAAATCCGTATGCACAAGGGTGGTCCCTTCTAGGGTGGCGCCTTCTAATTGGGTGCCGAGCAGGTTAGCACCGCTCAATTTGGCATGGCTGAGGTCCGCTTCCCGTAGGTTGGCCCCGCTTAAGTCGGCCCAACGTAAGTTAGCCCCCCGTAGATTAGCCCCGCTTAGATCGGCCTGTCGTAGATTGCCGTGACGTAATTCAGCCCGTTGTAGAACGGCTCCACTAAGTACCGCCTCCTCTAACTGCACGCCATACATTTGGGCTGATTCTAGATTGGCCCCGAGCAAGTTGCTTTTGCGGAGGTTGCAGCGGCTTAAGTTGGCATGGCTGAGCCGGGTCCAGCGCAGGCTTGCTTCTCGCAAGTCGGCCTCGCTAAGGTTCGTGCGGTTGAGGGTGGCATTACTGAGGTCGGCCCGCAGCAGCTCAGCTCTGACTAAAGAAGCGTCAGACAGGTCGGCACCGACTAAAACCGCCCGAATCAAATTTGCCACGTTCAGTTGGGCTTGTCCCAGCCGAGCTTGGCTCAGGTTGGCTCCACTCAGGCGGCTGACATTTAACGAGGCGCGCTCTAGATCACTGTGGCTGAGGTTGGCCGTGCTGAGGTTCACCACATTCAGGCTGGCTTGTCGAAGCCCAATATGGGGCAACTGCGCCCCCGCCAAATTGCACTCATTCAGCACAACATTCGCAAAATCCCGTTCACCTTGGGCATACCGCTCTAGGACGAGGTCTGGAGTGAGTGCAGATTCGATAGTCATAGGGGTGCACACCAATAGGCTACCTACAGATTTCCCAACTCAGCCCTTATGGCTACGGAGCCAGTAGAGTTGTTTTGCTTTAGAGAATCGGTCTATTTCACCTTCCCTAATGGGGGGAGAGACCCCCCATCCTGCCAGGATAGTGCCTGATTGCAATTGTGGTGCAATGCTCAGGTTCTACCAAAAGTTGGGATACACTCCCAGGGAATAGGCAAAAGGGCGGATTATGCAGATCGGCATTGTTGGGCTAGGGCTGATTGGGGGATCTCTGGGCTTGGATTTGCGGGCTCTAGGCCATCGTGTTTATGGCATTGCCCGCCGCCCTGATACTTGCGTAGCGGCAGTGGGGCTAGGGGCCGTAGACAGTGCCACCTCTGATTTAGCCAGTTTGGCTCCGGTCGATCTGGTTATGGTCTGCACCCCGATCGCCGCGATCGCCCCGACAGTCGAAGCCTTAGCCCCCCATCTATCCCCGGAGACCGTCGTTACCGATGTGGGTTCGGTTAAAGGAGCCGTGGTGACAGCGGCAGCGGCGCACTGGCCCTGGTTTGTGGGCGGACATCCTATGGCGGGTAAGGCAGAGGCGGGCTTAGCAGCAGCAGAGGCGAATCTGTTTGTGAATCGCGCCTATGTGGTTACGCCCTTGGCCGAAACGCCGCCCGCCGCGATCTCCCGCGTGCAAGACCTGGCCCAGTCGCTCCAGGCTAAGGTCTTGACCTGTTCCCCCAGCGACCATGATCGCGCCGTTGCTTGGATTTCCCATTTGCCCGTCATGGTCAGCAGTAGCTTGATCCAAGCCTGTTTACAGGAAAGTGACGGGACGGTTCTCGCTCTGGCGAAAGCCCTGGCCAGCTCTGGCTTTGCCTCGACCAGTCGCGTGGGAGGGGGTAACCCCGAACTGGGGATGATGATGGCCCGCTATAACCGCGAGGCCCTGCTAGAGTCGCTGCGTAACTACCAAGACCAGCTCACCCAGCTCACTCAGTTGATCGACGGAGAACAATGGTCAACCTTAGAAGCGCTCTTGACACGCTCTCAGCAGGCCCGCCCAGAGTTTCTGTAAATTAAGAGAGTCAATTCACCCCAATACAACTATGCGACTACTGCACACCATGCTGCGGGTCGGCAATCTCGACACCTCAATTCAGTTTTACTGCGAGCTTCTGGGCATGCGATTGCTGCGCCAAAAAGACTACCCTGGCGGCAAATTCACCCTGGCCTTTGTGGGCTATGGCAATGAGTCGGACCACAGCGTATTAGAACTGACCCATAACTGGGATACCGATCACTATGACCTGGGTGAGGGCTATGGCCACATTGCGATCGGGGTGGATGATATCTACGGTACCTGTGAAGCTATCAAAGCCCAGGGGGGTGAAGTGGTGCGGGAACCAGGACCGATGAAGCATGGCAGCACCGTGATCGCCTTTGTTAAAGATCCCGATGGTTACAAAGTCGAACTAATTCAACTGGGCACCCAGGGCTCTGTTCAAGCTAAGGCAGCGGCGGCCACAGCCAGTTAATTTAGGCCATCTACTAATAGGCAATCTATTGGTACCAATGCAGCGGGGCGCGGGCGCACATGCGGGTGAGTTCCCGGAGGCGATCGCGTCGATCTCGCGTGAGCATTTCGGGACGATAGCGCCAAGCCCAGTTCCCTTCCGGTTTGCCAGGGGTATTCATGCGGGCGTAGCTGCCCAGCCCCAGCAGGTCTTGGAGGGGAATAATGGCTTGGTTGGCAATAGAGGTAAAGGCCAAACGAATCAGACTCCAGTGGATGCCGTCGCCGCTGAGGCCCCCGACATAGCGAAGGACGCGATCGCGCTCATATTCTGAAATGCTCTCAAACCATCCTACGGTGGTGTCATTGTCGTGGGTGCCTGAATAGATCAGGCAGTTCCGCACGCAGTTAAACGGCAGGTAGGGGTTCATATGGTCGGACCCAAAGGCAAATTGCAGAATTTTCATGCCGGGGAAATCAAACTGATCCCGCAGCGCCTCCACCTCTGGGGTAATGACTCCCAGATCCTCTGCCAAAATCGGTAGACTGCCAAACTCTGCTTTAACCGTGTTGAAAAAGGCTTCCCCTGGGGCTTCCACCCACTTCCCGTTCATGGCTGTGGTTTCCCCCTCGGGGACCGCCCAATAGGCCTGAAATCCCCGGAAGTGATCGATGCGGATTAAATCCACATAATCGAGTAGCGCCTTGAGGCGCTGCAGCCACCACTTAAAGCCCTGCTTTTCGACTTCTTCCCAGTTATAGGTCGGGTTGCCCCAAAGCTGTCCGGTGGCGCTGAAATAGTCGGGGGGCACACCCGCCATTTCAGCAGGCTCCAGAGAGTCCTCATCAATCATAAAGTTCTCTGGAAAGGCCCAAACATCGGCGCTGTCATGGGCCACATAAATGGGCATATCACCAATGATTTGGATGTGGCGCTCATTGGCATAGGCTCGCAGCTTGGCCCACTGTCGATGAAACTCAAATTGATAAAACTTTTGGTCGGCAATCGGAACGGCTAGTTTCTGGTGCCACAGGGCCATCGCTTCCGGTTCCCGGCAGGCAATGGCGCGATCCCACTGATGCCAACTGGCTCCGTTGTGAGCCTGCTTGAGGGCCATGAAAAAAGCATAGTCATTCAGCCAAAAGGCCCGCTCATCACAAAACGTCTGAAACGCTTGTTTGATGGCTGCATCAGCGGTTTCCCGAAAGGCAGCAGCGGCCTTTTCGAGGCGATATTGCCGGGCGGGCATCACGGCACCGTAGTCCACCTGATCTGCGGGAAAATGGTCCATGCCCTCCAGGTCTTCTGCCGCCAGCAGGCCCTGTTCCTCTAAATCAGCCAGGCTAATCAACATGGGATTGCCCGCCATGGCGGAGTAGCACATGTAGGGGGAGTTGCCATGGCCGGTGGGTCCCAGGGGCAGCAATTGCCAAATTTGTTGGCCCGTATCCGCCAGAAAATCAACAAATTCATAGGCCGCTTGCCCCAGATCTCCCATACCAAAAGGGCTGGGAAGCGATGTGGGGTGGAGGATAATACCACTGGCGCGTTGAAAAGGCATTGCTACTCCCAATATTTCCCATTGAATTTAACACGGGGTTTCCGGGCCAATGCTTTTAATTTCAGGCTTTTGAAGGACTCGGAAAATCTGGTGGTCTGCGTCCGTTGATTTCTTCGGGTCGAGGCCAAAATTGCTTCTGATTCAGCCAGCGCCCATGCAGCTGTGATAAGCATAGAAAGCGTTCATTCTTTCGCTAACCCGTGACCTACCGAAACCCAGCGCCGACTGTTGATTTAATCATCGAACTCATCGATCGCCCCCATCGGCCGATTGTGCTGATTGAACGCCGTAACGAGCCTTTGGGGTGGGCGTTGCCAGGGGGATTTGTAGACTATGGGGAGTCGGTAGAGACGGCGGCAGTGCGGGAAGCAGCAGAGGAGACGGCACTGCGGGTAACCCTAGTCGAGCAGTTTTATCTGTACTCTGCCCCCGATCGCGATGCTCGCCAACACACCATCAGCATCGTGTTTATTGCCACGGCGACGGGTCAACCCACCGCAGGGGATGATGCTAAGGGGCTCGCCATTTTTGAACCCTGGCAAGTGCCGACTAACTTGTGCTTTGACCACGATCGCATCCTGCGCGATTATTGGCAGTATCGCCACTACGGGCTACGCCCCAGGATTCAATCGCCATGACCCGCAAAATCATCCAAACTGATCAAGCTCCTGCCCCCGTTGGGCCTTACAACCAAGCGATTGTCGCCAGTGGGGAGATGATGTTTGTGGCGGGCCAGGTGCCACTGGATCCTGCAACTGGTGAACTGGTTGGGGGGGATGATATTGCTGCCCAAACGGAACAGGCGATCGCTAATTTAGCCGCGATTTTGACGGCAGGGGGAGCGACCTTGGCAAATGTGGTTAAAACCTCAGTCTTTCTGAAAGATATGAATGACTTCGCCGCCATGAATGCGGTCTATGCCCAGCATTTTGGTGATACGGAGGCCCCGGCTCGTGCCTGCGTCGAGGTAGCGCGTTTGCCTAAAGATGTGAAGGTCGAGATTGAATGCATCGCGGTGTTGTAGAGCTAGTACGGAAAGGCAGAAGGATTAGGGCTATGCCCGTGCGGAGAAGGCAGAAGGCAGAATTTGTCTTATTGCTGGCGACAATTACTGAATGAACTAACCATCGGGAAACTGCCAGCAGGCGATGTATTCCACCCGGCGACTGCCACAGCTACAGGGCACGTCGTCTGAGGAGGCGATCCATTCGCGATCGCAGTCTCGGCAGTGGCAAAAGATGTTGTTGTCGTTGGCTTGGGCCAGTCCTGCCTGCCATTGGCGCAATTCATCTGGGGTGAATTGGGAGGGTATCGGTTCCATGGCTAAATTCCCTGACAATGCCCCAAACCCTAGCGCATACCCCTGATTTGAGATCAGGCTACGGTTTTCTAATGTTGGGATGGCGGGGGTTCACAATCAGCGCTAGCCCGCTCAGTACTAGCAAACTGGGCGTTAACCAATCGCCCCAGCGAACATAGAGGGTTCGGGAGGTGCGCCGATAAATTGTTGCTAGGTGGGTGACATATTGATTCGGCTCTGAGAGCCACTGGGTTTTGCCTTGGGGCGTCACCAACCCTGACAGTCCGGTGTTCGTGACCCGTACCGCCCAGCGATCGCTCTCAATCGCTCGCATCACATCATGGGCATGGTGTTGGGCCATCATCCGAGGGGGATAGGGGTCATTGTTAGAGGCGGTCATGATCCATTCCCCGCCCTTCGCCGTCTGCCGACGGAACAGCTCGCTGTAGGGTGACTCGTAGCAAATGCCCACGATAATTGGACCGAACGGCGTGTCCATCAATTGATCGCTGCCCCCTGGGCTCAAACTGCCCTCAAGCGGAGACAGCCGCGAAATCAGACGACCCAAGATGGGTTGGAAGGGGATGTATTCTCCCAGAGGCACCAGTTTCACTTTGTCGTACTGGCTAAAGACTTGTCCGTTTGCGTCTAGGGTGACTAGGCTCTGGGTGAGCTGGCTACCGCTAGCGTCTAGGGTGCGGCGAAAGGCCCCGAGCCAGAGCACTACGCCCTTGTCACGTACGGCTTGGTAAATCGGGCTGCGGCTCTGGGAGGTTCGACCCCAAATCTCTGGGATCGCCCCTTCAGGGGTTAACACCGCCTCAGCCCCCTGAGTCACCAAGTCTCGATAGCCTTGGGTATACCCCTGAATGGCTTGACGGGTGCCAGCAGGGGTCAGCTTCACCCTTGTGGGCACGTTGCCTTGAATCAAACCCACTGACAAGGGCTCACCCGTGTCAGCATCAGCGCTCATAACCGATAAGCCATAGCCCAACAGGTGTAAACCCACTAGTAAGACGATGCCAAACGCGGTAGGGGCGAGAGGCCGTTTTCCCCTAAGCATCCCGCCCCCCGGCAGATGAAACCGCCGTTGCTGCCAAGTCACCCACCCCACGGCCCAACAGCCGTTGATCGCCACGATCGCGGCTGTTACAGCCATTGGCCCTGATAATTGACCCAAATGCAAAATCCACAGATTGCTCGGGCTCTGGGTATAGGACAGGGACGGCCAGTACAGTGGCCCCCAGCTCAGCAGGGTTTCTAACCCACACCACAGGGCTGTACCCGCTAAAATCGTTGTGGGGGCAGGCCAGCGGGGGGCAAGATAGGCAATGCCCATGGCCCAAAGCCCAAAGGTGACCGCCCCCAGCAAAGTGATAAAGCTCCAGGCAAAGAGGGCGATCGCAATGCTGCCCAACCAGGGAATGCCCATCCACATCAAGGGATGGAGGGCCGTAATCCAGGCCAGGGCGATGCCATGATACGTGGCGCTCCAGAGCCAACCCAACCGAAAGGCTTGCCCAGGTCGCCGCTGAGATAGCAGTACCGCCCACAAGGGGATCAAGGCCACCCAAGCTAGGGGCCAAGCGTTGACCGGCGCGGGAGTAAGCCCCATCAAGAGCCCGCCCAGAACCACAACCATTGATGGGTATGGCCATCGGGGCGATTTTGCTTGAGCAGTACGGTTGGGTGTGGAGATTACGGCCATAACCGTTCAAACTTCGGCTTTTACGACTGCCCTAGGGGGGTATTTGCCTTGGGGATCAGGTATTCCCTTCGCCATGATTAAACCATGTCATTTCCGAGGAAGCCCCATGCAGCATCTCGTCCAGTCCTTTTACCAGGGGTATCGCAAGCTGATTCGCCACCATCGCTACCGCTGGTTTGAGATTGGGGCGACACTGCTGTATTGGTTTAGCCCCATTGACCTTGCCCCCGACATCATCCCCGTGCTCGGTTGGATTGATGATGGTCTACTGGCCACGCTCTTGATCTCGGAATTGACCCAGTTGGTCACAGAGCAAGTGCGTAAGCGGCCCCAGCCCACTCAAGACACAGTCAGCAAACAGCCTGTCGATGGCCCTGTTATTGATGTCATGGCTCAGTAGGGTTGATCGTGCTGGCGTTTGGCTTCAGAGTAGTACAAAGATTCCTGCGCTCAGCCACAATAGTTACTAGCCCCAGGGAGATAAGCGTTTTCTCCCTGAATTCTTTTCTTTACGAGAGGCTGGATCAGTCAAACGTGCTTTAAAGACGACAGTTTAGGAGACATCTTTCGATATGCCCGTCAAAAAAGATCCCCAGGTGCCGAGATCGCGCCAGATCATTAACCTGGTGTTTTTGATCTCCAGCGGTTTGCTATTGCTCAATATTGTGCTGCCGAGTTTCTTCGGGTCACCGATTCCCCGCGAACCTTACAGTATGTTCATCCATCAGGTGCAAGAACATGAGGTGGTGCGCGCTTCCGTCGGACAAGAGGAGATTCGCTACCAAGTCAAAGATGAGCAAGGCGAGCCCGGTCAGGTTTATTCCACCAATCCCATCTTTGATCTACAGCTCCCCACCCTGCTAGAGCAAAATGGAGTGGAGTTTTCGGCCACGCCCCCACCCCAGAACCGCTGGTTTACCAATATTCTTGGCTGGGTGATCCCGCCCCTGATTTTTGTGGGCGTTTGGCGGTTTTTCATTGCCCGAGGTGCGGGCGGCGCTCAAGGCGCGCTATCCATTGGCAAGAGTAAAGCCAAGGTCTACGTAGAAGACGAAGCCACGCGGATTACCTTTGAGGATGTGGCTGGGGTCGAAGAGGCCAAGACCGAGCTGGTGGAAATTGTCGATTTCTTGAAAACCCCGAAGCGGTTTACTCAACTAGGCGCAAAGATTCCTAAGGGCGTCTTACTGGTGGGTCCGCCGGGAACGGGTAAAACCCTGCTGGCTAAGGCCGTTGCCGGAGAAGCAGGCGTCCCATTCTTTAGCATTTCGGGCTCTGAGTTTATTGAAATGTTTGTGGGGGTGGGCTCCTCTCGGGTCCGAGATCTATTCGACCAGGCCAAAAAGCAAGCCCCCTGCATCGTTTTTATTGACGAGCTAGACGCCATTGGCAAATCCCGCAGTAGCGGCGGTTTCTATGGGGGCAATGATGAGCGGGAGCAAACCCTCAACCAGCTTCTGACGGAGATGGATGGCTTTAATGCCGGTGACACCACAGTGATCGTACTGGCGGCCACCAACCGTCCAGAAACGCTCGATCCCGCTTTGCTGCGCCCTGGCCGCTTTGATCGCCAAGTCTTGGTCGATCGCCCCGATCTCAAAGGTCGCAAGGCCATTCTGGGGATTCATGCTCAGGCCGTAAAGCTAGATGAGACTGTAGATTTAGAGGCGATCGCCACCCGTACCCCTGGGTTTGCCGGTGCTGATTTAGCCAACCTGGTGAACGAAGCGGCGCTGTTGGCGGCCCGAAACAATCGGGATGCGGTTCAGCAAGAAGACTTTGCCGAAGCGATCGAGCGGGTTGTAGCGGGCCTAGAGAAAAAGAGCCGGGTGCTCAGCGACAAAGAAAAAGAAATCGTCGCTTACCACGAAGTGGGTCACGCCATTGTTGGTGCGGTGATGCCCGGTAGCGACCAAGTAGCCAAAATTTCCATCGTGCCTCGGGGTATGGCGGCCCTCGGCTATACCCTGCAGCTCCCGACCGAGGATCGCTTCCTCAGGGATGAGGCCGAACTCAAAGGTCAAATTGCGACCCTGCTAGGGGGGCGATCCGCTGAGGAAATTATCTTTGGCAGCATCACCACCGGTGCCTCTAATGACCTGCAGCGGGCCACCGACATGGCTGAGCAAATGGTCACTGCCTACGGCATGAGCAAAGTTTTGGGACCGCTTGCCTATGATCGCGGCAGTCAAAACAACTTCCTAGACAATGGCATGATGCCCAATGCCCGTCGCAATGTCAGCGATGAGACGGCTCAAGCTATTGATGAGGAAGTCAAAAACTTGGTGGAAGAAGGCCATCAGCGGGCGCTCTCGATTTTGCGCAATAACCGCGACTTGATGGAAACCATCACCCAAAAGCTGCTCACCGCCGAGGTGATTGAAGGGGATCTGCTGCAGGAACTGTTGACCCAGGTCACTTTGCCCAGGCCAGAAGTGGTTACCGCCTAAAACAGCGCTTTGGATAACGCCGATAGGGGTAGGTCTTGTGCCTACCCTCTGTCAATCGTCAAGGCGCTTACCAAGCGCTGGTTCTCAGCCGGAGTTCTGACGGCAATGCGGAAGTAGCGATCGCCCAATTCCGCAAAGCTCATACAATCCCGAATAAAAATCTGATGGCGCTGAAGCAAATACTGCTGCAGCGCCATTGCCGATTTTGTGGTGTGTATCAACAGATAGTTGGCCTGCCCTGGCAAAGCCTGTAGACCGGGTAAAGCATTAAGGGCCTTAATGAGGCTGGGACGCGCCTCATTAAGCCACTGCCAACTGCTCTGCTGATAGTCTTGATCCGCCAAGCAAGCGACGGCTGCGGTTGCTGCCAATGTGTTAACCGGCCAGGGATCACGCCATTGTTGCCAGCGTTGCAGCCGCTCGGGTTGGGCGATGGCATAGCCCAGTCGCAAACCCGGCAAACTATAGAACTTAGTCAGAGATCGAATAATCACCAAGTTGGCACAGTCAGCCACCCGATGGATCAAGCTAGTCTGCCGTGCTGGCGGCAGGAAATCCATAAAGGCTTCGTCAATCACCACCAGACCAAACTGAGTTAGCCACTGGGTAATGACATCCTCAGGAATCAGAAACCCTGTGGGATTGTGGGGCGTATTCAGCAGTAAACCACACTGACTCAAATCGAGGTCGCCAGTTTGAGCTTTGATGCAGCCTAACCAGGCTGTAGGCTGCAGTTCAGTTACCCCTAAGGACAACGGACAGGGAATGATATCGGCGTCAAAGGCTCGGAGCGATCGCCCATAATCTCCAAAGGCAGGGGTGATCAGAAAGGTTGCGGCTCGGGAGGCCAAATCTCGACCGGCCCAGGTTAGGAGTTCTGCCGCGCCGTTGCCAACGGCAATCCATTCGGCTGGAACCTGATGATGCTCTGCCAGGGCAGCTTTGAGTGTGCCGTAGCTGGGATTGGGATATCGGGCAATATCGCTCAGGCCAGACTGGATCGCGGCGATCGCCGTTGCTGGCGGCCCCAAAGGACTAATACTGGCAGAAAAATCCAAAAGATCAGGGGGAGCACATCCGGCTACCTGTGCAGCCCAGGTGAGGTCTCCCCCATGGTTTGGACGTTGATATGGCAATATTCTTGCCTACTGATCAAGGGTGGGCTATTTCTTAGCCACCATTTCCTTGAACTGCTTACCCGCAGAGAATGCAGGCACCTTAGTGGCAGGAATGACCATGGTCTCGCCCGTTTTAGGATTGCGGCCCTCGCGTTCTTTGCGATCGCGGCGCTCAAAGGAACCAAAGCCAACCAACGTTACCTTGTCACCACTGGAAACCGTTTCCATGATGGCTTCTACCGCAGCTGTGATCACAGCATCGGCCTGCTTCTTGGTCACCTCGGCCTTATCTGCGACCTTATCAACGAGTTCACCTTTATTCATATCGCTCAGTCTCCTTTGGGGGAAGGGTAAATTCGGGCTTGGATGATCAAGATGGATTCTGAGTCTAAAACTGCAATCCTTCTCAATCGCTGAAACCCTTGTAATCTCAAAATTTCACTGACCCATTCTAAGGGCAACTTTCCGAATATGGATCGTCAGAAGCTTTAATTTATATGGATTCTAGGCGATTTATGGCTTTCCCGAAGGCTCGTCAACATCACTCACACTCTATATACGCAACATAAAACAGCCAAAAGCTTTGATTTTAAAAGCTTTTGGCTGTTTTTGATATCATCAGAACGATGATCGGCTACGACTAATAGCACACAACTCGACCCTACTGAGGATTGTCTGAACGATTGATAATCTCTTGAATGTCTTCACTGGGGGTATAGCTATACCCGTAAACGGCTTCATCTGAGTCATCCAAAATTTGAGGCGTCAATAAAACAATGACCTCGGTACGTGTGTTTTCATCTGACGAACTTCTGAAGAGAGCTCCCAAGAGTGGCAAATCTCCAAGGAGAGGAACTTTACGTACTGTAGTCCGATCAGATTCCTGAATGATCCCAGCAATCACCAGGGTTTGACCATCTCTTACCCTGAGTAGCCCAGAACTCACTGCCCGTGTATTAATAGGTGTAATCGTCTGATTATTACCATTAACATCTGTAAACGTGATGGTTTGAGCATCAGGGGCGCTTACCGTAGGGGCTACATTAAGCGAGACAAAGCCATTATCATCAATTCTCTCAACCTCAACTGACAGTAGTAAACCCGCAGGTGTTAGCTGAGGCGTGACTGTAGTGACATTGGTATCTGCATCAGTGGTGCTGATAACACTGGTTAAGACTTCCTCCGTAAGCTCGAGGTTAGCAATCTGACCTTCTTGAATAATTAAAGTGGGATCAGTTAGGACTTTTGCATTTCCGCTCACAACCTGTGCCTGCAACTGCACTAGAAACTGATTAGCAATAGCCGCAAGAGGATTGGATCCTGCAATTACAGCGGGGGTCCCTATAAAACCACCTGGTGGTGCAGCAGCAGCGGGTGATTGAGTGCCAAAGTTAACTAGGCCGAAACCTGCAGTGTTAGTAATAGTATTGTTGCCAGCCAGTAGCGAGAAACTGGTACCAAAACTCTCAGTTGCATTCAAGTCAACGTTGATGATGCGTACATTAACGGCTACTTGACGCCGCCTCAGATCGAGTTGGACCAGGTAACGTGAGGCTGTTTCTACAAGCTGTGGCTCTCCTAATAGCGTTATTGAATTGGTCCGACTATCTACAGACACGAGTAATCCCTCCAGCACTCGTGGCGCTTGACTGTCGTCATCGGGCGTAAAAGTCAAAGGACGAATTTCAGTTTCTGTTCTTCTCGTGAATAAATCAATACCCGATTCGTCATCACCCACATCTTCAAGTGTTGTAGTAGAAACGACTTGCGTCCCCTCAGCACCCAAAGAAGCCAAGAATCCTGCCGCACTATCAGCATTAGTTTGATTGAGCCGAAGCGTTCTACTGACGATGTTACGGGCACCAGTAGGAAGACTTTCACCAACATATATAGAGCGCCCTATGCGGCTAACCTGTAAGCCGGTAATTCTCAAAACGCTATTAAAAACATCCTGAACAGACTCATTTTGGATATCCAGGCTAACGGTTGGCCCACCGCCATCTCCTTCTGGATTGGGATCGATGAAAACAATATTGAGCCCTGCAGCCCGAGCCAACAATGACAGAACCTCTCGTGAAGGTGCATTTCGTAAAACTAGGCGTGGAACCCTTTCCGCTGTACCCAAGTCAACCGTATCGCTATAAATGGGCGTGGATTCAGCTACGGCGATATCGCCTATGGGGGGAGCGACAGCTCGGGGCAAGAAGGGCGGTGCCACTTGAATGGGTTGTGCTGTCTCAATCGGAACCCCATCAATGGTGACCTCAGGGCTAGGGACCAATACATCGGGCTGATCCTGGGTTTGTACAGGCCCGCTATCAACCGGTTCAGGATCGGCATCTGGAGTTTGAGCGATTTGCTCAGGTTCACCGGGTACAGTTTCTAATTGAGAGGGTACCGGCGTGCTGGCTTGGGAAGCAGTGCTGTCCGTACTGACATCAATGACAATGCCGCCCCCTGTTTCACCAATCGTGCCTGCAGGCACTTGGCTGCTGCTGCTATTTACCGTCAGGCGAACGCTATTGGCATCCAGTGGCACTAGCGCAATAGAGTCGATACCTGGAGCAGGGCTCTGCTGGTAAAACTGACTGCCTTCAGAGAGGCGTAGTTGCGTGCGAACAATATCTGCCCTGAGGCTATTGCCTTGATTAATCGCAAAGACTTGAGGCGCGTCACCTCCCTCAGTATTGAGCGTGATGCGAACGCCACTCCCGGTGGGCGTAACCCGCACGCCAGTGATGGTGGTTGCTGCTGCGTGAACTGGCTGAGTTGCCAAGGCCACTAGGGCACCACCGACCAGTAAACTTTGGAATCCTAACAGACGTTTCACGGCTCACTCCTTCATCACAAAATGTTCGGCGGTTTTCAATGCGAGGCTCAAGGCCAAACGGGGGCTGATGGCGACTATCCTCCTTCAGGGGGTGCTTCAGCGGGTGCTTCCCCACCTTCCCCTTCAACAGGCGGTGGCGGTGGCGGTGGTGGAACCTGGGTTGGATCACCCACAGGTACCAAAACCTCCAGAGAGAAACTCGTGGTCAAAGGTCTGACGATACCGAGCTGCCTAAATTCTTCTTCATAGGGTTGGGCATTGCTGGTGTAAGGTGCCCAAGTTTGGTTGAGTCCCCTGATGACAACTAATGGCTCTAAGCGCTCAATGTTGCGTAAAATCGACTGGGCGGGACCAAAGCGCCCCGTAAAGCTAACGTTGACCACTTGGCGTTCAAGCTTACCGTCCAATTCTGGGCCGTAGGCTCCATCTGTGACTAACCCAGAAGAACTTACTGGATTAAATTGATCAAGCTCAGCGGTACCCAGTTCTCTCAGAAGCGGTTCTGCCAGATCATCAGGGATGCCCAAATTTCTAAGATTTTGCGCAAAGGTGGCAAGATCTCCACCCGCGATCGCATCATCAATACCGGCATTGCTGGCCTTGATTTGCTGGTTAATATCCAAAAGCAAGGTGTCGAGACTGTCTTCATCACCTAAAAGGCTGTAAATGCCAACTCTCTGTTGAATCGCCTCATCTAGCTCAGCCTTAATTTCCTCTATATTCTCAATGCTGGCTTGCTGTGACTCTAATGCAGCGGTTTTATCGGCGATTCTAAGCTCAGCGTCTTGTTTCGTTTGAGCAACAGGCTGCACCAACCGTTGGTACATGAAAAAGGCACCTCCGACCCCAAGCAAAGCGAGGGTAATGCCCTGAACTTTGGGGGTTAACTCAATTCCAAACGCGACCGGATAGCTCGGTTCTAGCTCTAGGTCCTGATCGCCTTCAATGGGCGCAAAATCTTCGCTAAAAGTCATGGCGTGTCTATCACTCCTGAGTCGCGTAAGGCCCGAATGCGGGTTCCTAAACCAACGGCTCCCTGCCGATCAAGGGTTTCTAAGAGTTGAGAAGCAGGGATATCTGTAAAGTTGGCTTGAATCGTGTAATTGACCAACGTATAAAACTTGGCGTCAGTTGGTGTATTTGGACAACGGCCATCCACTTCGGGATCCTGTGACTCTTCTTGACGAGTAGAGTTACTGATCAGCACCGTTTCGCTGTCTAGGAGTGGAGATCGCTGCAGCACCAGGGCAAAGTCATTGATGTCATCAAAATCACAAGCTGTGCCAACAATTTCAATGCCGCCGGCTTGAGGCGGTTGTGCCTCAGGATCATCAGGGGGGGTGACTCCGCCGGTCTGGCGCACTGTTCCGAGCTGGATCCCGTTGGGGGTGCGTTGACGCAACTCCTGTAACATGGCGCTCCAGGGTCGAATTTGATTGAACACGTTGGCAAAGGCTTGATTTTCAGCTCTAACCAAGTCAATCTGAGCGCGAATATTATTGATTTCTTGAATTTGTCCCTGGATCTCAGCAATCTTGCTATCCAAGTCCCTTTCTTCAGCCTCTAGGGTTCTGATTTGTTGCTGTAGCAAAAGCCAATACCCGCCAACGGCTGCTAAAGCAGCCACAGCTACTCCTAAGCCAATGAATAGGGGACGGCGATCGCCCGTCGGAGCCGCAGGTCCTGCCGCTGCAGCAGTCTGCTCAACGGGACGAATTTCGCGATCCTTCAGAAAATTAATATCAAGACCGTACATCGCTTATGTCTCCCGAAGCCCAAAACCAATCACCGTTGCCAACCCAGGTCGATGCTCCATCGGCACCTCTTCACTCACCTCTAGAGACAGCGCCGAGATCGGGTCAATTTGGCTCGCCGGCAAACTCAGGCGCTGAGCAAAGAACTCGTCAAGTTGGCCAATTGACCCGCCCGGACCTGCCAGAAGCAACTGAGCCACCTCCATGTCCTCTCCTTGATTGAGATAGAAATCAATAGAGCGGCGCAGCTCATCAGCCAGTTCCCCTAGGACTCGAAGCATTGCAGCAGTGCCGGGATTACCACCCCCAGGGGTTCCGGTAATGGGCTGGGGTGATCCCACCGTGTCCATGGGCGTTGTGGGCACCGTCATCCCCTGCAGGAGATCCGTATTACGCGAGGGAGGCAGGTTCATGGCTCGACTCAAGGCACTCTGAATTTGGAAGGTGCCGATGGGAACCGTGCGGGAGAAATGGGGAATGCCATCTACTACGATGGAAATCTCTGTACTCTCAAAGCCAATATCAACAATGGCTGCCGCTTCTTGAGGCGTGAACTGACGAAGCTGCTCACGAATGGTGCGAATTAGGGCGAAACTAGTGGTTTCTAAAACATTGAGATTAAGACCCGCTTGCTGAAAAGTCTCAATGTAGTTGTCGGTAATTTCTTTGCGAACTGCCACCAATAGAACTTGAACCTTTTCAATGCCATCTTCGTCTACAAAGAAGCCCAGTTTCTGATAGTCAACGTCTGCTTCATCGCGAGGAAATGGCAAATACAAGCTCGCTTCTTGGTCTAAAACCATCGACCGCAGTTCGGCCTCGTCAAGCTCTGAGGGCACAGGAATGACGCGGGTGATGGCACGCCCAGGAATACCCGTAGTTGCATATTTAACTTTGAGTCGACTCTCTGCCATGACCGACTGAATTGCTTCAGCAACGGCAGGAGAATCTAGAATTTGCCCTTCCTGAAATGCCCCCTCTGGCAACTCAACCGATGCTAGGGTCTCTAACTTAAGCTTTTGGCCTTGCTTACGGACATGCGCGATATTGATGCGTTCTGATGTCAACTCGACGCCAACACCACGCTGTTTGGATGAAAATAGAGACTTAAATATGTTCACTGTGGTCTCCGTTTAGGCCCACACCAATAGCAAGCCACTCGACAAATACACCATCAAAGTCGCCATGAATGCAGGATTACAAAATTGCGCTGATGAATGGTACACAATTTAATTCAGATTTGCCATATTGACGGCGATAAAATCCGATTTTCTTGAAAAAGCAGGCTTTTTTTGGGAAGAAGACTTCAGATTACTTGCCAAGACTGACTCAGCTCAGCTCCCTTTCTTGCCTAGGACGAGTTGGTTTCAAAACATCTATCAAGACAGAAATATCCCATTCTGCCGAAATAGATGGCAGATACTTTTCTGTTGATCGGCTTTAGAACATTCAGCTAGTAGTTCAGGCAATGGGCCCGATTGATCCCAGTTACTCCTTGAGCCGTCGTTTAGGTTTACTTTGATTGCACCCAGACCTGTAGAGGGTTGTCTATCCAGCAGTCATTCTTATGGCAGAATTCTAGCGAGATTCACCTGAGATATTACACATGATTTCAAAAACTGAACCGCTTCTTTGAAAAAAAACGCTGCTTTTTAGTGAATGGACAATTGAAATGGCTGTATCGACACCTAATGCCTTAGCAAATCCCTGGGGGGCACCTGGCTCTGCCTCGGCACAACGCCTCTTGCTACTGGGCTCGGGTGAGTTAGGGCGCGAGGTCACAATTGAGGCGATGCGTCTGGGGATAGAGGTGATCGCAGTGGATAGCTATGGCAACGCTCCTGCTATGCAACTGGCCCATCGGAGTCACGTGATTGATATGCAGGAGGGTGAACAGATTCGACAGTTGGTGGCGACGGAGCAACCGGTGTGGATTGTGCCAGAGGTGGAGGCGATCGCCACCCAGACTCTCCTTGAATTAGAACAGGAGGGCTGGAATGTGGTGCCGACGGCGCGGGCAACTCGCCTCACGATGGATCGTGAGGGCATTCGACGGCTGGCAGCCGAAGAGCTGAAGCTACTGACATCCCCTTATCGCTTTGCAGAAACGGAGACTGAGTATCGTCAGGCCATTGCCGAGATCGGTCTGCCCTGCGTGGTGAAACCGGTGATGAGTTCCTCTGGCAAGGGCCAAAGCATGGTTCGTACTGAAGCCGATGTGGACAAAGCCTGGACTTACGCCCTGCAAGGGGGGCGCGGTAGAGCCCAGCGAGTGATCGTCGAAGGTTTCGTTCCCTTTGAAACCGAAATCACGCTGCTCACCGTTCGCGCTAAAGACGGCACCTATTTTTGTCCCCCCATTGGCCACCGCCAAGAAGCCGGAGACTATCGGGAATCCTGGCAGCCCTGTCCTCTGCATCCCGAGACCTGGGTTGAATGCCAGCGCATGGCCCAAATTATTACTGATGCCCTCGGGGGGTGGGGGCTATTTGGGGTCGAGCTGTTTATCGCTGGCCCCATTGATCAGCCCCAGATTGTCTATTTCAGCGAAGTCAGCCCGCGCCCCCACGACACCGGCATGGTGACAATGGTGAGTCAGAATATGTCTGAGTTTGAGCTGCATATGCGGGCGATCGCCGGTTTGCCCATTGGTGACATCATCCTGAGCCAGCCGGGTGCTTCGGCGGTAATTTTGGCCCCAGGTGAGAGCGCCGAGCCTAAGTTCGCGGGAATTGCTGAAGCCTTAGCCGTGCCGACCAGTCAGCTCCGCCTGTTTGGTAAGCCTCGCTGTCACCGCAATCGCCGCATGGGCGTGGCCCTAGCCCTAGGAGAAACTATTGAGCAGGCCAAAGACCGGGCGATTAGCTGTGCCAGTCAAGTGCAGGTTTTGCTCTAGGCTGAAGAGTGCTACCACAATCTATGTATTGATCAATTCATTGCTGTCTGGGATTGAAAGATGATGCGACTTCCCCGTGCTTGGAAACGATTTGGCCTGATGGTCTTAATCGGCGTGCTGCTGAGTTGGTTGGTGAGTTGCAGCCCCCCAGCACAGCAGGCTGGTGAGTCCGACGGCACCACCGAGGTGGAGTTTTGGACGATGCAGCTCCAGCCCACGTTTACCGATTACTTCAACGACTTAATCGCTGCGTTTGAGGCCGAGAACCCCGGCATCACCGTGCGATGGGTGGATGTGCCCTGGGCGGATATGCAAAGCAAGATTTTGACAGCGGTGTCAGCAGGAACAGCCCCCGATGTGGTCAATCTCAATCCTGATTTTGCCTCTCAACTGGCCAGCAAAAATGCCTGGCTGTCTCTAAACGACCGCGTAGATGCCGCTACCCAGGGCCTTTATCTGCCGAAAATCTGGCAAGCTAGCACCCTGAATGAGCAAAGCTTTGGGCTGCCTTGGTATCTGACCACGCGGGTCACTCTCTATAACCAAGATCTGTTTGAGGCGGCTGGGGTGACCGCGCCCCCCACCACCTACGCAGAGTTGGCCGAGGTGGCCCAGCAAATTCGAGCAGAGACAGGCAAGTACGCCTTCTTTATTTCCTTTGTGCCGGAGGATGCGGCTGATGTGCTGCAATCCTTTGTGCAGATGGGGGTGGAGCTGGTGGATGATGCTGGGCAAGCGGCGTTTAATACCCCTCAGGGCAAGGCGGTTTTCCAATATTGGACGGACCTCTATCAAAATGAGCTGCTGCCCCAAGAGGTACTCACCCAGGGCCACCGACGGGCGGTGGAACTGTACCAGTCAGGAGAGACGGCGATCTTGACTGCAGGGGCCGAATTCCTCGGCACGATTGAAACCAATGCCCCGGACATTGCTGCGGCAACAGCCAGCGCCCCGCAAATCAGCGGCACAACCGCCAAGAAAAATGTGGCCGTGATGAATCTGGTGATTCCGCAATCAACGGATAGCCCCGATGCGGCGCTCAAGTTTGCCCTTTACGTCACCAACGATGCCAATCAGCTGTCTTTCGCCAAGGCAGCGAACGTGCTGCCCTCAACAGTGGCCGCTCTAGAAGACAGTCACTTTACGGACCCCCCTAGCGATGCATCCCCGGTATCCATCGCCCGCTCAGTCAGTGCCCAACAGATGAATGACGCTGAGGTGCTGGTTCCGGCAATGGAAGACGTAAAAGATCTGCAGAAAATCATCTACGAAAATCTACAAGCGTCGATGTTAGGGCAGAAGACTGTGGATGAGGCGATCTCGGATGCAGAAACCGCCTGGAACAACCGCTAAGTCAGCCATTTTGCCTGTTTAGCCAAGGTGATATCCGTTAGCCAGCACCGGTCAGGTTACAGCTCAATGACGATTACCTCTAAAACGGTAGCGCTACCGCTTGTTTCGATGGGCAATTGATTTAGGTGGGTCTCAGCTCGATCTAGATTTTCGATGTGGGTTGCTTCAACGTTAGTCGGATCGGGGGTTGTAGCGGCCAAAGCCTCAGAGACAGAAGTCTCAACGTTCAGGTTACCTTGCAAGGCTTCTGTACTAGGGGTGGCGCTGGCATAGGGGGCAATCGCAAGTGTCGTAGCGATGGTAGTCAGTGCAAGTGACAAACGCTTCATGGGACAAACTCCGGTGAGGGGCAGGTGAGCCGATTTGACTTCCATGATGGAGCGACGTTCTGAGGCGGGTCTGACCGAAAAATAAGCTTGCCTTAACAGTTCCCTGAGAATCCTGAGACGTTTATAGAATCTCAATTAATGTACGACTAAATCAACTAACTATCCCAGCTCTCTTGTATTTTGCTTTTCGAGCGCATTGCATAGACCCACGTTTTTCCAAACTTCCTCTTTACGAATAACTTCAATTCAACCAAACCATTCAATACCTTAGCCGCAGTATTGTATGAACAGCCTAGATTGTCTTGAACATTCGCTACCGTGAAAGCAGGAGCAACTCCATTCTTGGCAACCTGGAAAACGATCCTTTGTTTATCGCTCAACTTCTTATATAAACCAGACGACCAAAGCCAAGCGTTAAAAGTTTCTATGTCAGATAGAGCTTTTGTATATGAACGCTTAAATTCACTAATGGCTCTAGAAATAATTCCGCATTGACAGTCAATGAAGTAGGTTAAATCCATTTCGTCAGATTCTGAAAAAATATAGCTTCTCCCATACTTGGCAGGTGCCGCCTTCAGCAAAACGCTAATTGCAATATAACGGAAAGCGGCAAATTCATGTTTAAACATGTACCAGTAAAATAAAGCTCTAGCGACACGCCCATTGCCGTCATAAAATGGATGCTCAAATCCAATGGAAAAATGTAGGGTGATTGCTTTTACAAGTGGGTGGAGATAATCTTTGCTTTCCACATCATGATGATCCTGGTTTACCCAGCCGCATAAGGATTTCAGGCGCTTTTCAAGATTTTCAAAAGGTGGAGGTGAATGTACAGTGTTACCTCTTTCATCAACAACTTCAACATCATTACTGGCTCTAAATGTGCCTGGACGATATTTGTCGTTGTCAATATCTTCTACGCCAACTTGGTGTAAGCCTAGAATAATGTCATTTGACAATGACTTGTTTCTATTTTCCCAAGCGAATTTCATCATTTTGAAGTTGCCTACGATCATCCTCTCATCAGGTGTTCTTGGCTTTCGCTGATGCTTCAAGATTTCTTTGGCTGCTTTTGTTGTAGTGGCAGCTCCTTCAAGCTGGCTACTGCTAATTGCCTCGTCTTCAATCAAATCATTCAGCAAGCACTCAAAATAAGTCTGCTCGCCGATCTGGCTACTCATCCACTCCAATGAAGGCGTCGTTGTATGTCTGTCTGTTTCGGAGATGGCTTTCTGAATAGTTGGCGTCAAGTAAAAGGAACAGCCTTGCACTGGATCACCTAGAGACAATAGTTTTTTCTGCTGCGCCTTTCTTGCCAGCTTGACGAGAGACCAAGCCAAATGGAGATCTAAGCCTTTGGGCACACGATATTGAAACTCGTCGTAATGCAAATAACGCCCCTTAGAATCTACTGGATGAAATAGTTCAAGATATTCAGACAGCTTCTCTGGGGAAGCGTCCGCAATGCGTTGCATTGGATTTGGGTCTAGCTGAGGCGGTGGCAATGCCATCATTTCAATAGTCCTTTTATCTAAGATGATTTTAGCGCTGGAGGCTCTTTCATCTCAATTCACCGCTTTTTTGAGGTAAAACTTTGCTTTAAGTGCCAGCGTCTTGAGTGTGGATGAGTCCTTCTGCCAGGGCGGTTTGCAAGCGCTGGGCAGCGGCGGTTGGATTGCAACCCGTTACGTCAAGCTGAGGAATCACTTGCTTGCGGCGTTCAAGATCGTAGCGATAGGCGCGATCGTAGTAGTCCAGCAAGATTTCGCAAGCAGCATGACGTTCACCGGCACGAATATGGGCGATCGCCGCTTGAGTGCGCTGCCCACCTAAGCGTTTGCGAATGCGTTGGGTGGCGGCGATCGCCGTTTCAGGGTCGCTGTCTCCGTACATTTCCACCAGCACGGCCACCCGTTCTGCCAAGGAGCGGGTGATTTCAATCGTGGGGGCCGCTTCCATCTGCTGAAAGACCTCGTCGGGGATATGGCAACTGCCAATGCGACGACTTTCGGCCTCTAACCAAACCGGCTTCTCAGAATCTAAGGCGACCCATCTCTGAGCCAGTCGGTTTTCAAATTGCTCGGTACTGGGTTGAGGGGGCATATCCAAGCTACCGTAGCTGCTGCCCCGATGGTGGGCTAAGCCTTCGAGATCGATTACCTGCTGGCCTTGAGCCGCCATGGCCAGCAAAATATCGGTTTTGGCCGTACCGGTCATGCCCCCGAGGACGATGACTTGGCGAGGCTGAGCCAGTTGCTCTCGCACCCAGTGGCGGAAACGTTTATAGCCGCCCCTTAAAGTGATGACCTTGAATCCGGCTAGGCTCAATGCCCAGGCCACGGCCCCACTGCGCATGCCCCCCCGCCAGCAATGGACTCGCACTACTTGCTCGGTTGCAACGGCTTGGGCCTGGCGAATTAAGCTCCCCATCTTGGGGCCAACCAAGTCGAACCCCAACTGTACAGCTGGATCTCGCCCCTGCTGCTTATAGCAAATGCCCACTTTCGCCCGCTCCTCGTCTGAAAATAGCGGGAAACTGACGGCATTGGGCAGATGTCCTTGGTGGTGCTCCCCAGGGCTGCGTACATCCAGAATTGGGCCGGGAGCTGCTAAAAATGTCTCAATATCAACCGGGTTTACCATGCCCTGATTGTAATGGGCCGTTCGTTCGCCACGGGTGGGAGCACGGTGCCGATGACGCGACTGTGAGGATAGCCCTGATCCCATAGGGCTTCTAGACAGGCTTGGGCGCGATCGCTCGGCACTGCTGCCAGCAGCCCCCCTGCCGTCTGTGGATCAAATAGCAGCGGATAATCCGGATGCTGACTATGGCGCTGACTGTTTTGTAGTAGCTGAGCTGCTTGTAGGTTCTGGGGGTGGAGCGAGCTGAGATGGCCCAAAGCTAGACTCTCCCTTGCGCCGGCCAAAACTGGCAGCTCGGTCAAGTCTAGAGCCACCGCGACGTGGGATACGGCTACCATTTCCCCTAAATGCCCTAATAACCCAAACCCAGTGACATCGGTGCAGGCCGCTACACCGTGATTGCGAAAGCATTGGGCCGCGGCGGCAGAGGGTTGAATCATTTGGGCGATCGCCACCTCAACCCACCTGCCTTTGGCGGCTCTTTGCATATCAGCAGCAAATAAGGTGCCCGTGCCTAAGGGCTGGGTCAAAATCAGGGTTTGACCCGGTTGCAGGTTGCCCTTGCGCCAAATCTGCTCTGGAGACACCACGCCATTGCAGGCGAACCCGATCATCAGCTCCTGTCCCTCTGTGGTGTGTCCGCCCACCAAAGGGGTTTGGCTTGAGAACAAAGCCTTGTGAGCACCAGCCAATAGATGATAGAGCGTTTCTGCCTGGAGAACAGAGCGCCCATAGGGCAGCGTGATCATCGCCAAAACGGTCTGAGGGCTTGCCCCGGTGGCATAGAGATCACTGAGGCAATGCTTGAGCGCGATCTGGGCCATCACAAAAGGGTCATCGACCAAAGCTCGAAAGAAATCCACCGTGTGGACCATCAACTGGCCTTCGGGAACCTTGACCACCGCCGCATCATCGGGGGCATCCAAGCCCAGAATGATATTCTCTGGGCTGCGTTGCGCCCATTGTGGGAAATCCTGCTTGACGCGTCTTAAGGCTAGGTTCAGAACATCACTGCCTACCTTAGAGCCACAGCCAGCGCAGTGCATAGCTGCTGGCGGTTTTAGAGCGTTTAGTCTGTGTTCCGACGTTGTAGGAGCCATGGCGGGAAAGTCCCTGAACAACCCCATGAAAGCCTGATCGATCCGATCCTTCCAGGCCCGCATCCAGCGAGATTCAAAGGTGAAAGGCCCCCGAGAGGCGATCGCGCTGCCGTCACCTGTATCAATGATGTTGAGGTATTGGCTTTGGGGTTTAAAGGGTTTGAGGGGTTGCCCTTGCAGTCTTGCTTTGAGGTTGTGAAATAGCGGCGGTCCCTGGCGTACCGCAAATACGCCCGCCTTGGGGCGGACATGGTTGACCATGGTTGCCACATCCCCCGCTGCAAATACTTCAGGATGGGAGCAGCTTTGCAGGGTATCTTTCACCAAAATGAAGCCCTGCTCATCGGTGACTAAGCCGGATTTTTTGGGCCAGTCCGGGGCTGAGGCATGGGTTACCCAAAAGACGCGATCGCACGCCACGGTTAACCCAGAGGCACAGCGAACCTGACGACGATCTGCTGCTGGCTCCACCGCAACTACAGATTCCTCTAGATGCAGTTGCACCCCCCGTTTTTCAAAATGGCGACGCAGCAGGCGGCGGGTGCTGCGATTACGGCCATTGGCAATTTCTGTACCGCGATGAAAGAGATGCAGGGTGAGCTGGGTCAGCGGTCGCCCAAGTTTGGCTAGCAGCGCCTGTAGCCGCACCTGCATATTCAAAGCCAACTCCACTCCGCCAACCCCACCGCCCACAATGGCGATCTCAACGGGACGATCAGGCTGCTGCCGCACTTGCTCCAAAAATGCCGCCCATGCCGCTAAGAGCTGCGGCACTGGCTTGGCTGGTATGGCGTAATCAGCGACCCCTGGCACAGATAGGGTGGCGGGTGTGCTGCCAGTATCGATCGACAGCACATCGTAGGTGATCGGTGGATGCCCTGCACAATGAACTTGCCGCGCCTTGAGATCTAGACCCACAGCCGTATCCATCACAAGGCGACATTGGGCAAAGCGGGTCAGAGGCCGCAAATCAATGTGAGATTCATCAAAGTCGTACAGGCCAGAGATATGGCAGGGCAGCATTCCTGAGTAAGGGGTGTCCACCAAATTAGTAATCAGGGTTAGGCGTACCCCAGGTATGGGCTCCATGGCCAGCTTCCGGAGCACAATGGCGTGGGTATGGCCCCCACCAACCAGAACGAGATCTTGGGTAATGGGCACCTGCATTCCGATAGCTCAAGCAAACAACTTTACTTAGGGTATCGAGGCCGCGTGAGGGGAGGCTGAGAACTCAATCAGGCGCTGCTGGTGTTGAAAGCAGAGGAAAATAGCGGCATTTGGTTTACACCAGGCGGGCAGTCCTTAACAATTGTTAGGCGTGAAAGTTCCTGGAGGTAAGTGATGTCCTTAAGTGTTGGCGATGCGGCCCCTGATTTTGATTTACCTGATGCGGAAGGCAATCGCTTTAAGTTGAGTGATCTAAAAGGTCAGTGGGTCGTTTTATACTTCTACCCCCGCGACAATACCCCTGGCTGTACAAAAGAAGCCTGCGGGTTCCGCGATGCCTATGGAGATTATCAGGGCAAAAACGTGGTGGTGCTGGGCGTAAGTGCCGATGATGCCAAGGCCCACACCAAGTTCACCACGAAGCACAGCCTTCCCTTTCCTTTATTAATTGATGAAGGGGGAGCCGTGGCAGCCAGCTACGGCAGCTATGGTCTCAAAAAGTTTATGGGAAAAGAGTTTATGGGCGTCTTCCGTCACTCCTTTATCATTGGACCCGATGGCACCCTGGAGAAGATTTACCGCAAGGTCAAGCCTGAGCCCCATGCCCAGGAGGTTTTGGCCGATTTGGCTGAACTGACTGCGGCCTAATTCGAGCACTGGCTATGGTAAGGATCTGGCGTCCGATTCGGGTATTACTGGGGCTGATTTTACGTCGCCCCATCCTGGGCACGAGCGTTATTCCGATTTTGCCGAATGGTCAAATTGTGCTGGCGAGGCGACGAGATACCCAGTTGTGGAGCTTACCAGGGGGCATTGTTGATTGGGGAGAGGATATTGCCACTGCGGCGACCCGTGAACTTTATGAAGAGACGGGCTTGACCGTGGTTCAGATGGGGCGTTTAGTGGGGGTATACTCTACGGTCTACCGTGATCCCCGCTTTCATTCGGTTTGTGTCGCCCTCGAAGCCTTTGTGGAGGGTCACCCTCGGGTGACTGATTCCAACGAGATTGTAGAGGTGGCTGCTTTTGATCGCGATCGCGTTTTGACCCTACCCCTTTCCCATGACCACACCAAACATTTGCAAGCTTATTTTGCCAATGCCACCGTGCTGGCATAAATCAAGGATGTTTCGCTGAGTGGCGCGATCGCCCCAGCATTTTTTAGTAAACCGGGATGGCACTACCGCTCCGCAACGGACGTATACGACTGAGCCAAGGGTCTTTATTTTGGCGAGAAGTGGGCAGCGGCCCAACGATCGTGTTTTTGCACGGTAACTGGGCTGATGGCAGTCAGTGGATACCGCTTATGGCCCAACTGGGTGATCACTTTCATTGCCTGGCTCCAGACTTATTGGGCTTTGGAGAGTCCAGTCGTTTGCGACCTACCGACTATTCCATTGCGCTGCAGGCTCAGAGTTTGGCTGAATATTTAGAGCGGATCTGCAGCCGCTCCATCATTCTGGTGGCTGAAGGGGTGGGTGCCTGGACTGCCACCCGCTACGCCCAATCACACCCCGAGCAAGTCCGGGGGTTGGTTGTGATTGCCCCAGAGGGGGTCTCAGCCCCAGCCCTCAAACAGCGCTGGCGCAGAACTCGCTGGTTGGCAGGGCGCTGGTCGCTGGGGGCAATGGGCTTAATGCTGTTTGGACCGCTGGGTGCGATGCTAGGGCAACAGCGCTGGCTGCGGCGAACCTGGCAACGACGACGGCAACTGCGGGACTATGAAGCCACCTGCCGACTGTTATTTCTGCGGAGACGCCAAGACTTAAAAGCCGAGCGTTTAGAACGGCAGCTACCTGAACTCCTCGTGCCCGTTAAGGTACTGCAGCCCCAGCGGGTGAGCCCAACGACTCACGCCTTAAATCAGGCTTATAGCAACTGCTTTCAGCGTCAAGTGTTGCAGCCAGTGCCGGTTTCGGAGGCTGAACTCTGGAATGCCCCTGAGGTTGTAGCTGAAATTTTGCAAGACTTGGGCGTGAATGTTATCGCCCCTGGCCAGTCTTGATCGCGCTTGGAGATGGGCCAAGCCTGCGTTTGCTGCGCGTAGTGATTAAGCGCTCAGGGCCAGCAGCGATCGCTGTCGTTGCCCCGTCAATGGGCTAGATGCATCCTGCAGAGAACGTTGACGGCGCGTCTGATCGTGAACATTAACTTGGTAAACCTGATTTTCATCCAGGTCAATCCCCGTGAGCCAGCCACTTTTGGGATGGTAGGCACCCGTATCAATATTGAGCCAGCCTGGGCCAGTGACGAGTTGACCAGGAGCAACATCTGGGAACGTAAACGTAATGGTGTGACCCGTAATGATCAGCTTGTCTGTGAAATAGGGCTCCGGGTTGTTGTGAAATTCATCCCGGATCCAGCAAAGTTCATCGGGAGTTTGGGCTTTTAAATCGAGGTGAGGATCCAACCCAGCATGAACCAGCCAAACATCTCCCAAATCTAGATACAGCGGCAGGCCCTTCAACCAAGCTAAATGCTCATTCAACAAATCAAGGCTGGCATAGCTGGTCAACGTGGATTGGCCGCCACTGTAAAGCCAGACCCGTAGTGCTCTGGCATCAACGCGACCGTTACCGAATGCCTCTAGCAGTAGATGCTCATGGTTGCCAAGGACACAGCTGTAGTTATTTCGCCGCACATACTCAACCACTTGAGCGCTCTGAGTGCCCCGATCAATTAAGTCCCCTGCAAAGTACAGCTGATCGTCCTGGGCCGGATCAATGAGCTCTAGAAGATCCATCAGCCCATCGTAGTGACCGTGAACATCTCCGATAAAAATACGACGGGCCATAGCGCTACCAAACTGAAGAGATACAGAGCAATCTCTCTTAAACAACATCCCAAAGGAACCACTTTTCGGGACGTTAGACATCTTTTCCGCGATTGCTATTTAACCCTAACAAAGCTTCCTGCCGAGATTAGGGGTGGTTCGTAAAGAGTCTGTCAGCGTTATTTAAAGAGTTCATCAAGGACTCAACTGCGCCGATCGCGTTGCAAATCATAGATCGCTTTTTCGACACACCAGCGCCGTGACTTATCGGGATGATTAAAGGCAATCCGTTCAACCAACCGTTCTGATAAGCGGCGATCGCGGGTTAATCGATCAAGCTCCTTCGTTAGCCTAGGTGGGATGCGCTGGGTCGTTTTGTCGCTTGACCCACTACGTTGAAACACGCGAACTAGTTTACGCCCACGCCGTCGACCAACCTGCCAGACAATGAATGCTAAAAGTGCGATCGCTAAAATGACGGGTCCCATCCTGAATTACTCCTCAGTTTTCGCGTCTGTATGCACCGTGTTACAGCACGTATCCGAATTAGATTGAGCTAGACCCTGCTGGTTTGTCGGCACTGGGTCATAGCCACCGGGATTAAAGGGATGGCAGCGGCTAATACGTCTGAGCGCCAGCCAGCTACCCCGTAGGGGACCAAACCGATCAACCGCTTCCAAGGCATATTGAGAACAAGAAGGCGTAAATCGGCAAACCGATGGAAATAGGGGCGAAATCAATAATCGGTAGCCTTTGATTAGGCCAAGGAGCAAATATTTCACGCAAGCAAAGGGCTGATAAGACTCAGCTCAATCCTAGCTTGGTGCTTGTGTTAGCAAGCGTGCCACCACTACAAACGGCATGAAGACTAGGATTGGTGCGTAACATTTGTTAAAGTGCAGCCAGAGGTATCACGGCTGGTCGCACATTCTGTTGGCCTGATGCTGCAATGCTCTCCTCGCTCCCCCTGTCATGCTGCGCTTAGAAAATATCAGTAAGATTTACCCCACGGGCGAGGTCCTGAGGGACGTAAATTGGGAAGTAAAGCCTGGCGATCGCATTGGTTTAGTGGGTGTCAATGGGGCAGGCAAGTCGACCCAGCTCAAAATTATTCGGGGTGAAATCGAGCCCACTGCAGGTACGGTGATTCGCCCCGCCAGCTTGCGTATTGGCTACCTCAATCAAGAATTTGAGGTGGATACGGCCCGCACGGTCCGGGATGAGTTTTGGACCGTGTTTCATGAGGCCAATGCCGTTCACGAGAAGCTGACCGAATTACCTCACCGCATGGAAACGGCGGACCCCAAAGAATTAGATGCATTAATTCGCGAACTGGATCGACAACAGCGCCAGTTCGAAGCCTTAGATGGCTATGGCCTAGAAGCCCGCATTGAGAAAATTTTGCCCGAGATGGGATTTCAGGCCAGCGATGGCGATCGCCAAGTCAGTGAGTTTAGTGGTGGCTGGCAAATGCGCATGGGCTTAGGCAAGGTCCTGTTGACTGAGCCCGATATCCTACTCTTGGACGAGCCGACCAACCATCTTGATCTCGAAACGATTGAGTGGCTAGAAAAATATCTCAAAGGCATCACCACACCGATGGTGATCGTATCCCACGATCGCGCCTTCCTAGATAGCCTCTGCAATCAGATTGTCGAAACCGAACGGGGCGTCTCTACGACCTACCTCGGTAACTACAGCGCATACCTCAACCAAAAAGACGAGGTCCGTGCCGCTCAACTCAGTGCCTATGAGCGGCAGCAAAAGGAAATAGACCGCCAGCAAGCCTTCGTTGATCGTTTCCGGGCCAGCGCAACCCGCAGTACCCAAGCAAAAAGTCGCGAGAAGCAATTGGGCAAGCTTGAGCGCATTGAGGCCCCTGAATCTCGGGTCAGAACGCTCAAGTTCCAATTTCCCCCTGCTCCCCGCAGTGGCCAACAGGTTGTCACGATTAAAGACCTAACCCACTGCTATAACGAACAGATTCTCTTCCTAGGCGCAGAGCTGGAGATCGAAAGGGGCGATCGCATTGCTTTTCTGGGACCCAACGGTTGTGGTAAATCCACCCTTCTCCGTTTAATTCTGGGACGTGAAACCCCCACAGAAGGTACTGTCCAACTCGGCAAGCACAACGTCCTTCCTCAGTACTTTGAGCAGAATCAGGCGGAAGCCTTCGACTTGCGCAAGAATCCTTTAGAGACCTTACAAGCCATTGTTCCCGACTGGAAACTCGAAGCCGTCCGTAGCCTGCTAGGACAATTTCTCTTTAGCGGTGACATGGTGTTCAAAGCTGTGGGAGCATTAAGCGGTGGTGAGAAAGCCCGCCTTGCCCTAGCCTGCATGTTGGCGCAACCCGCCAACCTCCTGATCCTCGACGAACCCACCAACCACCTTGATATTCCTGCTAAAGAAACCCTTGAGGCCGCTCTAAGTCAATATGAAGGTACCGTTGTGGTCGTTTCCCATGATCGCTACTTCATCTCCCAAGTCGCTAATAAAATCGTCGAAGTTCGAGATGGAGAGTTACGAGTTTATCAAGGTGGGTATCAGTACTACCTAGATAAGTTAGAGGAAGAAAAGCTGAAGGCGCAGCAAGCAGAACGAGCTGCAGCTAAAGCTGCCAAAGCAGCGACCCGTCGTAAAAAGCAGAACACTAAAAACAAAGCCCGAAAAATGGCTGTGACTTAATGAGCAATCTGCTAGCGTCAATTTACGCTTAGCGTAAGTCAATCCCATTGGTGACCTCCCCACAATTCCTGGCACAGTAGATTCCTGACTGCACAACAGGTCTAAGATTCAAGAACAGATTGTGACTCATAGGGGTAATCTTGGTGGTATATTACACGAGCTAGCTTTTTTTGTAATCGTTGCTTTTTAAAAAACGAGAGTTTACCCTACGCTAATTTTGAGATGGGTCGGGGTATTTTAAGCAGAGTTTTCTTTTAGAAATTGAATTTGAAAGGGTTGAAATAGCGCTTTAACCATTGTTGGGAATGGGCTTTGATGGTCTTTACGATCTCGGTCTTTCCACCTAAGCTACCTGCTCCAGTTCAGAGCTGAGACTTTATCCGGGTAGTGGCTTATTGCTGATTGTTAGTTCATGAAAAATATCGACTGTTTTTAGGATCGATTTGTCAAGAGGCTGTTAAAAAAGGGGGCAAACCAGTTTTGGACGGTACTGGAACTCATCAGTAAGAGAGCTAAAACCTTGATAGTGTCATTGCTTGTCCTGGGTAACCCATGTCGTCAAAAGATATCCAGAGAACTTTTCAAACAGCCTCTAAGGTGATTGCTTGGCATATCCATTCTCAACTGGATTTGAATGACTTAAACATTGTCACGAGACGGGTTAACGCATCAGCCAAACAACAACAGCTTGTATGGCCGCAGTCATGAAGTCAGACTCCCTACTGCAAGGTTTGTGGAAGCTTTATCAGCTTTTGCCCCGCCGTCGTCAGCGTCAACTGTGGCTTGTGGGCGGGTTGATGGCGATCACCGCCCTTAGCGAAATGGTGGCGCTGGGTTCAGCTCTGCCATTTTTGGCAGCTCTGAGCAATGCGCCTTCTCTATTAACGAATCCCCGGTCAAACCCTCTGTGGACCCTGCTGGGCGTCACAACGGTGCCCCAAGTTGTGGTGATTGTCGGGTTTGTCTTTGCTGGGGCCATTATCTTGTCTAACGGGTTACGGTTGTTGACCCTGCGCACCCAGCAGTTTTTTGCAGCGGCGGTCGCGTCAGATTTGAGTGAGGAGGTCTATCGCCGCACCTTGCTACAGCCCTACAGCTTTCATGTGCGCCATAACAGCAGTGAGCTGATTGGAGCCATCACCCAAGATGTCGGCCAAGTGGGCGGTGCAGTGCTGCCCTACACCCTGTTACTGATAGTGAATGGGTTAGTGGTGCTGGCGATCTCCGCCACGCTCATTGCCATTGATCCTTGGATTACGTTAGGGGCGGCCTGTTTTCTTGGCATTGCCTACGGCTGGCTCTTGCGGCTTAGCAAGCGCAAGTTATCTCGTAATAGTCGCCTAATTTCCGATCTCAGTCGCCTGTTAATCAAGTCTCTTCAAGAGGGCTTGGGGGGCATTCGAGAGGTAATCCTTGATGGCAGTCAGGGGATGTTTGAGCGACGGTATCAAGCCGCCAATCGTCCCCTTCGTCGGGCGGTTGCTTCTAATGTCTTCATTGGCATTGCCCCCCGCTATTTGATTGAAGCAGTCGCCATGAGCTTCATCGCCGCCCTGGCAACGGTGCTGGTTTATCAGGGGCAAGATTTAGACCGAATTGTACCTGTACTGGGAACGTTGGCACTGGGAGCCAATCGACTGTTGCCCGCCCTCCAGCAATGCTTCGGAGCCATCACTACGATTCGGGGTACGGAGGTTTCTTTGCATAGAGCCATTGAGGCACTCCAGCGTCCCATTGACCCGGTGCGGTTGCAGTCGCTGCCTTTACCTCTAGCTTTAGAGCGATCGCTAACCCTGGATCATCTGTGGTTTCGCTATGGGGAAGATCAAGACTGGGTCTTGCAGGATCTGTGTTTGGAGGTTCCAGCCAATCAAACCGTGGCGTTTGTAGGCAGCACTGGCAGCGGTAAAAGTACGACAGCAGATCTAATTTTGGGGTTGCTCACGCCCCAAAAGGGCCAAGTTTGCGTGGATGGGTTGCCCTTAGCAGGGGAACGGCTGCGGGCTTGGCAGCGCACAGTAGCCCATGTGCCCCAGAGCATTTTTCTCAGTGACGGATCGATTACGGAGAATATTGCCTTTGGCGTTGAGCCTACAGCAGTGGATTTTGGGCAAGTGCAGCGGGCGGCGAGGTTAGCTCAAATTGCAGCGTTTGTAGAGGAGCTGCCCGCAGGCTACGACACCTACGTGGGGGAGCGAGGGGTGCGCCTCAGTGGCGGCCAGCGACAGCGGATTGGGATTGCCCGAGCCCTGTACAAACAAGCCTCGGTGATTGTATTTGATGAGGCGACTAGTGCCCTCGATAATGCCACCGAGCAAGAAGTCATGGCGGCGATCGAAGATTTGAGTGGCGAGTTGACTATTATTTTGATCGCCCACCGACTGACCACAGTTGAGAAGTGCGACTGTATTTTTGAGTTGCATCAAGGAAAAGTTATCCATCAAGGCAAGTTTCAGGAACTAGCCTCTTCTTCAAAAACTTTCCAAGCGTACTTATCAGTATCTGGAAAAAGTTAAATACTTAAAAATGACCGTTGGAATTATTGGATTAGGGTATGTAGGCTTACCTTTAGCATTAACGTTTGTGGAGGGTGGAGTACCTGTATTGGGCCTCGATATTGATAACCACAAAATCAAACAACTGAATCAGGGACTTACCTACTTCAAGCACATTCCCAATCAGCGAATAGAGGCTGCAATTGATACGGGCTTATTTAAAGTTAGTACGGCATTTTCAGACATTACTGGCTGTGAGGCGCTCATCATTTGCGTTCCCACACCTTTAAACCGCTATCGGGAACCTGATATCTCCTATGTACTTCAAACTGGAAAAACCATAGCCCAGTGGCTGAAACCAGAAATGCTGGTGGTGTTAGAGTCAACAACTTACCCTGGGACAACAGAGGGAGAGCTACGGCGAGTACTCGAAGATAGCTCCGGTTTACTGGCAGGGGAAGATTTTTATCTGGCTTATTCACCAGAACGGGAAGATCCTGGTAATCCTAATAGTCAAGTCAAGATCATTCCAAAAGTTGTTGGAGGCTATACGTCTAAATGTCTAGACAAGGCCAAAGCTCTCTATGGTCGTGTCTTAGAAACGGTCGTACCAGTTTCATCTTGTCGGGTTGCTGAGGCCACCAAGTTAACGGAAAATATTTTTCGATCTGTCAATATTGCCCTGGTTAACGAATTAAAAATGGTCTACGGAGCCATGGGTATTGACATTTGGGAAGTGCTTGAGGCGGCCAAAACCAAGCCCTTTGGATTCATGCCTTTTTATCCTGGTCCAGGCTTGGGAGGCCATTGCATTCCCATAGACCCGTTCTATTTGACTTGGAAAGCGCGGGAGTTTGGGCAACACACCCGCTTTATTGAATTGGCAGGGGAAATTAATCAACAGATGCCTGCCTATGTGGTGGAGCAAGTGGTGAATGCCCTGAACTTTGAAGGTAAGGCGGTCAGAAACGCTCGAATTTTGTTGTTGGGTTTGGCCTATAAACCAGATGTTGAAGACGATCGCGAGTCGCCTGCCTATCGGCTGATGGAATTGCTGGAGCAAAGAGGAGCCCAGGCTTTTTTCCACGATCCCTACATCGCAGTCATTCCCAAAACGCGGGAACATGCTGACTATGCAGGGCGTCAATCTGCAGCCTTCGAACCGGGGTATGACTTGTACTTGCTGGTCACGGCCCACCAAGCGTTCAAAACCTATGATTTCTCCAACTTAGGAGCTCCTGTCGTAGATACGCGCGGTCTGCTCAAGCAATATCCAGACAAGTACTATCGAGCCTAGGGGTTGCGATCTCAATGTTAGCCATCATCCAGGCTCGCTTCTCTTCCCAGCGCTTACCCGGCAAAGTCTTAAAGCCGCTAGCTCATCTCCCCTTATTGGGGTGGACGGTACAGCGTTTACAGCAATGTGAATTGTTGTCGGCGATTGTGCTGGCGACTTCAGATGCGACTACAGATGATCCCGTTGCTGAGTATGGTCAGCAGTTAGGTCTTGAGGTGTATCGGGGATCTCTGAATGATGTGGCTGCCCGTTTTTGTCAGGTCGTTACAGCTCGGCAGGCGGATGCCTTTGTGCGGGTTTGTGGCGATAGCCCATTGATCGATCCGGCCTTAGTGGATGAGGCGATCGCCCTTTATCACCATCATGACTGTGATTTAGTGACCAATGTCTTTCCCCGGAGTTTTCCGAAGGGGCAATCAGTGGAGGTGATTCGTAGCGACCCTTTCCTTAGGGCATGGGATCAAGTGCCCTTGTCACAGCGAGAGCATATCACCCAGATTTACTACCAGAATCCGGATCAATTCCACATTGTTAACTTTTCCAGCGGCCTAGAGACCGCAGTGACTCAACTCTCTGTGGATACCTGGGATGACTATGACCACATGCAAAATCTGATTCAAGCCTGTGCGGGAAAGCCTGGAGGATGGCGAGCGTTAGTGGCCCTAAAGAAACAGCTCTATGGCGAAATCGCATCTGCTTAACGCCGCCATTATTGGCCTTGGGGTAGGGGAACGCCATATTGAGGGCTATGAGGCTGATCCCCGCTGTCGAGTGACGACCCTGTGTGATATTGATCCTCAAAAGCTTCAGGAAGTGGGCGATCGCCATCCAGGGCTAACCCTCACCCGTGACCCCCAAACTGTCTTGCAGGATTCTGACATTGATATTGTCTCTATTGCCTCCTATGACAATGCCCACCATGAGCAGGTGGTTATGGCTCTGGAACAGGGGAAGCATGTCTTTGTTGAAAAACCTCTCTGTCTATTTTCTGAGGAATTTCAATCCATTGCGACTGCATTAACGGCCCATTCCCATCTCCAACTCTCCTCAAATCTGATCCTGCGGCGCACCCCTCGGTTTATAGCATTACGAAACCGAATTCAGTGCGGCGATCTCGGTCAAATTTATTATCTAGAAGGAGACTATGACTATGGTCGTCTCTACAAGATCCTGACGGGATGGCGGGGGGAAATCCCCTTTTACTCCGTCGTTCACGGGGGGGCAATTCATCTCATTGATTTGCTCCTCTGGCTAACCGATAAAACCATTGATCACGTGTTTGCTTGGGGCAATAAAATTGCTACGGCAGCAACCAACTTCCGCCACTTGGATTGCGTCGTTGCCCTGCTGAAATTTAGGGATGGCACCCTGGCGAAGGTGACCGCTAATTTTGCCAGTGTCACGCCCCATCATCACAAGCTTTGCGTATATGGCACCGCAGGTTCCTTTGTCCAGAGCCATTTGGGTGCAACTTATCTAAACTCTCGCGACCCCTCTCAGCCCCCAACTCCCGTCACCGATGCCTACCCAGGCACCACAAAAGGAGATATGCTGCCAGCTTTTGTGCGTTCAATTCTGGATGGAACCGTACCGGATGTTAAGACCGCCGAGGTCTTAGCGGCGATGGCGGTATCCCTGGCGATCGAAGCCTCTCTAGCATCGGGGCAGCCAGAACCCGTGGATTACGGTTGGCTATCAGCGCCCAGATTTTCATAAATTTGACTTACGTAATGTGCAACTAATTTCTATATGAGTGAATTAATTCCCTTTGGCCGACCTCTGATTGGGGAGGAAGAGCATAATGCCGTGATGGAGGTTATGGCAGGGCCAATTCTGGTCCATGGTCCCCGCGCTTCAGAATTTGAACAAGCGTTTGCGGATTTTACCGCTGCCCCCCACGCCATCAGCGTCTCTTCCTGTACGGCGGGGATGCACTTAATTTATTTTGCCTTAGGGCTGGGAGCCGGGGATGAGGTCATTGTTCCGGCCCAGACCCATGTGGCTACCGCCCACGCTGTAGAACTTACTGGGGCGAAAGCGGTCTTCGTAGATGCCGAACTCGACACTGGCAATATTGACATTGCGGCGATTGAAGCTGCAATCACCCCCCAAACCCGCGCGATTGCCGTCGTCCATTACCTGGGGGTGCCTGTAGATATGCCCCAGGTGGTGGCGATCTCCCGTCGCCACAATCTGTTTCTGCTCGAAGACTGTGCCCTTGCCCCTGGGGCGAAAGTGGATGGGGTGCATGTCGGTTTGTGGGGAGATGCCGGGGTATTCTCCTTTTACCCGGTCAAACATATGACCACTGCTGAGGGGGGCATGATCATTCTGCGAGATGGGGAACTGGCTCAGCGCCTGCGCCTGCTCAAAGCCTTTGGCGTCGATCGCACCCATGGAGAGCGCAAGGTGCCTGGGGTCTATGACACAGTAGCTCTGGGCTTTAACTACCGCATGAGTGAGATTCATGCTGCGATCGGCATTGAGCAGGTCAAAAAACTGCCTGGTTTCTTGCAGCAACGGGCTGAAAACTTTGATGCCTTGGCCACAGCCTTGGCAGACATAACGGGTTTGCGGATACTGCCTCAACCCATGGACAGCCATCGCCACAGTTGCCACTATTGTTTGGGGGCTTTGCTGGATGAGGCAATTCAGGCAAAGCGTCCAGCCATCATCACTGAGTTGAAAGCCAAAGGAATTGGCTCTAGTGTGTATTACCCACAACCCGTCCCCCGGATGACCTATTATCGAGAAAAGTATGGCTATGACGAAAGCCGTTATCCCAATGCTGCCAGGATTAGTGATGGATTAATTGCCCTGCCTGTGGGGCCTCATCTCCAATCTGAGCAAATGGCAACCATTGCTGATGGGTTGCGGGCCATTCTAACGGGATTATTTTGACCGAATTATTTAAGTAGGCTGGATTTTAAGGCATGAGTTTGATTGAGATGGCGGGTCGCCGGGTCATGTTGATCGGGGGCGCGGGGTTTATTGGTCACAATTTGGCGCTGGAACTCAAGCGGCGGGGAGCCGAAGTTTCCATTGTGGATGGCCTTCAGGTGAATAACCTGCTTTCCCTATATACGGCCACAAATACTTTGGCGGAGCGGGAGCTTTATTTAAGCATTCTCAACGAACGTTTGGAGCTGCTGCGATCGGCGGATATTCCGGTGCACGTCGAGGATGCGCGGGATTATTTCCGCCTGGGTTTACTGTTTAGCCAGTTAAAGCCTGATGTTGTGGTGCTATTGGCAGCGGTTTCCCATGCTAGCCGTTCTAATAAAGATCCTTACCACACCTTTGATCACAGCTTTCGTACCCTAGAAAATGCTCTGGATAGTTCTCGTTCTAAGGTAGAGCATTTCATTTATTTCTCTTCCAGCATGGTCTACGGCAATTTCGAGGGCGATGCGGTTGATGAGGAAACGAACTGTAATCCTCTGGGTATCTATGGTGCCCTCAAATTTGGTGGTGAAAAGCTCGTCATTGCTTACAACCAAGTATTTGGTTTGCCCTACACCATTGTCCGTCCTTCAGCCCTATATGGGGAACGCTGCATTAGTCGACGAGTCGGCCAGGTTTTCATTGAAAATGCCATGCGTGGTCAAGGGTTAGTGATTAAAGGGGATGGCATGGACTGCTTAGACTTTACCTATATCGGAGATCTTGTTAACGGCATTTGCTGTTGTATCACCCATCCCGAGGCCAAAAATCAAGTTTTCAACCTCACTTATGGTCAAGGCCGTTCTTTGAACGATATGGCTGGCATCATCAAAGATGAATTTCCAGGCATTCAGGTTCAATATCAAGAGCGAGATTCTCTGATGCCAGAGCGAGGCACGCTAAATGTCGGCAAGGCTCGAAAGTTGATTGGTTACGAGCCTCAGTTTCCCCTAGAGGTGGGCTATCGTCACTACATTCAGTGGTATCGAGAGCTATTCGAAAGGGTTCAGACAACGCCTCACGTTACTGCTTTTCCTCAAGTTAATGAGTAGGGGAGAGCTAAGATTCATTGATTAGATCAATCTGCTGTGACGGCTCTTTGCCAAGATGTCTGGCTGGGAAATTTATTGGGATACCCGGCCTATCATGTGCCTGCTAATACTGAGTCGCTCTCGCTTGAGCAACTGCCTCATGGGCCAGCTTTTGTAGATGCCAAGGTTAGGGTCAGTCAGTTGCAGCGAGTGCATTATTTGGAGCAACTTGGTTTCCGACTGATGGACACGAATCTCCAACTCTCTTTAGAGCAGACGAGTCTATTACCAGGGTCGGTTCTAGCCGCTTGTCGATGGGCCAGTCCTCAAGATCAAGCTGAGGTGGCTGCGATCGCGGCACAGTCTTTCACTGTGAGTCGTTTTCATCTGGATCCTCAAATTCCTAATGCGATCGCCAACCAGATTAAAGCGGCTTGGGCCAGCAATTTTTTCACGGGTCAGCGGGGCGATTGGATGGTAGTCGCTGTTGTTCACGGTAAGGTAGCTGGTTTTTTGCAACTTTTAAAAGGCCGGACGAACTCCTTGATCATTGATTTAGTGGCAGTTGCCCCCAATTTTCGTGGGCAAGGATTAGGGCGATCGATGATTGCTTATGCAGCTCATCATTGCTTGCAGTCTCTTGAGAGAATACAGTTAGGGACTCAAGTGGCGAATGTTCCGGCTCTGAACTTGTATAGAAGTTTGGGCTTTCGGATTGAGCAGGCCAGCTATGTTTTACATCTCCATAGCGGGGTATCTCAGTGGAAATAGGTCGTCACAATCTGGATGAAGCGGTGGTTATCATTGCTGAGATTGGCAACAACCACGAGGGCGATATTCAGCTTGCCCGAGAGATGATTCATGCCGCAGCGGCGGCAGGGGTGCAAGCCGTCAAGTTTCAGACGATCATCCCAGAAAGACTGGTGGCGAAAAGCCAGTCTGCTCGCATTGCTCAACTGAATCGCTTTGCCTTTAGCTCCGACCAATTTGCGGATTTAGCTGCGGTTGCAGCTCAAGTGCAGGTTGAGTTTCTATCCACCCCGTTTGCACCGGAGGTTGTGCCCTGGTTAGATGACTTAGTGCCAGCGTTTAAGGTGGCTTCTGGCGATAATAATTACGCGGCCCTTTTGGCGGCGATCGCTGCCACTGGCAAGCCGATCCTGTTATCGACAGGCATGAGTACGCTGGATGATGTCAAACAGTCGATCTCAACCATTGAAACCGTTTGGCAACAGCAGGGAACGCAGGCCGATTTGGTGCCTCTTCATTGTGTTTCGGCCTATCCCACACCGGTAGAACAGGCAAATTTAGCCGCAATTCAAACCTTAGCGCACGCTACAGGTCGCCCCGTGGGGTATTCAGACCATACCCTGGGGATTGAAGCGGCTGTTGCCGCTGTTTGCTTAGGGGCACGGGTGATTGAGAAGCACTTTACCCTATCTAAAACCCAGTCTGATTTCCGCGACCATGCCCTTTCTGCCGACCCTGATGAAATGGCAGTATTAGTCCAGCGGGTGCAGCAGATACCGCAACTGTTGGGAGATGGCGTTAAGGCCATGCAGGAGGCAGAACGCCCGATTGCCGCAGCGGCACGGCGATCTATCGTGGCGCGAACTCCCCTGAAGGCAGGGCACTGCATTAGCCCAGAGGATTTGGACTGGCTTCGTCCTGGGGCAGGGCTATCACCCGGGCAAGAAAATCTGCTGGTGGGACGTTGCTTGCAGCAGTCGGTTAGCCAGGGCGAACTGTTGACGGCGGAGAAGGTGGCCTAGGATGTGTGGCATTGCAGGCTACTATGGCACGCGCCAACTTTCGCCAGCGCAAATAGATGCATGCTTGGCCTTGATGGGGCGGCGGGGACCCGATGGCCAAGATTGGATTGAGCGTCAGGTAAGTGGGAATCGGTGGGGATATTTGCTCCACGCCCGCTTACGGATTATTGATCTTGACCCTAGGGCCAATCAGCCCTTTCAGCGAGAGCATGGACACCTTTGTTTTAATGGGGAAATTTATAACTATCTAGAGCTGCGCCAGAGATTGGCTCGGGTTGGAGAACGCTTTACGACTGAAAGTGACACCGAGGTGTTGGCCGCCCTACTGGCTCAATATGGTCTAAACAAAATCGACGATTGTGAGGGGATGTGGGCCTTCGCCTGGCTGGATGACAGTGGCTTAGTACTGAGTCGCGATCGCTTTGGCGAAAAGCCCTTATATCTGTATGAAGATGCAACCGGAATCTACTTTGGTTCAGAGCCTAAGTTTATTTTTGCTCTGTTGGGGCAGCGGTTACCGATTAATGTCGACCATTTGTATCGCTACCTAGTCAATGGCTACAAGTCTCTCTATAAGCAACGGCAGACGTTTTTTTTGGGGCTGCAAGAACTCAAACCCGGCACTTGGCTCAAGGTAGACCCAGCCGGTCGTCACCAGAGCCAGCCCTATTGGCAACCTAAGTTTGACCAGTATCAAGAGAATTTATCTTTTGAAGAGGCAGTCTCTGCGGCCCAAGCCGCCCTGATCAACTCGGTACGGCTACGGCTACGGGCTGATGTCCCCATTGCCTTTTGCCTGAGTGGTGGGGTGGATTCCAATGCGTTGATTGCGATCGCCAGCCGTAAGCTCAATTACCAGGTGCATGGCTTCACCATCATGAACACCGATACTCGCTATGAAGAGCGGGATCTGGTAGAAACCACCGTACAGGAATTGGGATTAAAACACACTGCAATTCCCATCGACCATCGATCATTCTTGCCTAACCTACGGGACTTAATTCGCTATCACGATGCCCCTGTTTGTACGATCACTTACTACGCTCAGTGGCAACTGATGGCGGCTGTTGCCCAGGCTGGATACCGCGTCTCAGTCAGTGGCACCGGGGCTGATGAACTCTTCAGTGGTTACTTCGATCATCAAAACTTTTACCTCCAGGCGTTGCAAGAGGATCCCGTTGCTCAATCCCAAGCCCGCGCGAACTGGCAACGGGTCGTGGCTCCCATTGTGCGTAACCCTGTTTTGCAAGACCCAGATGCCTTCATCAAGGATCCGGCTCGGCGGGATCACATTTATCTGGACGCCGACACCTTCGCTAGCTTTCTCAAAACCCCGTGGCAAGAAGCCTTTCAAGAGGAAAACTACAGCACGGTGGTTCTCCGCAATCGCATGAATAACGAGCTTTTCCATGAGTCGGTGCCGCCGATTTTGCATGAGGATGACCTCAATGCGATGTACTTCTCTGTTGAGAATCGTTCGCCTTTTTTGGATCGGCCTTTGTTTGAACTGTGCCAATCCATTCCTAGCCGTCATCTAATTCGGGATGCTAAAGCTAAGGCTGTGCTGCGAGAGGCGGTGCGTGGACTCGCACCGGACGCCGTAGTGGACAATCCCCGCAAAGTGGGCTTCAATGTCCCGATTTTTGACTACTTAAACGTCCGAGATCCAGAGGTGTGTGATCAGCTCTTGGCAGATAGCCCAATTTTTGACCATGTTCATCGTCAACCCATTGAGCAGATGATCCGTCAACCTCACTTGCCTAACAGCCAAAGTAAATTTCTCTTCTATTTCCTCAATGCCAAGATCTTTTTAGAAGAGTTTAGCGGGGCAGCCGTTGCATGAAATGGTGCCAAAACTGTGTATTGCCCGATAGCCGCCCTAACCTCAGACTTGGGGAAGACGGTATCTGCAATGCCTGCAAAACCCACCAGACTAAACCTCAAATTGACTGGGAAGCCCGTGAACTCGCCTTTCAACAGGTGGTTGCCCACGCCAAAGCAAATACCAAGGGCTATGACTGCTTAATCCCTGTCAGTGGCGGCAAGGACAGCACCTGGCAGGTGGTGAAATGTTTGGATTATGGCTTGACGCCATTGGCCGTCACCTGGAAAACCCCAGCTCGCACGGCCATTGGCCAACAGAATCTAGATAATTTGATTGCCTTGGGGGTCGATCATATTGATTACCAAATCAATCCCCAGGTGGAAGGGCGATTCATGGTGAAGGCGTTTGAGCGATTTGGCTCAACGGCGATCCCCATGCACATGGCGCTGTTCAATATTCCCCTTACTCTAGCGGTGCGATTACAGATTCCCTTAGTGGTGTGGGGAGAGAACTCCGCCTTTGAGTACGGCAGTCAAGATGAAGCATTAATGGGGTTTAAGCTTGATCGTCGTTGGCTGCAAAAGTATGGGGTCACCCACGGGACAACCGCTGAAGATTGGTTGTCAGCAGGCTTTAGCCGACGAGAGCTAACCGCTTATTTGGGTCCTGACCAAGACGCTTTAGAACACCAGGGATTGCGGGCTATATTTCTGGGCTACTACTTCCCCTGGGATCCCGAAACCAGCCTGTCTGTCGCTACAAAAAACGGGTTTCAGTTTGCCCAGGGAGCGGCCCGTACTGGCTACTATGACTATGCTGATATTGATGATGACTTTATTTCACTCCATCACTGGATGAAATGGTACAAGTTTGGCTTCACGCGCCTGTTTGACAATCTTTCTTTGGAAATTCGCAATGGGCGTATGACTCGCGATCGCGCCCTCGCCATTATTCAAGAAAAAGGGGATCAAACTCCCCATCAAGACATCGACAAGTTTTGCCAGTTTGCCAACATCTCCCGTCAGCGGTTCTTTGAAATTGCTGAGACCTTTCGCAATCCTGACATTTGGCAACAGCGATCGGATGGGGTTTGGATGATGCCTGATTTTTTGCTTGACACTTGGAAGTGGCAATGAAGTTTGAGCCCAAAGACCCCCCCCGGCGCTTTACCGTAGGAAATTCAGTTCAGTTTGAGATCAAAGATTGTGGCGATCTGTACTTAGAGCCGGATGAGCAGGTCACGTTTATGACGGCATCGGGTGCTGAGTATGATGTCGCAGCTAAGGACTGGGGTTTTTATGCCACACCCAGTTTAAATGGGCGTTTGCAGCAGTTTGGATTGCGGGGCGTTTTGATTCGGAATCGGGGTACAGGACGCTATTTTGTCTTGTTGGTAGAGGTAGGAAAGGAACCACTTTTTGATGCCTATTGTGAGCAGGAAAACCTGGCAGTGATTGCCTGGCTGGACAATACCGAGGCGTTGGATAGTCTGGCAGCAGCTTTGGGTCAGTTGCATGGTTAAGCCAACATTACATTGCCCCTGCGAGGGCCGCTACTTAGAGCAGACGTTTCAATACGATGCTCCGCCAGTAGGAGAAACTGCCTTTGATCTAGGAGAGCAGGTATATCACCGTTCCTACGATCGCTGTAATCTATGCGAACACTGGTTTGGGCATCACACTCTAGATTTATCGAGTTTATACACCAAAGACTATGTAGACGCGACCTACGGCGGCATGGCAGGAATGGCCAAGCGCTTGGCCAAAATTTTAGCGCTGCCCCCGGAACGCTCTGACAACGCTGGTCGAGTGGCTTATATTCACGCTTTCGTTACGCAGCACTTTCCAGACAGTTGTCAGCGTCAGCGACTCTTAGACGTTGGCGCTGGTATTGGAGTCTTTCCCGCTGCCATGAAATCTTCAGGATGGCAGGTCATCGGTGTGGAGCCCGATCCTCGTACTGCAAGGCATCTACAAAACAATGTCGGTATTCAAGCCTTGTCAGTTGACTTATTAACGCTGTTACCTGAACAAATCGGTTTATTTGATCTGATTACTTTCAATAAAGTCTTAGAGCATGTTGAAGATCCAGTAGCTCTATTAAGCCATGCCCGGTGTCTACTCAAACCGCAAGGATACTGCTATGTGGAACTGCCAGATGTCTTAGCAGCTATTGAGGGTCCCAGACGAGAAGAGTTTTTTATTGAGCACCACCACGTATTTAGCCCAACTTCCATGGTTCTGCTGGCTGAACGTGCAGGGTTTCAGTTAGTTACCTTAGAACGCTTGCGAGAGCCTAGCAATAAGTTTAGTTTGCGTGGTTTCTTTCATAAGCAAGGTTTGGGAGATTAGGCATGAATTGGTGGACTCGCACAGCCTCCTTAGCTACACCTACTCAAGTCCAATCAGAATCTTGGTCCTATACTCCCCCCCATGCCGCACCCCAAACCTTTGAACTGAAGGTGCGTACTGGCAAACCGCTTGATGTCATGGGTCTAAAGCAGACAACCCTTGATGAGCTACGAGATTATGCTGCTTTCTTAGCGCAAACTGCCCAACAACTATATGCCCAGGATGTTGCCAAAAAAGAGGTTAAGCAATGCCCTTGCTGTCACACCCCCACCACGACTTCAGCAGAAGTTCTGAGAATATTTGATGTTGCTTATGTGCGTTGTTCCGCCTGTGGCCACGTCTTTATCGGTGCCCAGCCCGATTCACAGCAGGTTACTGATTTATTTGAAGCTTCGGCTGACCATAGCCAAATTTATATTGATCCAGAAACATTAGAAGTTCGATTGACCCAGGTTGTCGCACCTAAAGTGAACTGGGTCTTAGAAACTTATCAGCAGGTGATTGGGGAGAGCCCAACAACATGCATTGATGTGGGGGCTGGCGGCGGTCACTTTGTTGCGGGTATGCATCGCCAAGGTATCAAGGCTAGGGGCTTTGAACTCAGTCATGCATCCCGTGCTTTTGCGAAGCAAGCGTTTGATTTAGAGTTGGTCAGTGAAGATTTCTTGGCTACTGACAACAACTCCGTGGATATCGTAACCATGTGGGGGCTATTAGAGTACACTCCCGAACCTCGTCAGTTTCTGGAAAAAGCCCGTAAGCTTTTGCAACCCAAGCATGGACTTTTAGTTGTTGAAGTTCCACGATTTGATGCCTTAGGGACCATCGCTCAAGCTGAAAATCCCAAAAATATTGCTCGGCATATGGACCCCACATCGCACCTCAATTGCTTTTCTGATAGCTCCCTTGCGACTGCACTGGTTGAAACGGGTTTTCGACCCGTCGCTGTTTGGTATTTCGGCATGGACGCCTACGAACTTTTAGTGCAGTTGGCCATACGCCTTAATAACCCGGAAATTCTTGAAGATTGCGGAGATATGATTCCAGCTTTGCAAGCTTCTTGTGATGCGGGTCGCCAATGCGATGATCTGATCATGGCAGCTATACCCGAAGCTTAATGGCTGAGTTCAATCCTCTTTTCATATTTGGTGTCGCCCGTTCAGGTACTAATCTTTTAGCTCGAACAATTAGTGCCCATCCCCAAGCAGTGGTTGTCCTTGACCCATTAATGCCTCTGTTTAAGGCGTGGCGCAATCTTTCTGTAGAGCCTGCTGTCCAGGTTCTACAGAAAGACTTTGATCCTCAGTGTCCATTCCAAGATTTTTATTTTGACGCCGCTGGCGCGACATTTCTTGATGCTGTTTTAAATGCGCCTAGTAACCTGCCTCTGAGGTTGAGCCTAGATCTTAAAACAGCTATTTTTGAGAGGACTTCTCTAGAAAATTTGAAGTTAGCCAATGCCTTAAAAAACTTAGAAGGTCAGACAATCAAGGAAGCATTTGGATCAACCCTAAACATCATTCATGACTATGCAGAGTGGGTAGATAAAAGTCATCTAAATTGGGTTGGATTGAAGGAGGTTTGGGCTGTCGAGTTTGTTAAATCTTTAGCCGAGGCTTTTCCCAAGGCAAAGTTTCTGGTAATTCACCGTGATCCAAGGGCTGTTGTAGCATCCTTGATAGCGTTGACAAAACAAGATTCAACTCAAGCGGCTCATACTATTAGCTATATGCGTCACTGGCGAAAACAGGTCTCTTTGACGCATTGGTTTACTGAGGATTCTACTATTTCTCCAAAACTTTTATCACTCCGATACGAGGATCTAGTTGCTGATCCCATAACTTGGTTTACGAAGATTGGTCGTTTTTTAAATCTGGAGAATCTTGCTTTTGCGTTGACTGATCGACGTGATGAAAAGTGGCATGGCAACAGTAGCTTTGGTTTTAGCACTGGCATAAACCCTAATGCTGCTAAGCGCTGGCGACGTTACCTGCCACTGAATTTGCAAGCTACTGTAGAGTTTCATTGCGCTCCCGAAATGGCTATGTTGGGCTACATTCGTACTACAACTGGACATGTGCCATTGAAAAGTATTCGAAATTGCATATCTGATGCTGACCGAGACCCTGGCAAGTGGCGCAGCGACTCTGGTGATGTGGACGCAGACTTTGCCTGGGAGTTGCATCGTTGGGAGCTTCTAAGGCATCGATCTAAAGATGCCCAGAAGATTCGTCGCTGTTTTCTGTTTGAGTCCGTTTATGAAAAGCTACTCCAAATTAATGCGGGAGCTTTGTTCAAAGATTGGGAAGTGATGGCATGAGTGAGCAATTTTCTTACCAGGACTATGTGAATGATGATGCCTTTCTAGAAAGCTACAATGATTATCAGTCTCGCTATTCTGAGCGCGTCCGCGAGAGTGATAAAGTAATCATTAATCTTGTTAAGAAAGTTATTTCAGAACATCCCAACAATAATCCAACTATTCTTGATATTGGCTGCTCTACAGGGAACCTATTGCTGCATTTGAACAACTTGGTTCCTAAAGCTAATTATGTTGGCGGCGACTTGGCAGAATCTTCTTTAGAGGTTTGCCGTAATAACTCTGCCCTAAAAGATATTCAGTTTGAGCAGCTTGATATTACAAACTTGCCTCGCAATCAATATGACATTGTTATAGTCAATGCGGTTTTCTACATGCTTGACCACATGCAGTATGAGCAAGCATTAAAAAGTATTGGAAATGCCCTGAATTCAGGGGGCTCTATGATTGTTTATGACTTTGCCCATCCCTTTGAGCATCAAAATCTTGTAATCAATGAAACGAGCCTGATGCACCCTAATGGCCTGAGGCTGTGCTTCCGTCCGATGAAATTTATTGAAGAGAAGATGTTAATGGCAGGCTTTGAGAAACCATGTTTCAATCCTTTTGAGATTCCAATTACATTGCCTAAGCCAGAGTTTGATCAGGAAGTTGTAACCTACACGACTGAGAGTGATGAGGGTCGCCTGATGTTTCGCGGAACCTTATATCAGCCTTGGTGTCATATCGTTGCACGTAAAGCTTAGAGGCAACCCAAAACCCAGGGCCTAATTGGCCTAATTCCTGCTGGCTTCCATGGGACGTTTCGACTCAAATTAGGTGGATTTTTTGACTAGTTGGCGATCGCTAATTCAAGATCTCTGCGCAACGCCTACTGCCGTAGTTGCAGATGGCAACGATCATTTGTTTGACCGAATTGCGCAAGAGATCCCCTTAGATATTATTCGCGTTCCCAGTGGAGCTGAGTACAACGGTTGGGTTGTTCCCAAGAACTGGCGAGTAAAGCGAGCCAAACTTTATCGCGATGGTGTGGAGGTTTTTGACGGTACAGCACACACCTTAGGAGTCGGTTATTACTCTCATTCCTTTACGGGCGCTCTCTCTTGGGAAGATTTAAAGCCCTATCTAGTTACCAATCCCGATTTGCCCGAAGCCTACATGTTCCATTGCATGTGGCAATATCGCCCTTGGTGCGCAGAGTGGCGACTGTCCATTCCCTACCGCATCTATCAGACTTTAGGGCCAGGGCAGTACCGCGTAGAGTTAGAGACTGAATACGAAGATGGCGAGATGCTGATGGGGGTTAGCCATAAGGCTGGTCAGACCGATCAGACTGTTGTTTTTAATTCCAATAACTGCCACCCCCACATGGCCAATGACGGCTTTGCGGGCACTGCCGTCCTAATTCGTTTATTTCAGTGGTTGGCAACTCAGGATACCTATTACTCCTACCGTCTAGTCATTGCCCCTGAACACTTAGGCAGTGTTTTTTACCTCAAAGGGTTACCTGCCGAAGACATCGACAATATGGTCTGCGGTGTGTTCGAAGAGATGCCTGGTACAGCAGGGGCAATCAAGGCGACTTCGACTTTCTTTGGGGGGCATATGCTCGATCAAGCCTTTGCCAACGCCCTGCACCATTACAGCAAGGCCCATGAACTCGTGCCCTGGCGAAAAGGAGCAGGGAATGATGAAACCGTGTGGGAAGCTCCTGGCTATGAAGTGCCCTTTGTGGAGATGACCCGCTGCGAAGATCAGTTTGCTCCTTTTCGGGAATATCATTCCAGCTTGGACACCCCTGAGTTAATGGATCCAGCGCAGTTAGATGAAATGTTGCGGGTCTTGCAAAAAGTTGTGGAAGCCCTAGAGCAGAATGTTACTGTCCAGCGGCGCTTCGACGGCTTAATCTGCCTTTCTAACCCCCAATATGATCTTTACATGGAGCGCCCCGATCCATCTGTGACTAAGGATTTGGAAGCTGATGCTGAGAAGTGGGGGCACTTGCTGGATTGCCTATTTCGCTACATGGACGGCAATATGACTGTGCTGGACATTGCTCAGCGTCACGGTCTGCCTTTTGATCGCCTACGTCGATATCTGGGCCGCTTTGAAGAGAAAGGACTGGTTACATTGCGGCGAGCCAAAATTCTCCGTACTCCGCCCCAACGGATGACCCTATGATCACGATTATTGATAGCGATATCGCCAATATTGGTTCTGTCATAGCAGCCTATCGCCGCCTCGGCATCGCCACCACGACCACCACAGATCCTAAGACAGTTGCTACGGCTACGGCTCTCGTGCTGCCTGGGGTAGGTGCTTTTGCCGATGGCATGGAGAGCCTGCGGCACAAGGATTTGGTGCAGCCCATTCTGGATGCGGCAGCAGCGGGTGTGCCTATCTTGGGCATTTGTTTGGGTATGCAACTCTTGGCCGAAGTGAGTGAAGAATTTGGTGAGCACCCAGGGTTAGGGCTGATACCTGGGCGGGTTATGCCCCTACAACCTGTCCAGGCTAACGAGCGGGTTCCTAATATCGGCTGGTGTGATGTCACGCTGAAACCAGAGTCACCGCTTTTTGCCAGTATGGGATCGGTTGAGACGTTCTATTTTGTGCATAGCTACTCCCTGAATTGCACGAATAGTCAGCACGCCATAGGCACGATGCCCTTTGGTGCAACCCCTGTAACCGTTGCGGTTGCTCACAAAAATGTGTTTGGCGTTCAGTTTCACCCTGAGAAAAGTCAGGATGCAGGGCTAAAACTGTTGTACAGCTTCTCTTTAAGAATCTAGTAATTAAGCTCAATTGAGCAGTCAAAGTCTAGAACCCAAGGGATTTCTTAGTGGATTAGAAACAATGAAGAAATTTGATGCAAAAGTTTATTGGCAAAATAAGTCATCGTCATATATTGACACTATGGATAGTAGCTATCAGCTTAATAGGCTTGAGATGATAGCTGCTTTACTCAAGGATGTGTCTATTGATGTACGAGTTCTTGATTTTGGCTGTGGTGACGGTGTTATGGGTGAAGCTGTTTTAGGCGCAGGAGGTCATGTGTCATGTCTCGATATTGATGAGATGATGATTAAGTCAACTCAAGCACGTCTAAGTGGACTTAATATAGATAAATCAATCAGCCAATATTCAGTTGTATGTGGAGGCGTGGAACAATTATCTCAGTATTCAGAAAATGAATTTGACTTGATATTAGCACTCAATGTTCTTGCATATATGTCTCCGGATGAGGAGAAGAAGTTTTATAGCGAATCACGACGGATTCTCCGACCTGGAGGAAATCTTGTGATTACTCATTCAAATGAATTATTTGACTTGTTTACTTTCAATAAATACACAGTTTCATTCTTTCAAAGACACTTTTCTGATTATGAATGTATGGATGAAATCGGTTCTTTGCTTGTTCACCCTGACTTGCCTGATAGGCGGCCACTTCCAATACGTGAAAATCCACTGAGTTATAAGCTTAGTGGTGCAGAAAAGTCCTGCAACCCCTTTGAATAGGTGAGTCTCATTTG
>ERZ1740060.90-NODE-90-length-79379-cov-5.913658_pt1 | contig 79379 bp, 75 predicted proteins | sample MGYA00581743_ERZ1740060 | MGnify/ENA primary metagenome ERZ1740060 (study PRJEB43018, sample SAMN04849235) | marine metagenome | isolation source: floating plastic debris | place: Pacific Ocean | collected 2008-08-27 | study: EMG produced TPA metagenomics assembly... | reverse complement strand
TTTCCATACGAGCACGGCCACAACGGTGGAGATGAAGTAGGGAAAAAGGATCAGCGAGCGAGCCAGACTGCGGAACCACATGTTCTGATGCAGCACCAGTGCCATGCCGACACCGAACAGGATTTGCAGGGACAGCGTGCCGATCGTCCAGATCAGCGTGGTTGCGAGTGAAGACCAGAAGGTGCCTGTCGCCAGCAGTTCAGCATAATTGCCCAGGCCGACGAAATCGCCCTGTAAGGTCGGTGTGAAGATGGAAAAGAATGACAGGTAGATGGCCGAGAGCAGCGGATAAACGATGACCGCGCAAAACACGACAACCGTCGGCGCGATCAGCATCACGCCGAGCATGGCGTAGCGCCGTTCGAGAAGTGTTCCGGAGGTGGTGGCCATAATTCGCTTTCAGAAGGGTCCACCGCCCCTCACGCTCACGCGCAAGGGGCGGTCAAAACCTTGGTGTGTTGGATCGAGGCGTTAGCCGTTGACAATTGCTTCGATGGCCATCGAAGCATCGCTCAACGCCGTGTCAACATTGTCGCCGTTGATCACCACCTTCTGAACCAGTTCGGAGATCACATTTGATCCGATAATCTCACCAGCTTTTTCATTCGACTGATGTTCGGCGCTTTCATAGCCAAGATTGAAACCACCAGCGGCCGATTCAGCCATCAGCGCCACTTCGTCAGAGTAGCTCTGGATGATATCGTTGTCCTGATACATCGGATTGTTGTTGATCGACTGAAGCACAGGCAGAACGTGGCCTGGTGCTGCGTGCAACTGTTTGATGTAACCTTCCGGATCGAACAGGAAGGCGGCAAATTGCTTGGCCGCATCGATGTTCTGCGACTGCGCCGGGATGAAGACCGACGGGAAGTCGTTGAAGGTCCAGGGCGCCACATCTGTGGAGATGCGCGGATAACGCACACACGTCACATGGTCGGCGATGCCCGGGTTCTGTGCATTAACGTTGGCCAGGACACGGCCGGTGTAGATGCCGGTTGCGGTGGCGCCTGACACAAACGCCGTCAGGCTTTCGCCCCAGGAGTAGTTGGTAGCACCGGGTGGGCAGAACTCACGCATCTCGCGGTAGAATTCCAGCGCGTTGCGGGTGCCTTCATTGTCGATAGCAACCTCAAGGTCCGGCGAGAAGACCTGGCCACCGGCCTGATGGATGAAGCCGATAAAGATCAGCGAGGTCATGGAGTTGCGCCCATAAGGAAGGGGTGCCCCAAACAGACCACCGGTCTGCATGGCGGAAACGGCAGCGCGCAACTCATCCCATGTTTCCGGCGCACTATCGATGCCGGCTTCTTCCATCAGGTCTCGGCGGAGCCATAGCATGTTGGCCGCGGAGTTTCCGATGCCGGTACCGCAATAATTGCCGTCGGCAGCGCGGTACACATTGTTCGCGCCGGCGAAGTAGTCATCGGAACCAATGGCCTCAATGACGTCGTTGAACGGCTCAAGCAGGCCGTTGGCGTAATAAGACTGAACCGCAAAAGACGGCAGGTGAGTCACGATGTCCGGCACTTCACCAGATGAGAAGGCCGCAGCAAGCTGGGGCGCATAACCTTCATCCGACGTGGTCTCGAACTGAACGTCGATACCGGTCGCTGCTTTGAAGTTGGCAATCTGCAACTCATAGGCTTCCACCTGGGCCGGTGCGGCTTGCGGCGACCACCAGCGCAATGTCACATCACTCTGTGCGCGAGCGATGCTAAACGGCGCGGCTGCAAAAGCTGTTGACGCGGCCAACCCCTTCAGTGCGGTGCGACGCGAAATTCCCCTCTTCGTCGTCCTATTATTGATCATGATGACCTCTCCCATCTTGCCAAAAGTTCACATAGCGAACGATTGTGCGATAATTCACATAAGGGGCAAGGAGTGCAAGTGGTTTTCCGCATTTCTTCACCTCACATGCTGTCGGGAGGTATGCTAGGAGGACCGACCGAGTCACTGGCGGGGCTTTGGAACAAGAGACGAACCAACGAGACTGGAGGGGTTGATGGCGGCGAAGTCGAAAGCAAAACAATCTGGCGAAAGCGTTGAGGATGCTGGTGAAAAGTCCAAGCTCGCCGAGGCGCCCGTTGGTCTTATGACGGCCTCTCCCGACGAGGTCGATGACAACAATGCCACGAACTCCCGCGATTATGTGAGCTCATTGGCGCGCGGACTTGATGTGCTGCGCGCCTTCAACCAGACACGCCGGAAAATGACCCTTTCTGAGGTCGCCGCTGAGACAGGCAACACCCGTGCCGGCGCCCGGCGCATCTTATTGACGCTTGTTCGCGAAGGTTATGCGGTGGCCGATGGTCGGCTATTCGACCTCACGCCAAAGGTCTTGGAACTGGGGTTCTCCGTCCTCTCCTCCAAAGGCACCTGGGACATTGCGCGCCCCTTCATTGAGCATCTGTCTGAAGAAACACGCGAGAGTGTTTCCGCCGCCATTCTGGACAAATATGACGTGGTCTATGTCAGCGGTACGCAGGCCCACCGTGTGATTTCCGTCGGGATCACTGTTGGTCGGCGCTTCCCGGCCCACGCCACAGCGACGGGGCGCGTCTTGCTGGCAGGTCTGCCGGAAGAGCAATGGCCGGAAATGCTGCGCGTCATCCCGCTTGAGCCGGTGACGGAACGCACGGTGACCGATCGCTCGCAGTTCCGCAAAATCCTTCAGGGCGTGCGCGAGCAAGGCTGGTCCCTCGTCGATCAGGAACTCGCGACGGGCCTGATGTCGCTTGCCGTCCCGCTTTACCTCTCTTCAGGGCTGATGGTGGGTGCCGTAAACGTCGGCGTTCCGACGCTGCGCATGTCGCCAGAAGAGATGGTTGAGGACCTTCTGCCCAAGCTTCAGGAAACGGTGACCAACATCACCCTCGCGCTGCGGCGTTAGACGAGGTCTGCAAATCGGCTCGGCGAGAATCGCTCTATGTCGATGTTGGGAACACGCCCAAGGGCGATATCGGCCGCCAAACGACCGACCAGGGGTCCAAGCGTGTAACCGGCGTCTCCGGGCAGTGCCATGACGACACGGTCGGTTTTTGGCAATCGACCGATGATGGATGCACCATCGGTTGTCGTGTTCATGCCGGCCCAGGTGCGGATGACGCGCAGACCGCCGATGGCCGGCGCCAGTTTGGCCGCCAGGGCGACATTGCCCAACATTGATTCTGCGCGCACTTTTGGCGGAACGCCCCTGCCCTGATCGCTTGCCGCCCAACCACCTCCGATGACGATCTGCCCGGTCCCAAACTGTTTCAACGTGATCGAGCGTTCCGCATGCTGGACCAGATGTGAGATCGCAATGGTCGATGGCTCGGTGATGTTCATGTGAAGCGGCTCGGCAGCCGAAGGAACCGTAATGCCAAACGGTGCTGTCAGATCTGCGCTGCCCCAGGCAGCCGCAAGCAAAACCTGATCGGCGTGAAAGCTGCCATCTGATGTGTGGGCGGTAACGCCATTGCTGCCCTCATCGAGCGCGTCCACAAAAACTTTGCGCCGCGCAACCCCGCTGGCCTCAGCCAGTTGGCGCAGGCGCTGATTGGCAATCAGTGGATTGAGCTTGCCTTCATCGTGGCAGATTTCCGCACCAACGATCTGAGGTCCGAGCCAGGGCGCGAACCTTTCAAGCTCCGTGCGTTGAAGGATATCGACTGATAGGCCCTGCGCCGTTTCCCGCTCGGCTTTTTTTTGGAGAAAGGCGAGTTGTTCCTCGCTTTCGGCAAGCATCAGCCCACCTTTGCGCACCAGCTCGACGCCGCCAAGCTCGCCGTCCATCTCAACCCAGGTGTCGGCAGCCTGTTTGTAGAAGGGCAGCGCGGCCTCAACATTGGGCACCTGATCGGGATAAAGGCGCATGAAGCGGCTTTGCATCTGCACATGCAGGGACCCAGCATTGGCATCGGAACCGGCATTGGTTGCCGCGTCCAAGACAGTCACCCGCGCGCCCTGTTCGGCTAGGCGAATGGCTGCCACTGTGCCGGTGACGCCGCCACCAATGACCAGAATGTCACTGGGCGGCATCCGCCACCTCGGTCACGTCACTATCCTCTGCGGCCATCGCCTCTTCAGCGGCCAGGATGGCAGAGATGGGAACCGGCTTGATCGGCACGCGCGGTGCAAAGAAGCTGAGATCATCAATGGCCTGGTCCGTGGCCTGAGACACGATACGCGCCGCCACGGGCCCGCAATAGCGGCCCTGCCACCGGCCCATGCCAACCCGTGTTGCCCGCTTGAGCGTACCTACATGCCCCGGCTTGGTGGCCAGGCCAGCGCGGACATCGCCGAGTGTCAGTTCCTCGCAGCGGCAGATAACAGTGTCGCTGGGCAGCGCGGTCGTGTCGGCGGGCGCGATGTCGTAAAGCGTCCATAGGTTTTTCTGGAAGGCTCGGTGCTTGGTGAGCCCGCTTTGCTTAGTTTCCAGATCGGACTCGGATGCATACCCGCAGGCAGACGCAGCATGGCTGCCAGCGATTTCACCTTCCAGTCGAGCGGCCGGCGCTCCGCCAAGACCGGTGCAATCGCCAATGGCGTAAAGTCCCGGAACGCAGGTCTCCATCACCTTGCTTTTATCGCAGCGCAGATGCCCCATCGCCGGATCGTAGTGCATTCGGGCACCCAGCAGACGCAGAATTTCATTCTGTGGTTCAAAGCCGGCATTCATGCACAGCGCGTCGATCTGAACCGTCTGCTTGCGCCCAACCCTGCCAACAAAGGTGGCGGCCAGCCCATCACGCTCCTGGGCGATCTCGGTCAGCTCCGTTGCGTTATGGACCTTGATACCGCGCTTACGCAGGTCCGCCAGCATCCGAAGACCCTGGATTGTCAGCTTTGGATCGGCAAGCGCCATTGCCAGGGCGTTGAACGGCTTGCTGATGGCGGCGGGAGCGCGCTCGGCAATGAACACGATCTCGGCGCCACCTTTGGCAAGCTCCAGGGCAACCTGAACGTTGAGTGGACCTGACCCGCACACGGCAATTCGCTTGCCCGGCAGTGTCTGATAGCTGCGCCACAACGTCTGTGCGGCACCGGTGGTCATCACACCGGGCAGCGTCCAACCCGGCACCGTCACTGGCCGCTCATAAGCGCCGGTGGCAACGATGGCGGTTTTCGGCTTGACGATGACCGGCTGACCATCGCGGTGGCCAAGGAATACCAGCCCATCAAAAGCGCCCCACAGCTCAACGCCGGAGATTAGGTCCGCGCCGGAGGCCCGGGCCTGCGCCACCAACTTTGCGCCATCGGCCTGCTGTTGATCGAGAATCGTGTGGTCAGCCGCCTGCTTGTAATATTGCCCGCCGGCCACCTTTCGCTCATCGAGCAGGACAACGCTGGCGCCTGCCTCGGCAGCAGCAGCAGCGGCTGACAGACCACCGGCGCCACCTCCGATCACCAACACGTCGGGGGATAGGTGGAGCGGATCGCTGGTCTCTTGCTGATCAAGCGCTCCGAAGGCCGGCAAGGCAACCTGACGCTCTACCTCAAATCCTTCTTCCACACGGGTCATGCAGGCGCGTGTGTTGGGCGCGCCATTGACGGTGACCAGACAGTCCTGGCAGACGCCCATACCGCAGAAGATCCCGCGCTCAGCCTCCTTGGCGGTGTCACGAAACGCGCGAACGCCAGCCTCGGTCAGAGCAGCTGCAAGGCTTTTACCTTCAGGCGCCGTGATCTCCTGCCCTTCAAAATGGAAGCGTTTGACGCCCATCAGCCATCATCCCGAAGAAGCTTGTCGCGTTCAGCGATGAGCCTTGCCACCGCACCGGCACGCCATTTGGCGCGCTCAGGCAGGTCGTCAACGGCAATGTGCTGGCGTCGTTGCATGTCGATGCTATCCACCAGTGCCGAGTTCCAATCGACGATTTCGCCGCGCGCCTCGCCAATGCGTTTGTACGCCGGGCCCATGCGGGCAGCATGGGCTTTGATTCCGCCTGGTGTATTGAGTTCTGCCGTCTCGAATGGGCCGGACAGCGCCCATCTTGGGCCGAGCCCCATGCGCATGATGGCATCGATGCCATCGGCATCGGTTACGCCTTCATCAACCAGGCGATAGGCCTCACGCAGAACAGCGCTTTGCAGACGGTTGAGCACAAATCCCTCAATCTCTTGGCCAAGCCCGACCGTTTCAAACCCCAAGTCTCGGAAGAGTTTGCCGGCCGCGCTGACGGCCTCAGGTGCCGTACCCGGCGCTGGGACGAGCTCTATGATCCGCAGCACGGCAGGGGGATTCACCGGATGGGCGACGAGGCAGCGTTGCTGCTCGGCCTCATCAGGAACGATCTGCGACATGGTGATGGCCGAGGACGCCGTAGCCAGCACAGTGCGCTTATCTGTTCGTGCCAAGAGGTCCTGAAAGATGGTGCGTTTGGCGTCGACGTTCTCTGGACCGCACTCCAGGACCATGTTGGACAAGGAGACCGAATCGGCGGGTTGGTCCACCACATCCACGGACCCGTGCTTGCCTCTCGCAAGCCCGGCCAGTTCGATGGCTGACTGTTGGCCTGCCAGCCCATCTAGAACCGCTGCCCGGCGCTCAGCGTCGGGGTCAACCAGTGTCACGGCGGCGCCTGCGTCGCGGAAGGCAGCTGCGAAAGAAAGGCCAATCGAGCCGGCTCCCAGGATCGTCACCCGTCGCGATTTTTGAGTTTGATCTTGCATGAGTTCACATAACGCACAAGTGTGCGCACTAGGCAATTGCGAATTCTGCCCCCTTACTGCGGGCGGGTGTCGCATAAGTGGAGGGTTCTGGGATGGAACACAACAAACCCCTTTCTGGCAGGCTTGCGGTGGTCACGGGCGCCGCTGGCGGTCTTGGCCGCGCCATCGCGACAAAACTGTCTGATTCAGGCGCCGAAATCGTCGCTGTCGAATTGCCCGCCGCGCTTGATCGCCTACCAACCAACTGGCGTGCCGAGCCCATCGATCTTGGACAAGACAACGCCGCAGATGCGTTGGGCGCGCTCGCTGAGCGGCTGCACAAGGTGGACATCGTCGTCGCCAATGCCGGTGTCGTGCCGCCCTGGCGAGGGGTGGATAGCCTGGACCTTGTCGAATGGGACAGGGTGATGCGGATCAATGTGTGGGGCATGGCCGCGACCATCGGCGCCTTCACCGGGGCCTTGGAACGGTCTGGCCATGGCGCGGTCGTCGCGATGGCCTCCATAAATGGCTACAGAGCCCACCCCAAACAGGTGCTCTACACCGCCTCCAAACACGCCGTGATTGGTGTGATTCGTGCCGCTGCCCTGGACCTTGGCGCCCGCAACATACGCGTCAATGCGCTGGCACCGGGGCCAATTGCCACGGATGCTCTGATGGGTCGCCTCTCCACGCGCCATGAACAGGGGGGGCCATCGCCAGAAGAGGCGATGGCCGCCTTGCAGGCAGAAGCTGCTCTAGGACGGATTGCCACCGAAGCGGATGTGGCCAATGCGGCTCTTTTCCTTGCTTCGGAAGCATCGGGGGGAATGACCGGCGTGGTGCTGCCGGTCGAGGCGGGGTTGTCCTAACCGAGCGGCTTCCAGCCGTGCGATGCCAAGATGTCATGGCTGGCCTTAATGTCGCCATCGGGGTCAGCGCCGTCGGCCAGTGCATCGGTGATGATCTCAAGTACGGTCACACCATCATAGCCGATGTCCTTGAGAGCCTGCGCGGTCGCGCCCGGCTCGACTATGCCGGTTCCCAGCTTGTCATGCTTGAAATCGTCATAGCCTGAGTCGGAGATGTGCACGTTTTTAACCAGGTCGCCGAGCATGCGAATGGCTTCTGCCGGGTCTTCTTTGATGAAGGCGCTGTTGCAGACGTCAAAGTTCACGCCCACTTCCGGTCCGATCAGGGCAGCCGTGTCGGCCATGTCTTTGGCGGTCGGCAGATAGGTGAAGGGCACATTTTCCAGGAGCAACTGAACGCCGGTTCCTTTGGAGTAGGCAATCAGCTCCTTCATGCCTTCGACAAACCAATCCAGCATCCACTGGTGTGGAGGGTTGATCAGGCTGTTCACCGGGCCAGGAATGGCCACAACATAGGGACACTCCAATTCGGCAGCAAAATCGATGGCTTCCTTATACCGGTCGAGCGTGTAGCTTCGCATCAGGCGGTCCACACCATTGGGATTGTTGTCCAAGAGCGGATAGCAGAAGCTGCTGACATGACCGCCCTCGCCATTGAGCCAAGCCTTGTAGTCCTTCCGGTCGGCCACGGTCAGCTCCCGCGGCCAGCAATGGGGCGGGAAGATCATCAACTCGTAGGTGTCGTAGCCCAGCGACTTGAGATGTTTCAGGGCATCAAGCCCACCGTGCGAATAAAGAAACGGGAAGGTGCTGGCAGCAACACGAAGCGACGACATGAACGGACCTTTCGGCTTGTCTGGGTTCCTGCGCCATGTTCAAATAGCGCACACATGTTACTATAACGCACGATCCATCGCGATCAATCGCCTTTTCCAACAGGTTCAAATCAGCAATGCCCGCTCAATTATTCACGCCCTTCTCCATGCGAGGGCTTACGGTTTCTAACCGTGTTGTCGTCTCCCCCATGTGCCAATACGCCGCCGAGAAGGGCGTGCCCGGTGACTGGCATTTTGTTCATCTTGGCCAATTCGCCATGTCGGGGCCAGGCACGGTCATTGTCGAGGCGACCGGCGTTGAGCCAGAGGGTCGGATCACGCCTGGATGCACCGGCCTATATGATGACGCGACCGAACAGGCCTTTGCGCGGATCATCGGTTTCATGAAGTCGGTCAGCGATGTGCGCGTCGGCATCCAGCTCAGCCATGCTGGGCGCAAGGGCAGCACGGTCGCCCCTTGGGAAGGCGGCGGATTGATAGAAGGCGAAGGCGCTTGGATCACCGATGCGCCCTCTGCGGTTCCCTACCTGCCTGGTTGGCCCGAACCGCGTGCGATGGACGCCGCCGCGCTTGAGCGCGTGCAAAACGCCTTTGTCGATGCGACGAAACGGGCTGATCGAGCCGGGTTCGACGTCATCGAACTGCATGCTGCCCACGGATACCTGCTGCATGAGTTCCTCTCGCCGATTACCAACACGCGCACCGACCAGTATGGCGGCTCGCTGGAAAATAGGATCCGCTACCCGTTGGAGGTGTTCAAGGCCGTTCGGGCAGCCTTCCCGGACGACAAGCCCATCATCGTGCGGCTTTCGGCCACCGATTGGATCGAGCGCGGCTGGGATATGGAAGGCTCATTGGCGTTTTGCCGGGCACTGAAAGAGGCGGGTTGCGATATGGTCGATGTGACCTCCGGCGGACTCGACCAACGCCAGGAGATAACAACCGGCCCCGGCTATCAGGTCGGATTTGCCGAAACCATTCGCAACGACGTTGGCATGCCTGTGATGGCAGTGGGTCAGATCACGCAACCCATTCAGGCCGAGACCATCATCGCGACAGGTCAAGCCGACATGGTGGCGCTTGCGCGTGGTATGTTGTGGGACCCACGCTGGACGTGGAAGGCGGCCGTCGAGCTGCGCGCAGAGCTCCCCCTCCCCGCGCCCTATGCACGCTGCAACCCCGCCCTTGCGGCCACACCTTTCGTCAAAAGGAGCGAGCGATGAGCGACCTTGTTGGAAAAACGGTCATCGTCACCGGCGCGTCCAAGGGTATCGGGGCGGCAACAGCCAAGGCGATGATTGATGCAGGCGCCAATGTCATCGCGCACTATAGTGGCGACAGAGCCGGAGCAGAGGAAGCGACCGCCGGCAAGGCACGCCTGCTTCAAGCGAATTTCTCGGACCTGTCCGCGGTTGACGAGTTCTGGGACGAAGCCATCGAAATTGCCGGAGGCCGGGTCGATGTGCTGGTCAACAATGCCGGTATCATGCGCCAGAGCGGCGGCATCACAGATCCCATCGATGAGTGGGACGCGGTCTGGACGGAGGCCATGGCCGTGAACGTGTATGCGCCCGCCAGGCTTATGCGCCACGCGGTCGCTGGATGGTTGGATGCAGGCGAGACCGGCGCCATCATCGGTATTGGCAGCTGGGTCACCACCCGTGGGACGTCCAACCCGGGCGCCATTGCCTATGCTGCTTCCAAAGCGGCCATCTCAGCGGCGACCAAAACGGTCGCTCGCAACTATGCAGCACAGGGTATTCTGGCCTATGTCATTGCACCCGGCGTTGTGCGCACCCGCATGTCGGTGGAAACCGCGGCCAAGGTGGGTGGCGAAGACGCGGTGACGGCCACCCTTCCGATGGGGGAATGGGTGCCGCCGGAGGACATCGCTGAAACAGCGGTGTTTCTGGCCAGTGGCCGCGCACGCCATTTGACGGGCGCGACCATCGATCTCAATGGCGCGGCTTACATCCGCTGATGTCACTCAGCGGCCACTTGCCTGCCTTCGACGGCGTCGACGATCCGATCCAGTTCCTGCATCAGCGGCTCCATCTTGGCGACCCGCTCACGGCCTTCGGCTCCCAGGCTTTCGAAGGTGGTGATGGGTGCACGCACATCGCCAACCGGATAACCAGCAGCAGCGGCCAAGGCTTTCGAGTAACACTGGTGACCATAAAGTGGGTGCCCTTCGGTGATGATCGCATCGAACTTGGAGATGACCGACTGGACGGCCTGAACGTCATCCCAGCGGCCTTGCTCAGCCCATTCGACGAACTTCACCGAGGCTCGCGGAATGTAGTTGCCATAGGGGTTCACGTAACCCTTGGCGCCCATCTTGTAGCTCTCCAGGACCCGCTGGCCGGCCCAGACATTCATCAGACGGTCACTCTCGATGATGATGTCATGGATGCGCTCGATACGCTGGCTTGCTTCCTTGATGTAACGGATCTGGTCGAAGCTTTTGGTGAGGCGACCAACGAGTTTAGCGCTCATGTCCACGTTCGACGTGAACGGGTTGTTGTAGAGCATGATCGGCAGATCGCAGCCGCCGCAGATGGCTTCGTAGTAGCCAAAGATCTCATCATCGGTGGGCGTGTAGTAGTAGGGTGGGATGATCATCAGCCCGTCCGCGCCAAGGTCCTGCGCCTGCCGCGAATAGCGCACTGCATTGGGCGTGTAGGCGTTCATGGAGCCGACCCAAACCGTCATGCGGCCATCGACGTAGCGCACCGTGCGGCGAACAAACGCTTCGCGTTCCTCATCGGTCATAGTCAGGAACTCGCCGGTCGTGCCCAGGATGATGATGCCAGGCACATCGCACGCCATCTGCCAGTCGACGAAGCGTTCCCAAGCGGCGAAATCGATGGCCTTCCCACCCTCGGTGAACGGCGTGATCGTGACCGTGTGACTTCCAGAAAAACTCTTGCTCATAATGTCCTCAAAGGTTGGGTGCCAACGGGAATGATCCACTGATGGCTGGTGTTTTTGATGTTGTTGTCATTGGTGGCGGTATCACCGGACTGTTGACCGCCTTGAACCTTGCAGAGGAGGGAGCCTCTGTTGGGTTGGTCGAGGCTGGAGAGCTTGGCGCGCAGGCTTCGGGCGCCAATGCGGGCTCGCTTCATCTGCAAATCCAGTACCCGGAGTTTGCGCTCTATGGCGAAGACTGGGCGCGTGCGTACGGCCCGTGCCTTGGCTTCCTGAAACAGTCGCTTGGCCTTTGGCGGGAGCTTTCGCAGCGCGTCGGCGAAGATCTCGACGTTAAACTGCGCGGCGGCATCATGGTTGCGCAGACGGACGCCCAGATGGGCGTTCTTGAGCGCAAGGCCGACATTGAGCGGGCGAACGGTGTCGAAACCGTCCTCCTCGACAAGACCCAATTGCGCGAGCTTGCCCCCTACCTTTCCGACAAAGCCATTGGCGGCGGTTTTTGTGCCATGGAAGGCAAGGCCAATCCGTTGCGTGCGACGCCGGCGGTTGCCTTGGCTGCTGAAAAAAGCGGCGTGACGATCCATCGGAAAACCGTGGTGACGGCGATCAGCCAAGACAATGGCCGTTTTGATATTCAGACCTCGGCTGGGACGTTGCAGGCCGCGCGCCTCGTCAACGCGGCCGGTGCACGCGCCGGTGAGATTGCCGCGATGCTCGGCATCACCATCGAGATCGACGGTTTTCCCCTTCAGGTCACGGTCACCGAGCCGGTTGCTCCGTTGGTGCCGCACCTTGTCTATTCGGCGGCGGGCAAACTGTCCTTGAAGCAGGCCGCCAACGGAAGCTGCATCATCGGAGGCGGGTGGCCGGCAGCGTTGCGGCCGGACGGCTCGCTTGCGATCGACCCTTCCAGCTTGACTGGCAATATGGGCGTGGCTGCCGGCGTCGTTCCCCAGCTTGGTCAGATGCGCGCTGTGCGCAGTTGGACGGCGTGGGTGAACGGGACGCCGGACTGGCGCCCCATCCTCGGCGAAGTGCCAAATATGCCGGGGTTCTACCTTGCCCTGTTTCCATGGGTCGGGTTCAGCGCAGCGCCGATGACAGCGCAAACGATAGCCGAACTGGTGCTCGGGCAAACGCCAAGCACCAGCTTGATGGGCATTTCCGTATTGGCTGACTGATCGGGTCGGACAGGACACGGCGGCTAGGCCGCGCCCCGTTCGGCTTTCTCATCACCCATCACTTTGCGCTGATAGGCACGCCATGTCATCGCCCACTGGGTCGGGTCTTCGAAGACATCGCCTTTCACCTGCGCGACCGGCTGGTTGTGCGGGGCGGTTTTGACCATCTCAGGATTGGTGCGCGCCTCCTCGACGATCTTGGCCACGACGTCGATCCACAGATCAATGTCTTCCTTCGACCACAGCTCGCCTGCTTCCGGCGTGAAGGGTTCGGCCACGATCCAAGGCTCATGGCTCATCCACCAGGGATCGATGCCATAATCCGCCATGCGATTAGCGAAATCGACAGTGCCGATGCCGGTCTCCTCGGCCAGCGGACCGAGGGACCAGCGCGTCATCTCCATGCGATAGGATTTCACATCCGGATTGGAGATGGCGATGCCGGAAATCTCCGAAAGACGCTTGTCCATATAGTTGTTGGCCACAACAGAGATGTCGGACGCGAGCTTGATGCCTTCGGAACCCATACCCCGCGCCCACGCATAGGCTTTGACGACCTGCGGGACGTTGCCCCAGAACTCGCGCACCTTGCCGGCCGATTTTGGGCGGTTGTCATCGAGCCGGTAGCGCTCACCTTCCTTCACCACCACGGGCGTTGGCAGGTAGGGCGCCAGATCGTCGGAACACCCAAAGGCTCCGACAGCAGGGCCACCGCCGGCCTTCGGCGCACCGAAGGTTTTGTGCAGCATGAACATGCAGGCATCAAAGCCAAGCTCGCGGGCTGAAAGCTTGCTCATCACGCCATTGAAGTTAGCATGATCGTAGAAGCACAGTGCACCGGCTTCCTTGGCAACGCGCACCCACTCCTTAATCTCAGGATTGTAGATGCCCATATCATCAGGATTGTTGAGCATGATGAGCGCCGTCTTGTCGCTCACAGCTGCCTTCAGAGCATCCAGGGATGGATAGCCATTTTCCTCAAGCGGCAGGTTCACAACCTTAAAGCCTGCCGCAGCAGCCGTTGCCGGATTGCAGGGGTGCGACTGGGCGGAGGTCACCATCTCGGTACGTTGGCCGAGCATGCCACGGTCTTTCCAGTAAGCCCGGGCGAGCGCCACCATGGTGTAGGCCGCATCGGCCCCGCCGCCTGCCTGGAAAATGAACTGATCCATGCCCGAAAGAGACCGCAGGATGCCGTCAAACTCATGCATGATGCTCAAGACACCTTGAAGCGTGTCTTCGTGCTGATAGGGGTGCACGTCGGCCAGCTCGGGACGCAGCGTCGCGTACTCAGAGGTCTTGGAATTGTACTTCATGGTGCAGGTGCCAAACAGGCTGACACCCATCATACCCAGCGTCATCTGGCTTAGATGCAGATAGTGGCGCTGCGCCTCGAACTCGGTGATCTCGGGAAGGATCGAGCGATCTTTTCGCGCCATCGCGTCGGGGATGAGATCGTCGCCGACACTGGCCAACACTTCATCTTCAGGCGTTGGAAAAATCTGACCGCGCCCGCCGGGGCGGCCCATTTCCATGACAACGGGTTCATCCCATTTGGCGGCTTGGAAGTCTGGTAGCCGGCTCATGACAGCACCTCCTTCATGCTTGCAGAAAGGCGCTGGATGTCAGCGGCGGTGTGCACTTCGGTGACGCAGTAGAGCGCCGACTGGCCGACGCCCAACCCTTCACCGGAAATGTCCTTGCCCCCGAAGATGCCCTTCTCTCGCAAGGAATCGTTGATGGCGGCGACGCTCTTGCCGGTGTCATCGAAGTTCACGACAAACTCTTTGAACTGCGTGTCAGGCCAAACGACCCGGACGCCAGGAATGGCATCCAGCAGTTTGGCAGCGTACCGGGCGCGCGACACGATGAGACGGCCTACTTCTGCAAACCCTTCGGGGCCGAGCAGGCTCATGTAAACAGCGCCAGCGATCGCCCAAAGATAGGTGGAGTTGCCGGTCCAGTCGTTGCCATCTTCGCGCATGCCGTAAGAGTTCTGATGCGGACAGGCGAGGCCAAAGGCATGCTGGCCAGGTTCCAAGGTCTGCGCGATGGAAACGAGGAAACCATTGTAGCTGCGCACATAGGCTTCTTCGTCACGGGAGGCGATGTAGCCGCCTGCCCCGCCACCACAATGCATATGAACACCGAGCGGCTGAACCGGACCGGTGACGATGTCAGCTCCATAGTCGCCGGGCGCCGTCATCACGCCCAGGCTGATAGGATCGACGCCCACAATGGTCTCTGCGCCAACGGCGCGCGCCAGCTTCGCGATTTCGGCGGCACCGGTTTCGATGGTGCCCAGATAGGCGGGGTTCTCGAAGTAAACGGCAGCCACGTCCGAACCGAGCTTCGATTTCAGATCGTTGAGATCAAGCCGGCCTGACGTCGGATCAGCAGCGACCAGCACCACCTCAATGGCGCTCTCCATCTCCTGGGGCTGGCAGTAGGTGCGGATCACCGACATGCGCTCAGGATCGGAGAGCTGCGGGATCAGAACCTTTTTGCGCCCTGTGATCTTGGCCGCCATGCGTATCGCATGCCCGCTAGCGCAGCCCCACGAATAAACCGGCAATTGCACAACATCAAGATTGAGCAACGCGCCAAGCTGAGAGGAAAACTCAAACCATGTTTGGTTGCGTCCGTGGTCGGATTGATAGCTGCCCCAAACATTGGTTGCGAACTCGGTCCTGCCGACAATCTCGTCTACAATCGCTGGAACATGGTGCTGCCAAACGCCGGCGCCTAGAAAGCTGAGATTGTCTTCGCAGTTCTCATTCTTCTTCAGCCGGGTGACCAGGTCGCGTTTCAGCTCAACTTCGCTCGTCAGAGCCGGGGGGAGGTCGAGCGGGGTCTTGCGAAAGTGATCGGCCGGAATCTGCTCAAACAGAGCCTCGACGGATGGCGCGCCGATGTATTCCAGCATGTCATCAATCGCACCTGGCGCCGAGAGCGCCATCCAGGGGTGTGATTGGGAAGAGGCGGGCCTCGGTTCGGTTGGCATCCAGAACTCCTCGGGTCAGGGCAGCTTGTGGGGATGTAGACTATTGTGCACAAAAGTTCACATAACGCACATTCGAAATCAAGCCAATTTGAACCGTTTTCAGCCGGCAGAAAGGCGCATCATTGTTTCCCGACCCGGCGCTGTGCGAACGCGAACAAACCCCTCCAATGCTGCATCAAGGTCCGGGTCGCCGCTGTCGAGCCACAGGCGCGGCTGGGCGAGACCCATCAGCTTGTCTTCGGCAGCCAGTACAATCAGCCCATCGCGCCCGGCGCGCTCCAATAGCTCAGGGCCAATCTGCTGGTTGCCGCGCCCGATAAGAAAGCCTTGCTGGCCGGTCACGCCAAGGACGATGCGAACAGGCTCCTCGCCGGCCAGTGCGCCGAGTTCATTGGCCGACAGATCGCGCCCAGCGACCGCACCGTCCCGCAAGGCATCGGTACCAAGGACGGTCGGATTATGACCAGCAGCGTGCATAACAGCCCCGGCACTGGTTCCCGGACCAATCACATAGAGCGTGTTCGGCTCCATCTCGGATACCACTTCGGCTGCAGCGGCATTGAGAGCAGCGCTCCAGTTGCGGCGCGGACCGCCTTTGGATGCCTGCATGCGCGTGCGCGCCATGGGAACCCGGGCATGACCAAAAAGCTCCGGCGCGATGTGACCGGCTCGTAGCGCCTCTTCGTCAATGTCCATAACTTCCGCATCGTCGCGCCAGCTCACCCGGTCAGGCGATTGCAGGATGTCGGCGACCAGACTGCCAGCAGCCTCGGGCGAGATGGCAAAAACGCCGGAGTGCATCTTCACGCCGGAAGGGATGCCGAGGATGGCCTGCCTTGGTGAAAGAGCGCCGCTAACATCACGCGCCGTCCCGTCCCCGCCGGCAAACAGGATCAGATCGACATCTTGCATCGCCTCCACCGCCAGGCGCGTGTCGCGAGCAGTTTGGGTCGTTGCCTGAAGATCTAAACGGGTTACAGACAGATCCAACCCCTCGGTCCAGTCCATCCCGAGTTGGCCAGGTGCAGTGATAAGTTGGCTGCCCGGCACACGTTCTGCCAAGCGTGCGAGCGCGCGTCGCGTCCTAGGCCCCGCCTGAGGTTCCGCGCCGCGCTCCAAGGCCTCAGCTACCGTGCCCGGCCCATCAGTACCTTTCAGGCCAACACGTCCGCCGAGGCCAGCAATTGGATTGACGACAAGTCCGAGGCGCATCTCCATCACCGCTTCTGATACCTTTTCATCCCAATTGGCTGACGAAGGCTAGTGTTCCTAACACGCACATATGTTCGTTTTCATCGGCGTGAGAAGTGACAATTTCGTTGAAACCGATCAGCGCTGGCAGCCGACCCTGACATCGAACCCAACGACCAAACCTCCATCACTTTCGCACAATCCGCCCAAAATCCGGCAACTAACCCGGCAAAGTAGCGGTTTGCACGTATGGATGCGCCATTGACACCTTCGCGCAGCGGGAGTGCATTATTCGCACGAAAGTTCGTTATGCGAACATAATGAAAAACGCGAGCTTTCGACGCAGGCACGCTTTTCATCCGTGTCGATCCAACGAGGAGGACCCTATCCATGCTCAAACGCACCATCGCGGCGGCTGTTGCTGGCCTTGCCATCGTCAGCGCGCCTTTGGCCGTTGTCGAAGCACGCACGCTCGACGAAATTCTTTCCGAAGGCGTTATCCGTGTCGGGATCAACCCAAACTTCCCCAACATGAGCACCCGCAATGATGCTGGCGACTGGGAAGGTTTTGACATTGATGTCGCCAATGCCTTGGCCGAGGGGCTGGGTGTCGAAGTCGAATGGGTTCCGACCGAAACCCCACAGCGCGTGCCGTTCCTTGTCTCCGATCGCATCGACGTTTCCCTTGGTGCGCTGACTCGCAACGCTTCCCGCGCCATGCTGATTGACTACACTGTGCCTTTGCACACCGAAGTTCTCGCCGTTCTGGCAACGTCAGAGATCGACGGTAACAGCTGGCAAGACTTCAACCGCGACGGCGTGACGCTCGCCAACATGCGCGGCAACTGGACGGTCGGTTGGATCGAAGACAACATGCCAAACGTCGAGTTAGAACTGGTCGATACGCTCGCCGACACTGTGCGCCTTGTCGCCCAAGGACGGGCCGATGCCATTGTCGAGAACATCGACTTCTTCATGGCCTTTACTGAGAACCATCCCGACACCGACTGGCGGGTGGTCGAGAACCCGATCTTCGTTGCCTACTGCGCCATCGGCGTTGCCCAGGGCAATGACAATCTGAAGGAAGTCCTGAACATCCTTCTCTACGGCCTTCATTCCTCAGGCATGGTCAATGAGACCTGGGAAGCGCATTACGGATCACCGATGCTGCGCGAGGTCATTCCCAACCCCTATTTCTGAGCTCCGGCTAGCAGCTCAATCGGCCTCGCCGTCTGACGGCGGGGCCGAGTATCGCGCGACCCCCGCATCAGGATAGCCGAACGGTATGAACTACACGTTCCAATACGGCGTTGTCTGGGACAATTTCGATGTCCTGATGGAAGGCGCCTGGCTGACCTTTCAACTCGGCGTTATCGCCTTTGGCGGCGGCGCCATCATTGGTCTGGTCGGCGCGGCGATCAAAACCTATGGACCGCGACCACTTCGCCTCCTCGTTGATACCTATGTCGTTTTCATCACCAACACGCCGGCCCTGATCCAGATCTATTTTCTCTATTTCGGGCTGCCGGAAGTCGGTCTTCGCTGGTCGAACGAGGCCTGTGTTCTGATCGGGCTGATCCTGAACGCTGGCGCTTATCTCACAATGATCCTGCGGGCCGGGTTTCTTTCGGTGCGGAAGACCGAATTGGAAGCCGGCCAGACGCTTGGCTTCTCGTTGGTGCAACAGATCCGCTACATCATCGTACCGCATATCGCGAAGTCGGTTTATCCGGCACTAGCCAACTTTTTCATCGTTGTCCTCGTTATGGGGACGTCGATCGGCGCGCTGATTGGCGTTGATGAACTCACCGGCCAGGCCATCAACCTGTCGACCATCAACTACCGGTGGCTGGAGTATTTCTCGGTCGTCGCCGCCCTTTATGTCGTTCTCACCTTTGTTGCCTCCATTGGGCTGGCCCTTTTGGGCCGATGGGCGTTCCGCGTTCGGGCGAGGATCTTCTGATGGAACGGATCATCGAGCAGCTTCCGCGCTTCTTCACACTCGACAACATGGTTCTCCTGGCCCAGTCGGCCGGCCTCACGCTGGCCATGACGGCCATGGGCTGCCTCATCGGCTTTGGCCTCGCCTTTGTGCTGGTCTATCTGCGCCAGACCCCCGGCCTGTGGGCCCTGCCCTTGCGGCTGGTCTGCATTGCCTATGTCGAGATCTTCCGGCGTATCCCGTTCATTGTTGTGATCTATCTGGTTCTGTTCTTCATCCAGACCGTCACGACCGATGCCTCGCTCTTCACCATCGCGGTCATTGCCATCTGCATCTACGCGGTGGCCTACACAGCCGACATCATCCGAGGCGGCATTGAGTCTGTCGCGCAGACACAAGTCGAAGCGGCAACGGCCATGAATTTCAGCCGGCTGCGGACAATGGTGACGGTCGTCCTACCGCAGGCCTGGCCGGTCATCGTGCCGCCCGCCATCGCCTTTGCCGTGTCGTTCATCAAGGACACGGCCTTGGTGAGCCAGATCGGCGTCTTTGAGCTGACCTTCCGTGGCAAGGAACTGAACAATCAAGGTTTTTCAGCCCTGCTTGTCTTCGGCACCATCGCCTTTTGCTATTTTTTGATGTCCTTCCCGCTCAGCATGCTGGGCCAATATCTGGAGAAGCGCCTTGGCACACCTCGCGGTCAGCGATCTGCACGCTCGATACGGAACGGTTGACGTTCTCAAAGGCGTGTCCTTCTCCATGAAGAAGGGAGAGGTCATCGGCCTGGTCGGCCCATCGGGCTCGGGCAAATCGACCGTCCTGCGTACCCTTGTGGGCCTTACGCCGGCCAGTGCAGGCACCGTCACCATCAATGAGACGGTGATTGATTTTTCCAACGCGGCGTCCGTGCGCCTGGCGCGCGACCAGATGGCCATCGTGTTTCAGCAGTACAATCTGTTTCAAAACATGAGCGTTCTTCATAACGTCACTGTCGCGCCGACCAAGATCAAGAAGTGGCCTGAAGCGCAGGTCCGCCAGGAGGCTGAGAAACTACTCGCCATGGTTGGCCTTGCCGACAAGCTGGCGGCTTACCCCGACCAGCTTTCAGGTGGCCAGCAGCAGCGCGTTGCGATTGCCCGCGCGCTGGCGCTGCAACCGGAAATCCTGTTGCTGGACGAGGTAACGTCTGCACTCGACCCGGAACTGGTCAATGAAGTGCTCGACACGATCCGACGCCTTGCAGGCGAAGGGATCAGCATGATTCTGGTCAGCCACGAGATGGCGTTCATCCGCGAGGTCGCCGACAAGGTTATCTTCATGGATGAGGGCGAGGTGGTTGAGGAAGCGCCACCCGAAACCATGTTTGATGCGCCGACAACGGACCGCGCTCGCGACTTCTTCGGGAAAATCCTGCGGCACTAGCCTCGCGCCCGCCGCCCCGGATACGGCCTACCGCAGCTCCAACAAGCCACCATCGACTGGAATGATCTGACCGGTCATCCAGCGACTGCCAGGCCCGGTCAGAAAGGCAGCCAGTTCGGCGATTTCTTCCGGCATGCCCCATCGCGCAATCGGGTAGCGCTGGATGACACCGTCCAAGAGCTCATCGAAATGCGCTTCATCTCTGGCGCGGGCCCGGAACTGCGATTCTGACAAAGGTGTGCGCACGGCGCCGGGCGCAATGGCGTTCACCCGAACATTTCTTTCGGCGAAGTCAGCGGCAAGCTGGCGTGTCAGCGCAGCGACCGCTCCCTTTGCGGCGGAGTAGCCGGCCACACCCTTCATACCCGACAAGGCAACCGTGGAGGACGTGAACACCAATGCGCCATCGCCGCTTTCGACCAGATGCGGCAGGGTTGCCCGTGCGGTCAAAAAGGCGGCCGTGGCGTTGAACCGCAGGGCACGCTCCCAGTCCGCGAGGGAGAGGGACAAGATATCGCCTTCAACCATGGTGCCGGCGTTGGCGACCACGGCATCAAGGCGGCCTGTCTCGGCAAGGCTTGCTTCGACCATTGCGGCCACTGACGCTTCATCCGTTACGTCGGCAGTGACGGCCTTGGCATGGCCGCCATCAGACCGGATGGCGGACACCGTCTCTTCCGCGCCGGCCTTATTGACGTCCGCGCACATCACCGTTGTGCCATCAGCCGCCATGCGTATGGCGACAGCCCTGCCGATGCCGGAGGCAGCACCCGTTACTATGGCCGTTTGGCCATCCCTTACATCCGACTGCATGCGGCGTGCCTACACCGGGTCCGGCGCGAAGATCTGCGGGTACATGAAGCGCATCGCCTCCTCGTCGAACTCCTGCTTGAACGCATGTTGCGTTGGCAGGGCGCGGGCGCGCTGACCGGCTGGCCGGTCGTCGATCTCCTTCATGAGGCGGTCAAGATTGGGGTACTTGGCCATGATGTTGTCGTCGGCGAGCATGTAGGTCAGGCGGTCTCCCCAACCCCAAACGGCCATATCCAGGATCGTGTAGGTGTCACCCATCATGTACTGGCCCTTGGCAAGCCGGTCGTCGATGATCTGCCAGTGGCGACGGGCTTCGAAGTCGTAGCGCTTCACAGCATAAGGAATGTGCTCGGGCGCGAACTTGCGGAAGTGCACGGCCTGACCGGAATAGGGCCCGACGCCCGATGCGATGAACATCAACCAGGACAGCAAGGCCGCCCGCTCGGCGCGCTCATGGGGCGGGAGGAACTGCCCCGTTCTTTCGGCCAGATAAAGCAGGATCGCATTGCTGTCGAAGACCGGCACATCGCCATCAATGATCGCCGGCACCTTCGCGTTCGGATTGATCTGTTTGTAGGTATCGGTGTGCTGCTGACCGCGTTTGGAGTCGATGGGTATCGGCTCATAGGCCACACCACTTTCTTCCAGGAACAGCGCGACCTTCATCGGGTTGGGTGCCGCATTGTAGAAAAACTTGATCATCCTTGCCCTCAGGTCGTGCGATATCGTAACAATTGTGCGTCTATTGAACACGGACACCAATGCCGAACAACCCTTTGGCGGAGGTTGTTTTCTTGAAGCACGGGCAGACGCATGGACGACACATTGAACAGGCGTGAGCCCTGGCGAACCGATGAGGCGATGTGGCGCAAGCTGGTCAATCGTGTGCGCGCCGGGCGTGAGCTTGCTCCAACATCATGGCCCAATGGTGCGACATGTGCAGTCGCGCTGTCGTTTGATTGCGATCATGAAACCTTCGAGCTCGGCGCGGGCAAGGCAGCGGTGGGCCGTTTGGCTTGGGGCGAGTATGGCCGCCGCCGCGGCATGCCGCGCGTTCTTAGCATTCTGGCCAAGCATAAGGTCAAGGCGAGCTTCTTTGTGCCGGCCGTTTCAGCCTTGATCGACCCCAATGCCCTGTCACCCGTGACCGATGCCGGGCATGAGATCGGGGTTCATGGATGGATTCACGAGAACACCAGTGTGCTCGATCGTGAAACCGAGCAGGACCTGCTTTTGCGTGCCCGGGACACGCTGGAAAACATCACCGGCATTCGTCCAGTCGGTCACCGCGCGGCCAACTGGGATTTGAGCACGAACACGATAGATCTCGTCGCCAAGGCCGGGTTCTCCTACGACAGCAGCATGATGGCCGATGACGAGTGTTACGAGCTTCTCAGTGACGGTAATCCGACAGGGCTTGTGGAAATACCGGTCGACTGGGTTCGCGATGACGCTGTCTATCTTTTGTTCAATCGAGAGCCTGCGACACGCCCATGGACACCCCCATCGGACGTGCACGACATCTTCAAACGCGAGTTCGACATGGCGCTTGCCGAAAGCGGTGTCTGTCAGCTGGTCTTCCACCCCTTTGTGATCGGATATCGCTCACGAATTTGGATTCTTGACCAGTTCATCGAGCATGCAAAAGCATCCGGCTCAGTGTGGTTCTGCACCCATGCGGAACTGGCCGATTGGGTGCGTCGCGCCGCATAGGCTGCTCATGGCAGCATGAGATATGTGCGTATCACGCACAAAAATTTATCTTGCGCACAATTCAAAAGTAAACCATCATTAGGGGAAGTACGCGGGTTGACCTCTGCGGCGACATCAGTCGGGAGGCCAATTTGCGAGCGTTTGTCACAGCCATGGATCAGGTGAACCGCTTTGCCACGCTTGTGGTCGCGGCGCTCTTGGCGGGTGTGGCCATAGCCGTGATGGGCCAGGTAACCGTCCGCTTCATCCTGACAGCTTTCGGCATCAATATCTCAGCACCCTGGACCGAAGAGCTCGCCCGCTACCTCCTGATCTGGATGGTGTTTTTGGGTGCCGCCATCGGTGTGCGCCACGCCCGCATGATTGCGTTGGAATTCGGCGTGCGGAAGCTGCCCAAAGGCGTCGGAGTGCCAGTCAGGTACGCCGTAATGATCATGAGCATCGCCTTTTTCGGTCTGCTGTTCTGGGTCGGCCTCAACTTTTTGGAGCTTGGTCGCTCCGAGCGCAGCCCCGTTCTGGGCATCACCCGCGACTATGTCTATTGGGCGATGCCGGTTGGCATGCTGCTCATGATCCTGAACTCGCTGGCGCTTATCGCTGAGACGGTTCTTGAGGGCCGCGACATACGCTTTGCCTCCGATCTGGCGCCGGAGGACTGATCGGTATGGGGCTGCTGGTCATTGTTCTTCTTGGGTTGTTTGTTGCCAGCGTGCCCATCGCGATGGCCTTGGGCATGGCGGCGATCCCAACCCTGGTTGATCGCGGCATACCCTTCATCGCGATCCCGCAGGTTATCTTCGAGGCGCTCGATAGCTTCGCGCTGATGGCGTTGCCGCTCTACATCTTGGCCGGACGGCTGATGCAGCATGGCGGCATTGCAGCGCGCCTGGTCGATTTCGCAAAGGCTCTGGTGAGTTGGGCACGCGGCGGCCTTGCAGCGGCCGTCGTCATGACCTCGATGCTGTTCGCGACCATCTCCGGCTCCTCGGCAGCCACGGCTGCTGCCATTGGCTCGATGCTGATCCCTGAGATGGAGAAGCAGAAGTATCCTCGCCCCTTCAGCGCGGCGGTGACCGCTTCATCGGGCGAACTTGGCGTGATCATTCCACCATCGGTGGCGATGGTGATCTATGGGGTCATCACCGGTGTTTCGATCACCGATCTCTTCATCGCCGGTTTCCTGCCGGGCCTGATGATCGCCGCGTCACTGATGACGACAGCCATCCTGATCGCCTGGATCAAGGGCTATGGCGAGCGCCAACCTTTTATCCTTCGTGAGTGGACAGGCGATGTCGCACGCGCCTTTTGGCGGGCTTCGCTGTCGCTGATCATGCCGGTGATCATTCTTGGCGGCATCTTCGGTGGCATTTTCACGGCCACCGAAGCGGCGGTGGTGGCGGTCTTCTACGCGCTGCTTTTGAGCTTGATCGTTTATCGGGAAATCTCTTTCCGCGACCTGCCCCGCATCTTTGCAAGCGCTGCCGTCACGTCCTCGGTGGTCATGATCATCGTCGCGTTTGCGGCCATGTTTGCCTTTGCCCTTCACCTCCTAAGGGCGCCTCAGCAATTGGGTCTGCTGCTGACAACGATCACCGACAACCCCATCCTCTTTCTGCTGCTGGTCAACATCTTCCTGCTGGTCGTCGGCATGTTCATGGAAACGTTCGCAGCCATCGTGATCCTGGGCTCGATCCTGTCGCCAATCGCCGTCAGTTACGGCATCGACCCGGTTCATTTCGGCCTGATCATGATCGTCAATCTGGCGGTGGGCATGGTGACCCCGCCGGTCGGCGTCAATCTGTTTATCGCCTGTGGGATAGCGCGCATCAGTATGGAGCAACTGATGCGTCCGCTCGCGATTTTCCTAGGTGTGCTCATCATCAACCTGCTGATCATCACCTATGTTCCGGGCATCTCACTTGCCCTGCTCTAATGCTCACTGACAAGGGAGACCAGTTCGCATGACACTTGCAAAAACACTCACAGGGGCAGCTGTCGCTTTGACGCTGACAGCTGGCTCGGCGCATGCGCAGACCTACAATATGACCTTGGCCCATGTGCTGAGCGACACGAGCCCGTACCAGGTCATTCTGGAAGAGTTCAAAAGCCTCATCGAAGAACGCTCTGGTGGCGACATCGCCGTTGAAATCCAATGTTGCGGTCAGGCCGGCAACGAAACCCGCGCCATCCAATCAATGCGCACCGGCATCCTGACCGGCGGTTTTGTCGGCGGCTCAACGCTGGAAAACGTGGTGCCTGCCTACCGGGTCTTGTCGCTGCCTTACCTGTTTGAAGACAAGTCGCAGGCTTATGAGGTTCTGCAAAGCGAAATGGGCCGTGAGATGCTCGACCTTCTGGGCGACTTCGACATGTATGGCCTTGGCTTCGGCTCCATCTATGAGCGCTCGGTTGCCTCCAAGGAACCAGCCCGCGTTGAAACCATTGACGATATGGAAGGTCTGAAGATCCGCGTTCTGCCGACGCCGGGCTTCGTTGAGGCCTACAACGCCATGGGCACACAGCCCACGCCAATGTCCTATGGTGAGCTGTTCATGGCGATCCAGAACAACGTTGTCGACGCTCTCGAGATCTCGCCGGACGCCATTGTCGCAGACGGTTTCTACGAGGCGGTCAACAGCTACACGATGACCCGCGCGCACCAGTCAACCACGGTGTTTGTTTTGTCGGAAAGCTGGTGGGCCGGCCTGCCATCGGACGTTCAGGCGATGATCCAGGAAGCTGCAGATGATGCCATTGCCGTCGGCATTGAGGCCCATGACCGCCTGGCCGACGAGGGCCTGGAAACAGCCCGCGCCTCAGGTGTTGAAATCATCGAGCCGGACCTTGGTCCATTCATGGAAGCCGCACGCCAAAGCTGGGACGTTATCCTGACCGACCAGCCCGAAGCGACGGAATTCAAAGACCGTTTTGAAGCCTTCATGGCGCAGTAAGCTGGATCCTGCCCCAGCCTGCACATGAGGAAAGGGCGGCTTTGGAGCCGCCCTTTTTTTGCCCCTTGATTGGCGGGCTAAAGCACGCGCGACAGAAAGGCTTTGGTGCGATCTTGCTTGGGGTTGGAGAAAAGCTCCGACGGCGAACCTTCTTCCAAGATGTGGCCACCATCGAGAAAACACACCTTGTCGGCCAGTTCACGGGCAAAGCCCATCTCGTGGGTCGCAAGGATCATCGTCATGCCGTCGCGGTGAAGCTGGCGAAGAACGTCCAACACTTCGGCCACGAGTTCCGGATCAAGCGCTGACGTGATCTCATCAAACAGCATGATTTCCGGCTCCATAGCGAGCGCGCGAATGATCGCAACACGCTGCTGCTGCCCGCCGGAGAGCTGGTCGGGGTAATGCTCCCTATGTCCGCCGAGGCCGAAGCGCTCGAACAGATCCGTAACCGGCGTCTTCAGGTCTGACTTTGAGCGCCCGTGGACGCGATGTGGCGCGAGCATGACGTTCTCTGCCGCCGTCATATGCGGAAAGAGATTGTAGGACTGGAAGACGATGCCGATCCGTTGGCGAATGGGCTGCGGGTCAAGACCTGGTTCGGCGATGTCGACACCATCGAGATGTATCGCGCCATCATCAATGGGTTCCAGAAGATTGATGCAGCGAAGCAGTGTGGACTTGCCAGAGCCAGATGCGCCGATGAGGCACACCATCTGGCCTTCGGCAACATCCAGATCGATCCCGCGGCACACTTCGTTCGTGCCGAAGCTCTTGCGCACGCCGCGCAAGGCGAGTTTCGCCGTCGGTTCAGATGTCACGTGCGGCGCCTCGCCTGCCGATGGAGCAGATAATCGGCATAACGCGTCGCTGGAATGGTGATGGCCAGGAATATCAGCGCCGCGCCAACATAGGGCGTGAAGTTGGCAAACAGCGATTTGTACACGCCGGCCTGACGGAAAATCTCCACCGGCCCGATGAACGAAAGCAGCGCCACGTCTTTCTGAAGGGCGATAAAGAGGTTCATGTTTGCTGGCACGACATTGCGGATCGCCTGAGGCAGAACAACGAAGCGCATGGTGTCGCTGCCTGAGAGACCAAGCGAGGCGGCAGCGGCACGCTGGCTTTCATGGATCGACTCAATCCCAGAACGAAAGACCTCCGCCACATAGGCTGAATACACCAGGACCAGTGCCAGAGAGCCCCAAATGTAAGGCGAGTTCCAGGGACGTGGCAGGCCAAGGCCGGGCACGCCGAAGCCGATGAGATAGATCACCAGGATGACTGGAACGCCGCGAAACACATCGGTGTAAGCCGCGCCAAACATGCGAAGCGGAAACAGTATGGGTGCGCGGACATCGCGGCAGAGGGCGATGGCGAGTCCCAGAAAGGCGATGATGGGCGCGCACCAGGCAAAGATCGCAACGTTCAACAGGAACGCGTTGATCAGGCCGGGGAAGGTGCGCGCGAAGATATCACCATTGAAAAAACTGCGTTGAACGGCATTCCAACCCGGTGCCAGCGGCACCAGAAAGAGGATGAACGCCAGCACACCGACGCTGGAAACAGCAGCAACGGCAATGGACCGGCGCCTTAGCCGAGCCTCGTAGGCTTCCCGCCGTGTAGGCGCGGCAGATGCGGATTCAGACGCCGGTGTTTGCGGAAGGCTGGTGTCTGCCATCTACTCGATAACGGGCACGCCAGTGGCTTCCTGCAACCATTCAGCCTCAATGGCTGCGAGAGCACCGGAGTCGGTAAGCTCGGTGATGGCGGCATCGACGCATTCTTTCAACGGGTTGCCGTCTTCCATGAGCAGGCCGAACTGATCAGGATCGTCCGAACGTTCTGCCGGGAACTGCCCGAGGATGACGCCATCATTGACCACAACGGCCGCCAGATAGAGTGCAGTTGGCAGGTCGAACAAAGCTGCATCGATCTGACCGGCCTGCATAGCGGCGGTGACATCGGTGCTGTCGCCATAAAGAAGCGGGTCGTTTTCCGGTTGGATGACCTCACTTAGCATCGGGACGGCTGTGGTGGTTGCATGGGCACCCCACAGGGCGCCGCGCAAATCTTGCAGGTTGGCAGCAAGGCCGGCATCGACGACGGCTTGAGTGGTCAAAACCGCCATGGTGGAGGTGTAGTAGGGCAGCGAGAAATCCACCATCTCATCGCGCGCCGGCGTGATGGAGTATTGCTGCATGTTGAAGTCAAAGTCCTTGGCGCCAGGCTGGATCGCCTCATCGAAAGAAGTGCGGACCCAACGCACATGGTCGGCGTCGAAGCCCATGGCATCGGCGATAGCATAAGCGACAGCGGCCTCAAAACCTTCACCGCTTTCCGGAGCGTCGTTGAGCACCCACGGATAGTAGGCCGGGTTGCCGGTCGCGATTGTCAAAACGCCATCTTCCAGCGTTTTGCCGGCGGCGCAGGTGCCGTGTTCGTGCGCCAGGGCGCTGCCTGCCGACATTGCAAAGGCCGAGGCGGCGAAAACAATCAGTGTCTTTTTCATGGGTGGGGCTCCCTGTTCTGTCGATGACAGCTAGGGCGGGAAACCGCGTGTTGTCCAGCCTTTCCGGCCACGATTGATTAGGAACCGGTGCCAGGTTGTTCGGGCCCACTCTCGGAGGTGTCGTCGCGCTCGGTTTGAGCTTCGCGATCTGCCGGAGCTTCGGCGCTCTGGGCCATGGGCGGCATGCCTTGGGCATCAGCGGCAAGCGCTGCGGTTTGCGTCGTCGTGTTGCGAGCCGTTGGCGTGGCGACGAAGTGGGTTTTCTCCTCCGCTGCCACCGGCGCACGCTGCGAAATACGGTAGACGGCGTAACCGGCAATCAAGGCGTGGGTCACAAGCGTGACCATGAAAAGCCCTTCCGGCCCCGCTTCCTGCATCGCAAAACCGGCCAAGAGCGGCCCGATGATGGAGCCAATGCCGAACAACAGCAGCAACCCGCCGGAGGTACGCACATAGCCCTCAGGCGGCGCATGGTCATTGGCGTGCGCAATCGCGATGGGGAACATGGTGAAAATGGCCATGCCAAACAGGAGTGCGAAGCTGATCTGAACCCACGCCTCGCGAACCCCTGCAAAAATGAACAATGCGTCCGCGAGGAGACCTACAAAGGCCATCCCAATCAGTACAACGCGCCGATCAATCCGGTCAGACAAAGCGCCAATGGGGATCTGGATCACCGCGCCGGCAAGAACGGGTAACGCAACAAACAGCGCCAGAATGCTTATCGGCAGTCCGATCTGCGTGCCGTAGACGGCGCCCAACGTGCCGAAAGACGAGTTGGAGATGCCAAGCAGGAGGACCGAGAACACGGCGACCGGCGAGTTGACCCAAAGCTCCTTGATGTTGAGTCCGGTCGAGACGAGCGGCTGCGGGGCACGCGAGGAAGATACGGCTGTCGGGATCAGCGCCATGGCGTAAACCATCGCGGCTAGGACGAAAAAGAGGTAGCCGCGCGTGTCGCCCAGCGTCAGCACCATCTGGCCAGCGGTCGAGGCGGTGAGGTTCACCATCTGGTAGACGCCGAAGACTTTGCCGCGCGATTCCTTGCCGACTTTCTCGTTGAGCCAACTCTCCACGATCATGGCTGCACCGGCGAAACAGAAACCAGACAGGGCGCGCAACGGCACCCATGCATAGGGCGTCAACAAGAGCAGAGAGGTAAGAACCGCCAGGCAGGCAAGCGCGGCCATCACGGAATAGGAACGGATATGGCCAACCCGGGCCACCAGTTTGGAGACCACAAGGCAGCCGGTTACAAAGCCGACGGCCCACCCGGTGCCCAAGAGGCCGAGTGAGAACGTGGAGAACCCTTCCTGCCCGCCGCGTACCGGCAGAAGCAGCGAGTTCACACCACCGGCGAAGAACAGAAAGCCGGAGCCTAGAAGCAAGGCCATGATAGGCAGGAGATGGCGGGTCATCGGGATGTCCTGAAAGGCGTGGATGCGCGCGAAGCGCGGTTTTCCATTCGCCCGCAATCATGGCTCGCGCGTGATCGCACAAGCGCGCGTTTGGCATAGCCGCTATGCGATGGGTGCACAGCGCCAGGTTCTTTTCCGAACCTATATGGAAGGATGACTGTACCTGCCCGTACCATCATCACTGGCATGGACCGACTGCCGTCGTTAGTATCCAAGAACCCCCGATGACCGCCATTTGGCCAGTCTGAAAACCCGGATTTGAGCATGTCGCAGCCCGCCATCGCCGCCCCCTCGCCGTTCCCGCCCTACGATACCAGCTATCTGTCGCTGCCCAAGCCCCTGTTTAGCCTGGTGGAGCCTTATGGTGCGTCTTCACCGCAACTTCTGAAGCTGAATGAGGCCTTGGCGGAGGCCTTGGGGTTCAACAGTCAAGCGATGAGCGATGCGCAAGCAGCGGCGATGTTTTCCGGCAATGATCTTGCGGACGGCTCGCAACCGCTCGCTATGGCCTATGCGGGTCATCAGTTCGGCGGGTTCAACCCAGGTTTGGGCGATGGGCGCGCGCTGCTGTTGGGTGAGGTCACAGGGACTGATGGCAAGCGCTACGACATCCAGCTCAAGGGGTCAGGACAGACGCCCTACTCCCGCCAGGGCGACGGGCGCGCGGCGCTCGGTCCGGTTTTGCGAGAGTATGTGATGAGCGAGGCCATGGCGGCGCTCGGCATCCCAACGACGCGGGCCTTGGCCGCCGTGACAACCGGCGACCCGGTGCTGCGTGAGCGGGTTTTGCCGGGAGCCATGGTTACCCGCGTGGCGTCCAGCCATTTGCGCGTGGGAACCTTCGAACTGGCCGCCTTTTTGGGCGACCGGGAGGTTCTTTCGAAACTGACCGACTATGCGCTGAAGCGGCACTACCCAGAGCGTGTGGATCAGGGGCCGTCCGGTCTCATGCTACTGGAGGCGGTGATCGAGGCGCAGGCCGCTCTGATCGCGCGCTGGATGGGTGTCGGTTTCATCCATGGCGTCATGAACACTGATAACTGCACCATCTCCGGGGAAACCATCGACTATGGCCCCTGCGCTTTCATGGACCAGTACAACCCCGCCCAGGTCTACAGCTCCATCGATCATCAGGGCCGCTACGCCTTATCCAACCAACCACCGATCGCGCATTGGAACATGGCCGTGCTGGCACAGGCGCTTCTGCCATTGATCGCGGAGGACGAAGCGGACGCGATCAAACTGGCACAGGCCGCGGTGGACCGTTTTCCGCGAGCTTTCCAGACGGCATACCGGGCGGAGATGCGCCGCAAGCTTAGCCTCGAACCCAACGCCGCCAAGGACGAAACCGACGATAATCTCGCCCGTGATCTCCTGAAGGCGATGGCGGAAAATGAGGCCGATTTCACCAACACCTTCCGGAGCCTGGGACGGTCCGTTACCAGCGCCGAACCCCTGCTCCTCCAGATTGGAAAGAACGACCGTGACTGGTGGGATCGCTGGCAGGCGCGTTTGGCTGAATCCGCCGGCGGTGTTTCTGAAAAGGCAGTTCGACTGCAGAGCGCCAATCCAGCCATCATCGCACGCAATCACCGCGTCGAAGCGATGATTGCCGCTGGACTGGAGGATGATTTGTCGCCCTTCCACGCCATCGTGGAGGCGCTGTCTAAGCCCTTCGATGATCCTGGCAAGGATGGAGAATCCATGGAGCTTGGCAAGCCACCACAACCCGATGAAGTTGTGCACGCAACGTTTTGTGGAACCTAGGTTTTATAGGCGTTCGGATTAGCCATCACCATGCCGTCTTTTGACTTGAACAAGACCGCTTAAACGGGCCACATGAACCGGTATCGAAACCGCTCTGTTACGGAAAGGCGTGATGGCTGAGGATAGCGCGACAGGCTTGCCTGCTGGCGACCGTGCCCAGGGCTATGAAGTCATCGGCCCTGGCTCTGTGGACGGGCTGGATGCTGCCTTTGGCGGCCGGGACACGCGTGACCGTGACGCCGAGGTGACGCTTCTGCTCCTCTCTGAGGATCAGGACCAGTCGGCGTTGTTCGATGTAGCGCGCAGTTACGAACAGCTCGATGTTGGCGGTTTTATCGCGCCGCGCACCATTGTCCGTTTTGGAGCCGGATCAGCGGCCGTCATCGGCAAGGAGCAAGGTGCACCGCTCTCTGGGGTCACATTGTCTGTTTGGCTGGACCGGCGCGCTCCATTGGATGCGCCATTGGTTGCACGGCTCTTGCTCCCGGTTCTCAAAGCTCTTTCGGTGCTCCATGGACGCGGCATGATCCATGGCATGGTTTCTCCCGGGAACATCATCGTCGATCCGAGTGGTGAGACCCGGCTGCTTGCGCCCATGCGCCTGGAAGGCGGACAAGCCGCTGAGGATCTTGATGCAAGCCTGGCTCCCGAACTGGCCGGCGCAGCCTCAACACAACGCCAGGCCGGCCCGGTCAGCGACATTTTCAGCGTGGCGGCCCTCCTGTTCTGGGCGCTTTATGGCGACAAGCCACCGTCCGCCAAGGACCGCCTCGCTGCCACCGCGCAGCGCGATGAAGACCCCCTGCCCGATGTTCGCTCGCTGCTGGACGCTCAGGACGCTGACCTTGTGGCGCTTATTGAAACGGGACTGCGCCTCCATCCGGCAACACGTCCGCAGACGGTGGAGCGGCTTATCGAGGTGTTGGGGCGGCTGGCCGAGGACGCCGAGCCGGCGACGACATCTTCTGATGAGAACCAGCCTCCACCTCTGCCCTGGTCGCAAAAGAAGACGGCCGATATCGGAGAGGCCCCGCCTGAGGCGAAGGAAGCCACCGCCGCTGCGGGCGCAACTCCGCCACCTCTGCCTCCACGATCCCGTGGCGTGCCGCCGATCCCCAAGCGGCGCACATCCACCATCGGCGAAGCCCCACCCAAACAAGCCGGTGACAAACGCAAACGTCGGATCGGTATCGGCACGATCCTGAGCTTCACAATCGCGCTTGGCGTTGCCTGGATGGTGGCGTCCGGCGATATGTTCGGCTCCGAGGATTCAGGATCGACTGAAACGATCCCTTCCACACGACAGACTGAGCCGCAGCCGGTGGATTCGCCACGCAAGGGGCCGCAAGCCACCGACCAAGTGGAGCAGGAAACGGCAGCGCCCGCCAACCAACCGGCTGATGGCGTGCTTCAACAGTTCTGTTCCAGCCGTTTTACCTTCGAGGCGCGGCGCGATGCCGGAACAAACGCCTTGCGCAACTATCTCTCGCGGTGCGAGGCAATAGACGGGCCGTTTGTTGACGAAGCCCGTGAACTGCTTGGCATCCAGAACTGACAAAGGACCTTTGAATGACCCGCATTGCCTATGTGAACGGAGAGTTTGTGCCGCTTGAGGAGGCGAAGATTTCAATCCTCGACCGGGGGTTTCTGTTTGCCGATGGCGTGTACGAGGTCACCGCCGTCATTGACGGCAAACTGGTCGACAACGAAGCGCACCTGCTTCGCCTGGAGCGGTCCTTAGGAGAAATCGAGATGGGCCATCCGGTTCCACTCGATACGCTCACCGACCTTCAGCTGGAACTGGCCAAGCGCAACAATCTCACAGAGGGCGGTATCTACCTTCAGGTTACCCGTGGTGCGGCTGAGCGTGATTTCGCCTACCCCAAGGACGCCAAACCCTCGCTGGTGATGTTCACGCAAGAGCGCGACCTCATCAATGATCCGCGCGCGGAAACCGGCGTTTCGGTTGTGACTACACCCGATCTTCGCTGGAAACGCCGGGACATCAAGTCGGTCGCCATGCTGGCGCAGGCCATGGCCAAACAGGAAGCAGCGAAGGCCGGGGCAAGCGAAGCCATCATGGTGGAGGACGGCGTGGTCACCGAAGGATCATCGTCAACGGCTTGGATCGTGAAGGATGGCACGCTCATCACGCGGCGCCTCTCGAACGCTGTGTTGCCTGGTATCACTCGTCTTTCGGTCCTGGAACTGTGTGCCGAACTCGGCCTTAAGCTTGATGAGCTCACCTACACGGTGGATGAGCTTTTTGAAGCCGACGATGCATTCATCACGGCCTCGACAACACTTGTGATGCCAGTTGTGAAGGTTGATGATCGAATTCTATCAAATGGTGCGCCAGGTGAAATCGCATCGCGGCTTCGCGGCTTATACATTGAAAACGCACGCAAAACTGCGGTCGGATAGTGTCATAAATCCGTTGCTTTCCTTAGCGTCATGGCGCGAATTCGGGCAATACTTGCCCATTTGGTGGCCTTGGCGTTAACCATTCTGGCGCTACCCTTCGGCTGTACGACAGAACTGAAGGGTTTCATCATGATGATTCCAAATGAACCTGTAAGCCGTCTGCGTTCTCGACACCGCCGTGCTCGCGCCACCGCCGTGGGCACCTCCCCCCTCACACATCTACGCATGCTTGGCCTCGGCCTGGCGTTTCTTGCTGCCTGCGTTTTTCTCCTGGCTGGGTTCGCCCGGGCGGAAGAAACACCTGCTGAGGCAACACCTGCCAATGTTCCGGTCGCCGTGTCCGAACGGATGAAGGAGATCATCTCCGCGCAAATCGCCGCTTTCCGCGCCGAAGACGCCGAAGCAGCCTATGCCTATGCATCCCCTGCAATCCGGATGCGGTTTCCCACCGCGAACATGTTCGTCTCCATGGTTCAGCGCGGATATCCAACCGTGTACGCGCCGCAAAGCTTTAACTTCTCCGATGCGGCCGTGACCGATCGTGGACCGGTTCAGCTTGTCCGGTTCGTTGCTTCTGACGGGCAGCTATGGGGTGGGCTCTATATGTTCACCGAGAACGATGAGGGCGAGCTTTTCATCTCCGGCGTTTTCCTTCGCCGCCAGAACGAACGGCAGATTTAGCTGTTCACGTGATGGGGGCGATATCGCCTCGCTCCCATCCCTCTGAGGCCCCGGCGCAATAGTCGGCGTAGCCACCAGTCTCAATCGCCTCGCGCGCACCGTGCATGAGCGTTTGATAATAGGCGATATTGTTCCACGACAGCAGCATGCCGCCCAGCGGCTCATTGGTACGGATGAGATGGTGCAGATAGGCGCGTGAGTAATCACGCGCGGCTGGACAATCGCTCTCCTCATCCAGCGGACGTGGATCATCGGCGTGCCGAGCATTTTTTAGGTTTATCTTTCCGAACCGCGTGTAGGCGGTGGCATGGCGGCCAGCACGGGTCGGCATGACACAGTCGAACATGTCGATGCCGCGCGCGACACTCTTCAAAAGATCATCCGGCGTGCCGACGCCCATTAGATAGCGCGGCTTGTCGTCGGGCAGTGCCGGGCAGGTCTCATCGAGCACGGCAAGCATCTCATCCTGCGGTTCACCGACGGCGAGCCCACCAACGGAGTAGCCCCAAAAACCGATATCTGTCAGAAGCTTGGCAGAACGCAACCGAAGTTCGATGTCCGTGCCACCCTGAACAATCCCGTAAAGTCCCTGCCCTTTTTCTGGGCCACCCAGCGCCTCAAACTTTGCTTTGGAGCGCTCGGCCCAACGGGCGGAGAGTTCCATCGCGCGGATGACCTCGTCGCGTTCTGCCGGCAGCTTCAGGCATTCATCGAGCTGCATCTGAATATCAGAGCCCAGGAGGCCCTGGATTTCGATGGAGCGTTCGGGTGTCAGACGGTGCGCGGAACCATCGACATGGGATTTGAAGGTCACGCCCTCTTCGTCGAGCTTGCGCAGCGCGCCCAGCGACATGATCTGGAAGCCGCCAGAGTCGGTAAGGATCGTGTGCGGCCAACGCATAAAACTGTGCAGACCACCCAGCCGCGCGACCCGTTCAGCGGTAGGACGCAGCATCAGATGGTAGACATTGCCAAGCACCACATCGGCGCCGGCCTCGCGCACCTGATCGGTGTACATGGCTTTCACTGTACCGGCGGTGCCGACCGGCATGAAGGCTGGCGTCGCGACCGTACCGTGTGGCGTTGTGATCGTGCCTCGACGCGCCTTGTCGTCGGTGGTGTGCAGGTCAAACGCAAAGCGCTGGCTCATCGGCTTGCCTCGCTCAAGGCTTCATCGCTGGCCCACAGAAGCGAGCCATCCCCATAAGAATAGAACCGGTAGCCGGCCTCAATGGCATGGGCGTAGGCGGATTTCATGCGATCCAGGCCGCACAAGGCAGACACCAGCATGAAGAGGGTCGATTTGGGCAGGTGGAAGTTCGTCATCAGCGCATCGATGCCTTTGAACCGGTAGCCCGGCGTGATGAAGATGGCCGTTTCGCCCTGGAAGGGATGGACGGTTCGCGTCTCGTCGGCCGCCGACTCCAGTATGCGCAAACTGGTGGTACCCACTGCAATGCTCCGCCCTCCGTTATCCCGCGCCCGATTGATGGCGTCGGCCGTCTCTGGCGTGATCTCGCCCCACTCGGCATGCATGGTGTGGTCTTCTGTGGTGTCGGCTTTCACCGGCAGGAAGGTCCCCATGCCGACATGAAGGGTTACAAAGGCGCGGCCGATGCCGCGCGCATCAAGAGCCTCAAACAAGCGATCCGTGAAATGCAGCCCTGCGGTGGGCGCTGCGACTGAGCCGTCAGTCTCAGCATAGACGGTCTGGTAGTCGGCCTTATCCTCTTCCAGATAACCGCGCTTGCTGGCGATGTAGGGCGGTAGTGGTGGCATGCCGATGGCTGCCAGCCCATCGGCAAAGGTCTGCGGCGTGCCGGTGAAGGCCAGCGTCACCAGACCATCGTCGTCCTTGGCCTTCACGTCGGCCCGAAGGCAACCCGGCCCATCGGCCGAAAACTGGATCCTGTCACCCGGCTTGATACGCTTGCCTGGCTTGGCCATGGCCTTCCAGACAAGCTGATCTTCGTCCTGCGCTTCCACCAATGTCGCATAGACCGGCAAGCCAACCTCCACCCCTTCGCGGGTGCGCAAACCGGAAAGCTGAGCCGGGATGACGCGTGTCTGATTGAGCACCAGAAGATCACCGGGTTGTAGCAGGCTCGGCAAATCGCAAACGATGTGATCGGACAAATCCCCGGATGCACTCACCTGCAACAACCGCGCGGCATCGCGCGGATCAGCCGGATGCAAGGCGATCTGCTCTTCAGGCAGGTCAAAGTCGAAGGCATCGACGCGCATGGTGTTTTTGGCAGTCCTGAAACGCAAAACGGACCGGGCGTGACGCCCGGTCCGCTTCGAAAAGGCGGTTTGTCTTAAACCAGTTTAGCAGAGTTGATCTGGTCAGGGTTCGGCACCGGCTCGCCGCGAGCGAACTGATCAACATTGTCCATGCCCTCGGTCACCTCGCCCCAGACCGTGTACTGGCCGTCGAGGAAGCGGGCATCGTCAAAGCAGATGAAGAACTGCGAGTTGGCGCTGTCAGGGTTCTGGGACCGCGCCATGGAGCAGACACCGCGCACGTGGGGCGTGTCGGTGAATTCGGCCTTCAGGTCCGGCAGCTTGGAGCCGCCCATGCCGGTACCAGTTGGGTCGCCGCCCTGAGCCATGAAGCCGTCGATCACGCGGTGAAACACCACGCCATTATAAAAACCCTCGCCAACCAGCGTTTTGATGCGTGCCACATGGCTGGGTGCCAGGTCGGGGCGCAGCTTGATGGTAACTTCGCCTTTGGAGGTGTCGAGAACGAGGGTATTGCCGTCAGACATGGGTGCGGTCTTTCTGCGAGCTGGAGGTTTGGGTGTTAGCCGTTGAGATCGGCCAGGAGGCGGGCGCGGACCATCGCGTCGGGTCCGTCGACAATGCCGTTGCGGCGCGCATCGCCCTTCTTGATGGCGTCGACATTGTCCATGCCTGAGACCACGCGGCCGAATACGGTGTAAGCACCGTTGAGGCGCGGTGCTGGGCCGAACATGATGAAGAACTGCGAGTTGGCGCTGTTGGGATCGTTCGTGCGGGCCATGCCGACAACTCCGCGCTCATAGCCGATTGAGGAAAACTCGGCAGGCAGGTCCGGATAAGGTGAGCCGCCAGTGCCCGTACCGGTCGGGTCTCCGGTCTGGGCCATAAAACCATCGATCACGCGGTGGAAGACCACGCCATCATAAAAGCCTTCGCTCGCCAGCTGTTGAATGCGCTCCACATGCTGAGGTGCGACATCCGGTAGGAGTTCGATGTAGATCGGTCAGCTAGCGACTTCGATCACCAGAACGTTTTGCGGGTCGAGCTGCGAAATCGCTTCAGGCGTATTCATCGTTTGAGCCCGGGCGGAACCGATAGGAAGGGCGGCCAAAACGGCAATAGCCGTGACGACAGCCAAGGCGGCAAGCCCGGAAAGGATGCGGGTCTGGACGGCGGACAGGCGTGAAGATGGGGCGGCTTGGATCATGACACTCTGCATTCATGGTGGGTTGACGGGCTGCAGGTCCTTGATCTGCAAACGGACAAGGGACTGCGGATTACCCGACCGGGCGCTGAGCTTGCAGCGCCGTACGGACGGTTTCTGGCACAAAGGGGGCGATGTCGCCACCCATCCCGGCGATCTGCCGCACCAGCGTGGCCGTTACATGGCGGTTTTGCGGCCGGGCTGGCACAAACACAGTCTCAACGTCCGGTGCCATGGTCGCGTTCATGCCGGCCATCTGCATCTCATAGGCAAAGTCAGCCGAATCGCGCAGACCGCGCAGGATCACACCGGCCTTCTGCTCGGCCGCAAGATCAACAAGCAGGCCACTGAACGCCATTGCTTTTACGCGACCTTCGCCGCCCAACTCGGCCGCGATCTCTTCCAGCAACGCCTGCCGCGCGTCCACAGAGAGCATGGGAGTTTTGTTGGGGTTCTGGCCGATGGCGACACCCACCTCATCGCAGAGCGCGAGGCCGGCGCGGAACACGTCAGCGTGGCCGTACGTGATGGGGTCAAAAGATCCAGGGAATAAAGCGCGGCGCATGAAGCCTATCTCGCAGGAAATGGGCCGGAGACAGATCGCCGACCGGGTGTGGTGGTCGATCTAACAAGCCGACCGGCGCCCACGCAAGTTGCGCTGCCAGGCAATGCGACAAAGCTCTTTCAACATCGAAGCGCCCAAGCGTGATGGCCATCACAGGACGATGGACGGCAATGGGTGATGGTGGGTCCATCGAAGCAACGGGCAAGAGCGCCCCAAGCGACAAGAACCAGAACAGAGAGCAGACCGATGATCACCCTCGCACGCACCCTGACGCTGACCACCGTGGCCGTTGTTTTTGCCGTCCTTCTTGGCCTGTGGCTGGCGACCACTTCGCCCGCCAACTCCAGCGCTGAAAATGCAGCACCTTCCATGAACGTAGAGACCCGCCTTGGTGCTGCTGAACTTGACCTTTGTGCCGGCCAGGCCTGGCCACATTTTTCCGATGGCTGCGCTTCCTGGATCCGCGCTTCCAGCGACCAAAGCGGCATTGATCGCACCATCTCCACGATGGTCAGCGACGCCGATCATGGCTTCACGGTTGTGACAAAATCGACCCCGCTGGAAGTCGCTTCCCGCTGACCCGGAATTAAGGTTCTGAATCCACTTCACTGATCACTCTTCAAGCTCAGATTCAGAATCATCCTTCTTCAGGTGTCGATTCAAATCCTCCAATCATCGACCCCGAAAAACCGCCCCTTCTGTCAGAAGCTGGGGCGGTTTTCTTTTGTATTTTCAATTATCTATAGGGACATTCTGAAAGTTTGAATCGGCTAGTCGTCAGAGCTTGGCGGCACTTCAACTTCAGATTCAGATTCACCCTCGTCGCCCTCTTCAGCCTCGGGCTCAGAGATGCGCTCCACCGACACAACCTTGTCGCCATCAGAGACGTTGAAGATGGTCACACCCTGGGTTGCGCGTCCAGCGATCCGGATGCCTTCGACGGGAACGCGGATGAGCTGACCACTGTTGGCGACGATCATTATCTGGTCTGCATGCTCGACCGGGAAAGTCGCAACAATGGGCCCGTTGCGCGGTGTGACGGCCATCGCTGTGATGCCTTTTCCGCCCCTGCCAGACACGCGATATTCGAAGCTCGAGGAGCGCTTGCCATAGCCGTTTTCGGAGATGGCCAGGATGAACTGTTCAGCCTCTGACATCGCCACATAGCGCGCTTCGCCAAGCTCGGTTCCGTTGCCCGCTTCATCCTCGTCGAGGACGACCGCATCCGTGTCGCCTTCCATCAAACGACGGCGCTTGATGTATTCGGCACGCTCGGCTGGGTTCGCCTCGAAGTGGCGTAGGATCGACATGCCGATGACCTCATCGCCATCGGCCAGATTGATGCCACGCACGCCAGTGGAGTCGCGTGATTGGAAGACGCGCAGATCACCGACCGGGAATCGGATCGCCTGGCCCTTTGCCGTCGTCAGAAGCACATCATCTTGCTCGGTGCAGATGTCGACCGAAAGGATGCTCATATCCTCGTCCAGCTTCATCGCGATCTTGCCATTGCGATTGATACGCTGGAAGTCGGACAGCTTGTTGCGACGAACCGAGCCCTTGTTGGTGCAGAACACGACATCGAGTTCCGCCCAGCTTTCCTCATCCTCCGGCAGTGGCAGGATCGAGGTGATCCGCTCGCCCTTGCTTAAGGGAAGTATATTGACCAGCGCTTTGCCGCGGGACTGCGGCGCCGCTGGTGGCAGACGCCATACCTTGTGGCGGTAGACCTGCCCTTGCGAGGAGAAGAACAGAACCGGCGTGTGCGTATTGGCCACAAAAATCCGGGTGACGAAATCCTCGTCCTTGGTCGACATGCCCGAGCGGCCTTTGCCGCCACGACGCTGTGCCCGGTAGGTGGAGAGCGGCACACGCTTGATGTAGCCAGCATGGCTCACCGTGACGACCATATCCTCACGCTGGATGAGGTCTTCGTCCTCAAAGTCGGCATCGCTCTCGGTGATTTCAGTGCGGCGCGGCGTGGCGAACAGTTCGCGGACCTCGCTGAGCTCTTCCTTGATGATCGCCTGAATACGCAACCGGGAACCAAGAATGTCGAGATAGTCGCGGATTTCATCAGCGATCGAATGGAGCTCATCGCTGATCTCATCGCGACCCAGGGCCGTCAGACGCTGCAAGCGCAGATCGAGGATCGCACGCGCCTGCGTTTCCGACAGACGGTAGGTTCCGTCCTCAGCCACCTTATGGCGGGGATCGGCGATTAACTCGATCAAGGGAGCGACATCGCGTGCCGGCCAGGCCCGCTCCATCAACTCGGCGCGCGCGGTTGCCGGATCGGGCGCGCCACGGATGACCTTGATAACCTCATCGATGTTAGCGACCGCGATCGCCAGACCCACCAAGACATGCGCACGGTCGCGCGCCTTGCCGAGCAGGAACTTGGTGCGCCGCGTAACAACGACTTCGCGGAACTGGACGAAGGCCGACAGCATGTCCATCAGCGTCATCTGCTCGGGCCGTCCGCCGTTGAGCGCGACCATATTGGCACCGAACGTCGTCTGTAGCTGGGAGAATCGATATAGTTGATTCAAAACCACATCGGCCACGGCATCGCGCTTCAACTCGATAACCACACGAATGCCTTCGCGGTCGGATTCATCACGAATATCGCCAATGCCTTCGATGCGCTTGTCACGCACAAGATCGGCAATCTTCTCGATCAGGTTGGCCTTGTTCACCTGGTAGGGAATCTCCGAAACGACGAGCGCTTCGCGATCTTTTCGGATCTCTTCGACTTCAACGCGGGACCGCATTATGATGGAGCCGCGCCCCGTCTCATAGGCCTGGCGAATGCCGGTGCGGCCAAGAATCAAGCCTCCGGTCGGAAAATCCGGGCCGGGCACGATTTGCTGCAACTCTTCCAGATCGATTTCCGGATTGTCGATGAGCGCTGTCGTCGCGTCGATCACCTCTCCCAGATTGTGCGGCGGAATGTTGGTCGCCATGCCGACGGCAATGCCGCCTGCGCCGTTGGTCAGGAGATTGGGGAAGCGCGCCGGCATCGCTGTCGGCTCGGATTCGGTGTTGTCGTAATTGTCCTGGAAGTCGACCGTATCCTTGTCGAGATCCTCGGTCAGGAAGTGCGCCGGGCGCGCCATGCGCACCTCGGTGTAGCGCATGGCTGCCGGCGGATCGCCGTCGACGGACCCGAAATTGCCCTGGCCGTCCAAAAGCTCCAACCGCATCGAAAAGGGCTGCGCCATCCGCACCAGTGCTTCATAGATCGATTGATCGCCGTGCTGGTGGTATTTACCGATGACATCGCCAACCACGCGCGCCGATTTGCGGTAGGGCTTGTTCCAGTCGTAGCCGGATTCCTGCATCGAGTAGAGGATGCGGCGATGTACCGGTTTCAGCCCGTCGCGCACGTCTGGAAGCGCGCGAGACACGATCACGCTCATGGCGTAATCGAGATAGCTCTTGCGCATTTCGCCGGAGATGGAGACGGCGCGAATGTCGCTGGGATCGGAGCCCGATGGGCCCGGTGTTTCGGTGTTGTCTGTATCGTCGGACAAGAAGCGAATCTCGGCTGTTAAACGTCGTTTCTAGTTAGCCGATTCAACAGCGCGGCACAAAGAAAGCTGGGAAGCGGGAGATAGGTATCCACTGGAAGGGTTGCCAGGGCTCCATTCCCCTGTCACAGGCGGTTTTGGCCCTTTGCGAGGCACGATGCTTGAGTTTCTCACCAACGCCGCTGTGACGCTGTTCGTCACCATCGATCCAATCGGTTTGGCACCGCTGTTCATGACGGTGACGCGCGGCATGGACCGTGGTGAGAGGCGCGAGGTTGCCTTCCGAGCCTGCATCATAGGCTTCTGTATTCTCACAGTTTTTTCACTTGGCGGCCAGACATTCCTGAACGCGTTGGGTATTACGCTTCCCGCATTCCGCATCGCGGGCGGGCTGCTTCTCTTCTGGCTGGCGTTTGAAATGGTCTTTGAACGGCGGTCCGAACGACGCTCTCAGGGTGCCAGCCGAGCCATCGACAAGGACCACATCAAGAATGTTGCGGTCTTCCCGCTGGCCATTCCTCTGATTGCCGGTCCGGGGTCGATTTCCGCCATCGTGCTCCTCTCGCACGAGGCTGGTGGGATGTCGGACGGCTGGATCGGCCTCCTAGCGCTGATAGGCGTGCTCGCCGGCATGGTGCTCGCTTGTCTCATCGTGTTCCTCACCGCGGGGCGGATCGAAGCTTTGCTTGGCGACACCGGCCGCATTCTCCTTACGCGCCTTCTGGGCGTCATTCTCTCGGCGCTGGCGGTTCAGTTTGTCGCCGACGGTGTCCTTCAGATCGTTGAGACAGCTACCGGTTAGCTGCGCCCATGCGGGGCGCTCCAATCAACTGTCGGTCCGATCGGGATAATGCCGAGCGGATTGCGCTTCTCGCTCTTTGAGAAGTAGCCGCGCTTGTAAATTTCAAAGTTCACTGTCTCGGCGACGCCCGGCATCTGGTAGATCTCGCGCGCATAGGGCCACAGATGCTCATAATCGGAGAGCTTCTTCAGGTTGCAACGGAACGCATAGTGGTAGGCGACGTCGAAGCGGGCGAGCGTTGGGAACAGCCGCACATCAGCTTCGGTGTACCTGTCACCTGTCAGGTAGCGATGGCTGGCAAGGTGGGCGTCGATCCGGTCCAGCGTTTCAAACACCTCCCAGGCGGCCGTCTCGTAGGCCTCCTGGGTTGAGGCAAAGCCGGCGCGATAAACGCCATTGTTGACCGAACGATAGATATCAGCATTCCATGTATCGATCTGGTCTTCCAACCCTGTCGGATAGAGATCAGGCGCGTCCGGCACGATGTCCGCGAAGGCTGTGTTGAGCATGCGAACGATGTCGGCAGATTCGTTGCTCACCATGCGGTTCTGATGCTTGTCCCATAGGACCGGCACGGTGAGACGTCCCGTGTAGGGCCTGGGATCGCGAGCATAGACTTGGTGAACCGCCTGCACACCGAACAATGGGTCGCTGTAGGCGCCCTCGCGATCGTAAACCCAGCCCTGATCGGTGCGGCGGGGCAGCGCGTATGTGACCGAAATCGCATCGTCCAAGCCCTTGAGGGCACGAACAAGCAGCGTGCGATGGGCCCACGGGCAGTTCCAGGCAACGAAGAGGTGGTAACGGCCTGATTCGGCTGCAAACCCGCCCTCGCCGGTTGGGCCGGGGGTGCCATCTGGCGTTATCCAATGGCGCACCGTGCTTTTTGTGCGCTCCCATTCGCCTGACGGCAATGTTTGTGTGACGTCCTCACCTGTGTGGTAGACGCCTTCGACCATGTAACCCATGCCTGCGAACCCGGTTCAGCCAATCCAAGGCACAAGTGTCGGGCGCTCGGGCAATTGGTCAATCGGGCTGGGTGTGAATAGACTGTTTCTAGCCTGATCAAAAGGGCCAAACGTTAGAAACGATCGGCCAATGGATGGGTCGGAACGTGTTCGACCAGGTCCCAGAGATTGCCGTAGAGATCCTCGAACACGGCAACGCGGCCATAGTCGAAATCGGTCGGCGGCCGGACGAAACTGACGCCGGCATCGACGAAACGCTGATAGTCACGCTCGAAATCGTCAGTTTTCAGAAACAGGAACACCCGTCCGCCAGCCTGGTTGCCAATGAACGGCTCCTGCTCAGGCTTGGAGGCTCGTGCAAGTAGGATCGTTGCACCCGATCCACCGGGCGGTGCGACCACCACCCAGCGTTTATCCTGTTCCGGCTGATAGGTGTCCTCGATGAGATCAAAACCGAGCTTGCCGACGTAAAAGGCCAGCGCCTCATCATAATCGCGGACCACGAGCGCGATGTGGAGGATGGATTGGCGCACGCCTGTCATCGCGCTTCACGCAAGGTGCGCAGGCCGAGCAGAATGGCCGCTCCGAACAGCGCCAGTGCGCCGATGCGATCAAGCCAAGCACGCGCCGGCCCGCGCAAACGCTGGCCCAGCCAACCAGCGGACAAGCCGTAGGTGGTGAGAAACAGACCGTCGACGACGAGGTAGGTGGCGCCAAGGATCAGCAATTGCGGTGCCAGCGCGCTTGTGGGGTCAAGGAATTGCGGGAACAAGGCCGCGAAGAACAGCACCGCCTTGGGGTTGGCCGCAGAGGTAAAAAAGCCCTGCATCCAAAGGGTTTTCAGGCTGGTCTGTGAAGCTGCGCCTTGACCAGATGAGGAGCCAGCCTGCCGCCAGGCGCGCACTGCCATGAACACAAGATAGGCGACGCCCGCCCATTTGACGGCCGTGAAAAGAGACTGTGAGGCCACCAAGAGCGCCGCCAGACCAGTGCCGGCTGCCAGCATTTGCAAGGCGTTGGCGGACAGATCGCCGGCCGCGGTTGCCGAGGAGCGTGCTGCGCCATGGCGCAGGCTGTTGGCAAGCATGAGCAGATGGCTCGGCCCCGGCGTCACCATGAAGATGATGATTGTTCCGAGATAGACGAGCCAAATTTCGCCGCTCATCGCGTCTGATCCTTAGAACGGAATATCGTCGTCAAGATCAGAGCCGATCGCCGGCGCGGGGCCGCGGTCCTGCGGCGCTGAACCACCACCGCCTCCATAGCCCATCTGGCCACCGCCATAGCCGCCACCGCCACCTTCGCGGTCTTGACGTCCATCGAGCATGGTCAGTTCCCCGCGATAGCGCTGAAGCACCACTTCGGTGGAATAGCGGTCCTGGCCGTTCTGGTCCTGCCATTTGCGGGTCTGGAGTTGGCCTTCAAGATAAACCTTGGAGCCCTTGCGCAGATATTGCTCGGCAACCTTGGCCAGGTTCTCATTAAAGATCACCACGCGGTGCCACTCGGTGCGCTCGCGACGCTCGCCTGATTGGCGGTCGCGCCATGTTTCAGACGTCGCGACGGAAAGGTTCACCACCTTGTCGCCCGATTGCAGGCTTCGAATGTCTGGATCGGCGCCCAGATTGCCGACCAGAATGACCTTGTTGACGCTGCCCGCCATGGAACCTTCTCCTCACACACTCTTCAGTCCCGGTGTGGCGGCGATTGCAGCCGCCCGCAAGAACGGTGCGCAGTTTTCCACACCCTAGCGGGGGTTGTGTCAGGAGGCAATAGATGTTCTTATTTTGTTCACTCTGGTGAGTCAGCCTGACTGTCCTACTGTAAAGGGGCGGGCTGACAAGGAAGCCCGTTTCGGTCCTCCCCCGATCTCTTGCCCTGACACATGATGGTCCTATGGCTGGTCAATCCTCCCGCAGTACGCCCGCGCCGTCTTCGCGTTTCATCACCGTTACCGGTGCCCGCGAACACAATCTGAAAAATGTGAACGTCTCGCTGCCACGCGACAGCCTGGTGGTGATGACGGGGCTATCGGGCTCCGGCAAGTCATCGCTCGCGTTCGACACCATCTATGCGGAAGGTCAGCGGCGCTATGTGGAAAGCCTGTCGGCCTATGCGCGGCAGTTCCTGGAGATGATGCAAAAGCCCGACGTCGATCAGATCGACGGGCTGTCGCCTGCCATTTCCATCGAGCAGAAGACCACAAGCCGCAATCCACGCTCCACGGTCGCCACCGTGACGGAGATCTACGACTATATGCGCCTATTGTGGGCGCGGGTCGGCATTCCCTATTCGCCGGCGACCGGGCTGCCGATTGAAAGCCAGACGGTCAGCCAGATGGTCGACCGGGTGATGGCACTGCCTGAAGGCACGCGGCTTTATCTGCTGGCGCCGCTCGTGCGTGGCCGCAAGGGCGAGTACCGCAAGGACATCGCCGAGCTGATGAAGCAGGGCTATCAGCGGCTGAAGATCGACGGCACTTATTATGAGATCGCGGATGCCCCGGCGCTCGACAAGAAGTTCAAGCACGATATCGATGTGGTCGTGGACAGAATTGTCGTGCGGGACGACATCGCAACGCGCCTCGCGGACAGTTTCGAAACCGCGCTGAAACTGGCCGACGGATTGGCTGTGGCTGAGATGGCGGACCTTAAAGACGGCGAGAGTGACCCGGAGCGGATCATCTTTTCGGAGCGCTTTGCCTGCCCAGAATCCGGTTTCACTATTCCGGAAATTGAACCCCGGCTCTTCTCTTTCAACTCGCCACACGGCGCCTGCCCCACCTGTGACGGACTGGGCACAACGCTGGAGTTCGAGGCCGCGCTTGTCGTGCCTGATCCCTCGCTTTCCCTGCGCCAGGGAGCGGTGGCTCCATGGGCTAAGACGGGCAACACGTCGCCCTATTACACGCAGACGCTTGAAGCGATCACCAAGCATTACAAGGCGTCGATGGCCAAGCCTTGGAGCGACCTACCAGAGAAGGTTCAGGACGTGATCCTGTTCGGCTCCGGCGAGGAGCCCATCACCTTCACCTATGATGATGGTCTGCGCTCCTACAAAACCTCCAAGCCCTTTGAAGGCGTGATCGGCAATATCGAGCGGCGCTGGCGGGAGACCGATTCTCAATGGGTGCGTGATGAGTTAGCCCGCTTCCAGTCCGACCGGCCCTGTGAGGCTTGCAACGGCTATCGGCTTCGCCCTGAAGCCTTGGCGGTGAAAATCGCAGGGCGGCATATTGGCGAGGCGGCGCAGCTTTCGATCCGCGAGGCCAATCAATGGTTCGATGACCTGCCGAACCAATTGTCGGAGAAGCAGAACGAAATCGCTGTGCGGATCCTGAAAGAGATCCGTGACCGGCTGAAATTCCTCAACGATGTTGGGTTGGATTACCTCACCCTGTCCCGCTCCTCCGGAACGCTTTCGGGCGGCGAAAGCCAGCGTATCCGGCTTGCTTCGCAGATCGGTTCGGGGCTCACCGGCGTGCTCTATGTGCTCGATGAGCCATCCATTGGACTCCATCAGCGCGACAATGACCGGCTCCTTGAAACGCTGCGGCACCTGCGCGACCTCGGCAACACTGTGATTGTCGTGGAGCATGACGAGGATGCCGTGCGCACGGCTGATTATGTGGTCGATATCGGTCCCGGCGCCGGCGTTCACGGCGGGCAGGTCGTGGCGGAAGGCTCACCGCAGGAGGTGATGGCCAATCCCAACTCGCTAACGGGCCAGTACCTTTCTGGCACCAAAGCCATTCCGGTGCCTGCCAAGCGGCGCAAGGGCAAAAAAGGCCAAAGCATCAAGGTGAAGGGCGCGCGCGGCAATAATCTAAAGGGCGTGGACGCAAGCATACCGATTGGCACCTTCACCTGCGTCACAGGTGTTTCCGGCGGCGGCAAGTCCACCTTCCTGCTGGAAACGCTCTACAAGGTGGCAGCGCGGCGGCTGAACGGTGCGCGGGAGAATCCGGCGCCGCATGATAGCGTGAGCGGGTTGGAGTTCCTCGACAAGGTCATCGACATCGACCAATCGCCGATTGGACGCACGCCACGCTCCAACCCGGCGACCTACACCGGGGCCTTCACACCGATCCGCGACTGGTTTGCCGGACTGCCTGCATCCAAGGCGCGCGGCTACGCGCCGGGCCGCTTCTCGTTCAACGTGAAAGGCGGGCGATGCGAGGCCTGCCAAGGTGACGGCGTCATCAAGATTGAGATGCACTTCCTGCCGGATGTCTACGTCACCTGCGATGTTTGCCACGGCAAACGATACAATCGCGAGACGCTGGAGATCGAGTTCAAGGGCAAGTCGATTGCCGATGTGCTGGATATGACGGTGGAAGAAGGCGCCAAGTTCTTCTCGGCTGTGCCGGCGGTGCGAGACAAGCTCGTTACACTGGACCGAGTCGGCCTCGGCTACATCAAGGTCGGCCAGCAGGCGACCACGCTTTCGGGTGGTGAGGCGCAGAGGGTGAAGCTTGCCAAGGAGCTCTCCAAGCGATCAACGGGCCGCACGCTCTACATTCTGGATGAACCGACCACAGGTCTGCACTTCCATGACGTCGCCAAGCTTCTTGAGGTGCTGCATGAGCTTGTGGAACAGGGCAACACGGTGGTGGTGATTGAGCACAATCTGGAGGTCATCAAGACCGCCGATTACATCATCGATCTAGGTCCTGAAGGTGGGGATGGCGGCGGCGAACTGGTTGCTGCTGGTACGCCTGAACAGGTGGTGAAAGAATCGCGCTCCTACACCGGTCAGTATTTGGCAGAAGTTCTGGCTCGCGCCGGCGGCAAATCCGTTGCGGCGGAATAGCCGGCTGCGCTAAGGCACACCCATGCTTTCCTACCAACATGCCTATCACGCTGGCAGTCTGGCCGACGTTCACAAGCACGCAGCGCTGTCCTGGGTGCTCGCCTACATGGCACAGAAGGACAAGCCCATCAGCTATCTGGAGACTCATGCGGGTCGCGGCCTTTATGATCTTTCAGGCCCGGAGGCCGCCAAAACCGGTGAGGCGGCCACAGGTATCGCCAAAATGCTTGACCGGTTTGCCGCTGATCATCCCTACCGGCAAGCCGTGGAAAGGGTCCGCGCCGAGCAGGGCGAGAGCGCCTACCCCGGCTCACCCCTTTTGGCCGAAACCTTCCTGCATGGGCTGAAGCAACGGCGGGAAGACCGGCTGCAATTGGCCGAACTTCATCCGCAAGAGCATGAAGCGCTAAGCGAACTGATGCCGCGTTCAGGAACGCATGTTTACAAGGAAGACGGCTTCCCATGGGCCGCGCGCCTGTGCCCACCAACGCAGCGGCGGGTGTTGATGCTGATCGATCCGAGCTATGAGCTCGACCATGATTTCAGCGGCATCCACGACTTCATGGATGGTCTGCACGGTCTCTGGCCGGTGGGTGTGATCATGCTGTGGTTTCCGATCCTGCAATCCGGTGATCAGACCGCGATGGCCAACGCGCTGGAAGAAGCAGGCTTTCCCAAAGCCATTCGGCATGAGGTGCGTTTTCCGGCAGCGCAGGCAGATCACCGACTGACAGGCAGTGGGCTTTTCGTGATCAACGCGCCCTACACGCTGGCTGGGGAGCTCGCCAAACTCGGCAAGCTGTTCAACAGACTCTAGACCGGTTTGGCGTCAGCCGAAGGTCGGCCAGGTCGCGTACCATTCATCCAGCGTTTTCACATCAACATCCTCGGCATTGGCATAGGGCCAGGGGTCGATGGCCCAATCGGTGTCCGAGCCCGTCTCGTTGATGACGGCGGTCGCATGCGGGTAGCGGCCATCAAGAAAGAACCCGCGCGCGACCGGATAGCCCACCGTGTGGTGCTGCATCAGGCCTGCATTGGCAAGCTACAGCAGCGTAGATGTGGTGTTGGTCGTCTCTTCCAGGCAGTCCATTTGCCCCGGAACGCCTGCGTTCTGCATGTCGAGGCCGCCAATGTCATCGTCCGATCCCACCACTGGGCCAACGCGCGCCTCCATCCACATCACCGCCTCACGAATGGCAGCGCGCTCTGCGGATGCGCTGCCGGCGCCTGCCTCCATGATGCTTGCCAGATGCGCGACATCGTCCTGCGAGAACTGAACCGTTGTCTGCCGCTCGCAGCCGAAAGCATGGCAAATGCCAATGGTGAGACCATTGGGCGTACGGGCATCCTGCGTTGGATACCAGGCAAGCGGGCTCGTGCCGGCCGAGACGCAGCCGGCGAGCACTCCGCAGGTGACCAAGGCAGCGCTGGTGCGCGCCCATTTGTTCCGGAGAACGGACATAAAGACCTACCGCAGGGACAATTCTGTTCGCTGGCTAGCAACCTGCTGCTTGAGCGGCAAGCCCGGACCCCTTCACAGCACCGCGAGCGGCCCTGTTTCCCTTGCCGCGTTGCATGCTCGCCACTAGAACCGGCCCATGAGCAAAGTTTCTCCCACTGATATCTCCCCCATCCACGTCATTGGCGGCGGATTGGCCGGTTCAGAAGCCGCCTGGCAGGCAGCACAGATGGGCGTGCCCGTTATCCTGCACGAAATGCGTGGTACGCCAGACCATCCGGGCACGGCTGCCCACAAGACCGATGGGCTGGCAGAGCTTGTCTGTTCCAACTCCTTCCGGTCGGACGACGCGACCTCCAACGCGGTTGGCGTGTTGCACGCGGAGATGCGGCTTCTCGGCTCGCTCATCATGGCCCAAGGCGATGCTCATCAGGTGCCCGCCGGCGGCGCCTTGGCGGTGGATCGGCATGGGTTCTCTGATGCAGTAACGCAGGCTCTGGAAGCGCATCCTCTCATCACCATCGAGCGTGGAGAGATCAACGGATTGCCGCCGCAAGACTGGGATAGCGTCATCGTCGCGACCGGACCATTGACGGCCCCTGCCCTTGCTGAGGCTGTCTTGGAGCTGACCGGGCAAGACGCTCTGGCCTTTTTCGATGCCATCGCGCCGATCGTCCACACTGAGTCCATCGACATGGAGAAGGCCTGGTTCCAGTCGCGCTACGACAAGGTTGGCCCGGGCGGCACGGGTAAGGACTACATCAACTGCGCCATGGATGAGGCGCTCTACAACCGCTTCATTGATGCGCTCGTGGAGGCTGACGCCCACGATTTCAAAGAGTGGGAAAAGGACACGCCCTACTTCAATGGTTGCCTGCCGATTGAAGTGATGGCGGTGCGGGGCCGCGAAACGTTGCGCTATGGTCCGATGAAGCCGGTTGGCCTTACCAATCCGCATGATCCTGATACCAAGCCGCATGCTGTGGTTCAGCTGCGCCAGGACAACGCCTTGGGCACGCTGTTCAACATTGTCGGCTTCCAGACCAAGATCCGCTACGGCGCACAGTCCGACATTCTGCGCATGATCCCTGGCCTGGAGAACGCCAAGTTCGCGCGCCTGGGCGGAATGCACCGCAACACCTATCTCAACTCACCGGTGCTTTTGGATGGTCAGATGCGGCTGAAGGCCCAGACCCGATTGCGTTTTGCGGGGCAGATCACAGGCTGCGAAGGCTATGTGGAGTCAGCAAGCATTGGACTTTACACCGGCCGATTGGCGGCTGCCGAAAGGCTTGGGATTGAGCTGCCACCTCTGCCTGCCACAACTGCGCTGGGATCGCTGGTCGGGCATATCACCGGCGGGCATGTGTCGAGCGAAGAAGACCTCGAAGCCAATGCGCCGCGTTCCTTCCAGCCGATGAATATCAATTTCGGGCTGTTCCCGCCGCATGAGGGACCCTTGATCGATGCCGAAGGCAAGCGCATCAAAGGCAAAGCGAAGGGTTTGGCGCGCAAGCAGGCGATGGCCAAGCGGGCGCTTGAAGACAGCGCACATTGGGTGGAAAGCCTCGGCGAGGGATTGCCGCAGGCGGCAGAGTAGCGCCGGCTAGATATCCGGCATCCGCTTGGAAGCCCGCCATAGCCCAAAAAGCCTACGCCAGCGCGGCATGCTCAAGGGCTTGGCAAACGGATTGGCCGCCCACCTGAGAGTGGCCTTGAGTGAAGAACGGACCAACGCCAAGGGCAAGAATCCCGGATAGGCTGCGCGCGGCATCTCCCGAAGCGACTGAGCGGATTTGTCCAGGTGCTCAGCGCCGTAGGCAGCAAACCGCACCAAGGCATTCGTCAGTTCCTCTGTGGGCTGGCCGGCGCGTAAAACGTCGCGGGCCAACCCAGCTTCTTCCATCATATCCTTGGGCAAAAGGCATTGGCCGCGTGCGGCCCAGACCGGAAAGCTCTCCATCGTCCGCACGACAGCAAGCGCAACACCGCCATGGCCAGCGGCATCAGCAAAGCGGGCCGGGCTGTGGCCTGAGAGAATGGAAGCGGCAAGGCTGATCGGGCCGGACCAAACCTCCCCCGCATAGCCTTCGAAATCGCCAGTGGACGGCATGGCATCATCGTAAAGATCGAAGGTGCGGCCATCCAGAACCGCGAGCAGCGGCGCCGTCGGGATCGCGTGTCGCTCTATGGCCTGCAACAGTCTGTGCGCCAGTGGGTTGGCTTCCACCGCGCCATGGGCCGTGCCGGTGAGTGTGTCGCGCCACCATTGCAGACGGATCTCGCCTGGCATCGGCTCGGATACCTGGCCCCGTACACGACCGATCTCAGCCAGATAAGCGAACAAGGCCATCAAATCCGTCCGCTTGCCCGCAGGCGCGAACTGAAGCGCGGCGTACCAATCAAAATCATGGTCGCGCAGATGGGCAGCCACATGCATGTCGGCTTCGGTCGAACGAGGCTGGTCAGTGGTCACAGGACACCTTTGCTGGCCCTTACGTGAGCGCCATCAGTGCCGAGGCAACCCGACGATCCTCGGAAAGCAAGACGTTGTAGGTCCGAACGGCGGAGCGGGTAGCGCTTACTTCGATTGCCAACCCAGCTTCGCGCAGTACCGCCAAAGTCGCATCTGGCAGGACCGCGATGTCGGCACCTGTGCCAACAACGATGATGTCCAACTCATCTGCCCGGGTCGTAATCGGCGCTAGGTCGTTGGGTTGGATGTCAAAGCCGGAAGCCGGCGGCTGCCAGGCCTGCGTGCGGCCCGGCAAACCAATCAGACCACCCTGATGGGACATTCCGCCGAAACGAAAGCCTTGGTCCAAAATGGCTTCGATGGGAACTTGCTGAGGAAGGTGCCGCTCGTCGGCGTCTGCCATCGTCCGCGTCTAAGCCTTGCTCGACCCATCATCGCTCGTTGCTGCCGTCTCCGGCTCCTCAGCGCTGTCGGATGCTTTGGCGCTGGATGCAGGACGAAGCTTCAAGAAGATGAGCACCGGACCAGCGACGAAAATGGAGGAGTAGGTACCGACAAGCACGCCCCAGATCATAGCGGCTGTGAACGAGCGAATAATCTCTCCACCGAACAAGAACAGTGAGCCCAGCGCGATGAGCGTGGTCACCGACGTCATGATGGTGCGCGAAAGCATCGAGTTGACCGATAGATCGAGAAGATCGTCGATCAGCATCTTTTTGTAGCGCCGCAAATTCTCTCGCACGCGGTCGTAAACGACGACCGTATCGTTCAGCGAATAGCCCACAATGGTCAGGATCGCGGCGATTGACGACAGGTTGAACTCCAGCCCCGTAATCGCAAACAATCCCAGCGTTAAGATCACATCGTGCACGGTTGCAATGATGGCACCTATGGCAAACTGCCATTCAAATCGGACCCAAATGTAGACGAGGATGGCCCCAAGGGCCGCCAAGACCGCGATGACGCCTGCCACTGCAAGCTCGCCGGAGACACGCGGCCCGACCACTTCAAATCGTCGGTATTCAATGCCCGTATCACCAAGCTCAGCGCGAACGCGCTCGACAACGGCTTGTTGCGCCTGGTCACCACCCGGTTGCTGTTCGATCCGGATAAGAACGTCGGTGTCGTTGCCGAACGATTGGACTTCGACATCGCCGAACTGAAGCTGGTTCAGCTGTGTGCGGATGCCGCCAACATCGGCCGGTCCGTCGGTGGTACGGATCTCGATCACCGTGCCGCCACGAAAGTCGATGCCAAGGTTGAGGCCCAAGGCACCGAACACGCCCAGCGAGACCACCATCATGACGACGGAGAGCGGGAACGCCCAGTTGCGGTAAGCCATGAAGCGCAGCTTGGGCTGCTGGGGCAGAAGCTTGATGAGGGCAAACGCCATGAAAGATGGGCCTCTAGATCGGAAGCGCCGTCGGGCGGCGTGATTTCACCCAAAGGGCGATCATAAGTCGGGTCATGGTGTAGGCGGTAAACACGGTGGTCACGATGCCGATAGCCAGCGTCACAGCGAAGCCACGAACCGGCCCGGAGCCCAGCTGTAACAAAATGACCGCAGCAATGAGCGTGGTGATGTTGGCGTCCAAGATCGTGCGCAACGCCTCACGGAAACCAACATCGATGGCGGCAATCGTCTTACGCCCTCGCCGCACTTCTTCGCGGATGCGTTCGAAGATCAGAACGTTGGAGTCCACCGCCATGCCGACGGTGAGCAAGATCCCGGCAATGCCCGGCAAGGTAAGCGTCGCACCCAAAACCGAAAGAGCCGCCAGAATGAGCGAGACGTTCACGAACAGCGCAACGTTGGCGAACAATCCGAACAGACCGTAGCTGAGGCCCATGAAAAGGAGAACGCCAATGGCTCCGATGACGCCGGCAATCTCACCGGCGGCAATTGAGTCGGCACCAAGACCCGGCCCGACCGTGCGTTCTTCAACGATGGTAAGGTCAGCCGGCAGCGCACCGGCGCGCAACAGAATGGCAAGGTCGTTGGCGAGTTCCGGCGTGAAGTTGCCGGAAATCTGTCCCGATCCGCCGAGGATTGGCTCGCGGATCACCGGCGCAGAAATCACCTCATCATCGAGCACGATGGCGAACGGAAGGCCAACATTTTCTGTGGTGGCCTGGCCGAATGTGGTGGCACCGGAGGTGTTGAAGCGGAACTGAACGATGGCTTCCTGAGTGTTCTGGTCGAAACCCGGCTGCGCATCGGCGAGTTGATCACCCTGGATCAGGGCACGGGACTGAATGAGGTAAGGCTGGACCGGCTCATCGACCGAGTTCAGAAGCTCACAGCCAGCAGGCGCGCGGGTGCGCAGAGCTTCATCCACCGACATCTCATCACACAACAGGTGGAACGAGAGGGCAGCTGTTTGCTGCAAAAGGTCTTTCAGGCGCTGCGGATCATCAAGGCCAGGCACCTGAACGAGAACGCGGTCCTGGCCCTCGCGCTGAATGGTCGGCTCGGTGGTACCGAGCTGGTCGATACGGCGGCGGATGACTTCGATGGACTGATCAACCGCTTGCGCAACGCGGGCATCGATCCCATCGGCCGTCAGCGTCAAGCGGGCAAGGCCATCATTGGAAACATCCACCGTCACGTCCGGGCTCTGTTGGCCGAGCGTGAAGGATTCAACGGGCGTAGCCAGAGCATCCAAGATTGTGCGCGCCTCGCCAACCCGGTCAAGGTCGCGGATGCGCAGCTGAACCGCCTCACCCTGGAAGCTTAGGCCGGTGTAGCCGATACGCTCATCGCGCAAGGCGGTGCGAACATCGTCGCGCAGCACTTCCAGCCGGTCCTCCACCAGACTGTCGCGTTCCACCTGCAACAGCATGTGGGCGCCGCCCTGAAGATCGAGGCCCAGAACAATGCGCTGTTGGGGCGCAAAGTCGGGCCAGGTTTCGACCGTTTCTTCGTCGAACGCGTTGGGCATGGCGAACACCACCGACAAGATGGCGAAGGCTATGATCAGCGCGGTTTTCCACGGGGCGAAATAGAGCATGGGAACCCGTTGGGCTGGGGTGCTGGGCCATCAAAGACCTGTCACCCGTTTTAGGCGGATGGCCACCGGCCCCAATGGGCGGCAGCCTGGGGGATTAGTCGTTGGCAGCGACCGGTTCGGCCTTCACCCGGACGTCCTGGATCATTGACCGAACCACGCGAATTTTCACGCCATCAGCAATTTGCACTTCGATCTCGTTGGACGCTTCGTCCATGACCTTGGTGACCTTGCCGATAACCCCGCCGGAGGTAACGATCGTGTCGTTGCGGCGGACATTGGCGATCATTTCCTTATGGCGCTTCATCTGCTGACGCTGCGGGCGGATGATGAGGAACCACATAATGACGAAAATGAGGATGAACGGCAGAATCGACATTACGAGGCTGCCGCCACCAGCGGCGCCTGCGGCCTGGGCGTAAGCGGGGGTTACAAGCATTCATACTCTCCTTGGATGACGCGTCCCGCTTTGGGGCGAAACGGTCTGGCTGCACGCCATTCAGATGGTTGGAACGGCTATCGGGCCAATAGGCCATCGTGGCCGCATCGATCCGTACCGGAACCGGCCGCTTGCGGCTTGGCAAAGCCCCGCAGCCCGGTCTAAACGCGAGCCTCCGATTAAGGCTTTCGCGCCCGAACCACAAGAGAGTTCGGTGCGGTTTCGCCGTGTTGAGCCGCCGCGCGTGATCCCGGCGGCTCCCTGGAGGATGAAGAATGCAGGCGAATGCCGATGAAGTTGCGCTGCTTGGGCGGATTGCAGAGGCCCTAGAGCGTATAGCTCCTGCCGCTCCTAAGGCCATCGACCTTTCCTCTGCCGACGGCTTTGTCTGGCAGGGAGAGACCGGTCAGTTAACACCCGTACCGCACGTCGCCGCTGTTCCTCTTGATTTGTTAAAAGGTATCAACCGGTCCCGCGACACGCTGGTTGCCAACACCGAGCGCTTCGCCATAGGCTTTGCCGCCAACAATGCCCTTCTTTGGGGCGCGCGCGGTCAGGGCAAGTCATCGCTGGTCAAATCGGTGCATGCGCACTGTGCCGGCACGGGCGATGAACCTCGGTTGAAGCTGATTGAAATCCACCGCGAGGACATCGCAACGCTGCCGACGCTGCTGGGACTCCTGCGATCTGCGCCACAACGGGTGATCCTGTTTTGCGACGATTTGTCCTTCGATGCTGGTGAGACAACCTACAAGTCTCTCAAAGCAGCGTTGGAGGGCGGGCTGGAAGGCAGGCCAGAGAACGTCCTGTTCTACGCCACCTCCAACCGCCGGCATCTCCTGCCCCGCGATATGATGGACAATGAGCGGGCGACAGCCATCAATCCAGGCGATGCGGTGGAAGAGAAAGTGTCTCTCTCAGACCGCTTTGGCCTTTGGCTCGGTTTCCACGCCTGCTCGCAGGATGAATATCTGGCGATGGTCGATGCCTATCACAGGCATTTCGACCTGCCGGGTGAGCCTGGTGAACTACACAAATCGGCGTTGGAATGGTCAACGACACGTGGCGCGCGGAGCGGCCGCGTTGCCTGGCAATTCATCCAGGACGCGGCCGGTCAGGCAGGGCGCTCGCTCGGCTTCTGACGCCGAGCACAGTGCTCTAGCCCTGCGGAAGGTAAGGCGACGGGTCAACCGGGGTCGTGCCGCGACGGATCTCAAAGTGAAGCTGCGGCGTATCCACATCGCCAGTTGATCCAGCGCGGGCAATCACATCCCCACGGCTCACGCGATCGCCACGCTGCACATCAAGCCGGCTGTTATGGGCATAGGCGGTCACATAGCCATTGCGGTGCTGGATGAGCACTAGATTACCGAAGCCGCGCAGCTCATTGCCTGCATAGACAATTTCGCCTTCCTCGGCAGCGCGAACCGACGCGCCTTCGGGTACAGCGATGTTCACGCCGTCATTGCGCACACCATTGGTCGTGCCACCGAACTCGGAGAGAACACGGCCGCGGATTGGCCAGCGGAACTGGAGAGGCGTCTGCTCGGAAATCTCATCATTGCGTGCTGCAACCTGCTGGATGGCCGCTGTCTGTTGCACAAGCTGGGTTTCTGTCGTTGCCGGGCGCGGCGGGGTGTAGCTGCGTGAGGCAACAACTTGAGCCGGGGTCTGCGTCGGTGCAGCAGCGACCTGAGGCAGGCTTTGCGCACCGGGCACACTGCTGACGACCAAGCGTTGTCCGATACGGATCCGATTGGGATCGGTGATCCCATTTGCAGCGATCAATTGCTGCGCGGTCATGTTGTAGCGACGCGCAATGGAGAACAGCGTCTCGCCGGACGCAACAACATGCGTCCCCGCCGCCGGCATGGCTTGCGGTGCAGCGGGAGTTGTCGCTTGCGGTAGCGTTGCGATGGTGCGGCCAAGAGTAGCCGGACGCGGCGTCGGCGCTGGTGCTCCGTACCTGCTAGCGCGAACAGCACCTGTGGAGCCGGTCACAGTCGTATCGACGCCGAGATTTGAGGGCGCGGTTGCCGTGGCCGAGTAGGTTGGGATGATGATTTCCTGGCCGGCCCGAAGCGCGGAACTATCAGGCAGACGGTTGGTCGAGCGAAGCGCATCGACCGGCACGCCGTAGCGGCGCGACATCGAAAACAGCGTTTCGCCCGGCTGAACACGCACACGCGTTCCGCCAATCGCTGACCAGCCCGGGCCGCGTGTCGCGGAAGGCAGTTGTTGAGGTGGTGGCAGAGGCTGCGACGTGGCAACCGGCGCGGATATGGAGGATGTCGTGATCGTGTCAGGCGCCAGAGACTGCGGCGCCCCGATAGAGGCGGTCGTCAAGGGTTGAGGAGCCGGCTGAACAATTGGCTGCTGATACACGACTTGCTGCGCAACGGGCTGCACCGGTTGAACTTGCGCAACTTGTGTGGTGACCGGCACGCGCGCACCAACCATACCGCCCGGTGTTTGGGCCAGATGCGTCGACGGCGAGGCAACCGGAGCGCGCTGCGCGACCGTGATGGTCTGAGGTTGAGCAACGAACTGTGGCTGAACGGCACGGACCTGCGTCGGCTGAGCCACCGTGTAGGGCGCTGGCTGGCTGACGGGCTGCGGCAAGGCCTGAACGTTTGGTTGTGCTTGAACCTGCACTGGACCGATGCTGGCCGTCGTCTGCGGATAGCCGGGCGCAGTGTAAGTCGGAGCCGTGTAGGGCGCCGGCGTGGTAAGTGGCTGTGGCGCGGCGGCGATTGGCTGCGGCTGCCCGTAAACGGGTTGCGCCATACCGGGCTGAACCATGCCCGGCTGCACCACCGTCACCGGCGTCGGCTGAGCTTGGTCAACACCAAAAAAGCCGAGACGATCGGCATCGGAAGAGCAGGCAGAAACCAAAATTGCCGCAACGGATACAAGGCCAACCCGCATCACGGCATGATGCCTGCCACCCATGAGCTTGGTACGCATTACACTTACTCACAACACTCAAAATGACTGAGTGCATCAAAACACTATTAATCTTGCTGAAGGCTTAAGGCGCGCCGACACACACCAAAAAAGGTGACGCAAGGTCCACTTGTGACAGCGGCTGCCGGCTACAGGGCGCGGGCGATACCGGGCTCTAGCGGGATTGCGAAGGCGGTTCCCAAGACAGCCTGGTCGGTGGCGCCATCAGCCTGTTTGGTGAACAAGACCCAAGCTTGTGGACCACTTGCCGGGCCGATCGGCGCAATCAGTTTACCATTAGGGGCCAGTTGATCGAGCCATCCTTGTGGCAGGTTTGGCACCGAACCGGTGACAAGGATGGACTGATAGGGACCAGCTGCTGTCCATCCTGCCAAGCCATCGGCAAGGATAACTTCCGCATTGGCTGTGCCACCTAAGGAAAGTGTTGCCCGAGCGGTTTCGGCAAGGCCGCGATAGCGCTCAAGGCTGATGACCCGACGCGATAGACCAGCCAGAAGCGCGGTGAGATAGCCAGAACCGGTGCCAATCTCCAGAACGGTCTGTTCCTTGGTGACGGCCAGTGCATTCAGGAGCATCGCGAGCAAGCTCGGCGCTTCCATGGTCTGGCCGCACGCGATTGGCACAAGCCGATCAGCATAAGCATCAACGGCGTAGTCCGCTGGCGTGAAAACCTCGCGCGGTGTTGCTTCGAACGCGCTGACAATGGCGTGGTCGGTTACGCCCATTGACCGCAAACGCAGCACAAGGCTGGCACGGCGTAGAGCGTCGCCATCGCCGGTCATGGCGTCAGCGGTCGGGATCGAGGCCAAGCGCCTCGCTCACCTTGGCCTTACAGGCATGGTCGGTCATATCGATGGAAAGCGGCGTGACCGAAACGAACCCGGCGCGCACGGCTTCCAGGTCCGTGCCAACATCCGGCTGAGGCGGACGACCATTGTAGGTCAGCCAGTAATAGGGGTTGCCGCGCCCGTCGGACCGCTTGTCGATGGTTAGAAAATCGATGTTGCGCCGGCCCTGGCGGGTCACCCGCACGCCTTCAACGGCACCCGGCGCCCTGTTGGGGAAGTTGATGTTGATGAGCGTTTCAGCGGGTACATCCAAGTCGGCAAGTGTTCGAATCAGATCGGGGGCAAGCGCCTCCGCCGTTTCGTAGGGCGGCTGAATATCAGGCGCGAATGAGTAGGCCTGAGAGAGAGCAATGGACGTGATCCCGAGGATGGTTCCCTCGATCGCGGCCGCAACCGTGCCGGAGTAGGTGATATCCTCGGCAAGGTTTTGACCCTTGTTGAAGCCCGACAGGATCAAGTCTGGCGGCTCGGGCAAAACATGGCGCACAGCCATCAGAACGCAATCGGTCGGTGTGCCGCGCACGGCAAAGCGCTGCTTGCCGACTTCGCGCAGCCGAAGCGGATCGTTGAGCGACATGGAGTGGGCGACCCCCGACTGATCGGTCTCCGGCGCAACCGTCCAGACATCATTGCCGACCTGCGCGGCCACGCGTTCCAAGCAGGCAAGGCCCGGCGCGTGAATGCCATCATCATTGGTGACAAGAACGCGCATCAGCTAACCTCTTTGCCATCGGCGGTAATCATGGTCGTTCCACCCATATAGGGCACCAGCACCTCTGGGATACGGATGCCGCCATCCTCAGTCTGGTAGGTCTCCATGACAGCGATCAGGGCGCGGCCCAGCGCGACGCCAGAGCCGTTGAGCGTGTGGACATAGTTCGGCTTGCCGTTCTCATCGCGGTAGCGGGCCTGCATGCGCCGCGCCTGGAAATCACCGCATACCGAGCAGCTTGATATCTCACGATAGCGTTCCTGCCCCGGCAGCCAGACCTCGATGTCATAGGTTTTACGAGCACCGAAGCCCATGTCGCCGGTCGATAGAATCATGGTGCGGATGTGCAACCCTAGGTCGGTGAGCACTTTTTCCGCGCAAGCCGTCATGCGTTCCAGCTCACTAAGGCTGCTGTCTGGATGCGTGATGGACACCATCTCAACCTTGTAGAATTGGTGCTGGCGGATGTAGCCGCGCGTATCTCGGCCGGCTGACCCCGCCTCAGAGCGGAAACAGGGCGTGAGCGCGGTAAAGCGCAGCGGCAAAACATCCTCATCGAGGATTTCTTCGCGCACCAGATTGGTGAGCGGCACTTCTGCCGTGGGCACCAGCCACAGTCCATTGCCAGTCTCGGCATCTTCCTTGGACCGCGCAGTGGCGAACAAGTCTTCAGCGAACTTTGGGAGCTGGCCCGTGCCGAACATGGCTTCATCGCGCACCAAAAGCGGCGGTTGCACTTCCAGATAGCCGTTCTGTCGCGTGTGGGTGTCGATCATGAACTGACCGAGCGCCCGTTCCAGCTTGGCGAGCGCTCCTTTGAGAATGCAAAACCGGCTGCCAGATAGTTTAGCGGCAGTCTCAAAATCCATCAGGCCCATCGCCTCGCCGAGCGCGTCATGCTCCCTGGCGTCAAAGTTCGGGATGGTCTTGGCGCCGGACTGCCGGACCTCGACATTTGCCTCTTCGTCTGCGCCAACCGGCACATCGTCCAGCGGAAGGTTGGGAATGGCGGCAAGTGCGTCGTTCAACGCCTCGGTCAAACGACGCTCTTCGTCTTCGCCGCTCTGGATGAAGGCTTTGTGCTTAGCGACTTCGTCGATCAAGCGCTGAGCTTCTGCTTCGTCGCCAGATGCCTTGGCAGTTCCGATTGCCTTGGAGGCCTGATTGCGCGCGTTCTGGGCATCTTGCAGCTTTTGCAGGTGGGCGCGGCGCGCCTCATCAAGGTCCAGAATGTGGCGGGCAGCCGGATCGGAACCACGGTGTTTCAAGGCCGTGTCAATCGCGTCCGGATCGTCTCGCACCAGGCGAATATCAAGCATAGTCAGCGCATCCAAGAAGGGCGTGCGCGCGCCAAATGCAACGATTGGGACAGGGTTCTAAGCGGATGCCTCTGCGGCCTCATCCGGGCCGTCTTCATCCTCTTCTTCCTCCCGCGCCCGCCGTCGCTCAACCAGCCGCACGCACCAGATGGATGCCTCGTAAAGAAGCAGGGTCGGCAGGGCAAGGCCAAGCTGGCTGATGGGATCGGGCGGGGTAAGAAAAGCGGCTGCCAGGAAGGTGGCGACAATTGCATAGCGGCGCTTCTTGGCGAGCCCTTGAGAGGACACAACACCCATCCTGCCCAGCAAGGTGAGGACGATGGGAAGTTGGAAGACAAGGCCGAAAGCGAAGATCAGGGTCATGATCAGACCAAGATATTCACTGGTTCTGGCCATCAGTTGAATGCTGGCCTGGCCTTCGCCGCCCTCTTGTTCAAAGGACAGAAAAAACTGCATGGCGAGCGGCATCACCACGAAATAGACCAGCATCGCTCCCATCACGAACAGGATGGGGGTCGCGACCAGGTAGGGTCTGAAGGCTGCCTTTTCGTTTCGGTAGAGCCCCGGCGCCATGAACATGTAGATTTGGCTGGCAACGACTGGAAACGAGATGAACATCGCACCGAACAGCGCGATACGCAGTTGGGTGAAGAAGAACTCCTGCGGTGCGGTGAAGATGAGTTCCAGATTGCCGGACTCGCCACGCGCCCGCTCGAACGGACCAAGCAGGATGTTGAAGATCGGGTCGGCCACGAAATAACAGGCGATGAAGGCAACGCCGAACGCGATAACGGCGTAAAACAAGCGCTGACGCAGCTCGATCAGATGCGTGATCAGTGGAGCGCGTGACTTTTCAACCTCATCTTCGGGCTCGTCCTCGGCGGAGGTGGACGCCAGCGCGACATCATCTTCGTGCGGATCATCTTCTGGCGGCAAGGAAGATGCCGCGACAGCGCTCGTCGGTCCGGCAGTGCCAGACTTTGCCGGCGTTGCCTTTGGTTCCAACTCGATTGGATCGCCGGTCGCTTCGCCGGATGGAGTCGGCGTCGCCGCCTTGGAGCTTGCCTTGGCCGATCGTTTGGCTGGCGCCTTGTTGGCAGCTGATTTGGCAGTTGCGGTTTTGGCCGAGGCGGTTTTGGCGGCCGGTTTACGCGCCGTGCGCTTGGTCGTCGCCGGCTTGTCAGCCTCGGCCCCGGTGTCGGTCTTTGCCGTGGCTGAAGGTTTTTTGGCAACGGTTCGTCGTGTCGTCGACTTCGCAGCCGTTGACCTGGTCGTTGCTGATTTCGCGGTCGTCTTCTTGGTGGCAGGCTTCTTCGAAGCCGTGGATTTTCCCGCTGCCGTTTTGCCAGCGCCCGTTTTGGCAGCGGCGGTCTTGCCAGACGTTGACTTTGGTTTGGCGCGCGGCGCGTCTTCGCCGGTGTCTGGCTTGTCAGCCATTATCGGTTTCCGATGTCACGGGCTTTTTCTCGGCCGGCTTTGACGATGTCGACTTGGCAGCCTGCGCTGACGACTGCTTGGGCGCTTTCATGGCCATTGGATCGCTTGAGGTTGCGTCTTTCAGCGAGTCACCGACATCGGCCAACGGCTTCATCTCTTTGGCGATGGTGTTCTTGATCTGCGTTGCAGGGTTGAGCGAGCGCACGTCATTGATCGTGTTGCGGACATCGTCCAGCTCGGCCTCTTTCAGCGCATCATTGAACTGGCGCTGCACGGTCGACATCATCTGACGGCCTTGCCGGACAAATTGCCCGATAGAGCGCAGCATGCCCGGCAGCTCTCGCGGACCGACCACAAGAATGGCCACCACGGCAATCAGGATCAGCTCATAGCCGCCGATATCGAACATGCGCTCGTTTCGCTTCCCACGCTAAAGCCGCAACCTGAAGAGCAAGCGCAACAGCCGAAGGCCGTTTCGCAAGCTAATCCAGCGGTTCTGTCAGCTTTGCTTTTGCTCGTCAGCTGTGGCGTTGGTTGCCGTCGACACCGTTTCTTCGGCGGTGTGTTCGATCGTGCGACCGTCACCGTCTTTTTCGTCGTCGGCAAGACCGGTCTTGAAGCTTTTGATGCCCTTGGCAAGGTCACCCATAAACTCTGAGATTTTGCCGCGTCCAAACAAGAGGACGATCAGCAAGACAACGAGCAGAATCTGCATCCACCCTGGAACCATGACGCAACTCCCTTCGCGCTGTTCATATGGCGTGTGGTCTCCACACGCTCTCATCCTTTAGCCTTGGCCAAAGCCTGGCCTGGCGATCTTCCATGGTCTTGGCCGCAAGCGGTGTCGGCGTCAACCCAAAGTAGGTTGGGCAATCTAAGCCAACGGCCACTTGCTGGCCGATGAGCCTATGTATGGTCTGTCTCGGGCTTTTGAAAGATCAACGCGTCATCACGGTGAACGGAGGCGCCCACTGATTGACCAGGACGATAGCGATCGGTGTCGGTTGTGCGAGCGAAAATCGGCCGATCATAGCCTGGGACCGCCAAGTGAAGAAGGTCCGCTTCGCCCAGAAACTGGACTGATCGTACACGGGCGGGCAGCCTGTCTGGACCTTCGATTTCTTCGGACACCTCAATGGAGGATTGGCGAATGCCGATAAGCAGCGGCACGCCGTCCTCATGGCCGTTGGCGGGCAATTGGCCGAGCGGTGTCATTACCACCCCGTCATGCGCAGCGCCTTCAAACTCATTGAGTTCATGGAAGAAACGGGCTGCAAAAAGATCAGCAGGCGCATCATAGAAGGCGCGGGCGTTGCCATCCTGAACCACTTGGCCAGATCGCATGAGAACAATGCGGTCGGCGATACGAAGCGCCTCGTCTGGATCGTGCGTGACCATGATGGTGGTCGCGCGCATCTCCCGCAAAATGGTCAGCGTCTCATCGCGCACGCGGTCGCGGGTCCTGCGGTCCAACCCCGAAAAAGGCTCGTCCATCAGCATAACGCGCGGACGCGGCACAATGGCGCGGGCAAGCGCAACGCGCTGCTGCATGCCGCCTGAGAGCATGTGGGGGTGGTCTTGTGCGGTATGGGTAAGCCCAACCCGCGCCAGCGCATTGAGTGCTTCGTGCTTTGCGTCAGCCGGCTTCATCGATTTCAGACCGAACATCACATTGTCGAGAACCGTGAGATGCGGAAACAGTGCGAAGTCCTGGAACATAAGCCCGACTTCGCGCTTTTCCGGCGGCACGAAGACACCGGGTCCTGCAACAATCCGATCGTCCAGACTGACGGTCCCAGCAAACGGCCTTTCGATGCCTGCCAGAAGACGCAGCAATGTTGTCTTTCCGCAACCTGAATGGCCAAGAAGGCAGATGATTTCGCCCGGCGATATGGTCAGCGTGACACCGCGCACTGCCGGGGTCTCACCGTAGCTGTGATGGACATCGTCTATGCGAACGGTGGTGGCAAGGCTCGCCGGCTGTGTGCCCGGCTGGCCCCATTCATCACCGACTTGGAGCTCGTGCCCCAGCGTTTTATCCATCAGCGCTGTCCTTGCCCTCGTCCTCATCGGCGAGGTCATCGCGCGCCGGCCACAAGGCCATGGCCGCCCTTGCTTCATTTTCGTCGTCAGGGTCCAAGGGGTCCTCATCGTCGCGCAACTGATCAGCCGATGCGCTCGGCATGGCCTGAGCAGCGCCATCGGGGATCGCTTCAAGAAGACCGGCGCCTTTCAATTCATCAAGGCCTGGAAGATCGGCCAACGAGGCAAGGGTGAACTGATCCAAAAAGCCAGGCGTCGTGCCATAGGTCACCGGGCGACCAGGTGTGCGCCGGCGTCCGCGCATGCGCACCCAACCGGTCTCCATCAGCACGTCGAGCGTGCCTTTGTTGGCCGACACGCCTCGAATATCCTCGATCTCAGCGCGTGTAACCGGCTGGTGATAGGCAATGATGGCGAGCGTCTCGAGCGCAGCGCGCGATAGCTTTCTCGGTTCGCTCGCCTGCTCTTCGAACAGATGATCAAGATCCGGCGCGGTCCGCAGGGCATAGCCGCCTGCCAATTCCACAAACACGATGCCACCGGTAGTGTAGCGGTCGGCCAGATGCTCCAGGACCGCATCATGATCAGGGCCGATGAGGTTCGTGATGCGACCGCCATCGACCGGTTCATCAGTGGCAAACAGCACGGCTTCCATCACGCGCACCGCTTCGTCGAACGGCATGTTTGGCGTTTCGAGCACATCCTCTTCGGGCTCAGGGTCTTGTTCAAAAGGTACAGGTTCAATGCTCATGGCCGTCCCCCTCCCCGGCGCCATTGGCATCTTCGGGTCTGGAACGCAGATAGAGCGGCGCAAAAGCATCGTCCTGGCGCAACTCGGCATGGCCCTCACGGACCAGCTCCAGGCTTGCAGCAAAGGCTGCGGCCTTAACGCCATCTCGGCGGTCGACGGATTTTCGCAAGGCCGATTGGGCTGCCAACATCACATCGAAAGGCGTCCATTGCGCCAGATCGCCCAAAGCACGTTCCACCAGCGCCCGCGCGTCAGCAAGCGACCAGACATCGCGACGGGCCATGGTGAGGCGGCTTTCGAGCTTACGAGTCTGAATTGCAGCATAGGCGTCGATGAGATCGAACAATTCGGCCGTCCAGCCGGACCGTTCCTGTTGTCCAAGAGCCTTCACATGCGCGGTGGGGAACAGATGGACATTCTTCATCGGCTGCTGCCAAAGAGAGTCTGATGCTCGGCGCACGGCGTCCAGTTTTTGCAGACGCAGAGCCAGAGCATCGGCCATATCCTGAGGGTCGGGCTCGTCATCCTCTGGTGGATCAGGAAGCAGAAGCCGGGACTTCAGGAAAGCCAGCCAGGCCGCCATCACCAGGTAATCAGCTGCCAACTCCAGCCGTTTGGTACGTGCCTCGTCGATGAAGGCGGCATATTGGTCCACCAGCGCGACGATGGAGATATGCTCCAGATCAACCTTTTGCGTCCGCGCCATCGCCAACAAGAGATCAAGCGGACCTTCAAAGCCGTCAACATCGACGACAAAGGCATCCGCCGGCGCGGTCTCCTGCTGCATGTCGGACGTTTCAAACAAATCGGCCATCTGGTTCCTTGTGGCACGCCAAGTGACACGGACACATCGCGCGGTATGGGCCACTTTGACGGGCGTTGGGTTAGCATGGCCAACCATAACAGGGGAAGAGATCGACGGGCGTTCCTGCACAGACCGTTGCTGGGGGCTAAATGCTCTGCGTTTCGTCCACTGGCACCTGTTGGAGCAGGGTGGCCAGTCTGTTCTCAAGCGCAGCCCGATCCAGCGATTGCCGGCCGCGCCGTGCCAAGGCACTGGCGCACCGGTCTGCCGACCTGCCTTCCAAGGGTGGGATAGCGCTCTGAATGTCTTCCATCTCTGTGCGCACGCCATTGCAGTGAAGCGCAAGATCGCAGCCTGCCTGCAACGCGCCTCGAGCCCGATCCGCTATTGGGTCGCGCAAGGCCCCCATGGACAAGTCATCGGTCAGCAAAGCGCCATCAAAGCCAATATCAGAGCGGATGACATCCACCATGGTCGGCGACAGCGTAGTGGGTCGCTCAGCATCAATCGCCTCGAAAACAAGGTGGCCAGTCATGGCCATCGGCGCGTGGGCAAGAGAACGAAATGGCAGGAAATCCTGCGATTCCAAGGTCTGCCGGTCGGTCGCGATGCGTGGCAAATCCTCATGGCTGTCAACCACCGCTCGGCCGTGGCCAGGCACGTGTTTAATCACCGGCACAACCCCGGCTTCCAGGTACGCATCGTGCACAGCTCGGCCCAGTTGCGCCACGGTTTGGGGTTTGGTGTGGAAAGCTCTGTTTCCTATAGCATTGGTACCGCCTGGCACACGCAGATCGAGAACCGGTGAGCAGTTCACATCGATGCCGACGCTCAAAAGGTCATCTGCGATAAGCCAGGTGGCGATTTCCGCCGCTTCAATTCCGCTTCCTGGCTGTTGCGCTTCCATGGCGCCAAAACGGCCGGCTGCAGGATAACGCTGCCAGTGCGGCGGCTTCATGCGTTGAACGCGGCCACCTTCCTGATCAATAAGGACGGGTGTCTGCCAACCCAGAAGCTCGCGGACGCTGGCTGTCAGCCGGCGCAGTTGGTCAGGGGATTCGACATTGCGGGCGAACAAGATGACGCCCCAGGGCTTCATCTCTCGCAGATAACCGCGCTCAAAATCGTTGATCGCCGTTCCTTCAAGGCCGCAAATGAACGCATGCGTTCCCTGCGAAGGCAGGTCCACAACGGGCATGTGGCGGGCTTGGTCTGCTTCGCCAGCTCCGGCATCGACCTGCGAGGATGATACGGACACGCAAGAACCTCTTGAAGGTATTGAAAGACGTCGCCCGCCCCTACTGGCGTTGGACGAAACAGTCCCCGCCGGCCGCCTGATAGCGTTGGCACAAGCTGGCGGCATCGGCGCGATCCATCGGGCCGAGACGTACCCGGTGATAGATGCCCCTGTCTCCCAAGTCGACTTCCTGAATATTGGGCGAGAAGCCTGTCAGGATTGAGCCGAAACGGCTTTGCAGCGCGCTAAAGGTTGAGCGGGCCTGTTCTTCTGAGCGAAGACTTGCGAGCTGCACGATGAAATCGCCGGGCGCAACCGAGGAAGGAAGCGCAGGTGCGCTGGCGACCTGCGTGGTCGGCGCCGCTGCCTGGGTTTGTACAGGCTGAGCCGGCGCAGGCGTTGCCGGCGCATTGGTCGGCGCGGCAAGCTGGATTGGCTGACTGCTCGGCGTGGTGACTGCGGCAGGCTGGGTAACAACCGGCTGCGGTGTTGTTGCAGGGCGTGCCGTGGGTTGCGGGGGCACCGCTGGTGTTGTCGTGGCCGTCTGTGTTGCCGATACAGTTTGCGAGGTGGCCGAAACAGGAGTTTCTCCGGCTGGCAAACGCGCATCGTTCTGCGTCTGCTGCGTTGCCGGCGCATCAAGCGCAACGGCGCCAATCTGGCTTGCGACTGTCTGAACCGGAACCGGCTGTGGCGCGGCAACCGGCTGTTCAGCTGGAACCTCGGCGCTTATCGCGGGTGAAACGGGCGCAGAGGTGGATTCCACGACCGTTCCATCCGCCCTCACTGTAACTGTGCGCACGGGGCGCGCTGCCGTTGAGCCAGGCGCTGCCGGCGCGATATCGGCACTTGGCGGCGGCGTGTTGGCTCCCAGATCAAGCTGCGTCGATCCCGGGCCTGGCAACACCACACGGGGGGCAGCATCGGTGCCTTGTCCGCTTTCATCAAGCGCGGTGAACACGGCTTCGCCGGGCACGCGCTCTTCGTTGGTGGTGATCTCAGGTTCTTCTTTGTTATCGCCGGCTGGCGCCGCAATGAGTTGCGGTGAGCCGGCATCCGAACCGTTGTTCACAAACAGCCCATAGATCACGACGCCGGTAAGGCCGATGAGCGCCAGAACGCCGAGTGCAAGAGCAATGGTGCGTCCGCTACCACTGCTCTTTTCGCTTGGCAGATCATCAAACTGATCAGGTTCGCTCGTTCCATAGGTGTGCGAACCTTCATCCAACAAGGCCTCCGATTGGACTGGCTGGCTGGAGAATGGCGTAAAGCTTGGCTCAGCCTCCGCGTTGAACGCTGGTGGTTCGGCGGCGGGCGATGGGGTCGCTGTTGGGGAGTTTACCGGAGACGGTGCAGCGGTCGCGGCGGCCCAGGCTGGATCATCATCGAGCGCTAGCTGGTCCATCGCAGCCAACAGATCATCCTCGGCAATCGGCGCATCACTCGATGTCGCCAGCGGAGGCGGTGCCGGTTGCGGCGACACTGCGGGTGGCTGTTGGACCTGGCGCGGTGTCAGATGTTGGCTGAGGAGCGGTTCAGGGTCCTGCTCCTGTGCGGGCGCAGGCGCTGAAATCGGTTCATTGAGACCCGGTAGGTCTAGGTTGTTGAAGTCGAGCCCAGCTAAAACGTCGTCGGTTGGCTGCCCTGCTCCGGGTTGAAGCGGGTCGGACAGCGACGAGTCATCGAACGAGGACCCGCCAAGGGGGCCACTCAGTTGCGATTCCGGCGAAAAGTTGGGGTCCTGAAAGTAACGCTCAAGGCCATCGGCACCGAGGCCCAGGTCCAAGGCATCGCCACCTGCAGCATCAGCGCTGCCTGAACCGGCCTCGGGTTCATCGGACCGACGGTTGGGATCTTTTGGGTTGCTGTCATTCATGATGCGCGCCAATTCTTCCAGCGGGTCTAACTGAGTGTTGTCCTCAGTTCCTGGAGCAGGCTGCGGGCGTTTGCCGGCGGTCGTCATCCACACTTGCTCCCGTCTGTTCGTGCCGGTGATCGCGCGATCGCGTGGCGATCCTGTGGCGACAGCCGGAATCGCCCAGACGCCGTAATTTAGCGCATTTCCTCAGGCGCCCCAACGCCCAGCACCGACAGCCCGAGCCGCAATGTCTGCGCAATGGCAGTTACCAAAGCAATACGAGCCAATGTTAACTGTGGTTCGTCTTGGTTAACAAAGCGTAAGGCCGGCTCGGTTTTGCCCCGGTTCCAGTGGGCGTGAAGCGCGCTGGCAAGGTCGTGCAGGTAAAAGGCGATGCGGTGTGGTTCGCGGGTTGTCGCGGCAGCTGCGACCGTGCGCGGCCAGGAGGCCATCAACCGGACAAGTCCAATTTCCCCTGCATCGTTCAAGGCGGACAAGTCGGCTGTTTGAAGCGCTGCGTCCGACAGGTCGAGGCTCGGCAGCTCGGCTTCTGCCATGCGTACAACCGACGCGCACCGAGCATGGGCGTACTGGACGTAGAAGACAGGATTGTCCTTGGACTGCTCGGTCACTTTCTGGAAGTCAAAGTCCAGCGGCGCATCGTTCTTGCGGTAAAGCATCATGAAGCGCACGGCGTCCGGGCCCACCTCATCGACCACATCACGCAGCGTGACGAAGTTACCGGACCGCTTGGACATGGTCACCGGTTCACCACCCCGGAACAGTTTCACGAGCTGACAGAGCCGAATGTCGAGGGTGGCTTCGCCATCACTCATGGCCGTCACAGCCGCCTTCAGGCGTTTGACATAGCCGCCATGGTCAGCGCCAAACACATTGAGCTGATTGATGAAACCGCGCTGGTACTTGTCATAGTGGTAGGCGATGTCGGAGGCGAAGTAGGTGTAGCTGCCGTCCGACTTTAGAAGCGCGCGGTCGGTGTCATCGCCGAACTGGGATGAGCGAAACAGGGTCTGCTCGCGGTCCTCCCACTCCTCGGTGCTTTCGCCCTTGGGCTTTTCAAGTCGGCCGACATAGACCAGATCGCGCGCCTTCAGAGCGTCGATGGCCTGGGCAACGCGGTTGCCCGCCTTGCCCGTCTGCAAGCTTGCCTCAGAAAAGAAGACATCCTGATGGACATTGAGGCTGGCAAGGTCGGCGCGAATGAGGTCCATCATGGCGCTGATGGATGCCTCGCGAACGATCGGCAGCCAATCGGCCTCATCCATGGCCTTCAGATCCGCGCCATGCTTGTCCGCCAGTGCCTGTCCCACGGGTTTTAGATAATCTCCAGGGTATAGGCCCTCCGGGATCGGACCGATCTCTTCGCCGAGCGCTTCGCGGTAACGCAGGAAGGCCGACCGGGCGAGCGTATCGACCTGCCCGCCCGCGGCGTTTATGTAGTACTCGCGCGGTACGGGGTAGCCGGCAAAGTCGAGCAGGGCGCCCAGCGCATCGCCGACAACGGCGCCCCGGCAGTGGCCCACATGCATTGGGCCGGTCGGGTTGGCCGAGACATATTCCACATTGGTCTTGGGCAAAGTCTGCGACGCGCCGAGCACTTGGCGACCATAGCCCTCCCCTTCGGCGAGCAGTCGCGTCAGGACGGCGTGCCAGGCCGATGGATGCAGACGCAGATTGATGAAGCCCGGCCCGGCGATCTCAACGGCCGCAATATCGGCGTCGACCTCCAGTTGTTCTGCAAGCTGCGCGGCAATCTGTCGGGGATTGGATTTCAATGGTTTGGCGAGAACCATGGCGGCATTTGTCGCCAGATCGCCATGGCTGTCATCACGCGGCGGCTCAACGGTGATGGCGCCCAACGGCATCTGTCCGCGATCGGCACCACCAAGGACGCCTGTGCGTTCGAGCGCGGCAAGCACACGTCCGCGATAATCGGCGAAAAGATCGTAGGTGGTTTCGTGTGCAGGGCTGTGTACTTGGGCGTCGGACATGGGACCGCGTTGTTTGGAGGAATTGCGAGGGGATAGCGCGCGGCCAGAGGGCCTGTCGACGCATCAGTTGGGAGCGCCGTATCGCAGGTCCGGCGTATCGTCAAACCATCGGCCATGCAGCGAGAGGGCATAGCGATCAGTCATGCCGGCAATGAAGTCGCAAACCTGTCGGGCATGAACGTTCTTATCGGCGTTGGTGTTCGCAACCTTCCAGCCATCGGGCAGATCATCAGGATTGGCGGTGAGATGGCAGAAGAGATCGCGCAGAACACGCTCTGCCTCCGCACGCAGCGCCATGATGTCGGCATTGCGGTACATAGCCTTGAACAGGAAGGCCCTAAGCAACCAGACGTCAGCGGCCACCTCATCGGAGAAAAGCGCAAGCGGCGTGCCGGCCCGTTTGACCTCGGCGGCCGTTTCAATCCCGTTCTCGGTTAGCCGCCGCCGGGCATGACCCTCTACGTCCATGATCAACAGGGTGATCAAGCGTCGGGTGAACTCTCCCATGCGCCTTTCGGCCGGCAAGCCGGGATGAGCCTCATCGATTTGGTTTAAGATCGTCCCAAGCGTTGCGATAGACCGCAGATCATCCAGGGCAAAAAAGCCCGCACGCACACCGTCATCGATATCATGGGTGTTGTAGGCGATATCATCGGAGATCGCCGCCAATTGGGCTTCAAGGCTGGTCTGGTCTGTCAGGTCAATTGATGCGTGCGCTCGCGGTTGACGCACAAGGAAATCGGTCAGTGCAAACGGCAACACGCCGTTTAGTTTTTCCGAAAGGACTTCACCGTCGGCGCCAAGCAGCGGGCCATTGTGTTTGATGATGCCGTCCAGCGCCTCGATCGACAGGTTGAGGCCGTCAAAACCAGCGTAGCGCTGTTCCAGATGGGTTACGATGCGCAGTGTCTGTGCGTTGTGTTCAAAGCCACCGAACGGCCCCATCAATTCGCTGAGTGCATCTTCTCCTGTGTGACCAAATGGCGTGTGTCCCAGATCATGAGCGAGCGCCAGAGCTTCCGTCAGATCAGCATCAACCTTCAAATTACGCGCCAGTGATCGCGCGATCTGGGCGACCTCGATTGTATGGGTCAGTCGGGTGCGGTAGTGGTCGCCTTCCTCGGAGATAAAGACTTGGGTTTTGTGGGCAAGACGCCGAAAGGCCTGGGAATGCACAATCCGATCGCGATCACGCCCGAAGGCCGAACGCCCTGGCGTTTCGACCTCCCGATGGAGGCGCTCGCCACCCATTGCAGCACTGGCAGCATAAGGGGCCAGAGCACCAGGCACGTTGCTGGACGCAGTCAGATCGCCATCTTCGTGGGACGCCGAAACAATGGGCAATTGATCTTCCCTCACCGGATGCTTACTTTTCTAGACTGACATGTCGTTCGCGACACCTCTATGGCACATTGCCGGCAGCGCTCAACGCCTGCTCTAGGCAAGCCGAAACGGATGGTTTGGATATGAACCAAGTACAGGAAACACAAGACGCGGCTGCAGCCGGCATGCCGGCGCATGATGTGAGCGTAACACAGGCAGCGCTTGACCGCGTGGCGACGCTGATGACCGATGAACCACCGGGAACCATGCTGCGTGTCAGCGTGGAAGGCGGCGGTTGTTCGGGCTTTCAGTACAAGTATGAGCTGACCAAAGACCAGAACGACGATGATGTCGTTCTGGGCGACGATCGCGTGAAAGTTCTCGTTGATTCGGTCTCCCTGCCCTTCTTGGCTGGCAGCGCCATCGACTACAAAGTCAGCCTGATGGGCGCGGCGTTCGAAATCAGCAACCCCAATGCGACCGCTTCGTGCGGCTGTGGCACCAGTTTCTCTATCTGACGGTTTTTGACCCCGTGCACATTGCGACCTGGAATATCAATGGCGTGAAGGCGCGGATCGACACGGTGAAAGCTTGGCTTGAAGAAGCCTCGCCCGATGTAGCCTGCCTTCAGGAAATCAAGTCCGAAGACGCTCCCTTCCCGCGCCAGGCCCTTGAAGATCTTGGCTATCTTGTTGAAACTCATGGTCAAAAGGGCTTCAACGGCGTTGCCATCCTGTCGAAAACACCGCTGGAAGACGTCACGCGCGGACTACCCGGCGACGACAGTGACGAACAGGCTCGGTTCATCACAGCACGGGTTACACCGGCAGAAGGCAGCAGCCTGCCAGCCATTAGAGTCGCATGCCTCTATTTGCCGAACGGAAACCCCATCGCCACGGAAAAATTTCCTTACAAGCTGGGGTGGATGGAGAGGCTTCTGGCGTTCGCATCAGAGGCGCTTGAAGCTGAAGAACCGCTTGTCCTGGCGGGCGATTACAATGTCATCCCGGATGCACGCGACCTTCACGATGAAAGTGTGTGGAAGGGCGACGCCCTTTATCAACCGGAAAGCCGGGGCGCACTGCGCCGCCTAGAGGCGCTTGGTTACACCGACGCCGTCCGCGCTGTCAGTGATGATGTGCACTTCACCTTCTGGGATTATCAAGGTGGCGCGTGGCAGAAGAACCATGGCATCCGCATTGATCATCTGATGCTCTCGCCGCAGCTGGCCGACCGGCTTACGACGGTGCGTGTGGATGATCATGTTCGAGCGTGGGAAAAGCCCTCCGACCATGTGCCGGTCGTCGGAGCCTTTGAGGCTTAAAAACCACCGTCCAGTTCGATGATGGCCTTCTAAGCGGCTTGGCTCTGGATCGATCCGTGCACGTCAACGACGGCGCGGAAGGCACCGAGCAATGGCTGATCGAGCTTTTCGGTCATGGTCTGCAAGCGCGCGTAGGCCTCTTGCGGCGTCATGCTTTTACGGCCGGCTGGAGCGTCAACCAAACCGGCGTAGGCGTCGACAATGGTCAAACAACGCACCATATCGCCGATCTCGTTGCCCGATATGCCACGCGGATAGCCCGAACCATCCAGCATCTCATGATGGCAATAGGCCAATTCGACAATCAGTGGGCTAGGCTCAGGAACCTGTTCGAGAATGCGCTTGCCCTCCTCGGGATGCGCACGGATGATCGTTTCCTCTTCCTCGGTCAGCGGTCCAGTCTTGTTGAGGATTGAAACAGGCACATTCATCTTGCCAATGTCGTGCAAAAGCGCACCGCGGGTGAACTGGCGATGATCCTTGTCGGAGACGCCCAGGAGCCTCGCCCATTGGGCCGCCAGGCCAGCAACCAACATGCTGTGGCGCGCCGTCGGCGAGTGGTACTGGGCAACTGAGTCCATCCACATGCCCAGACCATCGGTATCAAGAGCATCGCAGACATCATCGCTCGCTTTATCGAGCGCTGCGACAGTGTTTTGCGAGTCGGCCTCATCGGCCGTGAAGGCGCTGATCAGGGTCCGCGCGGTGCTTTGCGCCGTGGCCGCTGTCTCATCGCGGCCCTTTTTGCGAATGCGGGGAATACGTGAATCCAGACGCTGGACGGTGTCGAGCATCAGCGCGGGAGACAGAGGCAACGGCAGGACCCGGTCGGCAAAGGGCCGGACGGCTGCGGAGTACTGCTTGGTCACCTCAGGCGGTAAGCACACAACGCGTGGCTTGGCCACCAGCTTGTAACGCTCCAGCCACATGAAAAGAGGGTGCAGGCCAAATTCAGGAAAATCGGCAAATGCGATCACCACGAGGTCAGGCTTATGAAGCTCAACCGGCAGGGGCGCCAAGGGGACGTGGGTGTCGACGTGAAGTAGGCCATCAAACGCATCAAGCGATGAGGCGGCCAGTACAGAACCGTCTGTCAGGGCCAGAACTTTCATAGGTAGGCGTTTCCCCTTACGCAACACGCGATCGCCCGCGTCTTACCCTCATAACGCCATGCGGTAACACAAGCGTTAATTGCTCAGGCAAATGCGAACGATCAGGGGAGTCTACTGGCCGGCAACTTGCTCGGTGCGATGCGCGCGAAGGATTTCCGCACCTTCAGGGCTGGTCAGCCATTCATCGGCCATTTGCAGCGCCCGAGCACGAAGATCGGTGTTGGCAAGCGCCAGATAACGCTCCTGCACAGGACGAACTTGGTCGCGTTGCTCCGGCGTCAGGGCAAATTCTCCGGCGATGAGAAGCCATTTCAGCCCATCGGCAGGATGGGGGTCCAGGCCATCGGCACCGGTGAACAGGAGTTCGCCGAGTTCGACTTGTGCCAATACATGGCCCTTGAGCGCGGAGAGCCGAAGCCACCTTCCAGCACGGCGGATATCAACACCGCCGCCCTCACCGTGCAAATGCATCATGCCCAGACGATACTGGGCGTCTGGATCGCCGAAATAGGACGCCGCATAGGCGTAAATCTCACGTGAGCGAGACTGGTCAGGGTGGAGAATGTCACCAATGCCATTCTGATAGTAGGAACCAAGCGCCACAAACGCATTGGCCACAAAACGCGCACGGGCTGTACCTGGCGCATCTTCGGCATGGGCGTTCGCAATCTGCGAATAATAGGTGAAGGCGCGCGCATCGTCTTCATCGACCCCATCACCGACGGCATACATGCGCGCAAGCTTCCAGCGAGCGATGGCATGGCCGCCCTCGGCCGCCGACTCCAGTGCCTGCAGGGCCGTTGCTACATCACCGGAATAGTAGGCCGACGTGCCAGCCGCGAATGCTGCCATCGGATCATCGACCCAGGCATCCGCTGATGGCGTTTGCGCCTTGGCTGCGCACACGCCAAAGCCGAGCGACAGCCCCATGGCCATCGCAGGCAATAGACGAGCGTGCGCGCCCAAGGCGCGTGTGAAGGACCTAAATGTCTGCATAAGCAACCTTTTCGGCCTTGCCGCCGGGGTGCGTAAGAGCACCATCGCGCGCGGGGCCAACAGTCTGTGCGTACTTCCACAAAACGCCGGAAGTGTGTTTGTTTTCGCGCGGTTTCCAGGTTTTTTTGCGCTCAGCAAGGTCTTCTTCGGTCAGATCGACCGTGATTGTGCCTTCAACCGCGTCGATGGAAATGATGTCGCCATCCTTCAGAAGCCCGACCGGGCCGCCGACGGCGGCCTCCGGGCCGACATGGCCAATGCAGAAGCCACGCGTTGCGCCTGAAAAACGGCCATCGGTGATCAGAGCGACCTTGTCGCCCATACCCTGGCCATAAAGTGCGGCCGTGGTGGAGAGCATTTCACGCATTCCTGGACCGCCCTTTGGACCTTCGTAACGGATGACCAGAACCTCACCCTCCTCATAGGAGCGGTTGGTCACGGCCTGGAAGCATTCTTCCTCAGAATCGAAGCATCGCGCAGGACCGGTAAATTTCAGGTTGCTCATACCTGCAACTTTAACGATCGCCCCTTCCGGCGCGAGATTGCCAACCAGACCAACAACCCCGCCGGTTGGCGTGATGGGCTTGTTGGCGGGGTAAATGACGTCCTGATCTTCGTTCCACTCAACGCTGGCCATGTTCTCGGCCATGGAGCGTCCCGTGACGGTCAGGCAATCGCCATGCAGGAAGCCATGGTCGAGCAGCGTCTTCATCAGCAGCGGAATGCCACCCACCTCGAACAAGTCTTTGGCGACGTACTTTCCGCCAGGCTTGAGGTCGGCGATGTATGGTGTCCTTTTGAAGATCTCAGCGACATCGAAGATGTCGAAGTCGATGCCCACCTCGTTCGCGATGGCTGGAAGGTGCAGAGCGGCATTGGTTGAACCGCCCGATGCGGCGACGACCGTTGCGGCATTCTCCAGCGCTTTGCGTGTCACGATATCGCGCGGGCGGATGTTGCGGGCGAGTAGCTCCATCACCTTCTCGCCAGCAGCGGCACAGAACCGGTCACGGATTTCATAAGGTGCCGGTGCGCCACAGGAGTAGGGCAACGCTAGGCCAATTGCCTCAGCAACCGTCGCCATCGTATTGGCGGTAAACTGCGCGCCGCAGGACCCGGCGGACGGACAAGCGACCTGCTCCAGCTCATGCAAATCATCGTCGGACATCTTGCCGACCGAATGCATGCCGACGGCTTCGAATACGTCCTGGACGGTTACCTGGCGACCGCGGAAGTTCCCCGGCAGGATCGACCCGCCATAAAGGAATACCGACGGCACGTTGAGGCGAACCATTGCCATCATCATGCCTGGCAATGACTTGTCACAGCCAGCAAGGCCGACAAGCGCGTCATAGCAATGGCCGCGCATCGTTAGCTCGACAGAGTCTGTGATCACGTCACGCGAAACGAGCGAGGACTTCATTCCCTCATGGCCCATGGCGATGCCGTCGGTCACGGTGATGGTGCAGAACTCACGCGGTGTACCACTGGCAGCAGCAACACCCTTTTTGACCGCCTGGGCCTGGCGCATCAGCGCGATGTTGCAGGGCGCTGCCTCATTCCAGCAGGACGCCACGCCCACCAGCGGCTGGCTAATCTGATCTCCCGACAAACCCATCGCATAAAGGTAGGAGCGGTGCGGCGCCCGCTGTGGCCCGGAGGTCACATAGCGGCTAGGCAGCTTGGTTTTGTCGAAGACTTTGGCGTCCATGGAAAAGTGTACTCCCGCAGGCATAGTGATAGGCGCAGAGGATACCAACGCCCGATTTTCGTTGGTTGCGCCCTTTTTGCCCGCGTGCAAGCCGTGTTCGCCCGAACTAGGGCCAAAAGGGGGCAGCATCCCCGCCTTCTCTTCTAGGCCACGCCATTCTGTTGCGCTGTTGCGTTCATGTCACAATCGACCCTGGCCGAAGGACGAGGCGTGCATTGCCGGCTCATTTTCTCGGCCGCTTTGACCGGTGTCATGGATTGTTTGCCGTCTTGATGTCTAAGGCGTTGGCGTTTGGGATTAACCAGGCCCATCAGGCCGGTTAGTGGGCACAAAGGGGACCGGCATGAATGATGATCTTTCAAACGTTGAGCGCCAAGCTGCGATAAGCAACAGCACGGCCTTGCCAAATGGCGTGGACGTGGCTGAGCCCAGTGAGGTCGTGACGCCAGCGGTGCGACCAGATCGAAATGACCCGGAGAACATTCGACGGCTCTTTGAAACCGGCGAGTACCCTTACAAAACCAAGATGCGCAGGCGCGTCTATGAGGCGCAAAAGGCTGATCTTCAGGTTGAGCTTCTGAAAGTTCAGCGCTGGGTTGAAGAGACCGGCGAGCGGATCGTGCTGTTGTTTGAGGGCCGCGACGCAGCCGGCAAGGGCGGCACCATCAAACGCTTCATGGAGCATCTGAACCCGCGCACCGCGCGTGTTGTGGCGCGTTCCAAACCGACAGAACGCGAAGGCTCCCAATGGTATTATCAGCGCTACATTGAGCATCTGCCGGCTGCTGGCGAGATCGTGCTGTTCGACCGGTCCTGGTACAATCGAGCGGGCGTTGACCGCGTGAAGGGCATTTGTTCGCCGCCCGACTACCTTGAATTCATGCGCCAGACACCGGAGATCGAGCGGATGCTCACACGGTCCGGCATTCGGCTGTTCAAATACTGGTTTTCTGTCAGCCAGGATGAACAGTTGCGACGCTTTCGCTCGCGCGAAACCGACCCCCTAAAGCAGTGGAAGCTATCGCCCATCGACAAGGCATCCCTGGACAAGTGGGACGACTATACCGAAGCGAAGGAAGCCATGTTCTTCTACACCCACACGGCCGACGCACCTTGG
>ERZ1740060.89-NODE-89-length-79895-cov-8.936911_pt1 | contig 79895 bp, 68 predicted proteins | sample MGYA00581743_ERZ1740060 | MGnify/ENA primary metagenome ERZ1740060 (study PRJEB43018, sample SAMN04849235) | marine metagenome | isolation source: floating plastic debris | place: Pacific Ocean | collected 2008-08-27 | study: EMG produced TPA metagenomics assembly... | reverse complement strand
ATCACGTTGATGATGACCGAACCCGCCCCCATCACCAGCACGCCCATAGCCAAGGCATAGGTCAAGACCAATAACAGGGCCGCTTCAGGTTGTTGAGCCCCCACCGCTACAAACATAAGTCCCATGTAGGCACTGGACAGATAAGACAGTACCCGCTTGATATCCACCTGGGCCGCAGCAATCAGCGATGCGCCTACGGCGGTAATGCCCCCGATCGCGATCAGGGCCGACAATGTCATGGGGGACAACGCCAGAACGGGTTCTAGCTTGACCAGGATCCAAGCACCGGTGGCGACCACCACAGCATTCCGCAAGATCGTGCTAGGCAAAGGCCCTTCCATGGCTTCATCAAGCCAGAGATGTAGAGGGAACTGGGCGCATTTACTCATCGGTCCAGCGATCAGACCAATCCCAATCAACCCAATCCAGGCGGGATCGACTTCGGCAGTCTGGGCCCAAGCTGCTAGCTCTCGGAAGTCCCAGGTGCGGGTAAAGGGATAGATGGCCAGTACCGCCATCAGCAGCACCAAGTCTCCGATTCGCTTTGTCAAGAATGCGTCCCGCGCCCCGGTCACCACCAGGGACTGGTTGTACCAGAATCCCACCAGTAGATAGGTTCCTAGGGTCAAAACTTCTAGGAGGATGTAACAGAAAAAGAGGGAGTTACACAACACCAGGGCATTCATTCCCGCTTCGAACAGGGCCATGAAGCCAAAAAAGCGCCCCCAGCCCCAGTCCATCTCCAAATAGCCCACTGCGTAAATTTGGGCCAGCAAATTCAGACTGGTAATCAGGACCACAGCCCCAAGAGTGGTGGCTGAAACTTCTAGGGGCACTGTCAGATTTAAGTCCGCCGCTTCCAGCCAAGGGGCAAAAAAGAATTGAGGTGAGGAGTGACGATTCCACAGCGCCTCGAAGGCCAACACGCTGTGGATGAGGGCCATTAGCGTTGCGGCAATGTTGATGTAGCCGGCTGGACGGGGTCCCGTACGGCGAATCAGCCCCGGAGACCAAGGAATCGTTAGCAAAGACCCCATCAGGGGATACAGGGGAATCAACCAACTGGTTTCGGTAATCATGGTGGACGGGTGGGGTGGGGGCGCAGTCGAAATCCAAAAATTAAGAATGACCTTCCCGCGTAGATTCGATCTCAGAATCTATGCGAGACAGTAGCTCTAATAGACTCAAGTCTATGTTTCGATCAGTTTACATCTCTTAGGGACTTTGAGTCTATTTAATCATTGATTCAGCTAAATTCTTTTCTTGAATTTGATTGATAAATGTCTTTTGTGACATTCGCGCACTTCATGTGCTAAAACGCCTGGTGCTCGATGCTGCTGGCGGTTTCTTGTCCTTCGCTTATGTCATGACACACCATAGTTAAAGGCAGTTTCTTTTTGGTCAGATGCCTCACTACCAAATCGGCGGCAGTCTCGATTACGATGCCCCCACCTACATTGAGCGCCAAGCGGATAAAGACCTTTACACCGCATTGTTGGCGGGCGAGTTTTGCTACGTCTTCAACTCCCGTCAGATGGGCAAGTCATCGCTGATGGTGCGCAGTTGGCATCGGTTACAAACAGAGGGCCATCGCTGCGCAGTGGTGGATGTGACCAATATCGGCAGTGACAACATTACCCCAGAGCAGTGGTACCGGGGCATGATGGGTACCTTGGCGATGCAGTTTAATCTGCACACCCGTGACATCCGCACCTGGTGGGATCAGCGCAACCATCTCTCGTTAACCCAAATCCTGAGTCAGTTTATTGAGCTACTGCTGGCCCAGTGCCCCGAGCAGCGATTGTTTATCTTTGTGGATGAGGTGGATAGCCTGCTGAATCTGCCCTTTTCTGTAGATGACTTTTTTGCGCTAATCCGCTTTTGCTATAACCGTCGGGCCGTGGAGCCAGACTACAAACGCCTCACCTTTGCCATTTTTGGCGTCGCTGCTCCTGCTGACTTGATTGCAGATAAGCAACGGACGCCGTTCAACATTGGTCGGGCTATTGTTCTCAGTGGATTTAGTCCAGAAGCAGCGGCACCCCTAGCCCAGGGCTTAGAAATCCAAACGCCGAATACCCAAGCGATTTTGCAGGAGGTGCTGCGTTGGACGGGGGGCCAGCCTTTTTTGACCCAGAAGCTCTGCCAGTTGCTGGTTACCTTCAGCCAAACGGCAGTGAATGATCCGCTGAATGTGCCCCCTGGAATGGAGAAATTTTGGGTGGAGAGTGTGGTGCGCGATCGCATCATCACCCACTGGGAATCTCAAGACGAACCAGAGCACCTGCGCACGATTAGAGACCGGCTCCTCTACGATGAACGGCGCACGGGGCGCTTGTTGGGTATTTACCAGCGCTGGCTAGAGGGTCACCCCATTCCCACTGATGACAGCCGAGACCAGATTGAGCTGCTGCTGAGTGGCTTGATGGTGCAACACAAGGGGCAACTGCGGGGTAAAAATCGGATTTACGAAGCAGTCTTTAACCTAGATTGGGTGCAGCGACAGCTCACTAACCTGCGCCCCTATGCCCAGACATTTGATGCTTGGGTTGCCTCCCAGCAGATGGATGAGTCCCGTCTATTGCGAGGACAGGCCTTGCGAGATGCTCAAGACTGGGCGCGGGGAAAGAGTCTTAGCGATTTAGACTATCGCTTTTTGAGTCTGGGTCAGGAACAAGAGCAAGCAGAGATCCAAAAGACGTTAGCTCTAGAGAAAGCCCAGGCAGCAAAACGTACCACTCGCCTGCAGCGCATTCTTTTGGGAATGACCTCAGGGGCATTGGCCATCGTTTCCTTACTGGGGCTGGCTGCCTTTTGGCAATACCGACGAGCGATCGCCAGTGAACGCGCCTCCCGTCTCAATGAAATTCGGGCCTTGATTTCATCGGCGGAGGGACGGTTTGCTTCTCATCAAGAGTTGGATGCTTTGGTTGATGCAATCAAAGCCAAGCGTAAGCTAGCGGCGCTTGAAGATGACCATCCAGAACTATTGGTGGCTGCAAATCGGACACTTGAGCAGATTGTTTACTGGATGAGCGAACGCAATCGGTTATCCGGCCATGAGGACACCATTCTCGGCACAGCCCATAGCCCCGATGGCACATTCATTGCCACCACAAGTGGAGACGGAACGGTCAGGCTCTGGGCCAATGATGGTCAGCTCATCCACACCTTCGCAGGGAATGCGACCACCAGTGGGGTGGCATTCCATCCCCAGGAACCGCTCCTGGCCGCGACCAATTTGGATGGGAGTCTCCAACTTTGGAACTGGGAAACCAAAACGCTCTTGCAATCGATTCAGGCCCACGCCGGCATTACTTGGGATGTTGCCTTTAGTCCCGATGGGACGTTTTTAGTCTCGGGTGGGACGGATCAGGTGGCTAAGGTCTGGGATCTGGATGGCACCCTCCTAAACACCCTGTCGGGTCATCAGAGTGTCATTTGGCAGGTGGCGGTCAGCCCAGCGGATCAAACCATCGCTTCTGCAAGCTTAGACAACACGGCTAAAGTCTGGGCCAGCGACGGCCAACTGCTGAGTACATTACCGGCAGCCCGGGATGGCGGTAGCCTCTGGAGTTTAGCCTTCAGCCCGACAGGCAATTTGGTTGCCACGGGCGGGGACGATGCGGTGGTTCAACTTTGGCAACCCGATGGAACGTTGAGCCAGACCTTGGCGGGGCATACCAAGCGGGTGACTCGGATTGCGTTTAGCGCTGATGGAACGGCGATCGCCGCCGCTGGGCTCGACAAAACCCTGCGGATTTGGGGTCAAGATGGTACTCCTTGGCGCATTCTGGAAGCCTCACGAGACCTGCGTCATCTGAGTTGGTCGCCGACCGATCCTAACGCCATGGTGACCGCTGGCACGGGTACCACCGTCCAGCTTCGGCAATGGGAAACTCCGTTACTCAAAACCATCTTTTTAGATGACGATGTTTGGGATATTGCCATCAGTCCAGACGGCAACTACATCCTGTCCGGTGACAGTCCCACCGTTCATGTCTGGGACCAGGACCGAACCATTACCGCCACCCTTACTGCTGATCAAAACACTCTGTTTGGATTTGATTTCAGTCCCGATGGGCAGCTAATTGCCACTGTTGGGGCGAGGGGCACCGTAAAACTGTGGACCCAGACGGGACAGTTCTTGAGAGATCTGCAGGGACATACGTTTCAGACTTGGGATGCAGCCTTTAGCCCTGATAGTCAACAGGTCGCAGCGGGAGCAGAGGATGGCACCATTCGTATCTGGACTGTGGCGGGGAAACGCCTCCACACTCTGGAAGGCCATCAAGGCCCCGTGCATCGGGTTGCGTTTAGCCCTGACGGTCAAAAGCTTGCCTCATCTGGGGCCGATGGCACGGTGCGTATCTGGCGTACCGATGGCACCCTTCTGCACACAATGGAAGCCCATGGTTCAGCGGTGTTTGGATTGTCCGTCAGTCCAGATGGTCAATTCATTGCCTCTGCTAGCCCAGATTCCCTAGCGAAGGTCTGGCGGTGGGATGGCACCTTGGTCAGAACCTTAGAAGGCCATACCAATGCCCTATTTGGGGTGGACTTTAGTGCGGACAGTCGGCTGTTGGCTACCGCCAGTGCTGACAATACTGTGATCCTGTGGGACTTGAGTGGTGATCCGGTTAAAACCCTCTATAGCCATGGCTCAGGCTTCAAAAGCGTGAAATTTAGCGCGAGTGGTGAGCTAGTCACCGTGACCGAGGATGGCACCCTGACTCGCTGGAATCTGAAGGAGATTCTGACCTTAGATGAGCTGGACTATGCCTGCACTTGGATTGCCGATTACTTGCGAACGAATAGTGAGGTTGCAGAGAGCGATCGCACCCTCTGTGCCGGCATCTAACGCTATTCATCAGCCGCCATATTGCGAAAAGCACCTGACGCAAAGGACAGAAAAGGCGGAAAAGACGGGGAGCTGATGGGGATAATTCCCGTTACAGAACTTTTGTGAGAGGTTATTAGGTGATTTCATATAAACATCTATGTAGCCGAATATTAGGTTATGAGTCCTGATGAAGTCCTATCCGCGATCGAAGAAAGATTTCTCAGGCGCAGCTTGACTCCAGCAGAGCGCATCGTTCTGGGACAGACTTGGAATCAAAGAACCTATGACCAGATGGCGCAACAATCTGGCTATGGTGATGCCCACCTTAAAGACACGGGCTACAAACTATGGCGAGAGATTTCTCAAGCCTTAGGGCAGCGAGTCACTAAGAAGAGCTTGTTATTTGTTCTGCAAGACTATCTTCAGTCATCGGCCAGTATATCCAGTCGGCCCTCTAAAACTAAATCTAGAGCGTTAACACCAGACAGATCTCCTGTTCAGTACCCATACCCGGCTGGCCCACTGCCTTACAACTCTCGTCTTTACATCCATCGTCCCCCTAATGAAGAAATCGCTCATGCCGCAATCCAGCAACCGGGTGGATTGTTGCGCATCAAAGCACCTCAAAAAATGGGCAAAACGTCCCTAGTTTTTCAGCTCATTCAAACAGCTAAAAAACAAGGGTTGGGCCTTGCTTATATCGATCTTCAAGCTGTTGATAGCGTTGTACTTTCAGAACTTTCTACCTTTCTAAAGTGGCTTTGCTCTAGAACCAGTCAAGAACTGCAACTACAACCCAAGATTGATGAATATTGGGAACCCTTAATGGGCCATAAAGTTAGCAGTGAAATTTATTTTCAAGAATATATTTTGAAGCAACATGAAGCGCCTGTTGTTTTAATTATCTCTGCCGCTGAAGATCTAATTGAACATGTGAATTTAGCTCAAGATTTTTTCCCCTTGCTGCGTGCATGGCATGAGAAGGCAAAGTGGAGTTCGATTTGGAGAAATCTGCGGATCGTAATTGTTCACTCTACCGAGATTTATGTTCCTCTCAAGATAAGTCAATCTCCCTTCAATATCGGTCAGTCCATAAAGTTGCCTGGTTTTACCGTCAATCAAATATATGAATTAGCCAGCCGATATGGCTTAGGAGAGATTGATCAGCTTCGTGCTGAAAGGTTACTTGATTTGACGGGCGGACATCCTTATCTGATAAATATATTTTTTTACTATCTAGCCATGCAAGGACTCGCGTTTGCGGATCTGATGAACGCTGCCTCTACCCCATCTGGCATCTATGGAACTCACCTGAGGCAGTACCTGGCATTACTCAATCAAGAGTCTGATTTGGTCACGGCATTTCAACAAGTTATCTCTACACCTGAACCTGTTGAGCTGGATGCTATCACGCTGTACCGCTTAGAAAGTCTAGGTCTCGTCAACATCCAAGGTTATAGAGCTGTACCCAGTTGCCAAATTTATCGTTTGTATTTTCAGCAACAGTTAGGGATTTGACGCATACGGTTTGATCTCTAGAATATGCTTTATAGGCTAAATCTTCATGCTTTATAAGCCCTTATAGAAAATTGCAAGGTAAAAGCGGCCATGATGGTCTCTTTTGTTATTCAGAAAATAGATATATTGGCAGACTTTACCTAACAATCCGACTTTACTTCTGTGATCAATATGCGCTTATATGTGAGGGCACGTCACTACTCACAAGAAAACTAGAATTAATCTTTTCTTGTCTCTTTTTGGGATCTGCTTTTTGGGATTTAAAAGAGAGGTTTAAAGCCATTGAATCTGGTTGGGCTGATGGCTCATTTATGGAAGATGATACCTTGAAAAGGCAGCAGTCTAGCTATCTAAAGGAAGTTGGCCAGCTTCTTTGTCAGACGCGTCAGAGTCTGTCCATTAGTCTTGATGATGTTGTTGCTCAAACTAGGATTCCCTACCACCATTTGCAGGCGATTGAGGAAGGAAACTTAGGAACGTTGCCACCTGCGATCTATGCGCAAGGATTTATTAAAATCTACGCTAATTTTTTGGGCTGCAATGGAACAGGACTGGCGTCTAAATTCCCTACAACCTTAAACTCTGGTTGATTGGTCAGTGTAGTAAGGGCGATTTACTGAGAATAGCTTTCCCATTAAGCCAACTAGCAGTTATGAAAGAGCAAGTCTAGGATCCGGGGAAGGTCATCCATCATTGATTGAAAGGTGGCAAAATTTCTGGACCGCATTTTTCTTTTGCAATTGATCATGCGATTGCGCGTCAGCAAAGTGTGGGGTAAGTCGCTAAATCATCTCAATGCCAGGGTCTTTGCATTCAGCCAGCCCTCTTAAAAAGCAGTATCCTCATCACCATAGAGAGATGCAGCTTGCTGGGTCTTGATTAGGTATGGAGTAACCCCATGGATTTTTTGGAGCGATCGCGGCAAACTCGCCGTCTTGGCAAAGTCGTCAAATCAAACTCCCACTGCGACTATGTGGTGCAGGTAGATGACAGTCATGACGTTACCGCCCCGCCCCCGCCAGAAGCCTATGGGTTTGGTCAGTTTGTGGCGCTGGAGGATGGCGATCGCCATTGGGCCGTGGGTTTGATCTATAACTCCCAGTTGGTTAACCCAATGTTTTTGAATAACGGGCCGCGCCTATCCAGCGAACCGGACCCGATGTTTACCCCAGACTTGATCAGCGAGACCCGCACCTTGTTGGGGGTGGTCTTAGTAGGCACCCTGGAGCAAACGGATAGCGTCTCCTACGGAAACCACGGCATTCCTCGGGTGGTCGTCCCGGTTAATACAGGGGTCTACAGCCTGTCGCCAGAGGCTATCCACCGCTTCCATCGCGCCCTAGACGAGCGGCCCCAGTTTCGCTACTACAACCATCTGCTCAAGTCAGGGGGGCTATTTGCCCCGCAACTGACCCAGCAGGTGCTGAGTGAATTAGTAGAAAGTCAACTGTTTAATGGTGCTGATCAGCACGCCTTAATGGTGCTGTGCAAAGAGCTCTCTTGGAAAAACACCATGGCCTCAATGGGATAGGTCTAGGGCGTGCCGACAATCACCGACAAAACCCTTTCTGGGTAAGCCTGACCACGCCCGCCCCGACAAATAAAGCTAGGGGCCGCCTTTCGGTAAAGAGTCTAGCTCTGATTCTCCACAGCCCCTAGTGGCGACCAATAAAAAACCGACAGGACTCCCGTGTGTCTGTCGGTCTGTGTGTGTTCCCTGTAGATGACTCGGCTAGAGTTGAATCATACGTAAATTATGGTCACTATGTCTTAAAATCCACAGGATCATGGTCACGGTTAAATGTGACGAATATCACACTTAGAAATCCCCAGATCCACTATGTGCCCGGCATTACCTCACCAGTGACCTGATGTTTTTGTGAAACTCAGGAACGGTAGAATTCAGAGGGTTTCACGGAGTACTCACCATGGTAGCGCCCTTTTCTCCAGCAGAAATCGCCTCTGAAGGGATTAAACCCGAGGAATATGAGGAAATTGTGCGACGACTGGGTCGTCACCCCAATCGGGCTGAGTTGGGGATGTTTGGGGTGATGTGGTCTGAGCACTGCTGCTACAAAAACTCTCGTCCTCTGCTAAAGCAGTTTCCGACCACGGGAGATCGCATCTTAGTCGGTCCTGGCGAAAACGCCGGTGTCGTGGATGTGGGGGATGGTCTGCAGTTGGCCTTCAAGGTGGAGTCTCATAATCACCCCTCAGCGGTGGAGCCCTTTCAAGGAGCCGCCACTGGGGTCGGGGGCATTCTCCGGGATATTTTCACCATGGGTGCACGGCCCATTGCCGTGCTCAACGCGCTCAGATTCGGCAACCTCGAAGACCCCAATACCCGCCGCATCTTTGCCGGGGTTGTGTCTGGCATTTCTCACTATGGCAACTGCTTTGGGGTGCCCACAGTCGGAGGTGAGGTCTACTTTGATGCCACCTACAGCGGTAATCCCTTAGTAAATGCCATGGCCATGGGGCTGATGGAAACCGCCGAAATTGTGAAATCGGGCGCGTCAGGCATTGGCAACCCAGTGCTGTATGTGGGGTCGACCACGGGCCGAGATGGGATGGGCGGGGCCAGCTTTGCCAGCGCCGAACTCAGTGATGCCTCGATGGACGATCGCCCTGCAGTACAAGTGGGTGACCCTTTCCTTGAAAAGTCTTTAGTAGAAGCCTGTTTAGAAGCCTTTAAAACCGGTGCGGTGGTGGCAGCGCAAGATATGGGCGCAGCCGGTATTACCTGCTCCACCTCGGAGATGGCCGCTAATGGCGGCGTGGGGATTGACCTGGACCTCGATAAAATCCCCGTGCGGGAAACGGGGATGGTGCCCTACGAATACCTGCTGTCAGAATCCCAAGAGCGGATGCTGTTTGTGGCGGAAAAAGGCCGCGAGCAAGAGCTAATCGATATTTTTGAGCGCTGGGGGCTCCATGCGGTGGTGGCGGGTACGGTGATCGCCGAGCCGATCGTGCGAATTCATTTCAACGGGGCGATCGCCGCCGAGATCCCAGCCACGGCCCTCGCCGATGACACCCCCCTCTACCATCGCGAACTGATGGCAGAGCTACCCGACTATGTGCAACAAGCCCGGCAATGGTCAGAGGCGGACCTACCTATTTGTTCCCTCCAGGGGCTGGGCGAGGGCGCTGCACAGCAAACCTGGAACACCGTCTTGCTGACCTTACTAGATAGCCCCACCATTGCTTCTAAAGCCTGGGTCTATCGTCAATACGATCATCAGGTCCAAAACAATACGGTGATGCTGCCCGGTGGTGCCGATGCTGCAGTGGTGCGCTTGCGCCCCTTGGAAGGACCGCACGCTGCGCAACATGCCGATACGCGCAAAGGCATAGCGGCCACCGTTGACTGCAATGCCCGCTATGTCTATCTCGATCCCTACGAGGGGGCTAAGGCGGCGGTGGCCGAGGCGGCCCGTAACCTCAGTTGTGTGGGGGCGGAGCCCTTAGCGGTGACCGATAATCTCAACTTTGGCAGTCCCGAAAAGCCAATTGGGTACTGGCAACTGGCCGAAGCCTGTCGGGGTCTGGCCGATGGGTGTCGTATCTTTGAAACCCCTGTCACCGGAGGGAATGTCTCGCTCTACAACGAAACCCTCGACAGTGAAGGGCAACCTACGCCGATTTACCCCACGCCAGTGGTGGGCATGGTGGGGCTGGTGGATGATGTTGGCCAAGCCTGCGGCCAAGGCTGGCAGCAGAGCGGCGATGTCATCTATCTTTTGGGCCTATCCCCCAGCCAGGGCTTAGCGGATCCGACAGCCGTGACCCTGGGGGCTTCGGAGTATTTAGCCGTGCTGCATCAAACCGTCGCGGGTCGCCCCCCTTTGGTGGATGACGCTTTAGAAAAAGCTGTTCAACAGGCTTGTCGCCACGGCATTCGTCAAGGCTGGATCAACTCTGCCCATGACAGCGCCGAGGGGGGCCTTACTGTCGCTCTGGCAGAAGCCTGCATTAGCGGACAAAAAGGGGCGGCCTTACAGCTCGATATTGAGGCCACTGCGGCGGTGCGGTGGGATCGGCTGCTGTTTGGCGAAGGGGGGAGCCGCATCCTGGTGTCGGTAGCCGAGGACGCAATTGCTGCTTGGGAAGGTTATTTGGCCGATGTGCTGAGCGATCGCTGGCAGCGACTGGGTACGGTCAGTGACGACCCAGCGCTCACCCTTACCCTAGCCACAGGCGAAACGTTAGTGTCCATGGCCACTGATCGCCTAGAACAAGCTTGGAGCCAGGCCATAGAACGTCGCCTTAATCCTCAGTAACCCTTTGGCAATGGCTCCAGCGATATAACCCTTGCGAATGTCAGGGGAGCCAGAGGCGCAAGAGCGCTAGAAGCTCTACTGTTCACGGAAAGTCTCAAACAGCCTGATTCTGACCCCAAGGGCAGGGAATGTTAGGATCGGAACATTAAGAAAAAATTAAAGACTGACGCGGTGTTCTGAGATGAACTTCGTCTTTTCAAGATAGTGCGCTTTATGATGTTTTGTGTACTTATCCTTGAGAGGGCGCTTCAGGCACCTGTCTCTCGGCTTTAAGACTTTACCCGTCGTGACCCGCCCCAGTTCCTGGAGCCTATCACCCAATGAACGTGAGATCGTCTTCGCCTGCTATAGACGCCCGTGCTGTCAATCAGGTGGATAAGCCTGAAGAAGCCTGTGGGGTGTTCGGCATTTACGCGCCGGATGAGGCGGTCGCGACACTGGCTTACTTTGGCTTGTTTGCTTTGCAGCACCGGGGGCAAGAGTCTGCGGGTATCGTCACCTTTGATCACGGCGAGATCCATCAGCACAAGGAGATGGGGCTGGTATCGCAGGTTTTTGATGACGACATCTTGCATCAGATGCCGGGGCAAATGGCCGTGGGTCACACCCGCTACTCAACGACAGGCTCCAGCCATTTAGACAATGCTCAACCGGTCGTGGTTGAGACCCGGTTAGGAACTTTAGCGATCGCCCACAACGGCAATTTGGTGAATGCCGTTGATTTGCGCTCTCAGCTCTTAGCAGCCGGTCACCATTTTGTCAGTACTGCAGATACTGAGTCCATTGCCCACGCCATCGCCGAGGCTGTCAAGTCCGATCGGGGCTGGTTAGAGGGGGCTGTTGCCGCCTTTAAGCGATGTGAAGGGGCCTTCAGTTTAGTGATTGGTACGCCGACTGGCCTGATCGGGACCCGTGATCCCCATGGCATTCGTCCCCTCGTCTTAGGGGTATTAGGTGACCTGCCCGAAAAAGAAGATGGCCCAGCTCAATATGTGCTGGCATCAGAGAGCTGCGGCCTTGACATTATTGGAGCCCACTACTTGCGCGATATTCAGCCAGGAGAACTGGTGTGGATTAGCGAAAGCGGTCTGAGTTCGGTCCAGTGGGATAACCAAGCGGAACGCAAGCTCTGTGTTTTCGAGATGATCTACTTCTCCCGCCCCGATAGCCTTGTCAATGAAGAAACCCTTTACAGCTATCGCCAACGGCTTGGACATCAATTGGCGATCGAGTCCCCTGCCGATGTGGATATGGTGATGGCTGTGCCAGATTCGGGTGTCCCTGCTGCGATCGGCTTTGCCCAGGGCGCTAAGTTGCCCTATGCCGAAGGTTTAATTAAAAACCGCTACGTGGGTCGTACTTTCATTCAACCCACTCAGTCCATGCGCGATGTGGGGATTCGCATGAAGCTCAACCCGCTGCGGGATGTGCTGGAGGGTAAGCGAGTTCTGATTGTGGACGACTCGATTGTTCGGGGCACAACCAGCTGCAAAATTGTCAAAGCCTTGCGTGATGCTGGAGCTACTGAAGTGCACATGCGCATCTCATCGCCTCCCGTCACCCATCCCTGCTTTTACGGCATTGATACCGATAACCAAGACCAGTTGATTGCAGCCAATTTATCCGTTGAAGAGATTGAGGCTCAAATTGGGGTTGATTCCTTAGCCTACTTGAGCTGGGAAGGGATGTTAGAGGCGACGCACCAAGATCCTAGAAGTTTTTGCTCAGCCTGCTTTACGGGTCACTATCCGATTGATATTCCAGAGCCTTTCAAACACAAGAAACTTAAGTTTGAAAACGTTGCCTCCACGGTCTAGACAGACATTAAGTTTCCTGGGTTTCGCGGGCCTGGTATTGAGCCGCTAGGTGCGCGTAGGTACTGGCAGTTTGATGCATCCGAGGATGCAAGAGACGCTCTACGGGCTGATTGTCCTCTAGGTGCTCGTGAACAATCGTGTTGACATCTTCCGGGGTCACTTGGCAATACCAGGTGTTATCGGGCATGACTCGAACTGTCGGTCCTGAACCGCACTGTCCTTGACACTCGCTGCTACTGATTCGGATATGGGGCGCACGATGGCTCTCAAAAGCCGCTAATACTTGCTCAGCACCGCTACGGGCACAGGAGCGATGTTGGCAAACGGTAACGAGTCGGCGTTGGGGAGAATCAGCCATCTTTTCAGAACAATGGGTCACGGGATAGCCCCAACCTAACAATTTTGACCCAGTGATGTTGGCGGTAATCCTGAATAATGACCCAGCTTTTCTAATTGACGGTTGAGAATCTAATTACCAAGGGTGAACTTAAAGAATGTGAGCATTACTGTAGCTTTGGCCAGAAAGCCTCCGACATGCTTCAAGACTAAAAGCTTTTATCCATAGGCTTTCTGACGTCAGGCATAGGCGTGGCAGTGCTTGTCCTTACCCATATTGACCCATACTTGCTAAAACTTTTTATGCTCGATAAACCGGCAAGGTAAAGATAAACTGGCTGCCCTCACCGGGGCTCGATTCAACCCAGATTTGGCCATAGTGGGCTTTAATAATGCGGCGGCACAGCGCTAAACCTAAGCCGTACCCCTCTTCATTTTCATCACGCTGCAAACGAAAGCTTTCTTCAAAGATGCGCTCCCAGTTTTCTTCAGGGACACCGGGTCCCGTATCCCCAATTGTCACCTGAATCTTTTGGGTAGTGCGGTGTAGGGCAGAAATCGAGAGTAAACCACGAGCGGGAGTATATTTAACGGCATTGTCCAACAGATTGGCCAATACGCGCCGGACCTGCTCTCCATCAATGTACACATGGGGTAAATCCTGAGGAATCTCAATCTCTACAGATTGATCCTTAGCCTGAATTTTCCCTTGCATCCCGGCGATGACTTCTGTCAATAAAGCACCGAGGTCAATTTCTTGAGGTTGCACAAGTACATCTGCTGTTGCCCCTTTAGCGGTCTGCAAAATATCCGTAATCATCCGATCAATTGCTCGAATTTGCGTTTTTGCATGGGTGAGTAATTGCGCCGTAAGCTCTACGGAGAGGGGTAGCTTCTGCTGCGTCTGCTTAGGGGCATATCCCATCTCCAGGGTCTCCACTGCAATTGAGGCGGCAGTTAGGGGGTTGCGCAGATCATGCGCGAGCATAGACACAATCCGATCTTTAAATTCGATCTGCGCTTCCAGTTCTTCCTTCTCTTGGTTGAGGCGAAAGATTTCATCGGAGAGCTTGATGATCTCCACTGAGTGAGCCACAGAATTCTGTTGAAAAGGGCCGACCTGAAGTGATTGCTCAGTATTTAATTCCCCCCAAGCCGCCGCTGCCTCCTGCTGCCATTGAGGCCACCAGTAATCGAGTTGGGAATTAATATTGCTGCCTTTGAGGACTTGCTGTAAAGCAGGCGCAAATTTCACAAGCGCCGGAGTAGCAACTAACTTGAAATGCTCAGCCAGGTAGGGTTGTTCACCCACATCAATGACATCTAACGTGAAGGGTTTCTCCTCGCTCAGCTGCTTGAGATAACGACGTAGCTGCTGTGCGTACTCCCCTGAGCTAGGTCGCTGATCGATAAACAATATGAGCTTGATAGGGACTTGTCCCGCATCATCTTGCCGAACCTGGTCTGTCATCCCCGTTCTTGCCTATTACCAACTGGAGGTGTCAATCGTGCTGGCCATCATATAACTTAACCTGAACTCGGTCACAACGCGTTGAGGACCGCAGCGTATCAGCGCACCTGATTGACGTGTTAGCACAATGTACTGACAGAACAACTCCGTTTTCGCATCCGTTCAATGCGGGAAACAACCGCTGAATACAAAACCATGGTGGTTCTGGGTGGTTTTTAGAAAGGAGCTGTGCAGGCTCATATTCAGCTTCTCAAGTGACGGGCATCTTTCCCAGACAGTTACCAAGGTGTCACGGTTGCAGACCGGTTGTTGAGGAAATCGCGATACAAACTCATATAGACGAGGCCAAGAATCGAGGGCTAAATCATTCATATTTCAGGCCGTCAGTCAAACAATGTGATCTCCAATACAATTTTGCGAAGAGATATTAAAGCCTAGGATGACTCATCCGAAAGCCCCTGAAATGTTCGCTACATTGAAGATATAAACATTTGCATTCCAAATAAGGCTTATAAGAATTTCAAACTTAAAGGAGTAAGTTGTGCGTCAGTCTGGTGCCCTCCCCCATTTCTACAATTCTTGCTTAAAAAACATTCAGGCTCAGCTTGAATCTTTTCAAGCTCGTCGATCCTGGTTTTATTGCTGTTTGCTCCTCGTTATTTCAAGTTTTATAGGTACTTTGTTTACGGCAGAGGTGCAGGCCACGCCTTTGCAGGGCAGCACTTCTAATACGGTTGAGACCTCGGTGAGTCAAAATCAGTCTCCAAGGCCGAGTAATCCTTTGCTGAGTGAGGGCATTTACTTTTACGGTGAAGCCCCTATCCCTGATGAGCTGGGTCATAGCTATATGGTCTTTGAGGCTCAAGGGGAGCGAATTGTTGGTGCGATATATATGCCGTTGTCGTCTTTTGATTGTTTCCAGGGTGAACTAACGGCTGCTGCACTCAACTTAGAAATTACCAATAGCTACACTCAAGAGGTCTACGCCTATGCCATTGCCGCTGCAGCGAGTGATCCGATAGCCAGTGAATCAGGCGGCTCTTTGACGCCACTGACGCTTCAAAATTTTTACAATCTCGGGGATGCGAGAGAGGTTGATCTGTCCCTATTGAAGACATGTCAAGTCGAATTGCAACCTGGTGCAGAGCTAGAGATTTAGCAGCTTTGAGCTAGGGCACGTTATCAATTACGGGTGAAAGCCTTGCTGGGCAAACATTGTCGCGCCCGCTTCTATAGTATTGCTAGGGGCTGAAACTGTTGCATTGCAAGGATTCTAGTTTTAATGGGTGACAGACCCTAGAGGTATTTGATTGAGGGGTTTGAATCATGGCTGTGCTGATCACAATGGATCGGTGCAGTCATCTTTTTTTGTGATCGCGTCTCGTTACAGAATTGACTGTGGCGGAGTAGCCGCTATTCTAATCTGTAAACCCCGTTTACAAATGAGGGCCAGGCGTGAACGCAGCGGAGCAGGCTAAGAGCATTGAGTTCGCCAATAAGATTGCGACTGTTGTGCGTTTGTTTAAGGGTACCTTCCCTGATTTGCGGGCTGACTTAAAGCCTTGGGCCAATGATCAGGACACACGGGCATTGGTTGATCCAGATTCGATTGATTTAGGATTCCATTTCCCAGGGCTCAGTCGTTTGTTTCAATGTCGTAGCTTACTGGTTCAAATTCGTTTCCATACCGATAGTGAGACCCAAGAACAGCGCGTGATTGGGGTTGAGGTGGCAGGCTTTGATCACCGGGGTAAGCAATGGAGTTTATCCACCATTCATCAGTGGGCTTTTGTGGGGCAAGTGGTGCCTGACGGGGCGGTTGGCAACCGGCTTAAAGATTGCTGCAGAAAAGTCTTTGAGGTGTTTAATTGATCGCTCCACAGTCACCAGAGCGATCGCCCCAAGCCCCTGATTCATTGGTGGTTAGGGCCCTGCAGTTTGCCGCAAGTCGCCATCGCCACCAGCGACGCAAGGATGAGGCGGCCTCGCCCTACATCAACCACCCCATCGATCTATTGCATCTCCTGCATCAAGAAGCGGGCGTGAGTGATCCGATTGTGCTGGCCAGTGCATTGCTCCATGACACGGTAGAGGACACAGATACAAGCCTGGCTGAATTAGAAATCGACTTTGGTGTGGAAATTGCCCAGGTGGTGGCGCAAGTTACGGATGATAAATCCTTGCCCAAAGCGGTCCGGAAGCAACATCAAATCGACCATGCCAGTAGCCTGTGCGATCGCGCCAAGCTCGTAAAATTAGCCGATAAAACCGCTAACTTACGGGATCTAGTTGCGTCTCCTCCTGTGGGCTGGTCAGCAGACCGGTGCTTAGAATACTGCCACTGGGCCAAGCAAGTCGTGGACCAACTGCGAGGCACCCACGACCAGTTAGAAGCGCGGTTTGATCAGATCTGTACAGTGGCGATCGCTCAGGTCTCGCCCTAGCCCACAGAATCGTTTCCTTCGGCCCGTTCAGAGCTGACTGGGGTCGGTGCAGCGTTGTAATCACTGCTTTGAGAATTGCCATTGCGCTCTAAAGCCGATGGACCGTTAGGGCGCATCGGTTCTGAGGGTGGCGACGATGGCTCCTGGGGCATCTTTTGGGGTGACCGTTCCAGGCGTTCAATGGGTCTAGCTTGGCTGGCAGAGAGTCGCCGTCGACGCGGTGTGGATTTGCTTTTGCTGAAGGCGCCTAGAGCAGCGCGCATGCCAGCCATGACGCTCCGGGTCCCAACCTGGACCCGCTGGGCCTGTTGCTTCACCCCGCTCAACCCCTGATCGACCTGCTCTACGACTCTGCCCGCATGTTGGACGCCTTCGGTAACGTCATCGGTCAGCTCCGTAATTTCGAGGCTGGTGAGGCGAATGGACTCTAAGGTAGGGGGTAACTCTCGGTTAATGGTGTCGCATAGCTTTTCAACACTGCGGGCTGCCCGACCCAGTTCTTGCGTGGCCGGAATTAGCGCCAACAAAACGGCGGTCAAACAGATTGCCACCAATAGAAAAGATAGGGCCAGCCAAAACAGCGGATCGATCACGGTTCGACCTGAATCGACATCATTCTTCCTGGGCAGTTGAGGCAGGTTGCCCGTCGTTGCCACGGTTCAAACTGACGTACTGCTCTTGGGTAGCAGCTTGACCCGCCGCGATCGCCTCGCGCAGACGCTCCAAGGTTTGTTCCCACTGATTCAAAGTACCCTCAGACAGGCGGTCCGCTTGTAGTTGCACCGTACTTGCTAAATCTTCCACCAGCTCAGGTAAGGCATCGGCAGACTTTCTCAGAAATTGGCGCGTTTCTCGACCGGTCCGGGGGGCAACCAGAAGGCCCGTAATCGTTCCCACGGCTGTGCCGAGGAGTAGCCCGCCTAAAAATGCGCCCGAGTTGTTACCTGCCATGGTGCCTACCTTAACTTTTCGAGGAACTGTGCCCGGTCTGTGGGTGGACTCTCGCCGCCGCGCTCACCCTAGCGCGCCATGGGCAACCTGGCCCGATAACGAGCGCGAGACCGCCGCCGTCTCACGGAGCGCAGCACTTGAGCGCCGCCTCCCAAGAGTGCCATTAATCGCTGGAGTTGCTGCACCTGCCGCTGTAATTGCCCATAGCTTTGGCGGGTCTGAGCGATACCCTGCTGGCCTTGCAAAATCGCCCCAGGGGTCACATCTGGGTCTAAGGCGACATGGGTGTTATGCTCCCACTCTAAAACCGCATCTGCCACCTCGGCCAAGGTATTGCGGAGCTGCCACACCTGCCAAGCTACATAGGCACAGAGCAGCGCAATCCCAATATTGATAACAATGACGAGAGTGATCACGGGTCAAGTCCTGAATTGCAAAACGAGGTGGGTGTGACGAGGAATGGGTTGATCTTATCTAGATTTGCAGCAGTATTGGGGTACGCTACGCCACGGTTTTAGAACTCATGGGTCAGCTTACCCTCTTTGTGCATCCAATTAATGGTCAAGACATCCATGATGGCAGCAGTACGGCCCCCCTCAAAACCTTATATGCCGCCCTGCGTCGTAGCGAACCGGGTACGGTCATTCAACTGGCGGCAGGGCAATATACCGCCGCCAATGGAGAACGGTTTCCGCTACAGATTCCTTCTCAACGACGCATTGTAGGCCCCATAGGTGCCACGGCATCGCTCCAAGGGAGTGGGGCTTGGCGCGATTCAATCTTGGGCTTGGTTGAAGTCACCTGTGTCGCGGCGGATCAAGCGCAGCTCGAAAATCTGACGATTATCAATCCCGAACCGAGGGGGATCGGGCTCTGGATGGATACGGGGCGTCCGATTATTCAAACCGTGACCTGTACGGGCTGCGATCGCTACGGCATGGTCATCCTTGATGATGCAATTCCCACCGTGTTAGCGGCGCAGGTCTCTAACAATGGAGATGCTGGCGTTGCCCTATTGCGCCGAGGCAAGGGGGCTTTGGTGCGATTGCAGTGCCGTCAAAATAATGTTGGCATCGCCCTATCTGACCAAGCCGCGCCCCTGATTCAAAACTGCGACATCCAGCAAAATCAAGTCGGCGTGGCCGTCACCGACACGGCAAGCCCCGTTTTACGGAACAATCAGGTCCGGCAAAACCAAGTGTATGGACTGCGCAACCAAGGACAAGGGGCACCCGATCTTGGGCGAGCCCAAGATCAGGGACTGAATGTCTTTCGAGACAATGGCCAGGCCGATATTCATAATCAAGGCCCGACCCTAATCAGCTGCGGTAACGATGTGGTGCCACAGCATTTGTTCGGCTCAGTCGCCCTAGTGGCCAGCGAAATCCCGGCTCCGGTGGCGGTACCTGCACCGTTGTTGGCAGTATCTGCCGTTTCCCCGGAACCCGAGCCCCCGAATCCCTCTCCCGAACCGCCAGAGCCCGCAGGCTCCCAACGCTTTACAGATATGGCTAACCACTGGGCAGGGACCTTTGTGGATGGGTTAGCGGCTGAGGATTTGGTCAAGGGTTTTCTAGACGGCAGTTTTCGGCCCAATCAATGGGTAACGCGGGCGCAGTTTGCGGCGCTGGTGGCGGTCAGCTACCCCGATCGCCCCCAAGTTCGGGGGGCGGTTCGATTTACAGACGTGGCCCGTGATTTTTGGGCGGCGGCAGTATTAGACCAGGCCCAGCGTATGGGCTTTTTGAGTGGCTTCCCCGATGGCACAATGCGGCCCAATCAATCGATTACCCGTGTCCAGGCGATGGTGGCAATTGCAAATGGGTTGAGCTTCAGCGGTGGACGAGTAGATGCGTTGGGGATTTACCGCGATCGCGCCCAGATTCCCAGCTATGCGGTCAGCCCCCTCGCCACCGCCACCCAGCGCCGACTGGTGGTGAACTATCCCGACGCTCTCACCCTGCGCCCTGCCGAACCGATTACCCGCGCGGAGGTGGCTGCCTTGGTCTATCAGGGCCGTGTTGCCTTGGGGTTAGCAACAGAGATCGCCTCCCCTTACATCGTGCGGCCAGATACAACACAGGTGTTTTTCAGCGACTTAACTGGTCACTGGGCCAGCGCTTTCATTCTCGGATTAGCGACCAACAATTTGGTGAGCGGCATGGCAGACGGGCAATTTCTCCCCGATGCGGCGATGAATCGCGCCCAGTATGCGGCGCTAGTGGTAAAGGCGTTTCAACCCACACCGGATCAAGCCGCGATCGCTTTTCGCGATGTGTCCCCCAATTTCTGGGCGGCAGCGGCAATTCAGCAGGCGTTTCAAGCCGGGTTTGTGGCGGGGTTCCCCGACCAAACCTTTGGCCCCGATCATCCGTTGCTACGGGTGCAGATTTGGGTGTCGTTGGTGAATGGCCTGTCGCTCGCCGATCAAGGTTCAGAGTCATTAAATATTTTGGGTCGTTTTCAGGACTACACCGATATTCCCCGCTATGCGCTTCAGCCGGTGGCGACAGCGACGCGGCGGGGGCTGATTGTGAACTATCCCGACGTGGCAGACTTACGGCCTAATCAGGTCGCAACTCGGGCGGAAGTTTGTGCAGCGGTTTATCAGGCTTTGGTGGCGTTGGGGCGCTTACCGGCAATTGCAACGCAATAGTCACCGGTTTTCACCATACGGCGAACGCGTACTGCACGGCGGAATTCCCACAATCATTTCAGTGTCTAGCCCCGCTCCTCTGGCTCCCCGGTGCTCTAGAACAGTACTGAAACTTAGTTCATCAGTAGGCCATGCCAGCGTCAAGTTGCCTTTACGATGGCTCAATGTGCGACTGGAAAAGCTTATAAAGAATTTTTGTAGATGTATATATTTTTATTGGCACCAGCCGTAGCAATCAGTTTTCCTGTTTTGTGAATCGCAATAGATTCAACAGTGCTGCTTTGCTCTTTTTGGGTGGACTTTAATTTTCCTGTTTTTGCGTCCCAAAATTTAATCGATCCATCAACACTTCCACTAATGACAGTGCGATTGTCTGGCGCAACTTCTACTGTGCTCACCTCTTGTAGATGTCCTTTTAGACAGTGGATCATTGATCCTGTCCCAATGCTCCAAAGTCTAACCGTCTTGTCTTTGCTAGCACTGGCAAAGAACAAACCATTCTTGCTGACTGATATGCAATTAACCGTACTCAAATGACTTGAAAAAGTCTTCACGATCTGACCTGTTCTGATATCCCATTGACGAATTTTGTTGTCTAAGCCGCCACCTAAAATAAATTGTTCATCTGGCGTTAGAGCAATACACTTTATGGCTGAGTTACCATCTGAAAGAGTTTTGGTCAAAACTCCTTTGTCAAGCTTCCAAATTTTAATTGTTCTGTCCTTGCTGCCACTGACAAGAAGCCAACCTTGATGGCCGATAGCAACACTCGTTACACCACGGCCATGGCCTTGTAAAGTATGCAGCCTGCGGCCTGTTGATAAGTTCCAAACTTGAATCGTATTATCATCGCCACAACTGACTAAAACCTGTCCTTTTGCGCTAATAACGATCTCGTTGATTCCACGGCGATGGCCTGTCAAGGTAAATATCGTATTTCCTGTTCTCAGATCCCAGACCTTTATGGTGTCATCAAGACTGCCACTAACAAGTGTTGGATTGCTAGGGCTAAAAGCGACCGTTGTCACCCAAGATGTATGACCTTTGAGCACATTTATACAGTCCCAGGTTTCTGCTGAATGAGGGCCTGCAGATATTGGTTCACTGGCTGGTTCAAGTTGCAGTTCTGGTGCAGAAGTAATAGCGGTACTTGTCTCCTCTTGAGGACTTGTCACACAAGATTCATCCGGCGATTGAGGGTCCTGATTTGAGTTATACAGCCGTCCAGTGGGACGTTGGCGGACCCAACCAGGAACATTACCTGTCAGGCTAGGTAGCTCTACTAAGCGGGTTAAAACTTCAGTCGCGGTTTGATAGCGATCGCTCACTAAATCTTTGACCAGTCGATCTAAGACTTGTCCCAATTCCTCACTAAAGGTCAAGCCTTGCTGAGACAAATATTCACGCCAGCGCCAGCACCCGTTCATTGGGTCATACAACCGCTCGGGCTTGCAACCGGTCAATAGATGTAAGCAAGTAGCCCCTAGACTGTATAGGTCACTGCAAGGATAGGCATGTCCACCCCGTAATTGCTCAATGGGTGCATATCCTTCAGTGCCGATACGGGTGCCAGGTTCAATCAGTAGTAAAGCATCACCGAATTGTTTGGCAATTCCAAAGTCAATCAAAAAGATCCTGCGATCGGTCTCTCGACGGATGATATTTGTAGGCGTAATATCTCGATGTACAACACTGTGGCTATGAATAAAGTCGAGCACAGGGAGTAGATCACGGAGCAAATTGCGAATACCAGCCTCGTCGAGGGGACCCTGCTGAACAATTTCCTGCATTAACGTTTTACCGTCAATAAACTGTTGTACCAAATACAGGTATTGATCTTGTTCAAAGTAGGCTAATAAAGCCGGTATTTGGCTATGTTCACCTAGCTCATGTAAGCGAACTGCTTCTTGATTAAAGAGCTGTACCGCTTTTTTAAAGGCCTTATCACCCTGGGCCTGAGGGGCAAATTGCTTGATTACGCAAGGGGCATTGAGCCGATCCCAGTCTTCTGCAAGATATGTACGGCCAAATCCGCCTCTCCCAAGCAATCTAATAGGCCGATAGCGGCCGCGTAAGAGTTTTACAAGGGGGGTTCCGCAGGTACGGCAATTTTCAGCCGTATCGCGATTATTAGGCTGTTTACAGTTAGGATTCAAACAGCAAATCATTCAGACAAAGGCACTCTTAAAGGTATTCAGCATCTGCATATCCGCAGCAATATACATCTATAAAGTTTGGCCCAGCATTATTGCGCTTCATTGACGATGGTTGACGCATTCACTTGCATTTGGAACTGCATAGTCACCCATATGCAACCATTGATGCTGTTACCAATCTTCAAATAAACGCCTGCTGCAATGGATACACATCATAGAGATACTAACTAAGCAGCAACTCCTCAAGCATGCCAGCCTCCTTGAATCCAAGCATTTTAAATGCTGAATTATTCCCAGTGCGTAACTAAGCATAGTCTAGATGTCCTGACACTTGACTAGGGGCTGTGGACAATTAAAGCCAGATTTCTTGCGACAAGACGGTTACCGCCCCTAGCTTGATTCATCAGCACGGGCGCGGTCATGCCTATCCAGCCAGGCTTTCACTCGGTGTACGCGCCCTAAACAGCATCTACTATATGGCTGATTTGATATGCGGCTGGGTCGGAAGATAGAGACATTGGGGTCTTAGGAGAACGTTACCACTGAGCCAGCTTTCCACGTGGAAGCAATCATAGCGATGCAGGCCGCATAGAATTTGTCTGCTACGCTCCCTGCGGAAACTCCTGAGTTGTAAGGTGATTACAGATTCGTAGTGATCACTAACGTCGCATGACTCTGGCCCAACCCCCGCATCAGAAAGCTTACGATCAGAATGTGACGCTACCCATTTGGGCCGCCAAGCTCATGGGCATTATGATTTAAAAAATTGGCCCAAAAGGCTTGGAATACGCTCGCTTTTCCATCGATTCTCACTTCACCCGCAACTTTTTGTACGTGAAACGCTATTACCCTGAAAAGCTAGCGCAGCACGTCCCTGAGTTTGCTAAACGTATTGTTGAGCAGCATAAGCTACCTAAAAACTAATCCTTTGCTTCAGAAGACGGTGTACCTCAGCAGTAACCCCATAGGAGCGGGCAGCATCTCTCCCCGGTAGTCGAGTAATTGCACCAACAGTAGATATGCGATCGCAAGAACCACGGAAACAATCCCTGTCGCTACAGCCACAACTTTTGAACGATCCATAACCATATAGAGTGATTGAACCTTATGCCTGAGTTTTCGTGAGCGTATTTAACCTAAAGCTGAAAGCTACTTAAACCATGACTCTCAACTGCAAATTACGCTTTGGCTTCAGGCAAGCACAGCTTCCAGCTTGGCATATGATTGTGAACCATGAATACGTCACCGCCCTCTAAATCGACATCCACAGCTCCTCTTGCACCCGTTGTAGTCAAGACTCACAACCTCAGTAAAACCTACCGAACCGGCTTTTGGCTCAACCAAACCGTTACTCCCCTGAGCCAATGCAACTTGACCGTCTATCAAGGGGAGACCTTTGGCTTACTCGGACCCAATGGGGCTGGAAAAACAACTCTCTTGAAAATCCTACTCGGCATTACCCGACCCAGCACCGGTCAAGCCGAAATCTTGGGTCATCAAGTTGGCGATCGCAAGGTCAAGCAACGCATTGGCTATCTCCCCGAAAACCCCTACTTTTATGAAACGCTAACGGGTTGGGAATTACTCGAATATGCAGCAGGCTTGTTTAGACTCAGCCCAGCAACCCAGCGTAAGCGAATCCCAGATTTGCTTGATCAAGTCGAGTTATCGCGAAAGATTGCCCGCACCAAGCCCCTGCGTCAGTATTCGAAGGGGATGCTACAGCGGGTTGGGTTGGCTCAGGCTCTGATTAATGACCCAGACATCGTATTTCTAGATGAGCCCATGTCTGGCCTGGATCCGACGGGCCGCTATCGAGTCAGAGAAGTTATCCTTTCTCTCAAATCCCAGGGGAAAACGATCTTTTTTAACAGCCATATCTTGTCCGATGTAGAAATGATCTGCGATCGCGTCGCCATCTTAGCCCAGGGCAGATTAATTTGTAGTGGCCGTCTCGAAGAGCTGCTAGATACAACCCATAGATATTTCGCTCAAGGTCGGGGCGGGCGTCTCGAAATTTTAGAGACTTGGCTGCAGGATTTAAGCTTTCAGCAAGGCTTTTGGCAAGGTTATCTCCATGGCGACCCCTACGACTTCATGGCAAGTGTTCGGGGCATGGGAGGGACCCTAACAACCTTGTCATTAGATCGGCAATCCCTGGAAGCCTTTTTCCTGTCTCAGGTCCACGCCGCATGAGGGCAACTTCCACCGTATGGCCATTGAAAACTCTGCTAAAGTCCTAGCCCATAAGACCTAAAAACTTTTAGTATCACCTGATCGTTTTTTGGAAACCGGCGGGTAGCCTATTGCCTAAAGACAACTTGCGAAGTCTTTATGTTTGTGAAGTTAAATCGAGATGTTGTCCATTGCGGTTTGTATATCCCACTTGTGTCGGGTTGCAATCTGTCGGTCAGGTAAATCAGATGTTTTGCTTGAATAGGCTGGCAACGCTAGAAATCGGCCCAACTGCTTGAGGGTTCGATTACCATTAGTTAGATCGCAGAATCAATAGCAGCTGTCAAGAAAGTCCATCTGCTGCGCTGAAGTAGGTAGTTTTTATGTCTGTCATCCATCGTGCTATGCGCAATCTCCGGTGCTTACCTCAGCAGCTCATGAAGCGTGTGCTGCGCCTACTGTTTCAGCTTCAGAGACAACGGCGACGCTGGGCACAATCAGGTTTTGTGTTTCCGACAACCGTACTACTACTGCTGGTTGTTGCACTCACAGCCAGTGCATTGACCTATCGCGCCTACAGCCGTAGTACCCAAGCTATTTTAGAGCGCCAGCAGCAGGTGATTACGAATGCAACAACACCGGCTATTGACCGCGCAAAGGCCAAACTTGACTACCTGCTCACTCAAGATACCCGTTCTCCCCGTAAGGTGCCCACGAGCGACCAAATGGCCTTAATGCTTCAGGCAACAGAGGGAAATCCCGGTCTTGAAATCGTTCCAGAACTTGACGATATCTACAGCTTGCCGGACGAATTCCGCTTAGACATTGATGGTGATACCACCAACGTCGATAATGCTTGGTACTTTACAACGGACCTCAATAACGACGGTATAGTCGCTGATGATGAAGTCGTTGCTTACTCAATTTTGATTGATGACAATAACGACGGTATTGATCTCAATGACGATGTGAGTGATGCTAAAGCCGCTGCTTTAGTGACGCGTAACGGGCCAATCAGCACCTCAGAGGTCTCTCCGAACTGTGATGCTGCTGGTGCAGAGGCTGGTCAGCGCAGCGCAGAAGGTTGGCAGATTACCAGCGGTTCCACGATTGAGAAGAACTTTCAAGTTAACGCCTTTGTGGCTAACCTTAATGATGTTAGTCGTACCGCTAGCACGCTGGAGTTCCAGCAGGTTCGCTCTGCCGCCCGCAGCAACAAATGGGGGGCTTGGTTCCGTTACGATTTGACTGTTTACCCCGGCCCTGAATTTAACTGGAATGGGGCCATGCACACCCAGGGCAGCTTAGTGCCCAGCGAAAATTTTAAAGCCTATCTGATCAGCTCAACAAGCTCTTGCCTATATGATGATTCGGCTTCTGAAATCACTCTCGGAGCGCTGGACTCGGATACGGGCTTTGAAGGGCAACTCGTTTATGGCCACGTTAATGGAGCTGTAGACGACAGACCAAATATACATGTTCCTAATGGCACCGCTGTTAAACCTTTCGAGCGCGAATTACAAAACAACAACGATTCCATCAATGGTAACGCCGCACCTTTAACCGATGCAATTCTGCAAGATCCGGTTGAAGTGTACCTCAACGATGCTAGAAAGCACGTTGATGAAACCACCTGGAATTCCGGTGGTATCAACGGTCTCTTTGGTGGGCGAATTCGCAATATTGGTCCTGCCGAGCTCCGTTCTATCACCCTAGACGATGCTTTCCGTGCGGATAATCGCTGGGGTCCCAAAAAGGTCTACGACGCAGAAGACTCTGTCTCAGGTCAGATTCCTGGCGGTACGAGTATCGGCACCAACATTGGTTCGATTTCTAAGTTAACGAATGCCAGTGGCGGTCTCGATGGCTATTGGGAGCGTCAAGCCATCAACTTAGGGACTCGCATCATTGTGGGTGAACGGTTAGAGATCGGGGACGCCAATGGCTGGAACAGTAACCCCAGCGGTGACGCAGCTGATGCGTATGATGCGCTGTATCCCCCTAATGCCATAGCTGCAAATAATGTTGTAGGCAGTAACGGCACCTTTGGGTACGCCGAGCAAAAGCAACGTAAGGCTTTGCGTGACAACCTAGCTGCTGTGCAGGGGATGGTGGTGTATCGCTATGACTTCTCCAGTGGAACCGTTCCCCAAGCCTGCATTGCAGTTACGGCCCACCCAGGCACGCTTCAGTCTCGCGCAAACAGCCGCACCTTCCGCAAGCGGACAGACAATGGCGGTGCTGATGTCATGACCGACTTCCTCACCGGGAACGGCACCAATGGCTGGGAGTTTGAGCCGGTCACCAGTGGCATGGATACGCCTTTGGCAAATTTAGCCAAGTTCGCTGGGGATCCGGATGGCGGTGCTCCATCCTTTGAGCCTGTTCAAGATAGTTTTGTGCATCCTTACCCTTACATGTCAATGTGGGGAGATTATTCAACCCTGCGGCGTGTTCAAGATGAGGGCAATGGTAGCCCTGCTGATCAAACCTATGAGGATTCTGCAGCCTGTACTTTAGGGCTTTTGGCATATAACCTGTCTGCTCTGAAAGATGAATACGACAACGCCATAACGCCTGCTCAATGGCAAGCTTTAGCGACTGAGTTGACTACGGTTGGTGCGCCTTCATTAGCAACTGAAGCTTATGGAGCTTGGCAAAATGCACTGACAACCGCAAGTTATAAGCCCTTGGTCGAAGCCGGTTATCGGTATTGGGAGGTAGAGCGTGACCGTGCCTATGGCTTTGCAACGGGTGTTGGCTTACCGGGTGTGGCAACGGCAACCTGGGGAACCTATGACCCCAATAACGCTGCTTACACAACTTCTGCCGGTGTAGACGTTTACGCGGTTAGTACAAGCTACGACGTTACTTGCGATCCCAATCTTTTTGCAGACGCTACCTATGGAATTGCGGACGAGGATGATGCGCTGAGCTTAGCTCTAGCCATATGCCCGAAGAAAACAGCGGTTCGTTACCCCGCTTTGTACTATCTGTTCCCGGCTGCTGACCACGATCAAGATGGTGGCGAAATCACGCTGAGTGGGATGTACGGAGGTGTGACGGTAGCCTCACTGACCATTACGGTTGATCAGCCTACGACAGAGCCTTATATTGCTCAGACCGTTACTGCGTACAGTAAGAACGAAAATTTTGCTGCGGTCGACTACACCAGCGTTGCGGCGACGCCTCGCACACCCGGTGGTACCTGGACCTTCGGAAACAAGGGGACTGCAAGTGCTAATGCCGCCTTTACGACGACTTGGGGTACAGATGGTAGCGATGCCAGCTTGCCCGAGAATGATCCGTTCCGAGTTGTTGTCAATAACGCTGACGGCACATTTAGCAGTGCCTTTACGGTGCGGGCGATTGATAAAGGCGTTTACAACGGTCGTGAAAATATCGCGACTCGTTTACTAGATTTAGATGTCGGAGCGCTAGCCACTGCAGACTGGATTCCTGGCAAGGATGCCAGCGACATTGAGCACAACGGTTTGGTTTATGCCTACCGTGAAGATGCAGTGCGGGAAGATGAAGTCGTTCGCCCGATCAACAGTGGTGCCACTGACGCGGCCTGCAATTCCTTTGCTGTGCTAAAGGCTTATGACTCAACCAAAAGCGAATGCTACATGACCATTACGGCAGATGCCCTGACCTCTAAGGATCCGCCATTATCGGCTAACAACATTAGCCTCAAACCGATTGACTATGCCCCCGATCCTGACAGGCGTCCCTATGGGTTCCGTCTACGGAATGGTTCTACTCTGAATCGAGGTATAGAAGAGCAGTCTGGCATCAGCTTTATTACCGACAACTCAGTTGTCATTCAAGGTGACTTCAACCTTCATAATGATTCCGGCAGTAACCTTGAGGAGGAGTTTGGCGACACTCAGATCTTTACTTTAGATCCAGAAAGTCCCGATTTCTTTGACGATTTTTATGAGCGTGCAACGCTCAACTTAGCTAACTTTGCTAACTCCGCACAAGATTCATGGCGTCCGGCTGAGGTTTTGGCCGACGCTATCTACATCCATTCTGATGGCTTTATTGATGGCTTTGTTGAGGCGGCCTACGTGCATAATGCTGCCGGAGCACCCAACGACACCTTTGCCTATGTTGATGGCACACGCGGATCTGGCACGTTGTCTTATCAGAACCGAAATCCTTTTGGTGACGATGATGCTGGCGATAAATTGCTCCGCGACATCGCGGCTATTTTGCGGGAAGGTCGGGGTGATGTAGAAGCGCCCATTTACTTTGATCGCAATGGTGTCATATACAACACGGCTACCCCTGCTGGCCGTCTCGTTCAAGATGATATAGAGACCGGTGGCACCTATTACTACTGGGGATTTGGCAATCTTACGGCAAACAGCAACCAGAACTTCAACCAGGTCCGCAAAGAATATCTGCCCTTGGCATCTGGTGAAACGACTGTCAATGCACTTTTAATTAGTGGCATTGTGCCTCCCCGTCTGGGGCAACCCTATGGAGGGCTGCATAATTTCCCTCGCTTAGCTGAGTTCTGGAACAAACCAGCAGGGGGTAAAGAAGATTTGAATATCGCAGGTGGCTTTTTCCAGTTGTTCTTTAGCACAAGTGCCACTGCTCCTTTTGATCAGGATGCCTGGGAAGCTGACCAAACTTCCAGCACAGCGGTTGGTACAGCTCCTTATTACAACGCACCTAACCGGGTTTGGGGTTACGATGTTGCCTTGCAATATTCCCCGCAATCCCCCATTGCGTCACGATTTACCTCTGTAGGTGACCCACGTAGTGAGTTCTATCGGGAGCTGCCAGTAGATGACCCCTACATCAACATGCTGCGCTGTGCTGAATATGCTGGCCCATCAGGTAACGTGCAGATTGATCCGAATGCAAGCTGCTCATAGATTTACGAGGAGAAACTAAAGCTATGGACTCCCAATTCTATCGGTTTGCTCAATCAGCAAAGTCAGCGTCTAGATGTCCGATTTCTAGGGGTGATCAAAGAACCTCTGTCGCTGGCTTGACCTTGATCGAGTGCTTGGTGGCGATTGTCGTGATTGGCATCAGCGTTGCTGCTGTTACGCCTGCGCTAGTGCTGACTGTCGCCACTCGTGTGCAAAGCCAGCAAGCTGAACAAGCGCTGAATCTGGCCCAGACCGAGATTGACCAAGTGCGCTTAGTCGTTGAGCGAGGCAATGACGGTTATGCCGCCTCTACACCGCTTACCACGCCGATCGCAGATATCCGTACCGTTCCCTCGCCAGTCAACTTTGTCGCCTCTACAACATCTGTTGATCAAGCACAGCTAGTAGATGTGGATGGTGACGGCAGTGATGACTTTGCTATCCAAACGTTTCGCAATGCAGGTTACACCCCATCAGGTACAACTGACCCAATTGCCTTCGACATGGGTGTCAGGGTTTACTCCATCCAATCTCAAGATAACTTGGGCAGTTTAGAGTCAACGCAGGCAGACATTGGCCTCACGAGTGGTACGGGGCAACGGCGTAATAAGCCCTTAGCAGTCCTGTATACCACTATCGTCCGTGGAGAAGCTGATTCTTCGCTATGTGGTTATGTTGAGTTTATTGATTCGACTGCTTCCACCTCTTTGAGCTGTAGCTAGTAACCGATAAAACTGCTGCGTTATGAAAATGTCTGCACAACGATATTGGCTAGGTCGATTACTGATTAGGGCTCACAAGTTTAAGCGTGAAGGCTTCACGCTCTTAGAGCTACTGGTCACCCTTTTGATTGGCAGCATTATCATCACAGGGCTTCTGTATCTTGTCTTGGAAATGCTGCAAATTGAACGGCGTGAAACAGCGGTTGATAATACCCAGAGAGACATCCAGAGGGCGCTAGATTACATGGCGTCTGACTTGCGAGAGGCCGTATATATCTATGACGATCCTCTGAATATTGCGGGCGATACAGATGTTTTTGAACTAACGAACATTACTGATTTGCCAGGTAATGTTAATACTACGGTGCTTGCATTTTGGCGGCCAGACCCTGTAGAAGATTCGGAAATTCCAGACTGTACTACTTTTGCAGATGGTTCTGACGATGAAGAAGAGTGTGAAGTTCTCAATGTGCGAAAGTCGTCCTATACGCTCGTGGTCTATCAACTCTTAGAAAATGATGGGTCTGGTGCCACATCTTGGGATGGAAAAGCCCGAATTGTTCGCTACGAGTTACCAAAATATCAAACGGTATCTACCCTGACTCAGACTCCTGGGTATCGAGAACCTTTGGATGTAGAAGCAAGTATTAGCTTTGCAAACTGGACCCCTGATGGGACAACGGCTGGAAATTCTGCGGTTCTTGTAGACTTTGTGGCCAGTCCAACTGAACCCGTAAATGATGCGAGCATTTTGGCGTGTCCCGTTGGTATGCAGCGCAGTCCTAATCCGGCCACAGTAGCCGCCACCAATTGGACGAGCTTTTTCGCTTGTGTTCGCGATCCTGATGTGGCGGGCGCGGCTACGAATCAAGATGTTGAAGTCTTTTTGCGGGGTGATTTCGAGCCCCAGGATGGTGGCGGTTCGATTCAAGCGATTAGTGAATCGAGTGGGTTACCCACACTTCGTGCTGGTGTTTTGATTCGTGGTGTGATTGGTAAAGATCCTGATTAGCGATCTGCCTACTGACCTAGCCTAATGAGGGGATCTGGACCTATGAAACGCTTACGTTCAATAAATACAGCCGGTTTTACCATCATAGAAGTGCTGGTTGTCATGATCATTGTAGGAATTTTGATGGGTATTGCTGCCCCCAACTGGATTGCCTATCTCAGCAATCGACGTGTTATTACGGTGCGCGACGAAGTCAAGCAGGTCTTAGAAGATGCCCAAAATCGTGCCCGGGCAGAGCGTCGCAGCCGTACGGTTACCATTTATACCGGTGACAACATTCCAGCATTGAGTGTCGGCAGCACCGCTAATGATGGGGAGAAAGCAACCCTTGGCGGTGATGATATCCGTGAAGATATGGTTGGCCTTGCGACCAGTGGCTCAACCGCTCTAACCTTTGATTATCAAGGTTTGGTGGATGACTCAGCGACCTTACCCTTTATCATTGAGGTAGATGCAGGAAACCTCACCGGTGGAACCAAGCGTTGCGTCATTGTAGCCACTATTTTAGGCAGCATAACCACGGGCGATGGTGACGAGTGTGATGCCTTTACGCCATAGGTTAATTAATATCTCGTTTCTATGACTCAAGCCGGTACAGTTTGGAAGCTATACAAATAACCTTTGAACCCAAGCCTATTTTGGAACTGCTTGAGTGCTGCTAGCAAACGGGTGTTGGAGCTGCTTGGAGGTGGGGTTGTGCGGCTTCTGGTACAGGTTGTTTCACAGGAATGACTTGTACGGCACAGGCTTTCAATTCAGGTTGTAGTGAAATTGGGCAGACTTCCGGGTGAGTCAGTGCATTGCATTCTGCTTGATCGGCCCAGAGTGCTCCCCAGTGCATGGGAATAAACAGTACGCCCTTACGGATATATTGAGTGACTTTGATGCGTAGGCGTACAAATCCTCTGCGCGATCGCACTTCAACCCAATCTCCTGATTGCACTTGAAGATGCTGGGCATCAATAGGGTGTATTTCGAGTAAGGGTTCGGGATAAAGGGTGCGAATCTTCTCGATGCGACCCGTTCGGGTTTGGGTATGCCAGTGACCGTAGAGGCGACCTGTGGTCAAGACAAAGGGATAATCAGGGTCGGGTGGTTCGGCTAGCCCTTTTTCATGGAAGGCAGCGAAGTTAGCCCGACCATTAGCAGTTGCAAAGATAAAGTCGGTGTACAGGCGTTTGTCGTGTTTACTTGCGGCAGTAGCCGGCGTTTCTTGTTGTGGACAAGGCCACTGAATGGGGCCTTCGGTAGCGAGGCGTTCATGGCTGAGCCCGGTCATGTCACAGAGTTGATCCTGGGTAAGCTGCACAAACTCGTTGTAAACTTCTGCTGAATTTTGCCAAGGGAACTGTGCTTCGAAGCCGAGTCGGCGACCCACATCAGCGAAAATCTTCCAATCAGCACGAGCCTGACCAGGCGCTTCACGAAAGGCTGGGCAGAAGGTGACCGTGCGTTCGGAATTAGTCATCATGCCCGTCTTTTCGCCCCACTGAGCTGCCGGTAAGAGCACATGGGCATATTCAGCCGTCTCAGTGGGATAGTAAGCGTCTTGACATATCGTAAAGGGTGAAGCTTTCAGTGCGGCCTTAGTGCGCTCGATATCTGGCATACTGACGGCTGGGTTGGTGGCGACAATCCACAGTATGCCAACCTGACCCTGCTCTAGACCCACCATCATGTCCCAAGCTGCGAGCCCTGGAGTCGGTGCAATGCTGCCCTTAGGTAACCCCCAAGCGGTTTCGACAGTGCGACGATGATCGGCATTTTTGACTAGGCGATACCCTGGCAGGATATGGGCGAGGCCACCGGCTTCTCGACCGCCCATGGCGTTAGGCTGCCCGGTGAGGGAAAACGGACCTGCTCCGGGCTTACCGATCTGGCCCGTCATGAGGTGCAAGTTGATGATGGTGCGGGCTTTTGCAGTCCCCTCTGAAGACTGGTTGATTCCCATAGACCAAAGGGATAAAACTCGATTGGATAGCCCCCAACAGCGAGCTGCTTCTTCTAAATCGGCAACGGTGATGCCGCAGACTGATGCTACATATTCAGGGGGATAGTCCTCTAAAATTTGAGCATATTTTGTAAAACCACCGGTACATTCGCTAATAAAAACTGCGTCAATCCAGCGTTTGCGCAACAGGATGTGGGCAATGCCATTGAGCAGGGTAATATCGGTGCCGGGACGAATTGCCAGATGTAAGTCAGCATCTCGGGCAGTTTTGGTGCGGCGGGGATCGACCACAATCAGCTTGACTTTGCCCTTTCGCTTGCGGTGATATTTGCGAAATCGGTTGTAGACGATGGGATGACAGTCAGCCGTATTGGTACCAATTAAGAAGGCGCAGTCGGTGGCTTCTAAATCGGCATAACAGCAGGGGGGGCCATCAGAGCCAAAGCTTTGGATGTAGGCCGCTACGGCTGAAGACATACAGAGCCGTGAGTTGGCGTCGAAGTTATTGGTGCCTAAGCAACCTTTGAGCAGTTTTTGGGCGGTGTAATAATCTTCTGTTTGCAGTTGTCCAGAGCCATACATGCAAATAGCTTCTGGGCCTTGGGTTTTAAGATTTGTTTGAATCTTTTCGGTAATGCAGTCTAGAGCTTGGTCCCAACTGACTTGTTCAAAAGGCTGATCTAGACTGCTTCGTATCATCGGGTAGAGCAGTCTGTTCTTGTCGAGGGCGTCTGTAATTGTGGCACCTTTAATGCAGACCATACCCTGGCTCGATGGATGGGTGCGATCGCCTCTGACCGTCCATGTTTCTCTTGTCGTTTTCGCTTCGTTTTGAGAAACAGGCAAGACTTCTAAACCGCAACCCACGCCACAGTAGGGGCAAAGGGTTTTGCTCGTTGTCATCGGCTCACTCCTACCCTGAGGGGGCATCTCCAAATCTAGGTTTTGACAGAATTGGGGAATGTACCGCTTGCACATTCCCCAATTCAAAACTCACGAATCAATCAAACCAGCAGGCTCAAACCGGCAGGTTTACCCTTCCATAGGGGCTGTGACAGAGGAAGCCATGGTCGGATCCTCGCCTTCATGGAACTCTGCAAAAGATCCTTTGGGTTCGTCTAGGAAGAAAACACAGAGGAAAGCCACAATCAAACCAGCAGTTCCCAAAACTTGGAAGAACTGTGAATTAACCATTGACATCACTGCTTCTCCACCATTGGCCGTCGCAGAAGAATCAACAAACAGGAGACGTGTTGTTAAGTAAGCAACTGCACCAACGTTGCCGTAGGCACCGACGTTACCCGCAATTTGCCCCGTCACCTTACGCTTCACTAAAGGCACCATCGCAAAGGTTGCTCCCTCAGAAGACTGCACAAAGAAGGAGCACGCCATCGTCAACAGCACGGCTAAAGGTAGAGGCCATGAACCGCTAACGGTGCTCATCATCAGATAGCCAATCCCCATGCCAGCGGTCAACACAACCATGGTCCATTTACGACTCCCCATCTTGTCAGAGATGAGACCACCGCCTGGCCGGGAAACCAAGTTCATAAAGGCATAGCTGGCGGCAATTGTGCCAGCAGTCGCCTTATCTAGACCAAATGTCCCTTCGAAGAAGGCAGGCAGCATGGTCACAACGGCCAATTCGGAACCAAAGTTGACAATGTAAGTCAGCTCTAGCATTGCGACCTGCTTAAAGCGGTAGCGCTCCTCGGGGGGATAAACTTTAGCCCCTGAAAGCAAATCTTTGTTAACGGCCCAGCAGTTATAGGCCTGGAACGCATAAAGACCGAGCAAGCAAACCCAAGCGACATACATCCCGCCCATCGTCAGGAAGTTCACTTTGGTTAAGCGCCATGCCAGAACCATCAGAATGATAGTGAGGGGCAGGTTCATAATCATTAAGAACCAGAAGTCACGAACCGAGGTGACTTCCATGCCGCGGGCACTCTTAGGGCGCTGGTAGACTTTGCCAGGAGGCGTGTCAGTAACGTTGAAGAAGTAGAAGATCCCATAAAGGGCCCCAACGATACCGCTACCGGCGATCGCTGCTCGCCAGTTCAGAATATCAGTCTGAAAAGCAGGGAAGAGCAATACTCGGAATGGCTGCACATCGGCGAACTGGAAAGCGCCAGGTAAAAATGCCAGGGCTAAGCCAAACAGAACCATGGTGAATGCAGAGAAGGCAGAACCGAAGTTACCCCAACCCCCGTAAATACCTTCTGCAGTCCCCACCTCTTTAGGGGGAAACCACTCTGCGGTCATGCGGATGCCAATCACAAAACCAGCACCGACGATGCCCATGAGCAGACGACCCAACACCAATTGGTTGAAGCTTTGAGCCGTTGCAAAAATCAGGCAGGGAATTACCGCATAGATCAGCAGCACTGAGTAAGTTAGCCGTGGGCCGTACTTATCAAGCAACATGCCGATAATGATCCGGGCTGGAACAGTCAGCGCCACGTTACAGAGACCGATGGTGCCAACTTGTGCAGGCTCCAATCCAAAATCTTGACCGATTGTGGTCGCAAAAGGCGGAAAATTAAACCAGATAACAAAAGTTAAGAAAAAAGCAAACCAGGTCAAGTGCAGTATTTTGTACCTTCCCTGAGTTGCTTTTGAAAACAACTCTACGAGCATTTGTGCTACTCTCCTAGAAAACCAAAGACAGCTAGAACCTTTGTGAGTTGAAGCTCACAGAGGTTTTTTCTGTTGACAACACCACTCCCAACCCACCGGTCGGGACGTTTCCCCTGGCCAACGCAATCCTTGGAGGATTGCCCCGACCGGAAGCTTGTTTACACTGCCGTGACGGCCACACCTTCATCCATGGCAGGTGTGATTGACCGAGGACGAGCCCCAAAATTGTCGGTCAATAGCGTCGTTAAAACTGATTTGAGGTCATCACAGGCAACCCCTTTCTGTACGCAGGTGCCCAGTTGGGCTTCTTTGCCCACTTTGCCTCCCATGTAGATATCGACCCCCTCGACGGTTTTGCCGTCTTTGCGAACCTTGGTGCCCATTAGACCAATGTCTGCTACTTGCGGCTGACCGCAAGAATTAGGGCAGCCCGTCCAATGAATCCGGACGGCTTGAGGGAGCTCTAAGCCTTGATCTAGCTCTTTGGCTAAGACCAGAGCCCGTTGTTTCGTTTCAACTAAGGCAAACTTACAAAATTGAGCCCCAGTGCAAGACACCAGCGATCGCACCAGAGGACTCGGCTTTACGGAGAATCGCTCTAATACAGGCTCTGATAGCAGTACCTCTAATCGTGAATCGGGAATGTGAGGAATAATCACATTCTGTTCAACTGTGAGGCGTAGCTCACCCTCTCCATAGACATCAGCTAAGCGAGCCAACTCCAACATGTCGATCGCGGTTAATCGACCCACGGGAACATGTAAACCTACAAAATTGAGGCCAGGTTGCTGCTGGGGATGTACGCCGATATGGTCGCGTTTGTCCCAATCAATTAGGTCTTCTGGTGCGGCTCGAAGGAGTAAACGACCGTAGGCGCTTTCGACATGCTCACGGAATGTTTCAACGCCCCACTCATCAATCAGCCACATCAATCGAGACTTTTGGCGGTTTGCCCGAGAGCCATGGTCCCGATAAACCTCTAAGATGGCGCGGGATAAATCAACAACGTCGTCATTGGGCTCAACCCAAGCATCTAGAGAAATCGCCGCTTCACAGCGACGCGCAGAGAAAAAGCCTCCGACTAAAACGTTAAATCCGAGGCGATCGCCGCGATAAGCCGGGACAAAAGCAATATCGTTAATCTCGGCATGGACCGAATTGTCACGCCCCCCTTCCACGGCAATGTTGAACTTACGGGGTAGGTTTGTAAACGCAATATTGCCTTCCCCATTGTTTGTAATCATGTCCTGTAGCTTACGCACGAAGCCACGGGTGTCAATTACCTCACTGGCATCAATGCCAGCTACAGGAGACCCAGTAATATTGCGAACGTTATCCATGCCAGACTGCATAGAGGTTAAACCGACCGATTCAAAACGCCCAAAGATTTCGGGAATATCCTCTAAGCGAATGCCTCGCAGTTGAATATTTTGGCGGGTCGTAATGTCAGCGCTGCCATCGTCACCATATTGTTGAATAACCTCTGCTAACACGCGCAGCTTCTGACTCGACAGCAAACCATTAGGCAGGCGCAGGCGCAGCATGAACTTCCCAGGTGTCACCGGACGGAAAAAGATGCCTAACCACTTCAATCGCTGGGTCAGATCTGTTTCATCAACGGACTCCCAACCCATGTCTGCAAATTTCTGCAGCTCTGGCTTAACGGCTAAACCGTCTTTCTCAGCTTTAAACTTTTCAAACTTGTTGAGTTTAGGTGCTGTATTCACCACGATGTTTCCTGCTGGTTGCGGATGGATTGCCTAGAAGTTCGGATAACGGTGATGAAGAAGGTGTAAATCCATAGGAAAACTGAACAGATTTACACCCCAATGAAACCGTTGAAGGAACTCACTGTACTTCCCAAAATCCTTTGGAGCAGTCAGCTTGTGACTCAAAGTATGGGAGTTAATTCTGTTGTTTTGTAACTAAGGAGACACTTTTTGGGCTTGCTTGCAGAATATGCATCTTTGTAATGCATATTCTGCAAGCGCCTGGATTTATTCTTTTTTTGCATCGAAAAAATGCTTTTTCCGCATATGTCTAAGATTTTATGTTCGTGACGAACTTAGGGTTTTGGCGGCTTTGGGATAGATGTGGAATGGTCTAATGATTGCTGATAGCTAGGATTAAACTAAGCTGAATGGTGTCGCGATGCGTGGACGCTTCTGAATCTGGGGAGACACCAGATCAGTTATCTGTGGGTAAGAGTCTTGCACTTGAGCAGATCTTGGCAGACTTGGCTGGCGGGGATTTTCAGCAGCGCTGGGAAATTGTTAAGCAACTGCCTGATTTTGGGACCGCAGCGATCGCGCCGCTGCTGGATTTACTGGTTGATGCCGAGGAGGCTAATGATGAAACCCTGCAGTGGTTTATCATTCGCAGCTTGGGGGAGTACAACCACCCCGAGGTCATGGCTACGTTAGTTGATATTTTGATGGGTGCTTCCGATCCCGACTTGCATGATGTAGCGATGACGGCGTTGGCCCAGTTCGGCGAAGCCAGTATTCAATCGATTGCATCTTTGCTGGAAACACCAGAGCGTCGTAATCAAGCGGTTCAAGTTTTAGCTTGTCTGCATACGGTGAAAGTGATTCCGCCTCTTTTGTCTGTGGTGCATGATTCTGATTCAGAGGTGAGGGTCAAGGCGGTCTCTGCATTAGGGCAGTTTCGAGACCCACAAATTATGTCGGTGTTGTTGGCAGCGTTAGGGGATTCTGTAGCTGCTGTTCGCCGGGAAGCGGTTGTTGCTCTAGCACGAGATCGGGCTCTCTTACAAGATCCGAATGGGGTTGCCCGTCTGGGGCAGTGTCTTTGGGATTCAGACTTGACCGTACGTCAATCAGCCGCTGCGGCACTGGGTCGGTTGGGAGGAAACATCGTTCTACCTTATCTAGAGTCGGTTCTCCGTTCACCTCAAGTACCTGATTCTCTGAGGCATTCAGCCATTCGCTCCATAGGGTGGATTCCTCAAGAGGGTGCCTTAACCTTGTTGATTGCAACCTGGGAGAATGCTTCAGAATTCGTACAGTTATCTATTGTGGAGGCGTTGGGGCGATTTACCCAGCCTCTTTTGCAGGAGCGTGCCAAGCAACAGTTAAGGTCGTGGCTAGCTGAGAGTCTGGCATCCCCAAATGCTCAAGCCTTGAAGCGAGCCCTGGCTTTAATGCTAGGGCGCTGGCAAGATCGTGAGGCAGTAAGCTTACTGAGACAGTTGTTGACAGACACTGATCCCCAGGTCCAGGCTCACGGGGCAGCAGCCCTGCGATTGATGGGTATCTCGCCGGAGGCGGGCATCATGACTAACCTACCCATACCTTTAGCAGCCCTTGATACGAAGTCGCAATCCGCTATCTGTTAAGTATTGATCTACTTTTAATATATTCGTTTAGTATTTTTGTTTTTCGAGGTTTATTCATGTGTTTATTTGATTTTGATTGACTCATTGGGCGTTTTGTGAGGACAGTATGCGCCTAGAACAGTTAGAAGCTTTCCTTGCGGTTGCTGAGACCGGTAGTTTTCAAGGAGCGGCCAAGACCTGTGGAATTACCCAGTCAACGGTTAGTCGGCAAATTCAGGCCTTAGAAACTGAGCTGAATGCTGACCTATTCCATCGCTGTTCTGGGGTCAAATTAACTGTGGCTGGCGAAGCGTTGCTGCCTCGGGCCAAACGTATGTGCCAAGATTGGCGGCTGGCCACGCAAGAAATTTCAGATTTAATGGCAGGCAAGCAACCAGAGCTCTGTATTGCTGCGATCCATTCTGTTTGCTCTCATTTATTACCGCCGGTTCTGCAACACTTTTGTCAAGCCTATCCCCAGGTACAACTGCGGGTAACGGCTCTGGGCAGCGATCGCTCCCTAAAGGTATTGCGCGATGGCCTTGTCGATATTGCCATTGTGATGGACAACCCCCGCCTCACCCCCAGCACCGACATGTCTGTAACGCCACTTTATGAAGAGCCAGTCGAGGTCTTGATGGCGGTTGATCATCCGCTTGCTAACTTTACTGCTGTGCCTTGGGCAGAGTTGGCCCATTATTCTCAGGTTATGTTTAAGGACGGGTATGGCATGCAACGGTTGGTGCAAGAGCAGTTTGATCGCAGTGGTGGTACCCTGCAAACGGCTTTAGAACTCAACACGCTGGATGCGTTTCGTGGGGTAGTGCGCCAAGGGGAATTAGTGGCGCTATTACCCCAATCTGCATTGTTGGAAAGTTTGCAAGACCCAACTTTGGTTGTGCGTCCAACGGAGGCTCCGATTTTGACGCGGCAGGTGGTCGTAGTGACGACGCAAGACCGGCTCAAAATTCCGCCAATTCAAGATTTTTGTGCATTAGTTCAAACGCAAAGTCGGCAGTTTTTGCCGCCTAAGAGATCGGCAATGCGACCTCCTTTAGAAGCGTTAGCGGGGCAAACAGGATGAGCCAAGCGTTTCGCGACTTATTGAAGAAAGTGGGTAGCGGTAGCCATACCTCTGAGCCCTTAAGTCGAGACGAGGCGGCCGCTGCGGGTCGGATGATGCTGACCCAGACGGCAACACCGGCTCAAATTGGTGCTTTCTTAATTGCCCACCGAATTAAGCGTCCAACAGCCCCAGAATTGGCTGGACTCTTGGACGCTTATGGGGATCTGGGACCGATGATGATGCCGATAGATGCTGAAAAGCCTGTGGTCGTTTTTGGATGTCCCTATGATGGGCGATCGCGTACGGCCCCGGTTGTGCCCATTACTGCTTTGCTTTTGGCGGCAGCCCAGGTGCCGGTTTTACTCCATGGGGGCGATCGCATGCCGACCAAAGCCGGTCTGCCCCTGATCGAGATTTGGCGGAGCTTGGGCTTGCCCCTTGACCAATTGAGTCTCAATCAAGCCAGACAGCTCTTGCAAGAGACGGGTTTTGGATTTGTCTATTTACCCAAACACTTTCCTGGAGCTCAGGGGTTAGTGGAATATCGTGAGCAAATCGGTAAGCGTCCGCCGTTAGCGACGATCGAATTGTTTTGGTGCCCATACGGCGGCCATGCCCATGTGGTGAGCGGTTACGTCCACCCTCCTACCGAAGAATTGGCCAAGGGAACCTTTGCTCAACAAGGGCGAGATTTGTTTACTTTAGTCAAAGGTCTAGAAGGCAGTTGTGATTTGCCCCGTAGCCGTACGGCTATTGTGGGCGTACCCCAACCCGATGGCCGCTTTGAGCATGTATTGCTCCACGCTGGTGACTATGGATTCAGCCATGAAGATGTTTCCTTAAAGAGTGAAGCAGCTTATTTTGTGGACTTAGCGTCAGTTTTAGAAGGCCAACCCAGCGCCCTACTCGAGTCAGCGATTTGGAACGGTGGCTTTTATCTATGGCGCTTGGGATGCTGTGAAACCCCTGAGTCTGGCTTCTTAGAAGCCAGACGTCTACTCAGTGAAGGAATAGTTCAGGCAAAGTGGACTGAAATTCAAGGGAAATTAGTGTCTTTACAGACACCATCAAAAGCCTGTGTCTGACCATAGAGACGCAACTTGTACATGTATCGATGGCTGACCCTTGCCATTCACAACAATGATGGCTGCACGGTGTCAATCAATGGGCATGGGAGTTGATGCTAGGCTCTAAAGCCATGTTGGCCAACCCTATGCGCGCTGAAAAACTTCAAGTGACTGTATTGGCTTTATGTCAGGCCCTAGCCATGACGACTAATACGGTTTTAATTACGACTGCAGCATTGATTGGCTATGCCTTAGCTGCAGATAAGGCTTTGGCAACGCTTCCTTTAGCTATGCGTCAAGTGGCCACAATGGTGATGACGATCCCAGCGTCACTGCTGATGCAGCGGTTGGGACGGCGTGTGGGTTTCTTGATGGGGACTGCCTTAGGCATGGTTGGGGCCGGTGTTGGGATTTACAGCATCACCATCGTCAGCTTTCTAGGCTTTACGGTCGCCATGGTCTTGCTGGGTATGTCCAATAGTTTTGTGGGCTACTATCGCTTTGCCGCAGCAGATGTTGCGGCGGATGCTTGGCGTTCCCAAGCCATTTCCTGGGTGATTGCGGGGGGCATTATTGCGGCTATTCTCGGGCCGTGGCTGGCGACAGGTTCACAAGGTTGGTTTAACAGTGACTTTTACATTGGGGCGTTAGTGGCGGTCTTGGGATTGCAGATGCTGTCAGGTCTGCTGCTGCTGGGGTTGCAAGTTCCGCCCATGGTAACGGAAGAGCATTTAGCCTCAGGGCGATCGCTGATGACCATTGCACGGCAGCCTAGCTTTATGGTGGCAACCCTGGGGAGCACGATCAGCTACGGCATCATGGTGTTTGTGATGACGGCAACCCCGCTGGCGATGGCGGTGGAGTCGCATACCTTTGACCAAACCGCTGCCGTGATTCAATGGCATATTTTTGGCATGTTTGGTCCGTCCTTGTTGACCGGATGGCTAATTAAGCGTTTTGGTGTCTTGTTCATGATCCAGGTCGGAGCTGTGCTGACCCTTGGATGTTTGGGGCTGAACTTAATCGGCACCAGCTTTTGGCATTTTGCGATCGCCTTATTCCTGCTCGGCCTCGGCTGGAATTTTATGTACGTCGGCTCGACGACCCTCCTCACCGAAACCTACCGCCCTGTCGAAAAAGGCAAAGTACAGGCCACCCATGACTTTGTCATGTTTAGCTTTGTGGCCCTCACCACTTATCTGTCGGGACGACTTTTCCATCGATTTGATTGGGGGTTGTTGAATCAGCTTAGTTTGCCGCTGGTGTTGGCCACCTTAGTCGTGGTGCTATGGCAGCAGCAGCGATGGCGCATGCAGCGGTTGGGGTGATCGCATCAGTGGGTGGGATCACCTCAGTAATGTGTTCGTTCAGGTTATGAAACCTATAAAGACAGCTCAATTCAGAAGGTGGAGTGCGACACTAGTAAGGCGTTCATCTTGAACCCGCTGCCCACTGTTCTGATGTCCTAGGTTTCTATGGCTGTTGCTGTGCCCCTCGATCAGATTCCGTCCTCAATTGATGGCATGCCCCCCTTAGCAGGTTGGGAAGAAACCCTGAAACAGGTCACCCATCAAACTGAGCCCGTTTTTTTGAACCGGACCAATTTACGGCTACAGGACATATCGGCAGCCTTTGCGGTTGCTCTACATATGCATCAACCCACCATTCCAGCAGGTGCCAATGGTGAACTGATCAACAATCTGCAGCATATGTTTGAGCATCCCTACGATGGGGATAATCACAATGCAGGTCCTTTTGCCTATTGCTATGCCCGTTTAGGGGACTTTATTCCTGAGTTGATCGAGCAAGGCTGTAACCCTCGGGTGATGTTGGACTACTCGGGCACCCTACTCTGGGGCTTTCAGCAGATGGGGCGTCAAGATATCTTAGATAAGCTGCGGCTACTCACGTGCGATCGTGCCTACCAGCCCCATGTGGAATGGCTTGGGACGCTCTGGGGCCATGCGGTCGTACCTTCTACGCCCATTCCCGATATTCTGCTGCACATACGGGCTTGGCAACACCACTTTGCAGCCCTCTTCGGCCTAGATGCCTTGGCTAGGGTCAAGGGGTTTTCGCCCCCAGAGATGAATCTGCCCAACCACCCCGATACCCTCTACGCCTTTGTCAAAGCGCTGCTGGACTGTGGATATCAATGGGTGATGGTGCAGGAGCATACGGTTGAGGCCATTACGGGTGGTTCGGTACAGCACCCCCATGTTCCCCATCAATTGGTGGCCCGCAACAGTGATGGCGAAACGCTGGAGATCACTGCCTTAATTAAAACCCAAGGCTCAGATACCAAGCTTGTCGGCCAGATGCAGCCCTATGCCGAAGCCAAAACGCTGCAGCCGGTGGCCCTGGGCGGAATTCAAGTCCCCCCTTTGGTAAGCCAAATCAGTGATGGTGAGAATGGCGGCGTCATGATGAACGAATTCCCCAGTGCCTATAAATTGGTCTGGCGGGAAATCGCTCAGAATCAAGGCACGGTCGGAATAAACGGGACGGAGTATCTAGAACTGTTGGCGGCGTCTGGAGTAAGCACCGCAGATTTTCCGCGCTGTCAGGCGAGCGGGCAGCATCAGCTTTGGCAAGAAGCAGGTGACGGTATCACACCGGAGCGTGTGGCAGTTACTATTGCTAAATTACAGGCTACGGATAGTCGGTTTCAGATGGAAGGCGGATCTTGGACGAACGATCGCAGCTGGGTTGCTGGCTACGAGAACGTGATGCAGCCCTTGCAGCGCCTCAGTGCTCGTTTTCATGATGTAACGGAGAATGGCCCGCGCCCCAGCCTTAGAGATGATCGCAAGGGAGCCGCCTATCATTGGGCGTTGTTGCATACCTTACTCTTAGAAACCAGTTGCTTTCGGTACTGGGGTCAAGGAAGCTGGACTGACTATGCCCAAACCATTTACCGGCAAGGCATGCATGCGCTCTCAGAGTCCATAAATCGGTGATAGGTGCTAGTCATTTTACAGAAATGAAGTAGCCTCCTAACTTGATCGATGACGCGCCCTAGGGAGGGTAACTGTCCTAGCGGTAGCGATTGTCTGTCCAATCGAAGTCGGCTTTTGATTGACCGGATCTGGGCTTCCAGGCAACTTCACTACCATAGGTGCCCGGACGCCAAGCGGGGTTCTTAGGGTCTTTATCTGACGATTGAGAGGGAAGGCGTTTCTTACGACGTAACTGACGTAGCTGCGTCAAGGCTTCTTGCCAGTTGAGGTCAGGGCTCTTAAGCCATTCTCGCAGTAGTTGTAAAACGGCTTGAGAGCCGTCATCGGGTTTTATGTCCTGGAGTGGCTGTGATAGGCGAATCGGATCAACCTGGACAGCCGCAAAGGCTTGGTGGACGACATGGGTGATTTGCGCCTTCAGTTCCTGTTGAGCGCGATCGCACTGGTGTTGCCATCCTTTTTCACTGGATGCGTAAAGGGGAGGTAAACGATTTAGAGCATACGTTTCCACCTCAATTCGCTTGACGTATCGCAATACACGTTCCGGGAGCGTTTTGAGTTGTTTTTCAACCTCTGCTGACACCCAACGTTCCATCACGTTGATATGGGCTGGAGGGACTGAGGATGTGACGTTATTGACCATGCGTAAAACCGATCCTTGACGCGGAACTCGTTAGGCGTGAATTATCCTAGAACACCCTCAAAGGCTTTCTGAAAAAGGGCTAGATCCGCCTTAGACAACACTCTTAAACAGCGCTGAGGCCAACCCATGAATCCCTATGACCCCAACGCTATCGTTACTTGCTTTGGGTAAGCGAGGTCGTTAACGGATTAACCCTTGACGGGTGTTGGGACAAGTAATTAGCTGGAACACTCTTAGATTGGTAAGAACCCTGAAAGTATCGAGCACTACAATTTTAATCCTTCATCTCAAACACTGCGATTATTGATGGGGAAAGGATATTGCAGACTCCGCTAGTGACAATTCTGACAAGCACCCTAATCAGCAAGCGTCTTACGACTCCAACAAGATTGCCCATCATCATAGGCGCAGCAGAACTAATTCTGGGATGTCACGCCCAAAATGTTTTGTTTTTTATTACGACTGTGTTGATGTCTGCTACTGCGAAAGGCGCTCCTGGCCTAAATGCGCTTGCATTGCGCCGAGTTCAGCGTCAATGGATGCTTGGGTATTATCTGTACCCTGCGAAGGCAGTCCGACAGAGTGGATCGAGTTTAGGTCTATCAATGCAGCTGCTTGGGCTTCTGCATCCATTATGCGCTCTTCTATGGCTTCAAACATGCTTGTGTTTTGGGCACTCATCTCGATTATCAAAGTCTGCAAACGGTGAGAGGCTTCTGCAGAACGACTGCGAGCTTTATACAGATCACGACGGGTTCGTGCTTCAGCAATGTGCTGCTCTAAAGTACGCAAATTTGCCTTTAGCTGACTGATGATCTGTTGCTGCTGTTGTAGAAATTGCTCCGCTTTGGTCATTAAAACCAGATAAGATTGCCGCTGTTTTAAGGCTTCACGGGCACGTTCTTCTTCTCCTTTAACCAGAGCTAAGTTAGCTCGGTTATACCACTCCACGGCCCAGGTTTGGTGTTGCAAGCGTTGACGTTCGGTGCGCTTTTGGGTGGCGATTGCTTGAGCCACCGCCTGCCGCAACTGGATTAACTCCATTTGCATGTCGGTGATGATCTGGTCTAAACGCTCCTCTGGATCATCACTGCCCTTACTCCAGTCGTGAATTTGGGTGCGAATGCTTATGCTCAGACGACTTAACCAGCCCATGTTGGCTTTACCCTCAATCCCCTGATAGCACCTTAACAAACCCCTCTAATTCAGGATTGTCTGCGTTCAGAGTAATATCAGACAGGATTTTTATGGGCTGTAAACCGTTGCACTAATGCCCTGATTTTGTAGAGCAGCGGCATCTGCTTCAGCATCTGCTGCTGTGTCATAGATGCCCAGCTGTATACGAGCCCCAATGGGAAAGTTATGCACATAGGCATCACCAACAACTTGTCGGGCTTCTGCCAGAGATGGATCCCCCCTGTACTCTGTGATGACGTAATAGGTCTCGCTGCTAGGGGTTGCAGCCTCTTGAGCAGATGGTGTGGGTTGGCTAACGGGCTCTGCTGCTTGTGTGGGAGCCGATGTTGCTGTTGGTACGGCAGGTAGTGCTGTCGCTGCCGCTGGAGCCGGGCGCGGGTTCGCCGCCCTCTCAGCTTGAGGCGTCGCGGCAGATGGAGCCGTAGCGACTGAGGGCGTAGCTGCTGTTTGAGCCGTGTTAGCAGGTGTTGGGCTGGAGGATGTTGTGACTGTCGGCGGAGCCGCACTTGTCGTTGGAGTTGAATTGGTAGTACTTATCCTATCGCTGTCAGTGGGACGGTTCGCGCTGCCTGGTAACGTGCTGAGGCGACTCAAGTTCAAATCCGTAAACTCTGACTGAGATAGATCAGGATGGCGCGAATCTAATGCTGACTCGGGTTGCTCTGCGGTCAGCGCAGCTGCTTCGTCAGGCTGCTTTTCAGAGTTATCAGCGCCCAAAAAACGACCTAAGGGGGTCTGAGAGGCTAAATGCTGAATGGCGACTGGATTGACAAGGGCGTACCCTAGACCTGCACTGGCCACCAGCAGCAGCAAGAGTCCTCCCATGCCCAAGGGAGTGCCCAAGATATTTCCCCAAGAAGTTCCTTGTAGAGAGACTTCTCTAGGATCCACTGTTCTTGGATCTGTGGTTGGCGCATCAGCAGCGAGATCGTCAAGCAGGGCTGCTGATGAAGCCAGGTAGGTTTCGCTCGTTTCTGGCGCTGCTGTTTGAGTCGCCAAGGCTCCGCCTACTGCCGCAGAGGCTGACGGGGTGGCTGAGACTGTATCCGCAGATGGGGCGTGATTGAGCTTCGGATTTAGGGGGAGGGGTGGGGGTGTTACCTTAGCGGCTGGTTGCCCCGAGAGAGACTGGCTCTTAATATCAATCAGGGATAGGGGCCGGGGGCGAGGCCGAAAAACAGGTTGTGGCTTGGGTGTGATCCCTTGTTTTTGTTGCCGATATCGCATCAACTCTTGGTCTAAGTTGACTGTTAGATGATTGAGCGTATGCTGCAGGGGTAAAGGCAATACATCTGCGAGGGCATGGACTGACGCAGTAGGCTGGGGAGATGAAGAGGTATGAGTCATTCGCCTAAGGATTGGCCTGAAATCTGCTAACTTGCGTTTAGTTATAGCAGCGGATCCCCGAAATAGTGCATTCGGGACGCGACACATAGCGTAGACAGAGCCATGAGGGGAGACCATGCAATCACTTCAACAAGTGATGACGGATCTTGAGGCTTCGCCACAATGGCGTTCCCAAGCGGCGCTACGGAATGTCCTAAAGGTTTGGCCTCAGGTGGTTGGGGCTGCCGTTGCGCAACACAGCCGACCCACCGATCTGAAGCGGCAGGTTTTGCAGGTGAGGGTGACGAGTGCCGCTTGGTCTCAAACCCTAACTTTTGAACGGCTGAAGATTTTGCATAAGCTCCGTCCGCATTTACCTGCGTCAGTGACGATCCGTGATATTCGCTTTAGTTCTGGACGCTGGTCTACTCCATCCCAGACCTTAAGAGAAGATACGGTATGGGCCAACCATCCCAGTCAGTGGTTCCAGGAGATCGCCCCCCTCAAGCCGGAGCGACCTGATAGCGCGATCGCAGCGTTTAATCAGTGGCAACAAGATCTCCAACTTCGCAATCGCACACACAAGCTTTGTCCCAGTTGCCAGTGCCCTTGTCCCCCAGGGGAACTAGCGCGATGGGGTGTTTGCAGCATTTGTGCGACCCAGTTATGGCAGTCAACGATTGGTCAAGCTAGGGATGCTGCTCAGTGAATAGTTGCCAGGGAACGCTACATTTCCTGGCCAAGAAGGTTTCAGATAGCAAAGGAGCCGCTTGGTTGCTCATGTCTTTGAGCTTTTAAGTGTGGTTACTGAGTCATTATCTCTGTGGCGCTTGAATGAAGTTCGCGGTAGTCCTTTAGCTTTTCTAGGGCAGCGAAAAGCAAATGTATCAGCTAATACCCACATATCAGAAGGTGTTGGCAAACTTTAAAAATAAAGAATACTTTTGACCCAAAAATCGATCCCCACCTTTATAGAGTTCATAGAAAGTACTTTTCCCCTTGAATCAACCGATGTATATTCCTGAAGCAATTATGAAGAGAATCTAAAATATCAAATATCGCTTCTTCCCTATTCAAAGACTTGGTGGCATTGGGGATCATCAGGATCTAAACCAAAAAAAAGAGTGTGAACGACCAGGGACAATACAAATAAGTTGATTCTAAGGAACGTCTTATGGACGCAACACAGTTTGGTATTTCATGCTGCCAGCGTTGTCGCTACTATACGCCAGAAGGGCGACGAGGGGGGAGCTGTAGCCAGTTAGCTGTGCCCGTTCAAGGGAAATGGAAAGCTTGTTCTTTAGCCACTCCAGTCTTTCTCGACAATGTCTCAACAATGGGTTCGCTGCCGCTGTGGCCCGAGGATTTGGTGATTATGGCGCAGCATTCTGAAATGGACGAGAAAGATGCTCTAGTTAATTGCCTGTAAAGTGTTTGTAGAAAGTATCTTGATTGCCACTTTTGAAAAACGCTGATTGTCAAAAGTGAGTGATTCCCCAGATTCGATAAAAGGTAGGGATTTGGGGAATTGTTTTGTGGCGATGTGAGATTTTAGGGTTGCCCCGAGCTGTCGGGTGAATTGCATGCAGGGCTGCCTGAACCCTGGATCATCGCCAATTCGTCTAATTTGGCTTTGACGGCCTGAATGTCTTGCCACATTAGCCACTTCGGTGAACCTTTTTGGCGGGATTGATTCCGCAGCAAATAAGCAGGGTGAAAGATCGGCATACATAAGCGCCCTTCCCAATCGATCCATTGGCCGCGAATTTTGGTAATGCCGCGTTTTTCTCCGGTTAAGCCTTTCATGGCGGTTGCGCCGGTCAGCAAAATAATCTTGGGATCCATCAAGCGAATTTGCTCTAGAAGGTAGCCTTTGCAAGCATTGACCTCATTGGTGGTGGGGGTACGGTTGCCGGGAGGACGGCATTTCACCACATTGCAGATGTAGACATCCTGTTCGTTATCTAAGCGCACAGCCGCCAAGATTTTGTCCAGGAGCTGACCCGATTTGCCGACAAAGGGCTTGCCTTGCTCGTCCTCTTGTTGTCCTGGGCCTTCGCCAATGATCATGATCGAGGCTTGAGGATTGCCGCGACTGACGACGACGTGGGTTCGGGTGGGCGCGAGATCACAGCGTTGGCATTGATGACAGTGATGCTTTAGTGCTTCTAGGGTGTCGTAAGTGCCCGGATTGATAGGCGTGCTGGCGCTGGTGGGGATTGTCTCGTAATCCACGGGGGCGGCAGCGTTGAACAGGGCGATTTGATCGTCGGCCATGGATGAGAAGCATCACAAAGTTTTCAGCCATTGTAAAAGGAAAGGGTGAGCGCGGTTTTGGAGGGTGTGTGCTTCATTCGCGATGCAACCTGGTGTTGAGCGGTATTCGCATCTACCTGTTTGGGGCGACGTGACCGTTGTGTGGTGCCGGGGAACTCTAAACAAATGAATTCAGTCCCTTTAGGAGTAGAGCAAAGTACGGCCTGCTTTTCAGAAGCACTGATTTGATTATTGGCAGGAAGGGAAGCGCAATGGACAGTCAGTATTCATTTCGGCGAATTCATGGTCTCAGCTTAGCAATAGGGGTTGGGCTGCTTTTGCTACCAAGCGGTTTTAGTCGCGCACAAGAAGACGCCTCTGGCAGTGCCGCCCGGTTTAGCTGTGGCCTAGATAATGGCCAGTACACGGTGATGTATGCTCCTGAGAGCCAGCCCGGTCAACAGTATCCCTGGGCCGTGCCAGAGGACATGGGGGAAGCTTGGCCTGCTGAGCGCCGTTGTAATGTGATTAGCGATCGCCTCGAAGCCTACCGCCCTGATGGTCTGATTGAGCTTCAAACCGGTCGCGAGAATGGCTACAACACGGTGTGTGTGACCACAGAAGCGGTGTCTAGCTGCCGCATCGTTTTTACAGTGCCTCAAGGCCAAGATCCCGTAGTCACCCGTGACAGCGTTTTTAACAACTTGCTGCTGGCTGATCAAGGTGAGTTAACCGAAGGGGTTACGACTTTAACGGGTGACGGCAGCAGCATTCTGGACCAGATTGGTGATGTTTTGGGTGGCACGGGTTTGCCGGGGCAGAGTGCTCGCAGGAGCGGCATCAACCTGCGTCCCTTTTTAGACCCTGCTGATGGTGGCACGGGTGCTCGGTTGACTGGGGGTAGCAGTGGTCAGCCCTTGAATCCTGACAATTTCCGTTAACCGTGCCAGTGGTGGGTTGAATCTGTAGTTTGGCTGATGAACCAGCTCCAACATAGGGGCTGGTTCGTTTATTTTGGGCTTTACAATGGCTAGCGCAGCCTATCTCGACAACGATGACCCTTGCGAATGCCGGAAAGCCCGCTTGGGCTGGAGACGATTTACTCTCAAAGCTGGTTAACTTATTAATTCGCACTAAGCCGCTTTATGCGTTGATGAAGCGTCAAGCGCGGCAGGTGCTGATCAAAACGGCGGAGAAAAATGGCATTCCCTGGCGGCAGACCTATGCGAATTGGGATCAGTCTGACGTGCGATCGCGCTTAGGCCAAATCACCAACCCACAGGTCGCCTATCCGGACTATTACCATGTGCCCTTTCACGCCTATGCCGAGGGTAATTTGTGCTGGCAAGCCGCTTTTGAGGCAGAATCCGCCACTTATGCCATGGCGCTGCGGGTGTGGCCAAAAGAAGATTTGACCTGGCAAGCCGCTCAAGATCGACTGCGGGGCAGCTTTCATCAAGTCTTGACGGATCACGGGCCAGAGCTGGTGCGGGACGTTCTGGATATGGGCTGCTCCGTAGGTATTTCGACCCTGACTCTACACCGGTATTACCAGCAGCGGATGGCGGATCCTGTGCGCACGGTGGGGTTGGATCTGTCACCCCATATGCTGGCGATCGCCCAAGCGCGAGATACTCACTCAGAAATTGCTCAGTGGTGCCATAGCCGAGCTGAATCAACTCCGTTTGCTGATGCCAGTTTTGACGTGGTTACCCTGCAATTTGTCACCCATGAGCTACCCCGGCAGGCTAGCAGCGCCATTTTTCAAGAAGCAATGCGCATCCTGCGTCCTGGTGGCGTGCTAGCGTTGACCGACAATAACCCCCAGTCAACGGTGATCCAAAATTTGCCCCCGGTGCTTTTCACCCTGATGAAAAGCACAGAGCCTTGGAGCGATGACTACTACACCTTTGATGTTCAGGCGGCTCTAGAAGAGATCGGCTTTGAGTCGCCCCTGACTGTGGCTACTGATCCGAGGCATCGGACGATTTTGGCCCGTAGGGAGTTAGCAAACCAGTGAGAAGTTGGGGTTGGGGCGTAGATGGGTGGATGGGTCGGTGGGTGGTGGTTACGGGGGATCGTCCACTGTTGATTCAGCTGCTTTTGGTAAAGGCGTCGTAGCGGGATCATAGGGCTTGGCTGTCGGTAGCAGATTGAGCTGGGCCTTCCCGCGTTTTTGAGGCCGTCGTCGTCGAGCCGTCCCTTCTTCGCTGGTTTCCTCGGCGATAACTTCGTAGAGCAGCGCCTGCTTGGCCGTGCTGCCTTTACGCAGGATGCGACCCAGTCTTTGGATATATTCACGGGTTGAACCTGTTCCCGAGAGCAAAATGGCCACCCTGGCATCCGGGACATCGACCCCTTCATTCAGCACATGGGAAACGACGACGGTGGGGTAGGTGCCGTCTTTGAAAGCTTGTAAAATCAGATGCCGCTCTTTGACGGGAGTTTGGTGGGTGATGGCCGGGATCAAAAAGTTTTGGGAGATGCGGTAAACGGTGGCATTGTCATTGGTGAAAATTAGGCACCGATCTGGATAATGGCGTTCTAGGAGGTCTGCCAGAACCCGCAGCTTGCCAGAGGTGCCGAGGGAAATCACTTTGCTTTCTCGGTGGGCGAGCATGGCCCGTCGTCCTGCTTGGGATTGGGCGCTGGCCCGTACGAAGCGCTGCCAGCCCTCCAGGCTCCCCAACCAAATGTTGGCTTGCTCTAGAAAGCGATTGCGGGTCTGAATCAACTGGTCGTAGCGATCGCGTTCCTCTGCCGATAGCGAGACTTTGAGGGTGACAATCTCGTAGGGGGCGAGGGTGGTGCCCGCCAAGTCTTCGGGCTGCTGTTCATACACAATCGGCCCCAGCAGTTGGTCGAGGTCGCTGTGGCGACCATCGGCGCGATCAGGCGTGGCGGTGAGCCCGAGGCGGTAGGGGGCGATCGCATATTCGGCAATCACCCGATTAAAGCTGCTGGGCAGATGATGGCATTCGTCGCAGATCAGCAAGCCATATTGGTTGCCCAAGGTTTCGGCATGGATAGCGGCACTGTCGTAAGTCGCCACCAAGATTGCGCTGCGATCGCGCGAGCCTCCCCCCAGGAGGCCAATATCAGCATTGGGAAACGCCGTTGTCAGCTGGCTGTACCACTGGTGCATTAAGTCCAAAGTGGGGACTGTGATCAAGGTGCTGCGGGGCGTTTGGCCCATAGCCAACTGGGCCACATAGGTTTTACCCGCTGCTGTCGGCAGGACCACGACCCCTCGCCATCCGGCTTGTATCCAGGCGTCGAGGGCGGCCTGTTGATGGGGGTACGGCTGCCAAGGGCGCTGATGTTTGAGGGTTAGGGTGTGAAATTGAGCGGCCTGATCATCCAGGGCAACGGCCTCAGTGCGTAACGCTTCCACCAAGGTCCGATAATGGTGGGCCGGGATACGAAACCGCTCAATGCGATCGTCCCAGGTCGCAAACTCAAACCAGGTTTTTCCCCGAGGGGGCGGATGCAAAATCAGGGTGCCGCGATCAAAGGTGAGCTTAGACGGGCGAACCATGGGGATGTCTGAAGAACTGAAGTCATTCTAAGTAGTCCTCGGCTGAGCTACCCAGATCGGAGGAGGACTCACTGTCTGGATGGTCCTGTAGATAACGATGGAAGACAGGGGTCTGGGAGACCTCTCGAAAACCAGGATCATTGCGGGCCATGATTTTGAGAACTTTGGGATTCAGGGCAATGGCTGCCTGAAGCTGTTCTGTGGCGTTGTCATCTAAGCCTTGCAGCGCGTAGATGGCGGCTTTGCCATAGGTGGCGCTGGCATTAGGGGTTTTATAGCGAATGGACTTCTCAAAACAGGCAAAGGCTTCATCTAACCGTTGCAACAGTTTGAGGAGCAGCCCTTTGTAGGTCCAGGCGTAGTGACAGGGGCGCTTAACCGCCAGAGCGGTATCGAGGCTGCTGAGGGCGTCTTGATATTGCTTGAGCCAAGTGAATGCAACGGCTCGGTTATACCAGGCGCGATGGTTTTCGGGGGCATACTCGGCCATGCGATCGAAGCTGGCTAGGGCGTCATGGTAACGGTGTAAACGAATTAGGGCGCTGCCCCGGTGATACCAGAGGTTGACATCTTCTGGGGTCAAGGCGGAGGCCCGATCAAAGTGCTGCACTGCAGTTTCAAATTGCTGTTGTCTGGCCTGAACAATGCCACATCCATACCAGGACAGAGCATGGCGGGAATCGACTTGTAGCGATCGCTGAAAACTGACCAATGCCGCTTGATAGTCTCTTAATTCACAGAGGGCGTACCCCCGATAGGCCCAAGCGTCACAGTGGCGATTATCCGCAGCTAGGGCGCGATCGTATTTCTCAATGGCGGCTTGGTAGCGTCCCAGGCTATACAAGGCGCTGGCTTGGCCGTACCAAATCTCTGCAGTATTCACGGGTTATCGGCCCATCTGGCGTTTCAGGTCTTCCAGCTCTTTTTCCGTTTCCCAGCGTTGGAAGCTCTCTTCCAACGGATCGACTGGGGAGCGGCGGCTGTAAGGGCTTTGTTGCCAGCCTGCTGTTTGCCAGTCGGTTTGGGTTGCTTTTGCCTGAGACCGAGCGGCTTCCGCCTGCACCATTTTGACTTTCAGCTCTTGGCGCTTGCTATGGATTTGTTGTTGCAATGTGCGGGTTTGCTGTAACCGCTCCTTGATACCGGTCATTTGACCCCAGAGATGGTTGCCTTCTCGAAGTAAAGCAGCTTCTCGCTCTTGGGCCGGTTGGAGTAAGTCCAGTCGATTCGCTGCTTTGGCCTTGGTGATGCGGCCGTGCCAGCGCTGGACTTCCTGGGCCGTTGCCAAAATGTTGTCTTGCAACTGGGTTTCTCGACGCTTCAGATCACCCAATAGGGCGATCGCATCTTCTTCTTGGCCCCGCAACTGCTCTTCAAGAGCCATCATTTCGAGATGGGGATTGGCCTGTAGAAACTCGTCTAGGCGACTTTCTAAGAAGCGACTGAGGTCTTCAAATAAGCCCATGCCATCATCCTGGATTAACGATCTAAGGTCAGTGCTCTTAGTCTAAAACTGTTGGCCAATGAAGATGGAACGGACTTCACCGTTGCGGCGGATGGTGGCTTCTCCATTGGCGACAGCAACTAAGGACCAGCCGCTATTGCCAATGCGTTCACCGATGTAGACCCGTTGAGGAATACCCTCAATTTCAAATAAAGCGGCGGAGCGATTTCCTAACTCTAAAATGCCGACCAAGACATGACGACTGGCGGGAGCTGCTGTTGGAGCACCGGTTGCCGTGGTTGGGGCACCGGTTGCCGTGGTTGGGGCACCGGCTACAGGTTGCCCTGCTTGATAAGGAATGTAGACTCGCTCAATCACATTGATCTGGGGGACGCCATTGGGGCCGGTTGCTGCCCCTGCTGGCAGAGCGGTGCTGTTAATCGGGGGTAAACCTAAGCTCGAACCATTGAGTGCGACAGAAACTTCTGGCACACCAGGCGTCCCGGCTGCTGTGCCTGCGTCTTGAGAAATGACTTCGAGAGAGCGCCGTAAATATTCTAAAAACTCGGCATCAGGTGTCGTTGCGACTGCATCGGCTGCAGGGGCGGGCGTGACGACGGCTTCGGGGGTGGCCTGTCGCTGGGATAGCCAGCCCAATAGCAGAGCCGTGGCAACTGAGACGCCAGCCGCGCCTAACACCAATGGAATCAATAGCCAAGGACGGCGAGGCTTGGGCTGCTGGGGTGCTGGGGCTGCATCCGTGGTGAGGGCGTAGGTTAGATTCGGCAGTGCGTTGGCAACGGTGGCTGCCACATCAATGGTTGGGGCTAACGAACTGTTGGTGCCATCCGCGATGTCAGGCGTGGTCGGCTCTGCTAACGGTATGTTCAGCTCGTTTAATGCTTTGGCATCCCCGTCTAGGGCTTGCTCAACCCCAGTGAAGAGATCATCCATCAGGCGATCGGCATAAAGCTCCGCCAACTGGTTGGGGTCACCTTCTGAGGCTGGCAGTTCCAGCAGTGGGACTTTGGAGTCAGTCATGGGTTCTTCGCACAGGACAGGCCAATACGGCAACGACGGAAGCAATTGATGGAGTTGGAATCAATTGCGATATAGACACGACCACTAGAATTGCCTAGACGGTAGCAATTTCTGACTAAATTCACCGCTTTAGAAACGAACTGTTAAGCGGCACGCCAAATTATACTGACTGATTTCAAAAATAGCTTCCAAAAAATTGCAGGGGGTAAAACTTCACCGCCTGCGGCACTTCTCGCACTGCGCGCCGCTTCGCTAGAGCCAAGGAGAGATCTATCAAGGCTTTTGGTCCCTCTCCTTGCATCTATCTTTATTACGCAAAAGTCGTTCTATCGCTTTTCAGAAAAGGGGTTTGTAAGTTGCTTGTTCCCCAGAAGAGCCAATATCGGAATGGGGAGTTAGGCCCCCAACCCCCCTGAAATGGGGACCTAACTCCCCCAAACCCCCCGAAATGGAGATGCGGGTTGGGTCGTGAATCGCACGGTGACAGGGGCGAGGCTGGCAACAATCCATTCCTCTGGGGACCGATTAAATGACCTTAATCAGCAGATTCATCAGGAGAGGCTTCTGAAGTGCCATCTGAAGCTTCATAGAGCGCATCTAACTTCTCACGGGCATCATCGACGGAGATAGAGCGCATGACTAAGAGGGGCTCCCGCGTGACTTTGCCTCTCTCATCCAGCATTTCGGGGTGAGGAACCGTGCCAGAGGTTTGAGGCTGATTGCCACTCCCAAAGGAAGGTCGTGGATCGCGGCGAGTATCTGCGCCCAGTAGCATCATGTTGCGGATGAGATTGCCCAGGGCGAGCACTGCCAAGATCACAAACGCCACGACGTACAGAGCATGAAACATAGTTCTTATCAGGATTTAGATGATCAAAAACAGGGTTGAGAACTGCAGCACAATCCCTTAAGGGCTAGCCTCTGCTGGCTCAGGTATAGATTTCTATTGTGACAGACTCTTTGGAAATCAGCATGGCTGTGTCCTACGGGGAGGCCGAACTGACATTGGGTGCCGGTGGACGCGTGAAGACCTGTTCAGGGCTGACAGGAGGTTGACACGCTTGGCCCTGAAGAGGTTGCCAACCGGCTTGCCAGAGATCTTTGTTTTTAAGGGTTTTAGCATTGATCCAGAGGCGCACTGTGTCATCGCAAGTGGCGACAATTTCGGCAAAGACTAAGGCCCCTTGATTCTTGCGATTAACGACTTCGAAGTGACGCCACCCCATGACAGCGGCCTGGGCTGTCCATTTGGAACCGATGAGGTGGGGAAACTTTTGCTTCTTGGCCATGGGCGATCGCTATCAGCATCTGAGCTGCAGGGCTTGCTTTACAAAACCATATTGGCGGTGACTGCGCCAAGGTTTAGCCTCAGCAGGTTGACTCTGTCGAGACCTAAGAGTTGTCCTAGGTGAGTCGTTTTTCCAGCGTACGGATGTGGATGGCGCGGCTGGCGAGGGTAGCGACCCCATCCTGGCACTGGAGGTAAATTTTGCCGGAGAAGAGTTGTCGAATGGTGTCTCGCTGATAAACCCGTACCCCGTCTGATTCCAAGGCGAGGCTATAGCCCAGGTCCTCTAGGGTTTCTTCCAGCGATCGCACAAAGGTCTTGCGGCTGGTGTAAGGCAGCTCTAAGGTCTTGGTGTGGTTATAGAACCCACCGAGTAACCCGCCAATACTTCCAACCGCCAAGGCCAATTCCCCTGAAACGCCAGTGACGCCAATGCCAACGGTTTTTGTCGCCAGCAGTGTGGCCACAAGGATAGAACCCGAAAAATAGTAAAGGCTGGTTATCGCAAATCCGGGTCCAGTAGGAAGAACCAGGCTCGGCGCATCACTTTTGGGTTCCGATGATTCAGACATGGGGCTCACATTTTCAATAGAAAGATTTACATTATCAAGCTTTATAGCTATCTCTATGTCCCCCCTTCTCAAAACATGGGGTGCGCAGGTCATAATCTCCAGAGGCATATTGTGTGAGGCCCCCATTTGCATGATCGACGTTGAGCATCTCCATAAGGTTTATGGCTCTACTACTGCGATTAGAGATGTCACCTTTCGAGTAGAACCAGGGGAAATCCTGGGTTTCTTAGGTCCGAATGGCGCGGGTAAAACCACTACCATGCGGATTTTGACCGGATATTTACCCGCCACCAGCGGCACTGCGCGAGTGGCCGATTTTGATGTCCATGAAGATTCCATGGCGGTGCGCCAGCGCATTGGCTATCTGCCTGAGAGCCCGCCGCTCTATCTAGATATGACAGTGGCAGGATATCTGACTTTCGTAGCGCGAATCAAAGGGTTGCCGGCGGGCGATCGCCCCCAGCGAGTCGAATCCGCCATGGCTCGCTGTGGTTTAGAAGATAAGCAGAATGTGCTGATTCGTAAGCTCTCGAAGGGTTACCGGCAGCGGGTCGGCATTGCCCAAGCGATTGTGCATGATCCGCCCGTGATTGTGCTGGATGAGCCCACCTCTGGGCTGGACCCGCGCCAAAACAATGAGGTGCGCCAGTTGATCCGCTCCTTAGCTGGGGACCACACGATTATTCTCTCGACCCATATCTTGCCGGAGGTGAGCGCCACCTGTAACCGCATCGCGATTATCAACCGGGGCCAGGTGGTGGCGATCGATAGCCCTGAGGCCCTGATGAATAAACTGGCCGGTGAGCTGACCTATGAGGTGGAGGTCAGGGGCGATCACGCGGCCATTCAACACCATCTCGATGCCGTTGCTGGGGTGGCCCAAGTAGAAGACTTGTCCCCTGACTCGAATGTAGCGCCCCATCGCTTTCGGGTGACGGCCCATCAGGGTGCGGTGCCAGGGGAGGCGATCGCAGCCACCCTGATCAATGCAGGCTTGGGTTTAGGGGAGTTACGTCGCCACCAGGCCAGTCTGGAGGATGTTTTCCTGAATTTGACCACTGAGGAGCCGGACTCTGATTTGCCAGAAGTCGCCTCGACCGAGCAACCTGCTGGGGAGGACTTTTAACGTGATCACCTCAATCAAAACGATACTCAGCAACCTACTGGCGATTTACCGCCGGGAGCTGCAGGGTTACTTTGCCTCCCCCCTCTCCTATGTGATTGCGGCTGTATTTTGGCTCTTAGGCGGCTTTTTCTTGGTAGTGCTTTTACTCGGCCCTGATGGCGTTATTGCTTTTGCGGCCCGCCAAGATCAGGCCGTTCAGTTGGGTCTCGGTGCGCCGACGGTGGATGTCGCCTATGAGTTCTTGCAGTACTACCTCGGTTTTCTGGGCTCGCTCTCGATGTTTATCTTGCCGATTTTATCCATGGGCCTTTATGCCGAGGAGCGCAAGCAAGGCACCCTGGAGCTATTAGCGACCTCTCCGATTACCAACTGGGTGGTGGCCCTGGGCAAGCTGCTGGCGGTAGCGACCTTTTACACCACTATGGTGTTGCCGCTGATGCTGTGTCAGGCGATCGCCCTAGAGGCGTCTCAACCGGCGATTTCCCCCACCCTCTTGGTGATGGGTCATGTGGGCTTAATTCTGCTGGCGACCAGCGTCTTGGCCCTGGGGATGTTTCTCTCGTCCCTAACCAGCAGTACCGTGCTCTCGGCGATCATGACCTTTGCGCTAGTGCTGTTTTTGTGGATTGTGGATGCGCTGGCGCGATCTCTGCCTGGTGCCAGCGGCGAGGCCCTGGCCCATCTGTCGCTGCTGAAGCACTTCACTGACTTTACCCAGGGGATTCTCGACACCAGCGGCATCGTGTTGTTTGTGTCTTACATTTTGCTGGGTCTATTTCTGACCGCTCAATCCATTGAAACCCTGCGCTTCCAGCGTAATTGAACCGTTTTATACAAAATTTTGGTGACGACCCTATGAGCGGACGATCGATGTCCTCACAGCTGAAATTTCTCGCCTGGCCTGGTCTGGCCTGTACAACGGCAGGCTTGGTGGCTGGCGGCCTATCTGGATGGCAGTGGCTGCCATTGGCCCTGTTTTTAATTGGAATTGCCCTCTTACTGGTGGGCTTGAGTTTCAGCGGTGGACGGTTTTGGCAGCAGCGTTCGACCCAAGCAGGCACCAATGCCACGGTGTCGGTTGTGGCGGTCATGGTGATTCTGGCGCTGATTAATTTCCTGGCGGTGGGGTCCTCGATTCGTATGGATCTGACCGAGAACCAGATTTTTACCCTGGCACCCGCTACCAAAACCGTGACCCAAGCCCTCACGACTCCGGTGAAGGTGGTGGTGTTTGATGGGGCTCAAAATGCTCAGGATGTTCAGTTGCTTAAGAGCTACAGCCGTCAAACTGACAACTTTAGCTACGAGTACATCGACCCTTCTGCCAATCCCCAACAGGCCCAAAGCTTTGGGGTGAACGCCCCTGGCATGGTGTTTTTAGAGGTGGGCGAAGACCGGCGTTTCCTGCAATCGGTGGGTACGCCCGATCCCCAAGGGCTGGGACCTGCAGAGCGTTTATCCGAACGGCGCTTGACCAATGCCCTCGACCAAATCGTCAGCGATCGCACCCTGACGGTTTACTTCACCCAGGGCCACGAAGAACTCACCATTGATGGCAGCGCAGCAGGCTATGTCACCGCTGCCGCCAACCTCGAAGATAAAAGCTATACCGTTGAACCCCTCAATTTGGCAGAAGCGCAGGGCATTCCAGACGATGCCGATGTGGTGGTGGTGGCGGGTCCAGCCCAAGACTTTTTTGAGGGGGAAGTGGAGGCGCTTCAGGATTACCTCGATCAAGGGGGCGGCGTATTGCTGCTGCTTGACCCCCGCACCGATGGGGGCTTGACGTCGCTGCTGAATGACTGGGGTGTTGTCCTCGACGATCGCCTTGTCCTCGATACCTCTGGCGCGGGGCAGTTTGTCGGCCTGGGTCCGGCAGCGCCCTTGGTGTCTGACTATGGTCCCCATCCGATTACCCAAGAGTTTGGCCAAGGGCAGTCGTTCTTTCCGTTGGTGCGTCCCGTTGAGACCGAAGACCTGAATGACATCACCGCCACGCCCCTGCTGTTTACGAATGCTCAGAGTCGGGCTGAGGCGATTTCCGATGACGGCGATTTGGCCTTTGATCCTGAGGCCCCCCCAGATGGCCCCCATGTGCTGGGGGTGGCGCTCAATCGCCCTGCTACTCCAGCCGCAGATGCTGATGCCCTTGAGGATGAGGTGGATGGAGCTCTGGAAGATGAGGATGCGGGTGTAGACGCTGACGTGAGTGCTGTCTCTGAACCGGACAGTGAGTCTGAGCTAGACGTAAGTCCTGAGTCAGACCCAGCGGATGAAACGGACACCAGCGAAGAGGCAGAAGACGCCCTTGGCGTTGACGCGCTCGAACCTGCCAACTCGGAAGCGCGACTGGTGGTGATTGGCAACTCCAGCTTTGCTAGTGATGGCCTGTTTGAACAGCAGCTTAACGGCGATGTGTTCTTGAATTCCGTCAGTTGGTTGGGCCAGCAAGGAGACGACACCCTCTCGATTCAGCCGAAGACGGTGACCAATCGCCGCATTTTGATTACCCCCCAACAGCAAATTGGGCTGGGTATTGTCTCCCTACTGGTGCTGCCTTTGACCGGCATCGCCCTGGCAATTTTGATGTGGTTACGGCGACGATAAATGGCGTTAAAGAAAAATACGATTGTGCTGGTGGCGATCGCCCTCGTGCTGGGTGGGGCCGTGATCATCATGGAATCCCGGCAGCCCAGCCCCACCGCCACGGAGACCGACGGGGAGGCAGGGCCGATCTTTGACTTTTTGGAAACCGATGTCACCGGCCTACACATCGAAACTCAAACCCAGGAAGTCACCTTTGAGCGGGATGATCTGGGCTTTTGGCAAATGACCGCGCCGGAATCTGCCCCTGCCGAAGAAGCGGCGATCGCCTTTTTGCTAAGCCGTCTCAATACCGATGGTCTCCGCCGAACGATTACCGTAGATGCTGCTGAGATGCCGGATTTTGGTCTGGATGTGCCTTTAGCCACGGTCGATATCACCTTGGCAGATGGTACGACCCATTTGTTTGTATTGGGCGACCCCGACTTTAGCGGCAGCGACTACTATGCTTTGGTGGATCCGGAATCGATACCGCTGCCTGAAGATGCCGGAGAGGTTGCGGCATTGGTGGTGTCTGGGGATTTGCTCAACGCCGTGGAGCGTCCCCTAGAAGAATGGCAGGTGGCTGATCCAGCTTCAACGCCGACCGATAGCCCGACTTCGACACCGACGGAAGCAGGGGGCGAGGAGATTCTTCCAGAAGATCTACCGATTCCCGATTTATTGCCCGAAGAGTGACCTGACCCACTGAGCCGATGACATCTGCTACCGCTACCCTCCTGATTTCTTGTCCAGACCAGCGGGGTTTGGTGGCGAAGCTGGCCAACTTTATCTATGCCAACGGCGGCAACATTGTCCACGCTGATCAGCATCGTGATGAGGCATCTGGCCTATTCCTTTCCCGCTTGGAGTGGTATCTAGAGGGGTTTAACCTGCCCAAGGACTTGATTGGTCCCGCCTTTCAGGCGATCGCCCAGCCCCTACAGGCGGATTGGCAACTGCATTTCTCCGATGCGGTACCGCGCATTGCCATCTGGGTGAGCCGTCAAGATCACTGCTTGCTGGACTTGCTGTGGCGCTATCGGGCGGGCGAGTTTGTGGCGGAAATCCCGCTAATCATCAGCAACCATGACCAGTTGCAGCCGGTAGCGGAGCAATTTGGCATCGACTATTATCACGTCCCAATCAGCGCTGAAACGAAGGCTGAGCGGGAAGCAGAGCAGCTTGAGCTTTTAAAGCGCTACAACGTCGACCTGGTGGTGCTGGCGAAATACATGCAGATTCTTACGGCTGATTTTGTGCGTCAGTTTCCCAAGATCATCAATATCCACCACTCTTTTTTACCCGCTTTTGTGGGGGCCAACCCGTATCATCGCGCCCATGAGCGGGGGGTGAAAATCATCGGGGCGACGGCCCACTATGTCACCGATAACCTTGATGCAGGGCCGATTATTGAGCAGGATGTAGTGCGGATCAGTCACCGAGACGGGGTGCCTGATTTGATTCGCAAGGGCAAGGATCTGGAGCGGATGGTATTAGCCCGAGCCGTGCGCCTGCATTTACAAAATCGTACCCTCGTTTATGGCAACCGCACGGTTGTGTTTGCATGAGAATGGTCGAAATCTTGATCTTTAATCAGTCGACTCTACTTGACTAGAAGCCAATTTGATCATGCTTAAGAATATTCCAAATAAGGCTTCTAGATCGCCAATAAAATGCTCTTCTGCCTCAATGTCAACACGTTTGTCAACTAGTCTTAGAAACTTCCAGTTACTACCAGTCGTAATCACACCATAAACATGTTTAATGGCATTTCTATGCTGATGATTAAAGAGCTGGGCAGCCACCATCTCAGCAATACATTGAGCGATGCCAGATTTAATATTGTCGTTCTTTGCCTCGACCAGGGTAATCACGGGTGCGGTAATTTCTAGCTGTTTGGGAGAAGAGCTAATAATAAAATCACATCGACCTGTTAATCCTCTAGATCGGTCAACATTGAAGTCAACGCCTGAGAAAAAGCTGATTTGACGATTGAACTGTTTTCTGACCTCCACCAGTACCGGAGCGATAATTAGTTCAGATCGGGCTTTCTCAGTGTCAATTTCCAAGGCTAGCGGTATGTTTTCTGCAAGTGTTTCTCTCAATAGAGGGCTCGGAATAACAGGTTCAATATCTTTGAAAATCTCAACTCTTTCCTGTAAAGACAATCCAAATTCAGTCTCTAACTGTGAAAGAGTAAATTCACCATAAGCCATATTGTTTTGCCCCCGTACAGGTGCTTATTTCTAGGATAGTTCTTCTGTTAGAGCGTTACGCTTTCAGGTCTGAGATTAATTAACCTAACTGCTGTTATGAAATAGTTGCGGTACTGAAAAGTACCACAAACTTAATTATGACGATGCTGACCCAGTTAAGTTTGTATCGGTCATCGATGACAACTGTTGAGTCAGCACCCAGGATTCAACGTCTTGATTTGCCTAATGGCTTTAACTGCGGACTTGTTTTAGCACTTGGCCTAGTGCTTCCAGCAGCGTATCCACCCGATCGCTATGGCTATTGGAGCCCATCAGGCCAATCCGCCACACTTGACCAGCCAAATCGCCGAGGCCACCGCCAATCTCGATATTGTGCTCATTTAGCAACAGCCGCGTCACCGCCTTGGCGTCCACACCCTCAGGCACCTTCACCGTAGTTAAAGTGGGCAAACGGTAGGCTTCTGCCACATGGCAGCTCAGCCCCAGATCGCCGAGCCCAGCCCAAAGCTTCTCAGCCGTTGCTTGGTGCCGTTGCCACCGAGCTTCCAACCCTTCCTCCGCGACAAGGCGCAGGGCTTCGCGGATGGCATAGGTCATGTTGACCGGGGCGGTGTGGTGGTAGGAGCGATCGCTCCCCCAATACTTCCGCAGCAGGGAGGCATCCAGGTACCAGTTGGCCACCTTGGTTTGACGGCGGTCCAGCTTTTCTAACGCCCGAGGCCCCATGGTGAAAGGGGACATGCCCGGAGGGCAGCTGAGGCCCTTTTGGCTGCAGCTATAGGCTAAATCGACCTGCCATTCATCCAAGAAAATCGGCACGCCACCCAAACTGGTCACCGTGTCGATCACCAGCAAGCAGTCGAACTCACGGCAGAGGGCACCAATCCCTTCCATGGGTTGACGCACGCCGGTCGAGGTTTCGGCATGGACGAGGGCCAGCAGCGCCGGGCGATGGGTTTCCAGGGCGGTACGAATTTCCGTCAAGCTAAAAGCTTCTCCCCAGGGGCGATGAATGGTTTGGACATCGGCCCCGTAGCGTCCGGCCATATCCACCAGGCGGTTACCGAAATAACCCATGACGCCCACCAATACCTTGTCTCCGGGCTCAATCACGTTTGCCAAGGTGGCTTCCATGGCGGCAGACCCAGTCCCCGGTACGGGATAGGTCATCTGATTGTCGGTTTGCCAGGCATAGCGCAGTAGCTCCTGCACTTCATCCATTAGATCTAGGTAGGCGGGGTCGAGGTGACCGATCGGCTGGCGGTTCATCGCTGCCACCACAGCCGGATCGGCATTGGAGGGGCCAGGACCGAGTAAAAGCCGTTCGGGCACTGCCAAAGGCGGCAGGCTACGGCGATGGGCATCGCTAATGGTGGGTTTGGATACAGAAAGGGTGGATGTCATGGTGGTTGTTCAGCAAGTTCTCCTTTCTGTATTGTCCGATCGCGCGGCCAAATCATAAATCCTTGGATTAATTCCCTATGGAGACTTGCAAAAGGGCGATCGCCACCAGTAGGGTCAACAGAGATTTGAGTGGGTTTGCTGATGGTGACTTTGGCTGAGATTCGCACTGCAATGACGATGGCTGGTGCAGAGCCAGTTGAATATGGGGCGATCGCAAACCTCAATCTCTACAAGTCCGATGCTTGCGAGGGGCTCGTGACGCAGATGGCAGCGGGGCGACAGTTGCAGGTGACGGCGATTCCCTCAGAGGCTGGGCTTGCCGCCATTCAGGTTTGTCTCTGTGAGGATGATTATCCGGGTTGGCTGGCGATAACGGATTTGGCGCAGTTGGTGGTAGCGGCGACGCCCTATCAAGCCCCATCAGTGGGTACGGAGGATATTCAGCAACGCATTCCTCAAGTCATTGCCTTTACGGAAGCGGCGATGGCAACGCCCAATGAATATCTCTGGGGCGGCACGGTCGCGCCCAACTACGATTGTTCGGGGTTGATGCAGGCGGCGTTTGGCTCGGTGGGGGTTCAGTTGCCACGGGATTCTTACCAGCAGGAGGCGTTTACGGAGCCGGTGGCGATGGATGACCTGAAATTGGGGGATTTACTCTTTTTTGGCCCGCCTGAGAAAACCACCCATGTGGCCCTTTACCTGGGGGAGGGGCGGTACATTCACAGCTCTGGCAAAGATCAAGGGCGCAACGGGATTGGGGTCGATTCAGTTTGGGATTTAGCGGATGAGGTGAGCGATCACTACTATCACCTGTGGCGACGTGGGGGCAGGGTGATCAGAACCTATCAAAAATAAAAATCCCATTTGTTCGGGAAAATCAGTAGTTGCAAGTGAAGGTGTTGATAGCTCAAGATCTGATCGCGATTCAACTTGATCTTATGTTTACATCTCCTAAAATTTGCGCAAGACCTAAGTTCAATCAGTCGCTAAGAATCCGTGATTTTGGGTAATTATCACCACAGAAAATGACATCTAGTTATTGATAATTACACTTATGTCGTTTGAGTTTGAGTCACTGTTTTTAGGCAATAGTCGTTGTTTTTAACTTTGATTTGCCGCACCAAAATCCTTGCCTGAACGGGAAACCATCCAAAACTAGCTGATCTGCCTAGACATTTTTGTGGGTGCATGACTGGGTGCAAGACCCCTCAAATATGGGGTCTCGCACCTATCGTGAATTTTCTGAAGACAAAACCGTCTTAAATTGCTTTTTCCTACGGATGTGAACAAGTTAGACCTAGAACTAAGCTGATTTACATGCACGTCAGGGATCGCAAAATCATGAAAGGTTTGACATTTAGTGAGTATGTTCATCAAAACTTGGCAGAGAAAGATTATCAATATGTTTCTCATGGCCATCCCAGTAATAATGGTGATGATGCAAATGGAATTAGCCAAAAATTGATGTCAGACTATCGGCTGCAAACTTATCAAATTGAGCAACAGGACCGATTGATTCAATCGCTCAGTGATAAAGTCGCTGCCTTAGAGCTACATCGAGCTACGCAATTAGGCCAAGATAAGATTATCGGTTTTATGGTGGGCGCGATCGTGCTCTCATTGCTCAGCTTGGCAACGTCGATCTTTTTTAAGCCGGTGCCTATGGATGTTAGTACCAGGGATGCTGAGCACGTCTATCCTGGCTTAGTCTCACCAACGGATTACAGGGGTTGATCGACCGAATTGACTTCATGGATAAGGACTTTTAGCCTTGGAGCGCACCGGAGGCTTTTTGGCCCCAGCCATACCTACTCCAGGTAATGGATCAAATTTGCCTCTGCGGGGATCGCCACAGCTTCCTTATTTAAAGCCATAGGTAATATTAGCTCCAATGGTTCCATGTAGGTCTCTTTGATGACAATTCCATCTGATTGGGTCCCCGGTACCCTTTGGGAGCAGTTGCAGCAGCGCACCGCTACTGCAACTGCTTGCGGTGCGCTGCAATCGATTCCAACGGAATTTACCCTGTTGGAAGATAGAGGTATCCACTTCTTAGTAAGGATTGTCAAAAATCTGGCCCGCAAAGAAATTGCCACGACTCAACAACGGCAGGCTGCGAAGCAGGGTAAACCCGCAAATCCATTTTTGCCCTATGAAGAAGCCCTGTTTGTGGGAAATTTATCCCCAACGCACCTCTGCCTGCTGAATAAATTCAACGTGGTGGATCACCATCTCTTGGTGGTGACCCGCGACTATGAATCTCAGGACGATTGGTTGACTCTGGCTGATTGGACGGCCCTGACCCTAACGTTGAAAGAAATTGATGGGTTGGGGTTTTACAATGGTGGCCGTGATGCTGGAGCCAGCCAACACCATAAGCACCTACAGGTGGTGCCGTTTCCCTTTCATGCAGACGACACGGTACCGATCGCGTCGCTGATTCGCCTTCACAGTCATGGAACGGGAGTCGTCCAACTGCCTGTCCCCTTTCACCACCGAGTTTTGTCCCTATCCCTCGATTGGAGTCAGGAGGCTGACGCGATCGCCCCCATCCTTTGGCAAGGGTATCGCCAGTTACTGGCAGACATTGGCATTGACCTGCAGGCCGAACGCCCCAACCGGCCTTACAACTTATTAGTCACTCGGCAATGGATGCTGGCCGTGCCGCGATCGCAAGAAGAGTACCAAGGCATTCCCGTCAATTCCTTAGGCTATGCCGGGTCTTTACTGGTAAAAACAGCGGCAGGGCTGGAGCAGCTCAAGAAAATGGGTCCCCTCAATCTATTAACCGCAGTCGGATATCCAGTGGAATGAACCGGGTACCCGCCCATGGTTCTTGAGAATAGTTGGTTATCAATAAATAACCTGGGCTGTGGACAGGATTTCTTGACGCCGAATCCAGTTAGGGCTGGCTTTAACAGCCTCCTTATTCACTAAGTCCACTTTGCGGCCTAATTTATCTTCTAGCTCGTGCTTGATGCGGGCCTGGGTCAATAGCCCCCGTTTGGCGTCCAAGTTGAAGGTCACTAGAACGTCAATGTCACTATCAGGATGAAAGTCATCCCGCAGGACCGAACCAAATAAAGCAAACTCTTGAATATGCCAGCGATCGCAAAACGTTGCTAGATTCTCTTTGGATATCAGGATACGGGCTTTAGTTAGGCTCATTCATCCCCCAAGCACAGTATTTGTTTTTGTTATGGCAAGGGGAGCGCCGATCTGAAGGCTTGATACTGATACTTCAGGCCGCGGTACCCGGGACGGGGCGCTGCTCTAGCCAATCAAAAATTTGTTCTAACTCTGTAGTGTTGACCAAACCGTACTGCCACAGCACCATCGGTAAAAGACTAGGGGCCTCAGCAGCCCGCTGCATACCGAGGGAGATCGCTTCCTCAGGGACGGCCAAATCGCGGCGCAAAAATTCAATTAGATCAGGCAGTTGAGCAGTTGTCATCGGTCAGGGCACACATCGTCCAGATAGTTTAGTACAGAGTCTCTACAACAGTGAGGGGTAAATTCCCCCCAATTCAGATCCTGATTTACCCATCAGCGCCACAAGCTATAGTGATGGCACTGATGACTAGATCGCCTGAACTAGATAGCTTTCCAGATTGGCTTAAGATTCTCGCCCTCGTTGCTTAGATTTTCCATGACTTCTCCCGTCAATGACCCCAGCGATCTACGCCTCAACAAGCTCCAGCAGAGCGATCGCGCCTTCCATGACTGGTATCGATTTGTGTTGTCTTATCCGCCTCACTTAGTGCGGGACTATATCCACAAGTTTGGTTTGAGTGGCAATGGGACGATTTTAGATCCCTTTTGCGGAACTGGCACAACCTTGGTCGAGGCTAAAAAACAGGGCATTGCTGCGATAGGAGTAGAGGCTATCCCCATGTCTCACTTCGCCTCTAGCACCAAAGCCTGTTGGGCAGTAGATCAAGGCACGTTAGCTGCCATGCAAATCCGCGTTTTGGCGCGCGCAACAAAACGGGTCGATCAGCTACCCCAGCTTGGGTTCACCCCAGACCAAATCGCGATCACCCTCAAGAATGCGATTTCGCCGCAGCCTTTACATCAATGTTTGGTGCTGAAGGTGGCGATCGCGGCGGAACCCGCCGGACCCGAGCGCAATGTCTTAAATCTGGCCTTGGCAACGGTGGCAGTGCAAGATGCCAGCAACCTCAAATTTGGGCCGGAAGTGGGGATTCGTCGCCGAAAGCGAGAAACCGTCGATGTTTTGGCAGCATGGCAAACCAAAGTGGATCAAATGCGAGCCGATCTCGCTCTCGCTCAAAGTCAGGCAGCGGTGCCAACCTACTGTCATCGGGGGGATGCCCGCCAGGTAGCGACGCTACTCGTCCCCCGGTCCATAGATGCGGTGATTACCTCGCCCCCCTACCCCAATGAAAAGGACTACACCCGCACCACCCGGCTAGAGTCAGTACTGCTGGGCTTTTTGGCCAACAAACAAGATCTGCGCCACTTTAAGCAGTCTCTGATTCGCTCTAACACCCGCAATGTCTACAAAGTTGATGACGATGATCGGTTGTTGACCCAAAGCAGCCCCGTCGCGCAACTAGCGAAAGCGATTGAAGCTAAGCGTCTGGCCCTCAACAAAACCTCGGGATTCGAGCGCCTCTATCATCGGGTCACCCGTCTGTACTTTGGTGGAATGAAGCGCCATTTAGCAGAGCTGCGACCCGCCCTCAAGCCCGGTGCGCAACTGGCCTATGTGGTGGGCGATCAAGCTTCTTTTTTTCAGGTGATGATCCGCACTGGCAACCTGTTGGCCGAGGTGGCGACTGAGGTGGGCTATGAGGTGGAAGGGATTGATCTATTTAGAACCCGAATTGCCACAGCGACGGGGGAGCAATTGCGGGAAGAAGTGGTGGTTTTGAAATGGCCCGAAACGCCTCGGCATCAAAAATCTTTTTCGGTATCGTCAAAGAGTTGTCGTGAGGTGCAATCTTCGGCCATGGCCCGTGGATAATCGATCAGCCGTGCGATGGAAAAAGCATCAGATGGTAACGATGGTTGTGAATGGACTTACAGGACAGTGCGTCGATCTCTGCCCTACGGAGCGTGTTCCGGGTTTTTATGGCGATCTCCACAGGTCTGCTGCTCATGTCTGCCATTCTCAGACTCAGGATCCATCGAAATGGCCGATGCGCTTCAGCGCAACTCTGTTGGCAGGGTAATCTCTACAACTAGGCCGCCGCCCGCTCGGGAGCGCAGCACAATCTCACCGCCATGGCGTCGAATGACGATGCGAGCCACGGCTAACCCGAGACCCGTGCCCCCAGTTTCGCGATTACGGGAGGGCTCCAGCCGAAAGAAGGGCTCAAAAACTTGCTCACGCATCTTTTCAGGAATGCCTGGCCCTCGATCTGAGATCGCCACCTTAACTTCAGGGGTCACAGCTGCAATAGTGACCTCGGCTTCTTGCCCATACAGAGTGGCGTTCTCAATCAAATTAGTAAAGGCTCGTCGCAGGGCGGTGGGTTGCCCCTTAATAGGGACTCGAGCGGATCCCTGATATTGAGCCACCCGTCCGGCATCCACCCAATCATCACAGATGCTTTGCAGCAAGCTGGCCAAGTCAAGCTGGGTCCTGGCTTCCGGGGTGCTGTCTGCTTTGGCAAACGCCAGAGTCGAGACCAGCATCGCTTCCATTTGGGCTAAATCTGCTTCAGCCTTTTGCTGCTGGGTGGCATCCTCGATCAATTCGGTGCGGAGCCGGAGCCGGGTTAAGACGGTCCGCAGATCGTGGGAAATCGCGGCCAACATGAAGGTGCGATCGCGGATCAGTCCCTGTACCTTGACCTGCATTTGGTTAAAGGCCCGAGCCGCTTGGCGGAGTTCGTCAGATCCGTTTTCAGGCAGGGGTGGTGCATTCACATCCATGCCGAGGCGATCAGCAGCGGCAGCGAAACGGAGTAGCGGCGCGGTCACCCGTCTAGCTGCCCAGGCCGACAATAGCCACACCACCGCGCCGATGAGGAAGAGCCAAACTAAGGGCGGTTGATCGGGAGGGTAGCCTTTGAAATGCCCCTCTAAACCACGGGCATCAAACGGGGTTCGAAACACCCACCAGCCGCCGTCGGGCTTTTCTAAAGCAATCACCAATTGCTGACGGCTGGGCCAAAGCTGGTCCAGATCATCTTCAGCTTGGGGTCGGCCGCCTGAACATACTTGCACCACCACTGGGTTAGTGAGAGCGGTGGTGAGTTGAGATTGTAGTGACCCTAACCGCCGATCCTCAACACAATGGACAGATTGATCAGGGGGCTGCTCCAGGGATTGCACCTGTAGAAGCGCATTACTCAAGGTGTCGATGAATTGAGACTGCTGGTTAGGGGGCAGCGAGTCGAGGAGGGCCGCGATCGCGACCACCCGTTCCCCAAACGCCGCTGTCATGACCTGGGGATTGTCCCAGCGTTGATGCCGCTGGTGTCGCTGCTCAAATAACCACCCCGTCGTCCCTTGGGCCACTAAAACGCCAACAGTAATGATCACCAATAAGCGACCCCGGATCCCAGCAGGCCAAAAAGAGCGACGCTTGCGATCGCGTCGGGGCCGGGGCCATTGAGGGGCAGGTGACATGGTTACGGTCCTACCTGTTGAACGGTGGGGGTAAACAGATAGCCTCCACCACGCACGGTTTTGATCAGCGCGGGCTCTTTAGGATGAGGTTCAATTTTGCGGCGCAAACGACTCAGCTGCACATCAATGCTGCGATCAAACCCCATGGCCCCATAGCCTTTGGTGTATTCCAACAGCTGATCACGGCTCAGCACCCGCTGGGGATGTTCTACAAACGCTAGGAGTAAATCAAATTCACCCGCAGTTAAGGAAATCAACGTGCTCCGCTCGCCAGAGGCGGCGTTGCGTAATTCCCGTCGTCCTAAATCCAGCACCCAGCCGGCAAAGACAAATTGGGTGGTGCCTACCGTTGGGGCCTGAACTTGATGGGCATTGACTTGACCATAGTCCACCCGCCGGAGCACCGCTTTGATGCGCGCCAGCAACTCTCTCGGGTTAAAGGGCTTAGTGACGTAGTCATCCGCTCCCATCTCTAGACCAATAATGCGGTCCATATCCTCGTCGATCGCGGTCACCATAATAATCGGCACCGTAGAGCTAGCGCGCAGTTGTCGACAGAGGCTGAGCCCATCTTCCCCCGGCAGCATGATATCCAAAACGATCAAATCCGGTGGATGGCCTGCAAGCTGCTGGTACATGGCAGCTCCATCCGCTGCCGTGACAGTGGTATAGCTATGTTTTTCTAAAAAGGTGGACAGCAGCTCACGGATTTCGCGATCATCATCCACGATCAAAATACGGGGGAAGTCTGCCATAACGTGATCATAAGCGTTGATCGGGGGGCATTTATGGCAGAAGGATTTCACTCAGTAACAGAGTATTTCAGCTGTGGATTGCAGCCCTATGGCGGTGCTGCTGCCGCCCATCATGGCGCAACCGGCGCATCAGGGATGCGACTCCATTCATTCCAGGAGCCGTCATAGTTGCGCACCTGGGGATAGCCAAGCAGGTATTTCAGCACAAACCAGATGTATCCTGCCCTGGCTCCAATAGCGCAGTAGGGCAGGATTTCACGATCTGGCGTGATGCCGTGGTCTTGATAGAGCGCCTGTAGGGCGTCAAGCGATTTAAAGGTGCCATCTTCATTCAAAGTCTGAAGATGCTCAAGATGAATGGCACCGGGAATATGCCCCGCTCGCTCTTCACCTTCGGGAGGCTTCATCAAAAATTGTTCGCCCCGATATTCAGCCAAGGTGCGCACGTCCAACAACACCTGATCAGGGTTGTTCATCGCTTGGTGAACTGCTGTTTGGGCAATGCGCAACTGCTGGTCTGGGGGCGAGACCCGATACTGAGTCGGCGCAAAGGTAGAGAGCTGGTCTGTGACTGGTCGACCTTCTGCCATCCATTTTTGATGACCTCCATTCACAACGCGCACATGGCGATGACCAAATAGATTCAACAACCAGAAGATCCAGCCCCCTGTACCGGGATAGCTGCCGTAGGCGATCACTATGGTTTCAGCGGTAATTCCTGAGCGAGATAGAAGAGCCGCCATGGCATCAACCTGCAGGTTCATGTGCAGATCGGGCTGAAGCAGATCTGTAAAAATATTCCAGTACATGGCACCTGGGATATGAGCCGCTTTGTAAGGCTCTGGACTCATGTCTACTTCTAGAATTCGCAAATTGGCATCATGGAGATGGTCCTCCAGCCATTGGGTATCGACTAAAACTTCAGGGTGGGCGTAATCAGCCATGGGATCTGCTAACCAAAAGACTGATGCCAGGTTAAGGCGAGTCCTTAGCGGGCCGATAGACCTCGATCGGGTACACTTTGACCCGCCTGTTAGGGCAGGATGATGGTATGGAAAGTGTGACAACAACGCCTCTACAGCAGCTATTTCAAGCAATCGCGCAAGCCCAAGATGCTTACGTCCTTAGGCAGCACGTCATGGAACAGGTGGGGCAATATTTCGCGGCAAAACGGTGGCGACTCTGGTTTCTAGATCAGCTACCGGCCATGGATGATCAGACGCCCAAATTACTCCGACAAGCACTCTCCCTCGACTACAATCCGGTCCTGCGTTATCTAGTGCAACGCCATGCTGTGGTTCATGATGAAACGGTTTTGCCCCCTGGTGCGTGGCAAACGTTGTGCCCCCGTGCTGATCATGGCCACGTAATGGTCGGGCCAATCATTCGTAATGGCCAGTTGATCGGAGGGGTAGCTGTGACTCGCCATCGCGATGACCCCGCGTTTCACGCAGACAACTTGGCCGACCTGAGTGCACTGTGTTTGCATCTATCGATCCGTTTGGCAGATCTGCAGTCTCAGACCATAGCGACCCGTGAACGCAGTCGCCTGACTCCCCGAGAAATCCAAATTGCTGAACGGGTGGCGCAAGGGCTGACCAATCGTGAAATTGGTGCCGATCTGTGGATTACGGAAAATTCAGTGAAGCAGGCCCTGAAGCGGCTGTTCAGCAAGCTAGATGTATCAAGTCGGGCCGAAATGGTGGCTCAATTATCGGGACATCCTGGCTTGATGGGTTCCAGTTAGCTGCCGGTACGACGACCCGGTTCAGGTCAATACTGCTGCGTCGCGATCAAGTGGCCTAAACGGTTGTGTTGTAGACCGATACGCGATCACAATGGTCTGACATCAGCTTGTAATAGTCGCCACCTAGGGTATGAACATGAACCGTTTAACCCTCCTATTTGGAGACCACTGATGAATAGAAATCGTATCGTTACCTTTGCCCTGGTTGCTGGCGTCGGAGTTGTCGGTCTCGGCGCAGCAACCCATAGATTGGCCGTCGCCAATGATAGACATCAAGGTCGCCACGGTGGCCATGGTCCGCTGGCTCATCTTTGTGACGGCAATAACAGCGACAAACTGACTCGGGTCTCGGAATATCTCTCATCGGAATTAGACCTCACTGTTGATCAAAGCCAAAAATGGGACGCTGTTACCGAAGTTGTCCAAACCAGTGATTTTGCAGCTCTTTGCTCAGCTATACCGGAGGTGGACGACACTGCGATCGCCAAACTTGAGCAACTCGAAACCACCTTGAACGTCAGCCTGAATACGGTACAGCAGGTGAAACCACCTTTTGAGACGTTCTATGGCTCGCTGTCAGAATCTCAACAGCAAACCCTCAATCAGCTGATCTCTCGCCGTCATCATCGAGACCGTCATCAAAACCGTTAATCCGTCGCTTAGTGCAATCAACCACACCCAACCATGACCACAGTTACTACCCAAATCCAGATCAACGCCAGTCAAGAGATTGTCTGGAAAATGCTCAAAACCATTCATGCCTTGCACGCTCAGCCGGACCATCGCTCAGAGCAATCGTTACACAGACGACCAGGGAGAGGCCATCGTCGGAGTCGTTTGCGATCGCTCTGGCAAAATATTACTTGGCAGCCCGACCAAGGCTTTGCAGCGACCCTCGCAGAACGGGGACCGATTCGTTCGGGAACATTACAACTGACCTTAGCCCCAGCGGCTGCGCAAACGGTTGTCACCCAAACTTTGGACTATGAGTCCAAGCCTCATCCGAGGTTGCGGTTACGAGGACAATTGCTGGAAGATCGCATCCAACATCATCTAGAAGATCATTTACAACAGCTCAAAACTGCTGCCGAGGTGTTTGTGAATCCAGCCTGTTAAGGGGCTTAATCGTTATTGCAACGTTCCTCACGCGTCGCCCCCTGCCATCTATTTCAGAGGTAGGGGACAAGCTCAGAACCGCCAATGGCCTATCCAAGTGCGTAAATCGTATTCTCAAACCATCCTGAATAGCGCCATTATTTCCGTAGTCTGATGTAATAATCCTTACATGCAAAATTAGGCATGACGGGGGCTTTGCAGGCGACTCTTCTCACCTATCTCAGGGCATAATTCCTAAAGGGATAAGTGATGGCAGCTACGACAAGGCAACCAAAAGGGCTTTTCGGGCAGGACGCAAAGGGCGTGTTTAAAGTTGCAGTTGGTCACAGCACAGATTTAGATTCAGCGGATGCGATCGCTGAAGTACTCATACAGTGCGAAACAGCCTTAGCAGGAACCACCCCCGCTGCTGGGATGTTGCTGGCTGCGATCGATTTTGACCACGCTTTAGTATTGAGCCAAGTTTTAGCAACCTATCCTGACCTCGCCTTGATCGGCGGGACGACCGATGGCGAGCTGTCTTCGGTGTTGGGGTTTGAGCAAGATTCTGTCACGCTAATGTTGTTTTGCTCCGACCAGATTCACATCACGGCAGGCATTGGTACCCAAGTATCTGCAGATGTTGCGACTGCGACCCAAGCCGCAATTGACCAAGCCCAAGTAACCCATTCAGACTCGATTCAGTTTTGCCTGACTCTGCCCGAAAGCCTAACCACCAGTGCCGTGCAGATTGTTGAAAGCCTCAAGCAGCAACTGGGTTCCCAGGTCCCGATTTTTGGTGGATTGACCGCCGACCAATGGCGCTTTAAATACACCCACCAGTTTTGCCAAGGTCAGGTTTATAGCGATGCTGTGCCGGTCTTGCTATTTTCTGGCCCGGTGTTGTTTTCCCACGGTATTGCCAGCGGCTGGCAACCGATTGGTAAACGAGGGCGCATTACCCGTACAGCCCAAAACGTCGTATATGAGATCAACGACCAACCCGCCCTCGACTTCTACAAGTACTATCTAGGCCCCTTGCCGCCCTCGTCAGAATATCCGCTGGCGGTTTATGAACCGAGCGGTGAGTTAGCCTATATGCGTGCTCCGAGCGGAATTTGTGATCCCGAAGTTGGCAGCATTACCTTTTTTGGTGACATCCCTGAAGGGGCCACCATCCAAATTACTGAAACCAGTCGAGATAAGATCTTGGCTGCTTCTCAAACCTCTATGGAGCAGGCTTTACAGAACTATCCAGGTGAATCCCCGGCTGCAGCCCTATTATTTTCCTGTGCCAGCCGCCGTCAAATTTTAGGCAGCCGTACCAGCGAAGAATATCAACTCATCGAGGCAGAGAGTAGTCAGACCTTTCCGAGTTGTGGGTTTTACACCAACGGAGAAATTGCACCGCTAGAGCAAAAAGGCTCGACCTATTTTCACAATGAAACTTTCATTACGGTTTTACTAGGAGATGCGTAAGCTGTGGTCGATAGTTTGCATCCGAACGAACTTGCGCACGATACGGAAGCAGCGGCCTTGGCCAAGATTCGTGCTTTAGAAAAAGCCAATCGGGTGCTACAAAAAAAGCTCAAACGGACTCAAACAGATCTGATCAAACTCGAAGAAACTAATGAGAAGAAAGAGTCTCTGCTGCGTAAAATCATTCAAGATCTGAACGAAACTGAGCAGCAATTTCAGAACCTGATTACGGGCACAGCAGCGACGACAGGTAAAGACTTTTTCCCAGCACTGGTTCAACATATTGCAGAAACCCTGAGCGTTGCTTATGCCGTTGTCACCGAACAAGTTGGGAACGAGCTGCATACCCTAGGGTTTTGGGCGAATGGTACTTTGCAACCCACCTTTGCCTACCATGCGGCCCAAACGCCCTGTGAACGAACTTTGCAGGAAGGCCGATTCTATTGTGAATGCGCGATTCAAAAGCAATTTTGCCCTGAAGATTTAGATCTGGCTGCCATGGGGGCCGAAAGCTACTTAGGCATCGCCCTACGCAGTGAGCAGGGTAAAACCCTGGGCAACCTCTGCATCCTTGACCAACAGCCCATCCAAAATCCACAGCGGGCGGAAGAAATTTTGCAGGTTTTTGCGGCCCGCGCTTCTGCTGAGTTAGAACGCCAGCGGGCCAAAGTCTCCCTAGAGCAACTGAACCAAGAGCTTGAAGTTAAGGTTCAAGAACGCACTGCGGCACTCTACAGCAGTGAAGCTCAAATTCGCGCCATGATCGGGGCAATTCCAGATTTGCTTTTGCGCGTTACACAAGACGGCACATGCCTCGACTACTTACAGTCTCATCATCAAACTGATGAATTCTTGCGCATTCAGGAACATCTGTCCGAAGTGTTGCCGCCAGATTTACTCGCTCAACAATTAAAGGCAATTGAGCAGGCGATCTCAACACAGCAGGTGCAAGTTTATGAGCATGTCTTGCAAAAAAATGGTCATGCGGCCTATGAAGAAGTGCGAATCAGTGTTCTGAATGAGAATGAAGCTCTGGTGATGGTTCGAGACATTACTCAGCGCAAGCAGTCTGAAAATGCCCTCAGACAATCGCAGCAGGACCTCCAAAATGCGCAACTGCAAATGGTCCAAAGCGAAAAAATGGCCTCACTGGGTAATTTGGTTGCAGGGGTTGCCCATGAAATCAATAATCCCCTTGGTTTTTTGAATGGCAGTATTGCTAATGCTCAAGACTATGTTGGGGATCTGTTTGAACACATCACGCTATATCAGCAGCAGCCCAGTCTGTCTGTGCCTCTTCAAAATCATGCGAAGGCAATTGACTTGGAATTTGTACAGACGGACTTCCCCAAACTCCTCAATTCTATGGAGGAGGCAACTGCCCGAATTAAAGCGATTAGCACGAGTCTCCGTACCTTCTCCCGAGCCGATACGACTGAGAAGATCAAGGTTGATCTCCATGAGGGGTTAGCAAGTACACTACTGATCTTGAAATATCGTCTCAAAGCCAATCAATATCGTCCTGCGATTGAAGTCATTCAGGACTCTGGAGATTTGCTAGAGATTGAATGCTTCCCTGGACAGATTAACCAAGTGTTCATGAATGTCCTTGCTAACGCAATCGATATGTTTGATGAGGCAGCACAGAAATCATCTTTTCAAGACTTAGAAAAGCACCCTCAACGGATCACAATTCAAACCTCTGTTCTGCCAACCAAATATATGGCAAGCATTGACATCTGTGACAATGGCGCTGGCATGTCGGCAGAAGTCCAAGCCCAAATTTTCGATCACTTATTTACCACTAAGAAGATGGGGCAGGGGACAGGATTGGGCTTAGCGATCGCCAGTCAGATCGTCACCGAAACCCATAGGGGTCAACTGACGGTACAGTCTGAGGTCGGCAAAGGCAGCACGTTCTGTATCCAATTGCCTTTGAGTTGAGGTCAGGGTTGCTGAGCAGAAGCCTGTTGGTCAAGCATCCAGAGTGGCCGCACAATTGGCATGACCCATGTTGAGTTACGATGCAGCTTGTTTGGGCAAACGAATACAGAATTCTGTGCCTTTGCCCAGTTCTGAATTCATTTCTAGGCTGCCGCCGTGGTTGTCCTCGATAATTTGGCGGGCGATCGCCAGCCCTAGACCAGTCCCTTTCCCCACCGCTTTGGTCGTAAATAAATGATCAAAGATCTTGGCTTGTAAATCATCAGGAATACCGGGGCCATTGTCGGCAATCGTAATTTGAATCCAGTTGTTTTCAATGCCCGTGCAAATCGTAATCTGTTGGGGATTACTCTCTAGATCATCAAAGCTACGGTATTGATTAGCCTCATTCAACGCATCAATGGCATTGGCCAAGATGTTCATAAACACCTGGTTGAGCTGACCGGGAAAACAGTCAATCTCAGGTAACGCCTCATAGTGCTGCAACACTTGGATTTCAGGACGATGCTCGTTGGCTTTGAGACGATATTTGAGAATCAGCAGCGTGCTGTCCAGCCCTTCGTGCAGGTCAGCCCTGACCTTGTACTCAGTATCGGCCCGAGAGAAGGTGCGTAGGCTGTTACTGATAGACTTGATGCGATCTGTAGCAGTTTGCATAGAGTCCAGAAGTTTGGGCAAATCCTCCCAAAGAAAATCTAAATCGATCGCTTCAGCATGGGTTTGAACAGCGGCATTGGGAGGCTGTTGTGCTTGGTAAGTGTCTAGATGATCAAACAGGTCTTGCATGTAGTCTCTGGCATTCTTGACGCTGCCATTCAGAAAGCCGATGGGATTGTTGATTTCATGGGCAACCCCTGCCACCAAGTTGCCGAGAGAGGCCATTTTTTCGCCCTGGACGATTTTGAGTTGAGCCTGCTGGAGGTCTTGCAATGCTTGAGACAGCGATCGATTATTTTCTTGAATGGTCGCTTCCATCTGACGCTGCTGGGTCATATCAATACCCAAACCCACGAGGCCAATGACCTGCCCTTGCTTGTCTTTAACGGGGGTTTTAATGGTTTCTAAGACATGCTCTTGGCCATCTGCCAACTGCAGAACCTCGGTGGCATGGAAGGTCGAATTTTGGGCTAAGCAAGCTTGATCAGATTTAATGCAGCTGTCCGCTGCCTCGCCCAAGACATCTTTATAATGGGTCGCTGCCAAAAACTGACTCTCTGACGTGGCGACATCTGAGCAAAAGGTTTGGTTGACGAATAGCATTTTGCCCTGAGTATCCGTCACTTAGTGGTGCAGAAAACTTTTCAGCATCTTAGTCAGTCTCACCATGAGAATCTG